>ERZ1643250.334-NODE-334-length-52716-cov-6.392966_pt1 | contig 52716 bp, 44 predicted proteins | sample MGYA00579262_ERZ1643250 | MGnify/ENA primary metagenome ERZ1643250 (study PRJEB29033, sample SAMEA4952265) | chicken gut metagenome | biome: Broiler Chicken; feature: Gastrointestinal Tract; material: Caecum | place: Ireland | collected 2018 | study: Broiler...
TTCAATGAATGGATGGAGGAACAGGATTTCGGAGATATTGATTTAGACGACATCCAGTAACTCGTCTACAAAGCGGGAAGGAGAGATCTCCTTTCCGCTTTTTGTTCTCACATAGCATACGGTCAGCTTTTCCTTCGCCCGGGTCATGGCTACATAGAACAGGCGCCGCTCCTCCTCCGTCTGGGCATCTGTGCGGGCCTTTTTATAGGGTAGCCTTCCTTCGTTGGCCTCCACGATAAATACCGTATGAAACTCCAGCCCCTTGGCGGCATGGATGGTCATGAGCCGCACGCCCTCAGGATTTTCTTTTTTCTGCTTTTCCTTTTCCGCAAGCACACGGGTATATTCTTCCACATGGCAGAACCATTCTTCCAGTGTTTTATAAGGCCTGGCCGCCTCCGCGATCTCCTGGAGCACCTCATTCAGATCCGCTCTCGGTATATTATGGGCATAGGCATAATCTCTGAGATAATCGTCGTATCCGATCCTCTTTCTGATATACTGGATCGCCGCGTAAGGCGCCATCTTTGCCAGCATCTTTACATCCCACTCGAACTGGTCCACCCGGTCCATCATCCATTCTTTGTCGCAGTAGTGCTTTCGAATATCTTCGAAGGAAATATTCTGTCCTGACAGGCTGTCCCTTCCAATGTACCGTTTCGGGCGGTTCATGACCTGAAAGAAATCTGCTCTTCTGCGCTCTCCCATTGCAAGACGAAAATAAGCCTGGATATCCTTTCCGATAAAATGATTGTAAATATTGGGAAGATGTTCCCTCATCTGGAACGGAATGCGACGCTCCACAAAAGCTTCAGCCACTGGTCCGGCGTCCGTATGAACGCGGAAAAGAACCGCGATATCCTCCGGCTTTACTCCATTCGCGATGCACATTTCTATCTCATCCAGAATATATCCCGCCTCCTCTGTCGGATCCGCAAGTTCCTGTACATGCAGACAGGCGCCTCCGCTCCGGGACGCTTCCAGTTTCTTTTCAAACCTTCTCTCATTGTGCCGGATAACTTTCAGAGAATTGCGGACAATGAATTCCGTAGACCGGTAATTGGTGCCCAGCAGGATCTGCGGGGCCTGGGGATAGTCTTTTTGAAACTGAAACATCAGCTCACTGTCCGCTCCGCGGAACCCGTAGATAGCCTGGTCGTCATCCCCCACCACGAAAAGATTATTCTCCGGCAGAGCCAGCATACGGATCACATCATATTGAATCCGGTTAATATCCTGAAACTCATCGATCAGAATATAGCGGAATTTCTTCTGCCACCCCGAGAGCACCTCAGGCCGGGAGGAAAGCAGATCACAGCAGAGTACAAGCATATCGTCAAAGTCGATCTTTCTCCTGCGCTTCCTCTCCTCCTCATACTGCCTGTAAATATCCCGAAAAACTCCCGCACTGCATTTCTCCGGGATATATTCCTCCAGATCCAGCCGGTTATTTTTTATCTTTCCGATCTCGGAGGCGATATCCGCGATAACGTCCTCCTCGTCCGCGCCTTCCAGTTCCTGACGGCCTGCCGCTTCTCTTAACAGCTGGTATTTTTCCTCCTCCGACAGGATGTTCTGCCCGCTCATCCTGTAGGTACATCTTAAGATCCCATAAAAAATCCCGTGAAATGTCCCCGCCGTAACCGGAAGATTTTTCCTTCCCATCAGTGAACAGAGTCTGTTTTTCATCTCCTGGGCCGCGAAGCGGGTAAAAGTAACGACCAGAATTTCTTCTGGTCTTACACTGCATTTTTCAATCAGATATTTGATTCTGTTTACGATTGTAAGCGTCTTTCCTGAGCCTGGCCCTGCAAGGACCAGGCAGGGGCCGTCCCGGTGGGAGACGGCCTGTTCCTGTGCCTTATTAAACTTCATATTTTCGTCCTGTCCGTTACTGCTGCTCTGCACTCAGTTTTTCAATCCCAGACCGGATGCGCTTTAAAGACTCGTCCTTCTGAAGCACTTCCATGATCTCCGTAGCTCCTCCAGGCGTGTTCTGCTTTCCTGACACTGCTGTCCGAATGGGCCACATTACATAGCCGATCTTATAGCCTTTCTCTCCGGCAAAGGCTTTCAATGTCTCGAAAAGAGCGTCGTTGCTGTAATCCTCCTGCGCCTCCAGCAGAGGGAGCACTTCCCGGAGCAGCTCCAGCCCTTTCGCGGCGTCCGTTTTCATTTTTTTGTGTGTATACAGTCCTGTATCGTATGGAGGCAGTTCCTGGAAAAAGTCGATCTGCTCTGCAATATCGGGCAGTATCTCAATCCTGGTCTTCACAAGAGCCGCGATTTTTTTCAGATCCATGTCTTTTGTGACCACCTGGCGGATATAAGGCTCCGCCAGTTCATAGAACTCATCAAAATCCATTGCCTTTAAGTATTCCCCGTTCATCCACTTCAGTTTCACTGTATCGAAGACAGCCGGAGACTTGCTCATATGCCGGTAATCAAACTCTTTTACCAGTTCCTCCAAAGAGAAGATCTCCCGGTTGTCATCCGGGCACCACCCGAGAAGAGCCACATAGTTTACAACTGCCTTGGACACAAACCCCTGGTCGATCAGATCTTCATACGAAGAGTGCCCGCTTCTCTTACTCAGCTTTTTGTGATTTTCATCCGTGATCAGCGGACAGTGCACATAGACCGGGATTTCCCAGCCAAAAGCCTCATAAAGGCGGTTATATTTCGGAGCAGAGGAAAGATATTCATTTCCTCTTACCACATGGGTGATCCCCATCAGATGGTCATCCACCACGTTTGCAAAATTATAGGTCGGAAAGCCGTCGGATTTGATCAGGATCATATCGTCAAGCTCTGCATTCGGCACAGTGATATCTCCGTAAATTTCATCGTGAAATGTTGTCTCTCCCTCGTTTGGCACGTTCAGACGAATGACCCAGGGTTTTCCGGCAGCCAGATTCGCCTCTACCTCTTCCCGGCTCAGTCCGAGACAGTGCTTATCGTATACTACAATGTCTGTCCCGTCATCGGAAACCGTGGTCTTCAGAGAATCCAGCCTCTCCTTGTCACAGAAACAATAGTAAGCGTCTCCCTGTTCCACAAGCTGTCTCGCATATTTCAGATAAAGCCCCATTGCCTGTCTCTCGCTCTGCACATAAGGGCCGTACCCTCCGTCCCGGTCCGGGCCTTCGTCGTGGATCAGGCCGGTCTTATCCAGCGTCCGGTATATGATATCAAGCGCCCCTTCCACATATCTCTCCTGATCTGTATCTTCCACCCGCAGGACGAAATCCCCGCCCTCATGCTTTGCGATCAGATATGCATAGAGCGCTGTACGCAGGTTTCCTACATGCATCCGGCCGGTAGGGCTGGGTGCGAATCTTGTTCTTACTTTTTTACTCATGTCTTTTCTCCAATTTCAGTTTTATTATCTGCCTGTTCTGGACTCGAACTCGGAAACAAGCGTTTCCAGAAATTCATCGCATCTGCCATAGACGATCTCGTCCGCCTGCTGGTCAGAGTAATGTTCCGAATCCGTCACAAGGATCAGGTTTGCCCCCGTATAATACTGCAGCAGCTGGCTGCACAGCGGGGAGTGGAGGCTTGCTCCCAGCACGATCAAAGCTTCCGCTTTGGCAACTTCCTCCGCCGCCCTTGTCATAAGGGTATTGTTGATCATCTCTCCAAACAGACATACCTGGGGCCGTATCGCCACAAGACACTGTTCGCACAGAGGAACACCTTTTGCCGCCGTCATATACTCAATGGAATAATGCCTGCCGCAGTTCGGGCATACATTGTCCATGATGGAGCCCTTCATTTCAACTACATCCTTACAGCCGGCGCGTTTTTCCAGACCTGCGATCCGGCGGGTGACAATAGACTGGAGCAGTCCGGCGTCCTGCAGCTTTTTCAGGCTCTCATATCCCCGTCCGGGAGGAGTCTTTTGGGCTGTGTTCAGCATGACTTCCTTGTACAGGCGGAAAAACAGTTCTTTCCTGGCCGAATAAAATCCACTGCTGAAGATTTCCTCAAAGGAATACCCGTACCTATTCTCGATCTCATATGATTCCTCTCCGTCTCTCAGCAGGGGATACCCGCTCTCAATCAGCATCCCCGCCCCTGTAAGAGCGACGGTATACCTGCTGTTTTCCAGAATCTGAAGTATGCCGTTTTCTCTCATAAAGAACCCTCCTTCCAACTGCCGGGACCGCCTTATGCGGCCCTGTTTTATCCGTTATATAATACAATATTATACGGCAATTCAGAGTATTCTTCAACAAACAATACTTACAATATCTGTATTGTTTCAGGCATATTTCCCATGTCTTCCACACTGCAGTTTCTGATATCCAGCTTTGAGATGGACGCCCCTTCAAACGCTCCTGTTGCAAAGCGCAGCACTCCCTGCGGCACTTTATAGATGCCGATCCTGCCTGCCGGAAAGGCCAGCAGACATGTCCCGCCCTCGGAGAAAAGGACTCCGTCCCTTGAAGTATAGGCGCCGGAAGGATCTGTGCTGAACCACTCTGTCTGCCCGAATCCTGCAAAGGCTCCTTCTTCGATGTATGTAATATTTGCCGGTATATACACTTCTATGATTCCAGACGGAACATTTGCAAAAGCGTCCGCCGCAACTGAACTGCAGCCCTCTGACGGCAGCCGCATATATCCGTTTTTCACCGCTTTTCCCGGATCCGCAATACTGCAGATCGTCCCGTTTTCATCCACGAGAAATCCTTCCACCTCTGCAAACTCCGTATCTGTGTCTGCTGATGTTCCGGGATCAGACGGTATCTCTTCCGGTTTTGCCGGCGTGTCCGGCAAGACTTCCGGCAGATCCGCCACAATATTTTCCTTCCCGTCCGATATGCTTTCCGGCATCTTGTCCGGTACTGCCGGCGCGGACAGGCTGCTTCCTTCATCTTCCATTTTCTCTGACATTCCCGTATTCGATGATACAGCTTCGGAATACGCCTCCATAAAATCGGTTCCGCAATTTGACACGCCTTCAGATACAGCCCCGGACAGAACCGGGTACAGGACTTTTGCAGAAGAAATGCCAGCCGTTTTTACTCCCGGACCACCTATCTCTTCCGCCATATTTTCTGCCAGAATGTCCACTCTTTCAGTTCCGTCCGCGGCCTCCGCAGCGTGTCCTTCCCTTGCCGCCATTCTTCCAGAAGAGAAAGACGTATCTCCGACCTCTGTTCCCACAAGTATCAGGCACAACAGGACAAGTGCCACGGTTATTCCATACAGCCGGTGCATCACCCTTTCAAAGCCATGATTTACATAAAACTTTTCACACCATTCCATGATCTGACTCCCTTTCCTTTTCTTCACCAAAACAAAAATATGGAAAATTTAACCATATTATTCCGAAGATAAGGTATCAGAGAAAAAGGAATGCCGCAATCTTTTGCAACATTCCTTTGCATTTTTCAACAATGATTTTCCTAAGAGCAGAGTCTATACCTGAATATCTGCCCTGAGTCCGAGAATGTCTTTGTTTTCTTCCAGCAGCGGAGCAATCACATTGCGCAGATACGCCTCGACCTGCTCTTTTGCACGTCCTGTATATTTGGAAGGATCCATTGTTTTTTCCAGATCTTCAGCGCTCAGATTAAAAGCCGGATCCCGGGCGATCAGGTCAAGCAGATTATTGTCCAGCCCTTTTTCTTTTACGTTTCTTCCCGCTTCCATGGAAAGTTCTCTTATCCTCTCATGGAGTTCCTGTCTGTCGCCGCCTGCCTTTACTGCGTCCATCATAATATTCTCTGTGGCCATAAACGGAAGTTCCGCCATCAGCCTCTTTTCTATTACCTTCGGATATACGACCAGACCATCGACCACATTCAGGCACAGATCAAGGATTCCGTCTACCGCAAGGAATCCTTCCGGTATGCTCAGGCGCTTGTTTGCAGAATCGTCCAGTGTTCTCTCAAACCACTGTGTAGCAGAGGTAATGGCCGGATTCAGCGCATCGATCATCACGTATCTGGAAAGGGATGCGATCCGCTCACTTCTCATAGGATTTCTCTTATAAGCCATGGCGGAAGAACCGATCTGTGTCTTTTCAAACGGTTCTTCTACTTCCTTCAAATGCTGGAGAAGACGGATATCGTTTGAAAACTTGTGCGCACTGGCTGCGATTCCTGCGAGTACGTTGAGGACTCTGGTATCCACTTTTCTGGAATATGTCTGACCTGACACAGGATAGCAGGCTGAGAATCCCATCTTCTCCGCGATCATGGGGTCGATCTTGTCGATCGTCTCCTGATCGCCGTCAAAAAGTTCCAGGAAACTTGCCTGGGTTCCTGTTGTACCTTTTGAGCCGAGAAGCTTCAGGCTGCCCAGTACATAGTCCAGGTCTTCCAGATCCATTACAAACTCCTGCATCCAGAGAGTGGCCCGCTTACCCACTGTTGTAGGCTGCGCCGGCTGGAAATGAGTGAACGCAAGAGTAGGCTGCGCTTTCTGCTTATCTGCGAATCCTGCCAGTTCCGCGATCACGTTGACCAGTTTTTTCCTGACAAGTTTCAGCGCATCTGCCATAAGTATAATATCCGTATTGTCTCCTACATAGCATGAAGTGGCGCCCAGATGGATGATCCCCTTCGCTTTCGGGCACTGCACGCCATAGGCGTATACATGGGACATCACATCGTGACGCACAACTTTCTCCCGCTCTCTTGCCACGTCATAATTAATGTCATCGGCGTGCGCTTTCAGTTCCTCGATCTGTTCGTCCGTAATATTTAATCCAAGTTCTTTTTCTGTCTCAGCAAGAGCGATCCACAGTCTTCTCCAGGTTCGGAATTTTTTATCCGGTGAAAAGATATACTGCATCTCCCTGCTGGCATAACGCTCAGAGAGCGGGCTGACATAACGGTCGTTTGACATGATTTTTTCCTCCTTAATATCTCCTGTTTCTTGTATGAATGTCTGCGGTAATTATTTTGTGCTTTTAGTAACATCCTTCCAGCTGAACTCAAAAAACGCTAAGTGTCAGGATGTGGTCCGCGCCAGGCTCGAAAACGTCTCGCCAGGTGCTCTACTCAAATGCGTGGCTGATGTCTTTACCGGGCACTTCCATGGGATATCTTCCGGTGAAGCATGCGTCGCAGTATTTCAGGCCGCCCACCATATTTTTCAGCTTGTCGATTTCCATGTATCCGAGAGAATCCGCACCGATCATCTTTCGGATCTCCTCCGGCGTATGCGAATGGGCGATCAGCTGTTCATTTGACGGCACATCTGTTCCAAAGTAGCAGGGATACAGAAACGGCGGGGAACTTATCCTTACATGTACCTCCTTCGCCCCTGCGTTTTTCAGCATCTTAATGATATTCGCACAAGTCGTCCCACGCACAATGGAATCATCCACCATAACGATGCGCTTTCCTTTTACCACCTCAGGTATGACGCTCAGCTTTATTTTTACGCTGGAGATACGTTCTTTCTGGCTTGGCTTGATAAATGTCCTTCCCACATAGCTGTTTTTGTGAAATGCCATGCCGAACGGAATACCGGAATGCTCCGAATACCCCTTTGCAGCTACCAGTCCTGAATCCGGCACGCCTACTACAAGATCCGCGTCCACCGGATAGGATTCCGCCAGCGCTTTCCCTGCAAGGATCCTGGCATGATAAACGTTTACGCCGTCTATGGTGCTGTCCGTCCGCGCAAAATAGATATATTCGAAAATACATCTCGCTTCCCGGTCCGCCGTAAGCGCCATGCTCATATCAGACTGAATTCCGTCCTTTGTGATCGTCACGATCTCTCCAGGGCGGACATCCCTCACAAACTCGGCATCCACAGCCGTGATGGCACAGCTCTCTGAGGCGAGAAAATAAGTGTTGTCTTTTTTCCCGATGCACAAAGGCTTGAGGCCAAACGGATCCCGCGCCCCGATCATCTTTCTCGGACTGTTCACTACAAGCGCATAAGCGCCTCTGATCTTCTGCATCGCACGCTTCACCGCCGCCTCGGCGGCAGGCGCGTTTAATCTTTCCCTGGCAATGTGATAGGCGATCACTTCAGAATCAATGGTGGTCTGAAAAATTGCCCCTGTATACTCCAGTTCTCTGCGCAGTTCAATGGCGTTGACCAGATTGCCGTTGTGTGCAATGGCAAGAGTGCCCTTTACATAATTGATCACCAGAGGCTGCGCATTTTCCGCGCGGGTTCCCCCGGCTGTGGAATAGCGGACATGCCCCACGCCCAGGTTGCCTTTAAGTTTTGACAGAGTATCCTGGTCAAAAATGTCATTTACATGTCCCAGCCCTTTTTCTGAAATGACCTTTCTCTGACCGGATGTATCCGTCACGGCAATACCGCAGCTCTCCTGTCCTCTGTGCTGAAGCGCAAACAGGCCGTAATAAATGGACGAAGCGACATCACCCCCATCGATGTCATAAGCTCCGAATACTCCACACTCCTCGCCGAGTCCTGTGGAGACCTTTTCAAATTCACTCATGTAATTCGCTCCTTCTCTCTATGCCTTCCTGTCTGTCCTTTTTCAGTGTGCGGATGGCCTTCTGCGCCGATTCCGCAGATTTGATTATAATATACGGCAGAGGGAAAATCAACATCCCCTCTGCCGTATTTTCTTGGGTCAGCCATTTGTAAAACGGGACAGGAACTGTTTTGTCCTCTCCTCCGAGGGATGCCCGAACACCTGCTCCGGAGTACCCTGTTCCAGGATCTGTCCGCCATCCATAAATATAACCTGACTGGAAACGTCTCTGGCAAAAGCCATCTCATGAGTAACGATCACCATCGTCGTCTCCTGATCCGCCAGCCCTTTTATTACCTTCAGCACCTCGCCGGTCAACTCCGGATCCAGAGCCGAGGTGGGTTCGTCAAAACAGAGAATATCCGGCTTGAGCGCAAGCGCCCGCGCAATAGCTACGCGCTGGCACTGGCCTCCTGAGAGCTGATGGGGGTAGTTATTCATCCGATCCCCAAGTCCCATCTGTTCCAGAAGGTTCCTGGCCTCCGCCTCAATCTCCGAGTGTATCTCCTTTTTCCGTTGTTTATAGTCCGGCTGCTCTTTTGCCAGAAGCTCCTTTGCCAGCATCACATTCCCCAGAGCCGTATACTGGGGAAACAGATTAAAGGACTGGAATACCAGGCCAAAATGCAGCCGCTTTCTGCGGATTTCACTCTCCTGTACTGTAGTCGGATCCTCCGCGTCAAACAGTGTATCCCCGTTCACGCGTATGATCCCCCCGTCAGGCCGTTCCAGAAAATTCAGGCTGCGAAGGAGCGTAGTCTTTCCGCTTCCCGAGGAGCCGATGATTGAGAGCACCTGCCCTTTTTCCAGGGAAAAGGTAATATCACTGAGCACTTCCGTGCGCCCAAAGCTTTTGCTTAAATGCTCAACTTCCAAAATTGCCATATGTACCACCTCCTACCTGAAAAACTCCAGTTTCTTTTCCAACCGCCCCAGAAGGACCGTCAAAATACCGCTGAACACCAGATAATAGAGCGCAGTAAAGAACAGCGGCCAGATCTCACCCGCAATCCCCTGGGAGCCTTTGAGAAAAGACTGCCCTGCCCATATAACTTCCTGAAGGGCGATGACCCGTGCAAGGGAGGTATCTTTTACAAGTGTGATGATCTCATTGGACATCGGCGGCACGATACGCTTTATCATCTGAAGCAGCGTGATCTTAAAAAAGATCTGGCTTTTTGTCATACCGAGCACAAGCCCGGCCTCCTCCTGGCCGTGGGGCACCCCCTGGATCCCTCCCCGGTAAATCTCGGAAAAATAACATGCATAGTTAAAAATAAAAGCAACAGAAGCCGCAAGAAAACGGCCGCTTTCAGATCCGCCCCAGATATTATTTCCAAATACGATTCCGGGAAAATAAAAGATGATCAAAAGCTGGATCATCAGAGGCGTTCCTCTGATGATCCACACGATGATCTTTACAAGATAACTCAGCGGCCTAAACCGGGACATTGAACCAAAAGAGATGATAAGTCCCAGAGGCACAGCTCCAAGAAGCGTCACAAAGAAAAGCTTCAGGGTCTGCAGAAAGCCTTCATTCAGTGCCTGTAAAACAATTGGAAACTGTTCTGAAAATTCCATGTCACAACTCCGTCTGTAATGTTTACTGCTCGATCAGTGCAGCCTGTACGCCATATTTTTCCGCACATTCCTGGATGCTGCCGTCTTCATAAGCCTTGGCAAAAAACTTGTTCAGTTCCTCAGCCAGATCCGAACCTTTGCGGAAACCGACCCCATACTCCTCACTGTTCAGGCTGATCGTATAAGTAAGGTCTGCGTAACTTGTTCCCTCGCCGATCATAGCCGCTGCCATCAAAAGGTCGATCACAGCCGCATCCGAAGTACCCGCCTCAACTTCCATAAGGGCGTCAGCCTGAGCTGTCACAGCGTTAAATGCAAGTTCTCTCGCCTCGACCTCATCTTCGCCCGCACTGCCGGCCTCCACGGCAAATGTCAGATCTTTCAGGCTCTCCTCATCCTGGTACTGATCCGCTTTATCCGCGGGAACAACGACTACCTGGGCATTCTGAAGATAGGCGTCCGTACATTCCATAGCACTGGTCACATCCTCGGTCAGAGTCATGCCGTTCCAGACGCAGTCAATGGTATTGCTGTCCAGTTCCATGATCTTATTGTCCCAGTCAATCTCCACAAACTCCACGTCCACGCCAAGACTCTCTCCGAAAGCTCTTGCCATATCCGCGTCAAAACCGATCCAGTCGCCGTTTTCGTCCTGGTAATCCATAGGTTCAAAATTCGTGATCCCCACGATCAGAGTGCCCTTGTCCTTCACATACTCCATATCGCTTCCGGAATCTCCGCCATTCTTAGAACCGCATCCGGCCAGCATGGAAACAGCCAGGGCCGTGCATAACAGTGCGCTTAATACTCTTCTTTTCATGTTCTCCTCCCACCACCGCAGATCCGGTGTCACTTTTTTTCTCTACCAATGAGTCACTGCGCCACGGTAAAGTACCGTTGTATTCTACCATACCGTACTTCTTCTGTCAACTGTGGCTCCTTCGGTGCTGCCTCTTCCACTTCTCCATCATCTCTTCATCCGGCTCGGTCAAAAGCCCTGCTTTTACATCATCGATCTCCCTGCGCATCTCCGCGTTTACGCGCATATAGTCGTCGTGTTTTGTGATCAGGATATGATACTCCTCCAGAGAAAGATATTTATATGAAGCATAAAGATACGGCTTCAGCAGTGTCTGGTCCCCGCAGATCTGGTATGCCCTGTCATACATCCGGGCGGCCTCCTGGTACAGGAACAGCCTGCCGTACGCCGCTCCGAGCCCCGCATAGATTTTTCCGTAGAACTTATCGTCCACACTCTCGTCTTTCTCCTGGTTGAGAATTGCCTGGTATACAAGGATCGCCTCCTCGACCTCCCCGCTTTCCAGAAGATTGTCTCCCTTGAACTTCTGGCGTTCAATATCTTTCTGGTTTTTCAGATGCTCCAGAACGTTCTGGATACGGATCATTTCCGGCTCACGGTATATCCTGGACGCCTTCAATATTGTAAGGACAAATTTCTCCACAGAGCCGTGAAGCCGCAGGACATCACGCAGGCTTTCCGCCAGGCTCTCCATGCCCAGTTCGTCGTCCAGCCATGCGCAGAGCTGTTCGTTCATGATCGTATAATCGATGAGGTACAGATTGTTGCAGAGATAGTAGCACAGTTCCTCTATTGTAAAAATCCTGCTGTGGATCCGGGTGATCTCATAGGGATGAGCCGCGTGTCTCTCATGACAAAGAATTAAATTTCCCATCATTGCCTCCTAAGTGAATTATCTTTTCCTCTCGGAAATCCGTTGCCGGGAAGAAATCCCCGAACCCTGCGTCTTTCACTGTGATTTTACAGGTCTTCTCATCTAGGAACAGCGTCTCGATCTGGAGGCGCATGGAATATTCCGCCCGTTTCGGAAATTTATCCAGAGATATCTTCTCCGTCCTCACATCTCCCTGGATCAGAGACTCGATATGGAATTCAATATCCTCCACGTCCTCGAGGATCACTTCCCACTGATTGTTTGATTCATACCAGTGGGCGCCCCAGGACACGATAGGATACCACATTTCCTGGCCGTCCACGCGCATATTGACCGTAATCTGATCCGTCAGCTTATCCTCGGAAAGATAAACGGGATTTTCAATGTGCATAAACAGCTTGCGGTAAGCGGTATAGCAGGCTCCTTTACTGTACAGATTGTTGCCGATAAACGCTCTCCGTCCGTTGCAGAGTACACGGAGCGCCTTCGGATACCAGTTGTTCTCAAAACCCTCGCCTGTCAGAAATACTGACGAGACGATCCGCTTGTTGAACACGCTCTCAATAAACTTGCAGAACATGGCGTCCGCCTCTTTTGCCTTGTCCTCATTTAAAACCGGATAGACCATGGCCAGTTCCTTCATATGGGCGCTTGCCACTTCATCCACTGTAACAAACGTAGTTTTTCCGCCTCCCAGCCCGGGTTTCAGCCTGCGGAGCATAAAAGCTTTGATCTCGTTTCTGTCACAGCAGAACAGCGCCGCATCATACTGCCATAATTCTTTGGGCTGATAAAACAGATAGTTGCAAAAGCTTTCCTTATAATCCTGTATAAAAATATGGCGCTTGTTAATATTCATCCGCACGGCAATTCCCCGGAGCATCTGCGCCAGTTCTTCTGTCAGAGAAGGCACAGTGAATACGATCCCTTCTATCTCGGGGAAGGGCTGGAGGGACATCTGGATAAACTGGGACAAAAGCCAGACCGCGTCATATGTCTCTTCTCCAAATTCAATTTTATCCCCTGCCAGGCTCTTGCTCAGAAGCCTGGTAACCGTAAAGCCCTCCTTGATCGTAACCAGGCGCTTTGCCTCCTTGCCGTACGCCCAGGTGTCTCTCAGTTTTCCTATGATCAGGGGGATCTGGTAATTATCAGCATCCACTTCCAGCGTATCAGGCTCAAGCTGCTGATCATTGTAATAACTGATCTGACACGTCTTTTCATTTATCTCATATCCAATTATACTTCCCTGCCCCATGAGAAGACATCCTCCTTAATACTGTACAAATATTCGTGCCGCGCATGCGTCTTCCAGCGCATACTCTTTCATTTTTCTCTTCCGGTCCTGTTCATCCTTTTCGATGAGGATATCGTTGAGCCTTCCAAATCTGCCCTGCTCTCCCGGCTCCGCCTCGCGCACGCACGTCTCTTTATCGCTGCGGTAGGAATTTCCGTCTATTGTTTCTTTAAAATAGTATTTCAGCTTTTCATTGGCAAACAGGACAAATTTTTTCACATAAAGATTTTCATACATAGGGGTCAGCACCTCTGTTGAATAGTCTGCCTGCTCCAGCCCGCCTTTCTGAAGCTGATAGTAAAGCATGACCCTGCTGCCTTTCTGTCCCTTGTACTCGATCAGAGTCTTGTCCCAGAGCTGAAGCTCTATAAGCCAGTCTTTTTCATAAGCCAGGAAGAACGGGAAATAAATCTGTTTGCCGCACAACTCCTGAAGAAATTTCTTCAGCGTCCTGCGGGTCTGGGAACTATACTCTTTCTCTGCATAATATTTCAGAACTGCAATTTTGCAGATATCTATGGTATCCTCCCCTTTTTCATATTCCCGGCAGATGATGTCGATCACACTCCGCCCGATCTTTCTGGATTCCACCACATACTCTCTGGACACGTAGGCCAGATATGCCTGCTGCAGGCGGAAGTACGCCCCCTCCGCATAGTACTGTTCAAAGATCTGAGCCTCCTGGAACAATTCCTCGGAAAACAGCATCTGCGTAAGAATACGCTCCGCCAGCTTGTGCGTGTGGACTTCATAATCCCTGGCCTCTCTCCACAGCAGCTTCATGTCGAGCGTAGCGCCGCAGTAATAATTGGCCAGATAGGTGAGGATCACCTTGTCATACTGCTGTTTCAGAAACAGGTCGAAACATACATAGGTAAGGAAATCATCGTTTTCATAATTATTTTCCCTGATCGTCCTGCTGCAGAGACTGAATATCTCCTCTTCTTTGTAATTTTCAAGTCCGCGCTCCCTCACCAGTTCCAGCGTCAGTTCCTGGGCGTCTTCCTCCTCCCGGTTCCGGCGCAGCCCGTTAATGAACTTCCTGCACATGTCCATGTACCGAAGCTCATAAAACAGCCTTTTGCTCTCATAAGGAATGGTGTCTGTATAATGTTTTCCATCCTTTGCCTCCCACACAAGCCTGTCTGTCTTTGCGTAAAGGAATACTCTGGCGCCGTTTTCGGTATAGGGAGCCTTTTGCGTGATCGTTCCGTCCTCCGCGATCACATGGATATATTTCATATCCGGCACTTTCGTTGTGATCTGATATGCATGGCAGATATCATACAGCGCTTTTATCCTGTCAGGGTTCATCTGGGACTCAGAGATAAATCTTTTGTAGATGATCCTCAGCTGCTCATCTATATTTCTCCTGTCCAGCTGATTCCATGCAAATGCTTCCATCTCATCCCTGTAATGCGCATAAATCTCACTTGTCTCATCCTCATATGTAATAAGATTTGCATATAGGAATGCACATTTCTGGTAATTCAGTGAATTGCCGTGCATAAAATACAGATATACCGATCTTGGCAGAGATTTCCGGAAACGGTCAGGTATCACTGCAGCCATATAATATTCATAGAGCTGGGCGATCTTAAGCTCAGATTCCACTGCCTTCTGATACCATTTAAAATACTGGCTCTCCACACAGTTTCCCTTGATCAGGAGCGTACAGATCGCCGTAAGTATCATGGACTCTTTGTACATGCCGTAAGACTGTACGAGCACGTCATACAAATGCCTGTCAAATACCTTCATCTGGCTGGCCAGATTTGCCGTATAAAGAGCCAGCTCCCGGGTCATGAGTTTATGCTTTACTGCGAAGAGCAAAACTCTTATCTCAAACATGCCAAGTTTTTTAAGTGAAGAACTTTTATCCCGAAAGCATCGGAATGCCTGAAGATAAAACCACACACTGCGGGATTTATCCTCATAAAACTGTTTTTCCAGAGCCCGCAGTCTCTCGCTGTATATCTTGTATTCAGAGTCCACCTCCACGAGCATGCAGAGGATCTTCCAGCTGTCCGGGTGCTTCATAAAAGATTTTGACAGTTCTTCCGCAACGCGGCGCTGGCCGATCGTGTCATTGCTCAGCAGCGTGGTAAGATAGAGATAGTAGGAACTGAGTTCCACGTCTCTTCCGATAGCAAACCTGTTATAATTATAGGACTCCAGCAGCCATTTTGCCTCATCCATTCTCTTGCCGAGCAGACAAATATGAGCATGCACCAGCAGATACAGCTCATTTTTCGGATCCACATCGCGGAGATGGCTGATCCTCTTGACCGCTTCATCCACCCACAGATTCAGATCCGTCTTTCCGCTTTCATATTTCAGGTAATTTTTGACAATGCCCGTGAACTCCCTGTCATTGGCGCGGCGATCCTCTTCCCTGTTAATATCCTTCTCTACGACAATTTCATATGTCAGTGTCTCATAGGGCGTCTCCAGTATGATCCTGCCAAAATTGCTTCCTCTGTGAAGTTTTTCCAGTGTAATAAAATATTCAAGCCTGTATGAATTGCCGATAAACTCCTCTGTAGTGATCCGCGTATGTTCCACATAAAGGAAATCCCCCTCCGTGCGCACGTCGATCTCCAGATACCCCCATGTATTCTTTTTGATCGTAAACGTCTCTTTGCGCGCTTCGGAAAGAGAGATAAACGCCCGGCTCTCCTCCTCCAGAGTAAGGAATATCTTTTCCTTCTGTTTGCAGCCGACAAGAAATTCCTCCAGGGCATGCTGATCCAGCTCCCACTTGCGCATATTGTCATAAAGAGCCTGTATCCGCCTGTCCTCATATTTCAGGATTTCATAAAAATCTCTGGAACGGAACAGTTTAACAGCCTCGGCCGCATCCCGGAAAGAAAGTTTCTTAAAGTCTTCCAGACTCTGCACCTTTCCATAACTTGTCATTACAAATGGTTTTTCAATGATCGCTGTAAAAGCGATGTCATACTCTCCGCCGTTGCAGACAATCGTAAACTTTCCGTGTTCCACATGTCCCGGCACAAGCCCCGTACCGTCATATGTATAATAGATATTCACAGGATTGCCGTCAAACCCCTGCTCGTCACATACCACACGGTAAGAAGACGGGTATACAAGGCCGCGGATGGTACCCTCGCCCTGATTCTGAAGAGAAAAACTCCCTCTGAATTTTTCCCCCTCCCCCACACGCATGACGATCCGCGTCTCAGGGAAAATAATATCCGGCTGCGGAATATGGAAATCTCCTTTGGCAAAACGTTTGATCTTATTCTTCAAATCAGTCACCTACTCACAATTCTTGTTCCTGCCTAAAAGGCAAAAAACGCTACTATGAATTATAGCATCATTCATACGCCTCTTGCAATGGTAGAATCAAAGAAATCGATCCCATTTGCATACTTGTATACATTTTTTCAAAAGGGGTCAGGCCCCTTTTGAAAAACACCTAGAAATCTTTGATCATCTGAATATATTCCAATTCTTTATAACCCATTTTTTTATAAAACTCTATGGCTCGTGTATTATCTTCTTCTACCTCAAGGCGCAGACGGATGACATCGTCCTCTTTATTTTCTTCTATATAAGTAAAAAACTCTTTTCCGAGTCCTTTCGACCGATATGCTTCCCTGATATAAATTTCCTCGATCCATGCCTGAATCCCGCCGGTCTCCTGTGAGAAGTTTTTTACTGTCAGCCCGTATCCCACAGGGATATTATCATATTCTAATATATAGATTTTAGTAAAACCGCCCGGCCGCAGCGCTTCTTCAGCTGTTTTTTCAAAATGGATATCCGGGACTGGTTCGAGAACTGCATCGGAATGATAAAATTCCCGCGCCATTTCCATATAGATTTTTCTGTCTTTCTTCTCAAATTTACGTATCATAAGATTTTCCTCTCTTTCAACTGAAGGCAGCGTAATTCCCGTATATTTTCACGCTGTCTCTATCCCAGGCAGCACACATACCTATACCGCCATCTTTCCCTTCTCTTCATGCGCTTGTAAGCAGCCTTCCTGAAGCGTGTATATAATCCCTTCATCTGCTCCCATGCCTTTTTTTCGTCGTCAAGGTGATAAAACATGCTCTCCATCACGCAGCTGTACATCCATTCCCATTCTTCTTTTTTCAGTTCGGGATATTCTCCCGCCAGCTGCTCCGCCGTGTTTTCGCCCAAAGCTTCTTGAACTTCCATCCCCTGAAACCGGGCAGTTTCAAGGACAGCCCCATACATTCTCCTGATACCCTCACCGCCGCTTTTTCTGTGAAACTGCTGCTTTCTTCGGGCAGAACGTACCGCCGCCTGTAGAAAAAAAAGAATTGTTCCCACTGCAGCGATGCCGAATACTGCAGCCACCCACACCGGCAGGAAGCCAAACAGCCTGCCGCTGCGTTCCGAAGACGGATGAAGGGATCGTTCTCTGACAGAATCTGTTGCCGGAGGCTGTCCGGCCTCTCCTTCCGGCGCAGGAGGCGTATGCTCCATATCCGTCCAGGTGGCTGTCTGCTCATTGTACACCTGACACCATGCATGGCCCATGCTCCCCGTGATCTCAGCCTCATATTCGCCGGACTCATTCTGGTGAAAGGCTGAAGCCGGAATCGCATACCCTTCTGCATACCTGGATGTATAACCACAGTACCGGTACATCAATGTAGCGGCTGTAGCAAAATGAACACAGAATCCTTTCTGATTTTCCAAAAGAAAATACTCTACAAAATCTTTTCCTGCAGGCGTGGCCCCCGGTCTGGTATCGTACACGGCCCGCTCAGAGAGTTCTCTGCTGATCTCTGAACTTACTTCCTGCAAAGAGCCATTTCCCCCGCCATTCCATCCGGCGCACAGACTCTCAAGTGTATCTGCAAGTTCCAGAGGATAAAGCCGGCACTCTTCCAGGCTCTCCAAAGTATCAGCGTCGCCCTCCCACCGAGCCGGACCGCTCCAGGAATTATCGTCATACGTGATCCCCCACCTCTCCGCCACATATACGGTATCCTGCGGCCGCTCCCCGGTCACAAATGTGGATAGCTGCCCGGATGCGGGCTGAAAATAGGCCAGACTGCCCAGATCATCCATCCCGCTGTCCGCAGGCAGAAACGGAGTTTCTTCCCCGTTTCCTCCTTCTGGATTTTCCATCGTCTGACTGTCCTGCGCCATGTTGTCCTGCTCCGGCCGGACACTTTCCTCATTCGAAGGCTCCTGCGGCTGCTCCTCCCGGGTTCTTTCCTCCAGCAAGTCACGCACTCCGCCGATCACCTCTGACTGAATAGCGGCGCGGGTCCGCAGATAATATCCGCCTTCCACGCCTCTCTCACTATCCAGAAGTTTCCCTGCCTGAAAGGAAACTAAAGCCACCACAGATAAAGTCAGGACCGACAGCGCCATGCGCATCCACATATAACCGCTTTTGTTTCTGGCCTTTCCGCCCGTTCCCGTATCTGTGGAGACAAAATACACCGCCGCCCCAACGATCAAAAGCCATGCGGGCAGCACCGGCTGAAAATATCCGGCAGCAGCGGCAGCAAAAAAGGGAGCTGCAAGGACAAGCCCGGCACATCCTTTCCCCCTCCCTTTTCTCTGCACAGCCAGTAAAAGGTCAAGAACCGGAACGCCTGCCAGCACCGCGACCCGGCTGAAAGCCGCCTCGCCTTCTGCATATTCAAAAAACATTGACGGATAATTCTGTATCATCCATTCATATAATTCAAGAACAGTCTCCCTAGAAACCCACAAAAGCAGCGCGGCCGCAGCCAGTGAAACAGCCACGGCCTTTCCCCGGAATTTTTTGCCGGCCCAGCTCAAAAGGACTGTCAGAGCACAATTTCCCCCATACAGCCAGACCCGGTCGAAAGGCAGCCGGAACACCGACAAAAAGGCATTCCACCATACGGCCATGAGAAAACATATAACTGCTGACTGAAGGCAGAAAAGCGGGAGCACACCTCTGTTCCCCCGTCTTCCTTCCGGTTCAGCCCGGTATATTTTAATTCCCGAACCACGGTTTTTCATCTCTGTCTCTCCTTTTCCAGCCCGCCCAACGCACACGGGCCTGTGTCAGGGCCTGCCGCATCGCCGGAGTTACAGTCTCAGGAAATCGAAAGGCTGTCCGTCCTTTTTCATCATCCCGGTTCCTTCAACTGTCACAACGCCGGCAAATTCCTGGCCGCGAAACGCATCTTCATAACAGATCCTCGCTTTTTCCGCGTCCCGGCAGGGTTGTATTTCCATAAGGTTCCATACCATATCGCAGGCGTCCTCTTCATCCGCCACGCGCCATCTGACAATTCTTTCGTTTTTTTCCTCATACCAGGCGGCCATATGGATCACTTTTTCTTCAGCCAGAGTAACAGAAAGTGAAGCCACATTTTCAAGAAGTTTTGAAAATCCGGCCTCTGACTGCTGCTCTTTTCGATAATCAATATAGATAAGCACCACGCATCCCAGAGGAAAACTGCGCTCTTTTACCATCAGCTGCTCTTCCCTTGCACTCAGCTTCCAATGGATATCTTTCAGGGAATCTTTCTCTCTATATTCCCGGATCTGATAAATTTCAGACGGGTCGTCTCCCCTTCTCTGCTGGGAAAACTCCTGGGCTTCTGCCTGAAACTCTCTCGTCCTGCGGCTGACTTCCAGCGGCATAAGCCTGAATTCCGGCATCACCTTGATCTGAGCCGTTCTGCCCCACCTGGTCTTTCTGTAAAATATGCCAAGAAGATCATAGATCTTCACATTCTCCAGGCATATCTCCACGATCCCGCAGTATTCAGTCTCAAAACGGCACCACAGCGTCTCCTCCCCTGCCGGAGGCAGCACGCCGCGCAGCCGTTTTTTCCTGCGCTTCTCTCCCCCTTTATTTCCGACTGTCAGCAGGAATTCATATCGAAGGCTCATGCAGCCGGATATATTTTTTACAGAAATACCTGCCTTTATCTGCTTTCCCGATTCCCCGAGAGGGGGCACTCTGTGAAGGCCGGGAATCACTTTTCTTCCCGCCGCCGCAAGATAGATCCCGGAGAGTACCGGATAAAGGAGAACAAATACCAAAATGCCGGAAAGCACCGTATCATTATACATAAAAAACAGGTATGCCGTGACGAGAAGCACCGCCAAATACCCTGCTGTTCTTCTGACCATCTCTCTACCGCCTTGTTCTCAACGCCGGCTTCTCGGTATTTTCAAGGATCTGCCGGACGACCTCCTCAACCTTTATGTGACCCACCTTTGCTTTCATATTTAATATAAGCCTATGGGATACCACACATGGAAATACCTCCTCCACATCGGATGGGATCACATAAGCCCGCCCTTTCAAATATGCGCATGCCTTTGACATCGCCGTCAGCGCCACCGTTCCCCTGGGGCTTAATCCGAGTTCTGTCCAGGGATCCTCTCTGGTTGCCTTGGCCAGTTCTGCAATATACCTGCTGATCCTCTCATGCATAAATATCTCTTTCGCCCCACCCATCATTTCCAGGAGAGCCGGTGCATCAAGAATGGGACGGATCCCCGCTGTCCGGTCATCCTCCCGGCTTCTGCGCATGATCTCCATCTCTTCCTCAACAGTAGGATATCCCATGCTGACACAGATCATAAACCGATCCAGCTGAGATTCCGGGAGCAGCTGCGTTCCCGCAGACCCGGCCGGATTTTCAGTGGCAATTACAATAAAAGGCTGCCCGGTCCGGCGCGTCACCCCATCCACTGTAACCTGCTGTTCCTCCATCACTTCCAGCAGGGCAGACTGTGTCTTCGGAGACGTTCTGTTGATCTCATCGGCCAGCAGGATGTTGCACATAACTGCTCCCGGCTGATAGACAAATTTTCCTGTCTCCTTCTGGTAAATATTAAATCCTGTCAGATCGGCCGGAAGCACATCCGGCGTAAACTGCACTCTCCGGGCTTTCAGGCCCATCGCTTTTGAAAATGCAAGGGCCATGGTCGTCTTTCCCGTCCCCGGTATATCCTCTATCAATATATGTCCCCCGGCGAGAATCGCCGTCATAATCTTTGAGAGGATTTCTCTTTTCCCTACAACAGCCTTTTCCACCTCATCTATAACACGCTGCGCGCTGTACTCTATACCTGCCATTTTCTCCTCCATCTGTCAGCGGCTTACCCGCCGTTTCAACATTGTTTGAAATATTCCAGCGTCTGAATCATCCCTGGTATCAGTGTTACCCTTTGTATACTGATGCTATTCTAACATGAAACAAAAGTTAATAACAGGGCTGCCGGAAGAAAATTCCCCAGTGTTGTGCTCATAACTCAGCTCTGGGAAATTTTCAGGTTTAAAAATACAGGTTTCAGTAACCGGGGCTTCTCTCAGGTATCTTTTATCCCAGGAGCGCCTCCCAATCTTTTTCTCTGAACCCGGTCAAGACAGCAGTATCTGTCACAAGGATCGGCCTTTTCACAAGCATTCCATCCGTTGCCAGGAGCCGGATCTGCTCTTCTTCCGTCATTTCAGGAAGACGCTCCTTCAGACTCATGCTTTTATAAAGATTCCCGCTCGTATTGAAAAATTTTTTCAGCGGAAGACCGCTCTTTTCCCACCATTCTTTCAACTCCGTAAAATTAGGATTATCCTGTCTGATATCCCGCATCTCATATTCTATTCCTTTTTCATCCAGCCACTTTTTTGCTTTCATGCATGTACTGCACTTTGGATAGCATACAAACAACATCTTTATTGTTCTCCTCTCTGTTTTCACATCATTAGTTTTAGACAGTACACACCTCTTTTTCTGGTACGGTGCAAACTGTACATAATCATATTGTAACAGAAAGATAAACACAGGCAAGACAAAACAGAAAAGAAGTGCTATAATAGGAAACAGCCTACATTTTTGTCTACAAAGGAGGAGTTCTTATGAAATTAGTTATCACTATGAGCCGCCGGTTCGGAACAGGGGCAAGCATTATTGCAAAAGAGCTTTCTGAGAGGCTTGATATTCCTGTATACGATAAGGCATACATCGAAGAGCAGATCCACGACCATATGTATGAAAGTGAGGCTGAGGCGATCCGTAAGCTTGCAGAAAAACCGTGTATTATTCTGGGACGGTGCGCGTCTGATATTCTCAAAGACCGGATGAACGTGCTGAACATCTTCGTCTGCGCCGACAAAGAAGACCGCATTCACAGGATTATGGATAAAGACGATCTCAGCTATGATGATGCCAAAGAAAAAGTGGAGCGTACAGACGAAGAAAGAGCTTCTTACTATTATGAACATACAGGAAAAACATGGGGTGATGTAAACGATTACCACATGATAATGGACACGAGTGAACTGGGCGTGGAAAACTGCGCCGATATTCTGATGCATTATTTTGAAAAACTGGAATACATCTAAAAACCAGCCCGCAAAAAGCGCCGCAGACCTGCCTGACAGAAACAGATCTGCGGCGCTTTTTGCAAGCTGGAGCCAAACATTGTCACTTTGCCAGGACACTCTTTGCCCGCTTCAAATATCTTCCGTCTCCTCTCGTCCCGAGGAATTCATTGTCTTTTACGATCACTTTCCCTCTCTGCATGACAAGATCGATATCTCCTTTTACTGCCATGCCCTCATAGCAGGTATAGTCCACGGCGCTGTGCATATCCCTTTGGGTCAGGACCCTCTCTTTATCCGGATCAAAAATAACCAGATCCGCATCGCTTCCCGGAAGCAGTGTGCCTTTCCGCGGATACAGGCCGTACATCCGGCACGGCTCTGTACAGAGGTATTTTACAAGCTGGGAAAGCGTTATTCGTTTTTTTACAACCCCTTCCGAGTACATGACCCTGAGACGTTCCTCCACACCCGGTGCTCCATTCGGACATACGGTAAAATCATGGGCTCCGGCCTGCTTTTCAATCCTATAATTAAACGGACAGTGATCCGTCGCCACTACGTCAAGCACACCGTCAGACAGCGCCTGCCATAAAGCCTCCTGGTCTTCTTTTTTACGCAGCGGAGGAGACATAACGGCCTTCAGTCCTTCCTTGTCATCCTGATACATTTCGTCTGTCAGCGTCAGATACTGGGTGCAGGTTTCCACCGCAAAATTTCTCTGTCCGGAAGTTTTTGCCTTCATCACTTCCAGCAGGCCTTCCCGGCTTGACAGATGAACAATATACAGAGGCGCATCCCCCGCCATTGCCGCCAGATGGAGCATCCTGTCAACCGCCTCTGCCTCGCAGCGGGCCGGACGGCTTAGTGGATGATATTTCGGCTGCGTGCGGCCTTCTTCCACATATTTCTTCCGAAGATAATTGATCACGCCGTCATTTTCACAATGTACTGCGATTACAAGGCCATCCGCTTTCGCCTGACAGAGCACCCGGTAAAGTTCGTCGTCTCTGAGCATAAAATCATAGGTCATATACACCTTAAAGCTTGTTATACCTTCCTTCCCGGCAATCTCATTCATTTCCTTCAGAACCCTGTCGTCCACATGCTGGATCACTCCGTGGAATCCATAATCAATGACCGCCTTGCCATCCGCCAGACGGTGGTATTCGTTCACCTGGTGCCAAAGGCTGCATCCTTCCGGGCCAAAAGCCATATGATCAACAATCGTCGTAGTTCCGCCGCAGGCTGCCGCGACCGTCCCGTCATAAAAATCGTCCACTGCCCTGTATTTTCCGGCCTGAAGGTCCATATGCGTATGTACATCCACCGCTCCGGGGAACACATATTTCCCGGAAGCGTCTAACACTTCCGCATCTCCTGCATCAAGGCCTTCCCCGATTTCTTTTATCTTTTCGCCCTCTATCAGGATATCCCCCTGAAAAACCTGTGATTCTGTAACGATCGTTCCATTTTTGATCAGCTTTTTCATACGGCCTGCCTCCTTTTTCATTTATACGGGCCACAGTTAGAAACGCATCCGCAGATCGAACTCCCGCCAGTTTTATGACAGTTATCTATACTGTTTTCATCCGCTTTTCTGTTCTGATTTTTATATTAACACCAAATATAGCTAAATACAATCGAACGCCCTAATCTTTTTTAAGCCGTCTTAACTTCTTTTAGATAAAGACTGTTCGCCTGTTTTATGCTATAATTCAATTACTCTCTATAGTGTAGGTATACAAGGCGCAATACGCCTACGCTTCAGATAAACGATATACAGGAAGGTATTTATGAACGATCTTAAAAATCTGCTGATCCAGTTCGCCAGAGGACTGTCAGCCCATTTCGGGAAAAATTGTGAAATTGTGATACATGATGTGACTAAGGGGCTGGAAAACACGATTATCCATATTGAAAACGGACATGTCACCCGCAGGAAAGAAGGTGGAAGCGGCTCCCGAGTCGTCTTTGAGGCCCTGAACACCGATCCGTCCAGACTGCATGACCGTCTGGCCTATCTCACGCGCACCGAAGACGGCCGGATCTTAAAATCAAGCACCCTTTATATTAAGCAGCCTGACGGCAGCCTGGCCTACATCTTTTCCATTAATTACGACATATCCGTACTGACTGCCGCAAGCGATGTGCTCTGCACGCTTCTCCTGACAGGAGAAGAAAAGAAACAGGAAGAAAAAGCTGAAAGCGCGCCCCAGATCACCCACAGCGTCAGCGAGCTTCTTGATTTATTGATCGAGCAGGCGCTCGCCGAGGTCAGAAAGCCCGTAGCGCTGATGACAAAGGAAGAAAAAATCCATATTGTCAAATATCTCAATGACGCAGGCGCTTTTTTGATCACCAAATCAGGAGACAGGGTAGCTTCCCTGCTGGGCATATCAAAATTTACGCTCTACAAATATATGGACAGCTAAAAACAGGCTGCCAAATTGAAGAAAATCAATTTGGCAGCCTGTTACTATGATCCGGGCCGTTCCCTGCGGAGCAGGCGCCCGTAATCCTCTTTTTCCCTACAGATCTTTCTACTCGGCTGTGGCGTCTCCAGACGCAGCGCCGTCAGACGTTCCGTCTTCTGTCGTGCCTGTATCTGCAGAAGAGCCGTCCTCCGCTGTGCTGTCGTCGGTTGATGTGCCGTCATCTCCGGCAGTATCCGCAGCACCTTCTTCCTCACCGGTAATAATGGTCACTCCCTGGTCGATAAAGTCTATCTTATTCCAGTTTTTCTCGTTGACTTCAATCTCTGCGGCATCTTTCCACTCTTCAAGAAGAGAATCATACTGCTCCTGCTTTCTCTCCTCTATGATTTCCGTCTTCTTTGCATCCGTGGCGTCGCGGTCAAGCAGACTTGTAAGCTGCGCCACATAGACACCTCCGTCAGTCTCAACAACACCTGTCACATCTCCTACTTCAGCCAGCGCATCTGCAGCGGCGATCAGGTCGGCATCATAAGTCGCGCTTTCTGAATCAAAAGTTGCTGTCTGAACCTCTGCGCCTGCTTCCTGGGCAACAGAAGACATATCTTCTCCATTTGTCACACGGTCGGAAACGTCCTGCGCGGTTGCCTTTAAAGACTCCTTCTCTTCATCGGAAAGTTCCACGGAAGTCCCTGAAGAGTCAGTCGTTGTATAAGCGAAGAATACATAATTCATCGCTTTCTGCGCAGCTTCTTCATCAGAAACCTCCTCGTCAACTCCCGCTTTCATCGGCTCTTCCATCTTCGTCTGGATCGTTACAAGTTCCAGATATTTTTCAATGTCTTTCTTATAGCCGGACACGGCTTCTTTTGCCTCGTCTGTATTATCCTCGTCAAACTTCTTTGCCGCATCGCTGATCGCATCCTGCTCTTCCTCTGTGAGACTGACCCCATACTCCTCAGCGTGCTGGGAAATCAGATACATATTCTGCAGGCTCTCCAGAAGTCCGTCCTTTGTAGTCTCTTCCGTTGTTTCCCCGTCATATTCCTGATTCCACATATCCTCCGCTGTCATTCCGCTCATCATACTGAGATAGTATGATTCATACTGGGCCTGGGTCATTCTGGCATAAAAATTGGCAACTCCCAGAGTAACCTCTTCCCCGCCCACTGTCATAACTACCGCTTCTGTATCCAGAGAGCCGCTGCAGCCCGTAACCGCTGTTGCAGCCAGTGCTGCTGCAGCTGCAGCTACTGCAGCTCTTTTTCTTAATCGTATCATGTATAAGCCTCCTCTTCTCACGCCGCGGATCCCTTACCCTTCATCTGACCCCTTTTCCGGCGCCGGACATAACTCTGTTTTGTGTCCGCACATACTGGTATATTATAACGCGTTTTTTTGTTCCTAACAAGTAGAAAACACAAAACAGTCACGAATATTGTAACAATTCAGCCATCTGTCATCAGGAGACGGATTCTTATGCAAGCATAAATCCGTCTCCTGATGTGCAGATGTGCTGAGCGCCAGTCTATGAGGAAAACGGCGGCGCCAGCCGCAGTAAGCACGCAGTGCGGTTTTCCGAATGGCGCAGGCTGAACTGTTACCGGATATTCAGATCAAGGTTCAGGTGTGAACGGCAAGAATCAAGGCGCCCAGTACCATTTACCATCTGCCTTTATTACGGTCATTGACATTTCGTTGCTGTCTTCCATGCCCGCAACCGTAGCGCTCATCTCGACTTGCAGAGTTTTTGCCGCGTCTATATCAAGATCAAGCCCTTCTTCTTCATATGATTCTTCCAGATAATCAATGTCCTCATCGCTCATATTTTCCGCGCTGGTTATATCATAATCTATCTTAACGCCGCCCACAAGATCGGACATGCCAAGAAACGTTTCCATCTGGGAAGCGGCCTCTTTCCGGCTCATTCCTTCTTGTTCCATCATTACAGAGACCATATCAGGATGCATGGCAGAAAGTATCTTTTCTCCGTCTGCCTTTTCTATCCCTTTTACCAGAGTCTTGATCGGCCTTTTATAATCATTAGATGTATAAATGAAAAATCCTGCAATGCCTCCGACTAACAGTACAGCCGCCACTCCGATGGCAATAAAGACCGGCGTTTTATTGCCCGGCTTTTTCCGTGCCGGTGCCGGAGCTGCATACGGGCGGGAGCCGGCACCGTTCATTCCCGGATTTCCCCCGTTGTTCATTTCTCCCGGTCCGGGCATCTCTCCTGGATCCATACGGCCCGTCTGCGGGCCGCCTGTACCGCCCTGAGCTTTCGCGCCGCAAAACGTGCAAAAATCGTCTCCGTCAAAAATTGGTTTTCCACAGTTTCTGCAAAACATCTTTTTCCCTCCTCGCATTACAGATCACCCGGAGTGTTGAAATAGTGTTCAAACTCGGGTGTATCTTCTTTGGTCTTTACTACTACCTTTGGTGTTTCCGGTGATGGCCCTGCCGGAACTGTCCCTGGAGCCGTGCCATACCCTGCCCCCGGAGCCGTCCCATATCCTGCCCCCGGAGCCGTCCCTGGAGCCGTGCCATACCCTGCCCCCGGAGCCGTCCCTCCTGCCCGTCCGGCCCATGCATTCTCATCTTCTGCCGTCCAGGGCCTTACCGGAGCTCCGCAGGCCGGACAGAATCCGCCTCCTTCCGGTATCCTTCGTCCACATTTTCCACAAAATCTCAGCATATTTCCACCTCCCTAGAAACTGTTGCAGATTGCATCTACAATCTCGCGGTATGTATATTCTTCCAGACCTCTTCCCGCTGTAGACGGGTAATGTATTACATTGTTCCAAGTATTTGTGATCTGTTCCCAGTACGGCTTCTGTGGGGAAAAGAGCACCAGCCGCTTTCCTGAATTCGAGATAAACGTCTCTGTCTGTTCGTCTCCCCACCATCCGGTCAGTTCTGCAAAAGTCTGGGGCATTCCCTTGGGATAATTCGGCGCTGTCTTTCCAAATCCGATTTCATGGGTTGAAGCGTCTGTCCACACAACGATAACATTTCTCCTCTTTGTCCCTTCTTTGCTCCAGTCCGACTTGATCGCGTAGGCAAGAGCCTCCAGGCCGTCCTCCGGCTCATCTCCGCCGCCCTTTGCCGTGATGCTCTTCACGCATGTCTCAAACTCCTTTGCCTGGGCCGGAAGTTCAAAGAAATTTGTGGCAAACATAGCCCGGTCACCATCCGCCAGATAATCCCGGAACGCGATGACGCGGATCCTGAGACGGTCAATACTCTTTTGCTTTTCATTCATAACCTTGATCACATCATCATAGAAATGGAGGGCATTCTGCTTCACCGTATCAATAACGGGAGACATGCTCCCCGTCGCGTCAATACAGAATACCATGTCCACATTGTACTTCATTGTCGTCAGATCACTCATTTTAGTTCCTCCTCTGTCCTCTCTATTTTTTATAAATCACCGGTTTTCTGAAAAAACTGGTCGAATGTATCCTTCCTGTCCTCTGGTCTGATCCCTCTTCCAAAAATCAGTTTCGAGGGCCGTGCCGCTCCATCCGGCCTGTTGTCTCCTTCCGGAAGATTTTCCCGCTCAGATTTCATATCCTGCTCTGGTTCTTTCTCCGCATCCTTACGAAAATCTCCTGCTGAGACGCTCCGCTGCGTCTTTGTCTTCTCCTGCTTTTTCTCGAAAAACAGCCAGGCATCTTCCAGCCTTATTCTTTTTTCCGGATCCTTTTGCAGCATCCCTGTCAGCATCGGCCTCAGCTTTTCCGGAACCGAAGAATCACAATGTAATGTATCGCCGTTTAGCAGCGCTTCAAACGGATAAGAATACTTATCCACATCAAATCCCACCTGTTTTCCTGTCAGGATCTGATGAAAAACGAGTCCCAGGGCAAACACATCCATAGCCGAATCCGGTTTCCCCTTTTCTTCTGCAATGATCCGGAACACTTCCGGAGCCATATACCACATATCACCATGGATCTCCTCAACGTCCGAGGGCGGGGCATCCTCCCTGAAACAGCTGTCAAAATCAATCAATTTTGCAGTTATCGCCCCGGAATCCAGCCTCTTATACAAAATATTATCTTCTTTAATATCACTGTGCACGATTCCCTGCCTGTGCAGTTCAAGCACCGTGTGGAGCAGGACACGGCAAAGCCGTATTTTTACACTCAGCGGCTGGCTGTAAACCAACTCTCTGTCCACAGATTCTATTTTTTCTGTTGTAATATAATACTTGCTGCCGTACCGGAAAAACTGATCGATCCGGACCAGGTTTCCATCTGAACAATTATTAACCGTTGTATACAGCTTTTTCATTTTCTCTTCGTACTGGCTGCACAGCTTCTTTTTGCGCTCTACCACTTCTTCTGTAAGAAGTTCTGCATAAACAGGGTATACCGGGGACAGAAATTCTTTTATAAAATATGTTTTTCCGTTTTTTCGTGCAAAGCCCCACTTTGAAAAACCACTGTTATCTGCCGTCAGATCAGCTTCCAGCTCATAGCCGTTTATCGTCTTCATGCCTCATCCCTCTTCTGATACAGTTCATAGCCGTGCCGGTATTCCGACCACTGCCGGAAAAGCTCCTGTTCAGTCGTATCTGGTCCCAGGGGATATGCCCGCTGCAGATACTCAAACCTGTACTCAAAAGATTCTCTCATTTTATGGAAGCTGCCGTATCCGATGCTTATGAGGCTCATCGTATAGTCATCTCCCGCCACGTCTCTGAATCTCTCATCCAGCGCGTTCTGCCACTGCACAATACTTTCACCAGCCAACAGCGTGTCCAGAAGGAGCTTTTCAAATTCCATAGGGGACTTCAGATAACCGAAACATCCGTCTGTGGCCGCCATTATTATACACGGATGCTCAATCCTTATTTTTTTCACATTAATATGATAGGGATGGGAAGCAGACACTACATTATTCATTCCGGCATCCTCACGTAAGTTCTCCATTGCGTCAGTAACCGGAAGATCATCCACAGAAACCTGCTTCAACCCCTGACTGTCCAGAATATACACTCTGGAATCACCGCTCCACAGGAAATCCGCCAGCACTCCATTCTCGTTTTCGCACAGGACCGCAGCCGCCAGAGTGGACGGGAATTCCTTTGTCATACTGCCTTTAAGCACAGTTCCCGCGCCACTTTTCTGCCTGAGGCCGGAAAGTCTCGCATCAATAGCCTTCTTTAATGAGACATCTGAAATTCTGTAAACCCTTTCATCTTCATCCCAGCTGTCCTCAAACCAGCCGCACATGGTATCAGAAAGCACTCTGGCCGCAATATAGGCCCCTGTCTTTCCGCCCAGATCCTTATATACTCTTGCCCCGCTTCCCCCGCACCCGTCAAATACGGCTGCAAGGCCCGCTCTCTCATTTACAGACAGCAGAAAACTGTCTTCTCCTTTTCCGGGGATCTTTTCTCCGTGGACCACAAAGAACTGATCCATTTTGTCTAAGAAATTATTTCTTTTCTGCATTTTATGAATCTCCGTTATCTGCCCGCTTTTTTATATCTGCTCTGCTTCCCCATCACTTTGGCTTCCGTCCTGCTGCATCTGCGGCAGATCTTTCTGGCCGTTTTCTTCGCCGCCGGTCTGATCTTTCTGGCTCTCCGGGGTTTCCTCTGCATTCTCATCCCGCGTGCCGCTTTCGTCTTTCTGCTGCTCTTCCTGGACGCTGATAGTTTCCTGTACGGATTTTTCCAGCCCGGCCAACCTGAAATTCAGCCATATACACGTCAGGAGGAGGACAAGATTTATCACAACGACAATAAGCATGCACAAAAACGTCTTTCTCCGGGACGCCCTGTATTTCCTCCGCTCCTCCTGTACAGAATGGACGAGCCTGCCCCATTCCTGTTCCGTGAGGATCCATCCCCCGTCATATCTCTGCGGTCCGCCGTCTGGCACTCTGTTTCCAACCAGGTTTTCTCCCGCGTACAGAGTTTCGTCAAATCCCTCCATCTGCACCATACTGTCCTGCTTTCTCCCGCAGTTTCCGCACATCGTTTCCCCGGCTTTCAGGGGACTGCCGCAATATTTACATATCACTGCTTCTTCCTCCCTTCTTTCACTCACTCCGCCTTTTTCTTCCCGCACACATGGCACACGGTATCAGAGCACAAATTTTCTCCGTCGCAGTATGCACAGCGCCAAATATCTTTTCTCCCGTAATAGGAATATATGATAACAGATTCCCATTCTTTTTCCTCTGTCTCTGCCTGCTTTTTCGTTCCCTTTGCCATACCGCGGCCATATGCCAGGCCTGCATCCTTTTTTGCGGCCTCTCCAGACGGTCTTTCTCCGGATTTTTTCGCCGTGCCGGATGCCCGGCCTGTTTCTGTCTCTTTGTCCTCTCCCGGCATTACATGGCTTTCTTTTTCCGGCTCTTCATAGACATCCTCATCTGTCGCTTTCCATACTGATCTGGCAATTACGACAATAATCAAAATAAGTATTATTAAAAATATTATCATCTATGTATTCCTTTTCCGTTGCCTTTTCCTCGCCCTGAATAAGCACTTTTATCCACATAATCGAGGAAAAATAGCTAGTCTCATCTTTCACTCAAATATATAAAATTATACAAAAAAACAGCGCAGAGGTCAACTGCCGACAGCCTCTGCGCCATATGCCTGAACCGCCCGTGAGAGCCGACGGTTTAAACGGTTACCGTCATTTCTGAAAAATTTATATCTGGTCTTTTCAGAAACACAGACCTCTTATATCTTCCAGTACCTTGCGGATCGTCTCCAGGATATCCGCCCCGCTCTCCTTTCCGCTCCTGTTTTTCTTCTCATACAGGAAATAAGGAGGCTCTTCTACCCGGAATGCCAGGGCGTTTCCATAGGCTTTCAGAAGTCCCGGGATCTTCTGGGGGTCGATCTTCGCCCGCTCATACATGGTAAACCGGATGCTCTCTCCCTTTTGTTCCACTGCGGTCACATAGGCGGAATGTGCCAGCCCTTTGAGCAGGGCAATGTGAAGCAGCTGCTGGACCTTTTTCGGGATATCCCCGAACCTGTCTATCAGCTCCTCCATCATATCATCCATCTCTTCCTCCGTCTCAATGGCTGCGATCCTCTTATAAATATCCAGTTTCTGGAATTCATTTTTAATATAGGACTGGGGAATATATGCATCTACATTCAGATCCATAACCGTTGTGTAAATTTCCTCCGTCTCCCCGCCTTTGAGCTCTTTTACAGCCTCTCCAAGCATCTTGCAGTACAGGTCATATCCGACTGCCTCCATGTGCCCGCTCTGGGCCTCTCCAAGCAGATTTCCGGCGCCGCGGATCTCCAGGTCGCGCATGGCGATCTTGATGCCCGAACCCAGATCCGTAAATTCCCGGATCGCAGCCAGTCTCTTCTCCGCCACTTCCTTTAACAGCTTATCCCTGCGGTATAAGAGAAAGGCATAGGCCATGCGGCTGGACCGGCCGACACGTCCCCGCAGCTGATAGAGCTGGGCCAGGCCAAACCGGTCTGCATCCTGTATGATCATAGTATTTGCATTGGGAATATCCAGCCCTGTCTCTATGATCGTCGTCGAAACAAGGACATCAATGTCTCCGCTGATAAAGTCATACATGATATCTTCCAGCTGTCTTTCATTCATCTGTCCGTGTGCATACGCCACATTCGCCCCGGGGATCAGCTGCTGGATCCTCCCCGCCACATCCGCGATATCGCTGACCCGGTTATACACATAGTAAACCTGTCCGCCCCGGGCAAGTTCCCTCTCGATCGCCTCTCTTACCATCTCGTCATTGTATTCCAGCACATAGGTCTGGATCGGCATACGATCCTGAGGGGCCTCTTCCAGTACACTCATGTCCCGGATGCCGATCAGGCTCATATGGAGCGTTCTGGGGATCGGCGTGGCTGTAAGCGTCATCACGTCCACATTTTCCCGGAGCTTTTTAATCTTTTCTTTGTGAGTAACCCCAAACCTCTGCTCCTCATCTATGATCAGAAGCCCCAGATCTTTATATCCCACATCTTTGGACAGCACCCGGTGCGTCCCGATCACAATATCCACCAGTCCCTTTTTCAGATCTTCCACTGTTTTCTTCTGCTGGAGCGTGCTTCGGAACCTGCACAGCAGATCAATGCGCACAGGGAAGTCCTTCATCCTCTGGATAAATGTATTATAGTGCTGCTGGGCAAGTATCGTGGTAGGAACCAGATAGACCACCTGCTTCCCTTCCTGGACAGCCTTAAATGCAGCGCGGATGGCAATCTCTGTCTTACCGTATCCCACATCCCCGCAGATCAGCCGGTCCATGATCTTTGTGCTCTCCATATCCCGCTTTGTATCTGTGATAGCCTGGATCTGATCCTCGGTTTCCTCAAAAGGAAACATCTCCTCAAACTCCTGCTGCCACACAGTATCCGGTCCATAGACGAATCCTTCGGACTGCTGTCTTACGGCATACAGTTCTACCAGATCTTTTGCCACGGCCTGAACAGCCTTTTTCACCTGGCTTTTTGTTCTGCTCCACTGAGCGGTTCCCAGCTTATTGAGCCTGGGCTTCCGTCCGTCCGCGCCGGAATATTTCTGGATCAGATCCATCTGAGCCACCGGAATATAGAGTACGCCCCCGTCAGCATAGGAAATTTTAAGATAATCCTTGACGACCTTGTCTACCTCAACTTTCTCGATCCCCCGGTAAACGCCGACGCCATGGTTTTCATGGACCACATAATCCCCGGGTCTGAGTTCGGCAAAGTCCTGTATCTTCTGTCCATCATACCGCCTGCGGCGTTTCTTCTTTTTCTTCCGCCCGAAGATATCTGTTTCAGAAATAACTACAAATTTCAGCATAGGGTACTCATACCCTTCCGCCACATAACCGTAAGAAACCATGATCTCTCCCGGATTGACGCAGCGTTCCATGTCTTCGCTGTAAAAACTGCTCAGGTCATAGTCCCTCAGATCTTCTGCCAGCCTCTTTGCACGGGTCCTGGAACCGGACAGCAGCACCACGCGGCTCCCATTCCTCTTCAGGCGCTTCAGATCCCGGGTCAGAAGCTCAAAACTGTTATTGTAGGGATTGACGCTCTTTGTCTGGATACTGTACGTCCGGCTGATCCGGAAATCTCCGCATTTGGACTCCAGTGTGGTACATGCGATCCCGGAATACCGGTTCATCTTCCCGATCATTTCTGCCACCGGATACACCACCAGGGCTCCTTCTTCCGGAGACAGGCCTGCCTCCTCCCTGTTCTGACGGCTGTGCAGGTACTCCGTCTCCACTTCCCCGGCCTTTTCGGCCAGGCGGACCGGCTCATCCAGAAAAAGCAGCGTTTTTTCCACCGGAAAATAGTCCAGAAAGGAAACGGTCTTCATATCCCCGGTCCAGTTTTCCGAAGCAGGATAAATCTCAACCTTCTCCATATTTTCCACAGACCGCTGGCTCTCCACATCAAAACTGCGGATGGAATCAATCTCATCCCCCCACAGCTCGATCCGCACCGGCATCTCCTCCGTCAGGGGAAATACGTCCAGGATACCGCCCCTTACTGCGAACTGTCCGGGGCCTTCGATCTGACTCTCCCGCTCATATCCGATCTCCGCGAGCTGCGCCTGCAGTCCGGCAAAGTCAACTGTCTGTCCGTTTACCAGGGGGATCCGCTTCCTCTCCACCTCCCGGGGGGACGGCAGCCCATCCAGAAATGCATCCACTGTAGTGATCACAGTCAGAGCCTCTCCCTCTTTCTTTTCAAGCAGCGATCTGAGGACATCCATCCGCCGGCTGGTCAGCAGCTTCCCCTTGATATCCGCATGATAAAACAGAAGATCCCTGGCCGGATACAGACACACAGCGTCGCTCAAAAAGCGGTATTCTTCAAAGGCTGTCTTAGCCTTTTCCTCACTGGAAAAAGCGATGACCCGGTACTCCCGGCCACCGCTCAGCGCATACATCAGATGAGTTTTCTGAGAGTTCACACATCCCGCGATCTGTATGAATCCAGGCTCCCTTCCTGTATTTTTTATAATTTCCTGATAATCCGCAAGCTCTGAAAGCGGAGATAATAAAGCCTGCATATGGTTCCTCTCTTTCCTTTCCAGACTGCTATTCCACCTTCCGGTTATATATGCTCATCGCAGCGCCTGTGTCCCCGGACAGGATCAGACGGACCGCATCCGCAGCCCTGTCATATCCTTCTTCCATCTGCTCCCGCTCGGCTCTGGTAAAATGTCCAAGCACATAGTCTGCAAGGTCATATCCGTCCGGTTTTTCTCCAACACCTACCCGGATGCGCGTAAACTCCTGCGTTCCCAGACAGGCAATAATATTTTTCATACCGTTGTGGCCGCCTGCGCTGCCTTTTTCCCGAATTCGGAGCTGTCCCGGCGCCAGAGCCACATCATCATAGATCACGATCAGTTCCCCGGCCGCATCGGCCTTATAAAAATCCACGGCGCTGCGTATACTCTCCCCGCTCAGGTTCATATATGTCTGAGGTTTTACAAGCAGCACCTTCTGGTTTTCAATAATACCTTTTCCCGTCAGGGCCAGATGCTTTTTTGTATCTACGGATATATTATATTTTTCTGAAATACGGTCTATTACCTCAAATCCCGCATTGTGCCTCGTTCCCTCATATTTTTTCGAGGGGTTTCCGAGTCCCGCTATAATAAACATTTGAATCATTCCTTTCTCAGCGCTGTCTATTTTACCCCATAGACGTGGGTTTGTCACGCAAAAGACGTGAATAATTTCCATTTTTCGGTCATACACTTATAAAAACAAGCGGCAGGCCGAAAATCAGACTGCCGGAAACGGGAGGTAATTCTATGGGTTCCAGAACAAAGATCATCGTCCTGCACATGAAAGAGATCATTTATACTGCGATTTTCGCCGCACTGGGCATACTGCTGATCATTCTTCTGGTCATTATGTTCAGACCCGGAAAGGGGACGGACACCACCGGCACCGAAAAACAGTATACTCCGGGTATTTACACATCCACTCTCACTCTGAACAACACGAATCTGGAGGTGGAGGTATCTGTAGATGAATCCCGCATCAACTCCATACGGTTTTCCAATCTGGATGAGACCGTAACAGCCATGTTCCCTCTCATCCAGCCGGCTATAGAGGATATTGCGGAACAGGTCTACGAGACGCAGTCCCTTGACGATATTGCCCTGTCCGATGACGCACCATATACATCGCAGATGATACTTAATGCGATCAAAGATGCCGTTGCAAAAGCCGCAGTCCGGTGAACTGCGGCTTTTGCGTTTTTCTTTTTTATTTTACCCTTCCACGATCAGATATCTTCCGCCGGACAGTGCAAATACTTCCGACGCTTCTTCCAGTTCCTCCTCTGTCATGCCGCTTACATCTGCGCCGGCCTCTTCCAGATATTCCCTGACTTCTTTGATCGAATCTGTCACCACTGCCATACAGTCTTCAAGAAACGCCTCTGCCTCCTCAAGCGTCTCCGCTACCGGCTCGTCAAACAGCTTTGACTGTTCTCTCAGAAAAACCAGCAGATCTTCTTCCCTGAATTCACTCATCGCTCTCCTCCTTTGTAATGTCAAAAATTTCCTGTACTGAATCTACAATCTGTTCCGCTCCGGCCTTTATCAGATCCTCCGTGCTTCGAAATCCCCATGACACCAGGATGGTCTTTACCCCGGCGGCCTGTCCGGTCTTTATGTCAACCTCGGAATCTCCGATATATATGACTTCTGAGAGACCGGCTTTCAGGTTGTCCGCCATTTCCAGCAAAGCTGCAGGATCCGGTTTTCTCGGGACTCCCTCTCTCTGTCCCCGCACAAGATCAAAGGCTCTGTCCCCGAAAATCTCCTGCACCACATGTACCGCCTGACGATCCGGCTTGTTGGAGAGGACTCCCAGTTTCATTCCCTGCGCTTTCAGTCCTGCAAGAAGAGACACGATCCCTTTATACGGCCGCACATGATAGGTGCAGTTTTGGTCAAATATCCTCTGAAACGTCCGAAAGGCCTTGTCAAAATACTCCTCTTCCCGGACTCCGGCCGATTCCAGCGCTTTCCTGACCAGCACTTTCGCCCCGTTCCCCACATACATCCTGCACTGTTCCCGCGTGATCTCAGGAAGTTCCAGTTCTTTCATCATCTCATTAACAGAAAACAGAAGGGAATCCAGCGTATCGGTAAGAGTGCCGTCCAGGTCAAATATACAAGCTTTATACATATCTGCGCTCCTTTCTCTGTCCGTATTGTCACAGCGCCGTTTTACCCGGCGCTGATTTAATCATAGTATGAAGAATGAAAAATATCAATCCCCCGCCGTAATTTGCATAAGCCGCAGCAGCCCGTCTGCCGGCGCACCACTGCCGCAGTCACTCGCCCAACAGATATTTCCGCATGGTCTTCAGCGCGTTTTTTTCCAGCCTGCTCACCTGGGCCTGTGATATACGGATCTGTTCCGCCACCTCCATCTGCGTCTTTCCCTCAAAAAAACGAAGCGTAATAATGTACCGTTCCCGCTCATTGAGCCGTTCCATCGCCGCATCCAGGGAAAGTTCCTCCACCCAGTTCTCCTCCCTGTTTTTCTTATCGCTCACCTGATCCATCACATAGAGCGTGTCTCCGCCATCGCTGTACACAGGCTCGTGAAGGCTCATGGGAACCTGTATGGCATCCAGAGCAAACGCCACGTCCTCCTTCGATATCCCGATCTCATCCGCGATCTCCTGCACGGTAGGCTCCTTCATATGCTGTCTCACATAGCCTTCCCTGGCATAAATCGCTTTATATGCCGTATCCCGCAGAGAACGGCTGACCCGGATCGAACTGTTGTCTCTCAGATATCTCCTGATCTCACCGATGATCATCGGCACGGCATATGTGGAAAACTTCACGAGCCTGTCCGGATCAAAGTGATCTACCGCCTTCATCAATCCTACGCATCCGATCTGAAACAGGTCGTCCGCATTTTCGCTGCTGTTTTCAAAACGCTTGATCACACTGAGCACAAGCCTCAGATTTCCCTTTATATATTTTTCCCTGGCCTCCTCATCACCGGCCTGGATGCGCTGAAACAGCTCTGCTTTCTCCTCCTCCTTCAAAAGCGGAAGTTTGGATGTATTTACCCCGCACAATTCAACCTTATTCACCATCATCGCAAGAATCCTCCTAAGCATTTTCTAATTAGAATGATTCTCACTCAGACAGAAAGATATTCTGGATGAAAGAAAATTTTATAAACTTTTAGGCCTTGACAAATCTACTCGTCCCATTTGTCGGCCAGATTGTTGATCTGACTTTCAAATCTTGCTTTGTCCCTGTTGGACAGGCCTTCGTTTCTATAAATAATATCAAGCAGCCTTTTCCCGGCGGCGACCAGCCGTTCGAAAGCGCTGTCCGATTTTTTCCTGGCTGCCTTTTTCGGCTTTGCCGGAATCTTCACTCCCTCATTTATGATCTCATTGGTCAGAAGATCTGCCTCACATCCCGGATACGGCGCCCATGTGCGGCAGCCGAATCTGTCCGCCACCGTGTCTGCAAATTCATCTGTCACCGTGTCTTCACCGTGTACGACAAACACTCTCTCCAGGGGCGTCTCAAACGCCCCGATCCATTTCAGGAGCCCGTTCATGTCCGCATGTCCGCTGACTCCGTGCAGACTCTCGATCCTGGCGTGAACTTCGATCTCCTCCCCGAAAAGCTTGATATTTTTTTCTCCCTCCAGCAGTCTGCGCCCCAGAGTTCCCTGGGCCTGATATCCCACGAACAGGATCGTGCACTCCGGCCTCCAGAGATTGTGTTTCAGATGGTGGCGGATGCGGCCCGCATCACACATACCGGAAGCGGAAATGATGACTTTGGGCTTTTCAATAAAGTTGATCATTTTTGAGTCGTCGCTGGTAGTTGAAGTGTGGAGTCCCGGAAAAACAAGCGGATTGATTCCCGCATTGACCAGAGCCATAGCTTCCTCGTCAAAGCAGTCCTTCATGTTCAGCGTAAAGATCTTTGTCGCCTCGATAGCCAGGGGGCTGTCCAGATATACGTCAAAATCCGGATATTCGCTCAGAAGGTTCTTTTCCTTGATCTCCCGGATAAAATACAGCATTTCCTGTGTCCTGCCAACAGCAAAGGAAGGAATAACAAGATTGCCTCCCCGGTCAAATGTCTCTTTGAGGATCCGTGTAAACTCTCCGATATAATCCGGCTTTTCCGCCGAATGGATACGGTTCCCATATGTAGACTCCACGATCACATAGTCCGCTGACCTTGTGTAAGTCGGATCCTTGATGATCGGCTGGTCCAGGTTGCCCACATCGCCTGAAAATACAAGCTTCTTGGTGGTTCCGTCTTCTTCGGCCCATACTTCGATGCTGGCGGAACCAAGCAGATGCCCCACATCTGTAAAGCGGATCTGTATGCCGTCACAGATATGGATCGTCTCACCGTACTGGCAGGGAACAAGCAGTTCTATGGCATCCAGCGCGTCCTGCATGGTATATACCGGCTCATATTCCGGTCTGCCGGCTCTCTTTCCTTTCCTGTTGCGCCACTCCGCCTCAAATTCCTGTATGTGCGCGCTGTCACGCAGCATGATATTGCACAGGTCAGCCGTGGCAAATGTGGCAAAAATCTGTCCTTTAAAGCCTCTCCTGACAAGCCTGGGAAGCATACCGGAATGGTCAATATGGGCATGCGTCAGAAACACATAGTCGACTGTATGCTCCGGTATAGGAAGGCCCGGATTTTCATACAGATCCGGCCCCTGCTCCATACCACAGTCGATCAGGATATTTTTCCCCGCTGCCTGAAGGAAATGGCAGCTTCCCGTAACTTCATGGGCTGCTCCGATAAAAGTAAGTTTCATGCTTCTCACCAACCCTTTTCATTTTCTTCTATTGTAACATTTTTACAGGAAATATCCACCCTCTCTATTCGTATCTGACCATTTCCCGCCTGAGCCTCTGCATGATCTTTTTCTCAAGCCTGGAAATATAGGACTGGGATATTCCCAGAATGTCAGCCACCTCTTTTTGGGTCTTTTCCCTCCCCTCCGGGTTATCCAGCCCAAACCGCATTCTCACGATGAGTTTTTCTCTGCCGGAAAGCTTATTCAGGGCACGTACAAGAAGCCTGCGCTCTGCTTCGTTTTCCAGATCCCGGTAGATCGTATCCTCCTCGGTCCCGAGAATATCCGAGAGCAGCAGTTCATTTCCGTCCCAGTCTACATTGAGCGGCTCGTCGATAGATACCTCCATTTTTGTCTTGCTGTTTCTGCGCAGATACATCAGAATCTCATTTTCAATGCACCGGGATGCATAAGTCGCAAGCTTTATCTTTTTTGAAGGGTTAAAGGTATTGATCGCCTTGATCAGGCCGATCGTACCGATCGAGATCAGATCTTCAACGCCTACACCTGTATTGTCAAATTTTTTTGCTATGTACACCACAAGGCGCAGATTATGCTCGATCAGTGTCTTTTTTGCCTCCTCATCATTTTCCGTACCCAGCCTCTGTATCATCTCCGTCTCCCTGTTTCCCTCCAGAGGCGGCGGAAGTACTTCCGTTCCTCCTATGTAATGGATCTCTCTTCCGCCTCCGAATATCAGGTTCCTGATATCGGGTATGACTCTCAGTTTAAACTGCTGCGGAACAGCTACTTTTACAACCATCCTGTTATCCTCCTGCTTTTATTTCCAGTCTGTTTCTGTATTTTTTACCGGGACAGCACACCCGGATTCAGTATCATCTGACAGGTTTTCCCCAGGGAAATCTCTGCCTGGCCCACTCCCAGGAGAGGATTCATGATCCAGCAGTCCTCCTCCATGTGTATACACATTTTTTCCACTCTGAATACAGGCATGACCCCGTCGCCCGACACGCTGCGAAAAGGGATATAACGTAACCCTTTCCCCGTTCCTCCCCAAAGCCCGATCTCCTCAGCCAGTCCCGGGGCGAGTATACTGACCGGATCCCCCGTGACCGGATCAGTCAAAGTGTTCCCCGTATCCCACAGAGCGGTGACCTGTCTTTCTTCCGCCCCTGTATACAGCGTAACCGGGAACTGAGTTTCCTCCTGTCTCGCCGTCGCCGCCAACATCCTCCAGAGCGTCAGAAAAAGAACATATCCCGCCGTAAATGCAGCATAAATAAAAGCCGCATATCTCAAATACGGACGGAACAGCTGTACGGCTCCTCCCATGACAACAGCAGACAAATACAGCAGGACAAACGCTTTTAAAAACTGTCCCACTCTGGTTATCCCCAATCCTGCAATTATCATCAGACTGTTTACAATGACATGGAATAAGAGCAGTTTTACCACTGCCGGAAACGGGACCGTAATTACCAGACAGGTAAGAAGACTCCCTAAAATCCCGCCCAAAATAGTCCGTACGTACGACCGGCTGCATTTTAATGCCCGCCCCACAGCCAGAAGAAGCAGACTGTCAGCCATAAAATTTTCCAGAAAAAACACATCTATGTACAGTTCATAGTACATGCTCCACCTTCTTTCTCCTTTGTATCCGTCTCCAAAGAAAGAAATCGGTTTCCTTCCCGGAAGCCTTTTTTAAGACTGACAGTTCAGCCATGCCATTCATACTATGGCTGAACTGCTATTGCAAATTATAACTCTCTCCATGTCGGAAATTTGTCAGATGGTGGCGTATGGCGCAGATTATATTTCGACATTTATGCTGATACATATTCTGTTTTAATTGGGGAATACTATTTTTGAATTGCGTTTTTTACTTTTTTATTTCACAGGAAATGCAGAACTTTCCCATAGAAAAATGCAGCCGCTGCATTTGCAGCGGCTGCATAAAATTTTTGTTTTGAACCTGAAATTATTTCTTAAAGAAATCCGGGATCTTTATAGACTGTTCTTTTACGGTGCTGGACGGAGTCCTGGGCTGCAGCGTCGGCATAGTGCCTCCCTGAGGCCGGGATGAAGCAGTTCTTCCCTCGCTGTCAAGCCGGCTTCTCACCGGAGATTCACCGGACGGAAGAATAGAACCTACCTTCTTCTGCCCCTCCAGCCTTGCTTTCAGTTTAGACGCACTGCCGCCTACATTATGTAAGCCTGTAGCGATAACTGTGATCGTACATTCATCGGATTTTGCATCATCGTACATAGCACCGAAAATGATGCTTGCGCCTTCTCCGGCCAGTTCCTGTACATAATCCGCAGCGTCCGATGCATCCATAAGGGTGATATCTCCTGATACATTGACGATAACATTAGACGCTCCCTGGATCGTTGTCTCAAGCAGCGGGCTGGCAACAGCCTCTTTGACTGCCTCAAGCGCTTTGTCGTCGCCGCGTCCCGCGCCAATACCGATATGGGCAATACCCTTGTCCTTCATAACCGTCTGGATATCTGCAAAATCAAGGTTGATCAGTGACGGAACATTGATCAGGTCAGTGATTCCCTGGATACCCTGCTGCAGAACCTCATCTGCCTTTTTCAGAGCCTCAGGCATTGTCGTACGCCTGTCCACCACTTCCAGAAGTTTATCATTCGGTATCACGATGATCGTGTCAACATTCTCTTTCAGTTTATCGATTCCTGCAAGAGCGTTCTGCATTCTGGTCTTGGATTCAAAACGGAACGGCTTCGTAACAACTCCGACAGTAAGCGCTCCCTGCTCTTTTGCGATCCGGGCAATGACCGGAGCCGCTCCCGTACCTGTTCCGCCGCCCATGCCGCAAGTCACGAACACCATGTCCGCGCCTTTGAGAGCCGCTGAAATCTCCTCGGAGCTTTCCTCTGCCGCCTTTTCTCCCACCTCCGGCTGCGCCCCTGCGCCAAGTCCTTTGGTGAGCTTCTCACCGATCTGCATCAGTGTCGGTGCCTTACAAAGCTGCAACGCCTGTTTATCTGTATTCACTGCAATAAATTCCACACCCGCGATCTGCTCGTCAATCATCCGGTTAACGGCATTATTTCCGCCGCCGCCGACTCCGACAACAATTATTCTTGCGGCTGCTTCCGATTCGTTGGTTTTAATTTCTAACAAGAGTATTTCCTCCTTTGTCGTCTTATTAATTTCTTATACATCCCTTTTTATTGAACAATCCAATTCAATAAGTATATAATAAAGTCTTTTTCGCAAATAATCAATACATTTTTCTTATTTTTCTGATTTTTTAGCTGAACCGTTACGATGCTTTGTCCGGCACAAACGGAATATTCTCCGATGCACCGTCATAGTTTTCCAGATGCAGTGTTCCTGGCGTGTCTGGATATTTTTCATGCAGCTTTTCAAGGATGGGGTCGATCTGAGCCAGTCTTTCGTCATAGTTTTCAGACCCCAGCAGAACCTGGACTGTTCCAAAGCCAAGCTGGATCCCGCCGTCCGAACAGGAGAGCCTGTCCGGCTTAAGGCTGTACTTATCAAGCCCTTTGGACACTTCCACGATCTTCTCAAAAATGCTGTCGTCCTCCACCGGAAGATTATCTCCCAGCTTCACCGCAGAAGTGTCAAACACGAGCCCCTCCACATAGGGAACCCCTTCCATCACTTTCTTGGTCCGAACCAGGGCTGTCCCTTCATGGTCAAAGTACAGATAGGCTCCGTCATAATCCACATAGCCGATCATATTTTTTTCCTTTACCTGCACATGCACGGTCCAGGGATTTTTTAATGATATTTCCATATGATCCACTGCGGCGGGAACATCCGGGTCCATCAGATTATATTTTATCAGGATGTAAAGAGAATTTTTCGCCAGATCGTCGTTCTGTATCCAGGTGACCACAGAGTTATCGCTGTAGTACTCGTTTCCTTCCACCTCAAAGGAGCGTGCCCGGAAGCCAAAAACAACGATCAGCGCTGCGGCTGCGACACCTCCTGCCGTTCCCAGCACAACGGGCAGTATCCTCCTCTTTCTGTGCTTTTTTTCCTTCATCCGAATTCCTCCTTACGCCCTATTCTATCAGACTGGACACGCTCAGTACAAGCCCCATTTCCAGGAGAAGAAACACGACCGAGGTCCCGCCGTAACTGATAAAAGGCAGTGTAATTCCTGTATTGGGTATCGTATTTGTCACAACCGCAATGTTAAGGATCACCTGGATCATCATATGAGCCATGGCGCCTCCGGCGATCAGCGCTCCCAGAAGGTCTTTTGCCCGGGTGGCGATCACAAAGAACCTCCAGATCAGGATCAGAAACAGGAGAATGATGATACACGCTCCCACAAGGCCAAGTTCCTCACATATGATCGAAAAGATCATATCATTCTGCGCCTCCGGAAGAAACCCCAGTTTCTGAACACTGTTTCCCAGTCCCCTGCCGAACAGTCCGCCGCTCCCTATGGCATACAGACCCTGCAGCGTCTGATAGCCTTTCTCATACTCTTCTGGATTGCGCCAGATGGCAAGCCTCTCCAGACGATAACTCTCCATAGCCAGAAACACGGCCAGGAATGCCACAGCTACCGTTCCCATCCATATGAACTGTGAGTACTTTGGACTGGCCGTGAAGATCAGCACAACAGCAATTCCCAGAATAATGATCGCTGTGCTGAGATTGCTGGCGCCCACAAGAGCCACAACGGGCAGGATCGGAAGGATCATCAGGACAAGAGTAGAGAAGCGCCCCATTCTCTTTACGTTTCTGCTTACAAGACAGGCGAGAAAGAGGATGACCGCCACTTTCGCAAACTCCGAGGGCTGAAAAGAAACGGGTCCAAAATGCAGCCATCTTTTGGACCCATTGTATTCATCCCCAAACAGCATAACTGCTACAGAAAGGAAAATAGCCGCCAGGTAACCCGGAACGGCCAGGGAAATCCACTTATGATAATCAATCCGCGCCACCACTGTCATGCCGAGCAGACCAAGCAGAGTGGCAAATCCCTGCTTCTTCAGATAATAAAAAGAATCATGGAATTTTACCCTGCCGTTATAGGCGCTTGTGCTGTAGAGCAGCACAAGACCGATCCCCACGAGAATCAGGACAACAACGAGAAGCGTATCGTCAAATCTCCGTTTCTTTCCGGAACGCTCCAATATAAATCCACTCCTTAAAGCTGATTTACAAGTTCTTTGAATTTATCTCCGCGTTCTTCATAATTTTTAAACATTCCCCAGCTTGCGCACGCCGGTGACAGCAGTACCGCATCTCCCGGCCGGGAATACTCCACGCATTTTTCGAAGGCTTCCTCAAAAGTGTCTGCCATTACGATGTCCTCAAACCCGAGTCTTCTGGCAGTATCTGCGATTTTCTCCCGGGTAGCCCCCAAGAGGACAAGCTTTTTCACTTTTCCTTCAAAAGCATTGATCCACTCTTCATAAGTGGAATCTTTATCGTATCCGCCTCCGATCAGCACCGTCGGGCGGTTCATAGCCTGAATTCCGCGGATTGCCGCGTCTGGATTGGTCCCTTTTGAATCATTATAAAAGGCAACTCCGTTTTTTTCCGCCACAAATTCAATCCTGTGCTCCACTCCCCGGAATTCACATACTGTCTTCCTTATCACATCCACCGGCACGCCGTATGCATAGGCCATTGCCGCCGCAGCCATTACATTCTCATAATTATGTGTGCCAAGAATGTGCAGGCTCTCGACACTGCAGAGGGGAATTTTATCTTCCATTTCCAGGACGATCCATCCGTTTTCAAGATACAGTCCTCTTTTAAGTCTACGCCGGCTGCTGAAATATAGAACCCGGGCATTCGTCTTTCCTGCAAAACTGCGGAGCACTTCATCTTCATAATTAAGGACGCACACGTCTTCCTGCGTCTGGTTCTCTGCGATCCGCTCCTTTGCTTCAATATACGCTTCCATTGTATGATGACGGTTCAGATGATCCGGCGTAATATTCAGGATCGCGCTTACCTTCGGCCGGAAACTGTGCACTGTCTCCAGCTGGAAACTGCTGATCTCAGCCACGATCACCGAATCCTCTCTCGTCCGGGGAACCACGCTTGTATAAGGATTCCCAATATTCCCGACCACAAAAACGCTTTCTCTGTAATTTTTCATGATCTCGCCCAGAAGAGCCGTAGTCGTAGTCTTTCCGTTTGTTCCGGTAATAGCCAGGACATCTCCCTTTCCATATATATAGGCCAGTTCGATTTCTCCCCACACCGGGATATCCATCCTGCGCATCCTCTCTATGACCGGAAGATCCGCCGGCACACCGGGGCTTATGACCGCAAGGGAAATTTTTTCCAGTATTTCTTCCGGAAATTCCCCCTTCCTTGTCTGCAGGTTTTCTTCTGGCCTGTCCAGGACATCCCGGACACTGTCCGCGATCTGCTTTCCTACCGCCGTGAGATCCAGCTTTTCATTTCCGTCATACAAAACCACCTGAGCGCCTTCCCGGAGCAGAAGGCCTGCTGCAGCCTCTCCGCTGATGCCGGAGCCGAACACGAGTACAGTTTTTCCCTTTATATCCATCATTTACACTCCCATCAAAGCGATCAGGCAGAGCAGCGCCGTAATGATCGAAAATACAGCCACCACCCGGGTCTCGGACCATCCGCACAGTTCAAAGTGGTGATGTATAGGCGCCATTTTAAAAATCCTCTTTCCGCCCGTCTTTTTAAAATATGTTACCTGTATGATGACAGAAGCCACTTCCACAAGATAAATAAAACCTACAATAATAATAAACAGCGGCATCTGCATCATATATGCCGTACCTGCCACAAATCCTCCAAGCGCAAGAGAACCCGTATCTCCCATAAACACGCTGGCCGGATATACATTAAACAGGAGAAATCCGAGAAGAGCGCCGACAACCGCACAGGTGACCGGCTCCACTCCGCTCTTCGTCCCAATGGCAACTACGGTAAAAAATGTAGCGACCAGTACAGTCACGCTGGAGGCAAGGCCATCCAGTCCGTCTGTAAAGTTTGTTCCGTTTACTGTGCCGATCACGGCGAAAAACAGGACCGGCACAGCCGCCCAGCCAATATCCAGATAGTATCCGCCAGAAAAAGGAACGAGCATCGTGAGCGGGATATCCGCTACTTCAACAATATAATAGGCAAATATGGCAGTCACTACGATCTGGAGAGCCATCTTCTGCATAGGCAGCAGTCCGTCCGACCGTTTCAGCACCACCTTGAGATAATCATCTAAAAATCCGATCAGCCCAAAGGCAACTGTCAAAAACAGGACCGGGATGATCGCCGGATAGTCCCTGACGTAAAAAAGCGAAGTAATAATGACAGACGCAAGGATAATAATCCCTCCCATCGTCGGCGTACCCGCTTTTTTCAGATGAGACTGCACTCCCTCTGCTCTCTCCGTCTGCTTCATTTTTAATTTTCTCAGGAAAGGAATGACAACCGGGCCGAGCACAAGGCTTACAGCAAATGATATCAGCACCGGGATCACGATATGACTGCTCATAAATCCACCTCTTCATCTCTTTTGTTTCCACGAAAGGGGAACCCCCTCTTCCAGAACATCTTATACAGTATAACCCATCAGTTAACTTTTTTCAATCCCGAGATAGGGAAGTACATTGTCGTAAATGCTGCGCAGAACCGGCGCCGCGATCGTGCCTCCGTAATACACCCCCTGAGGATTATGTATCACTACCATGCCGATGATCTGCGGATCATCCGCAGGAGCAAAGCCGAGAAAGGAGGAGATATATTTATTTGCGCTCCGGGGAAGAGTCTGGGAGGTGGCCGTTTTGCCGCCGATTGAATACCCCTCTATATAAGCGTTTTTCCCGGATCCTTTCGAGACGACCCCCTCCAGGAGCACCTGCATTGTCTCCGACGTCTCTTCCGACACGATCCCGGGCTCCGCCTCATACTCAAATTCTTCGATCACCTGTCCCTCGTCGTCCAGCACCGCCATTCCCAGGTGGGGCGTGATCCTCCTGCCGCCGTTTACAATAGAGCTGGCCGTTGTAGCCAGTTGAATGGGCGTGATCTGGAACGACTGTCCGAACGTCATTGTGGCCAGTTCCACGGTCCCTATGTCCTCTCTTTTATGCATGATCGTTCCTGCTTCTCCGGGCAGATCCACCCCGGTCAGCTTCAAAAGGCCGAACTGTTCAAAATAATCATAAAACCGGTCACTGCCAAGCCGGAGACCAATATCCATGAACACCGGGTTGCAGGAATTCTGAATTCCTTCCACAAAGGTTTCCGTCCCGTGTCCGCCTACCTTATGGCACCGTATTTTACGGTCTTCCACGATGCGGTACCCCGGACACACAAAGGTATCATCCAGGCTTACCACACCCTCTTCCAGGCACGCGGCGGCAGTGACGATCTTAAAAGTGGAACCGGGCTCATATGTGTCGTTGATACATCCGTTTCTCCACATCCTGTTCAGTTCGTCCTGCAGTTCCTCGTCCGAAAGGGTTTCACTGTCTGTCCCCGTATTCAATTCAAAGGGTTCGTTCAGATTAAATTCCGGCACATTTACCATAGCATAGATCTCTCCGTTCTGAGGATTCATGAGCAGGATGGATACACTGTCCGCCTGTTTCTCCTCCAGGACTTTCAGCGCCGCCTGTTCGCAGTATTCCTGGATATTATAGTCCAGGCTGATCTGAAGGGTTTCTCCCGCCACAGGCTCGATCCGGTCCTCGGCCACCCCCTCCAGTTCGATCCCCCTGGCATCTGTCACCGTCAGGATGGTCCCGTTAGTCCCTTTCAGGTATTCTTCATATTTCACTTCAAGGCCAATAATCCCCTGATTGTCTCCTCCTGTAAACCCAAGTACCTTAGATGCAAGATCGTCATAAGGATAATACCGTTTGTAGTCCTCGTCTACCTTTACCCCGGCCATATCATAGTCCCGGATCCTGTCCCCTGTCTCTTTATCCACATTTGTCTTTATTTTCTCCATGGAGGATACTTTTTCCACTTTTTTTCTCACTTCCGCCTCATCCATCTCAAGTTCTCCGGACAGCACCCGGATCACAGTCTCAGGATCCTCCACCTGGCTGTGGATAACTGAGATCGTACATACTGTTCTGTTCGTAGCAAGGACTACGCCGTTCCTGTCCACAATTTCTCCCCGGGCAGCCTTGATCTCCCTTTCTCTTTCATGCAGCGATTCTGCCAGGTTCTGATAATATTCTGCGTCAAATATCATCAGATACACAAGCCTTCCGATGAGCCCGAAGATCATCGCCGCAGCGCACAGAAATACAATAAGCATCTTTTTTTTATTATATGTTTTATTCTTCATAAAAAAACAACCCTGCAGAAGATGTTGTTAAAGCTTATTACATCTTCTGCAGAGTTATTCCGAAAACGTGTTTATCCTCTGCCGGAACGGCCCTCAAAACACATTACTGGCCGCCTGTCCAGTCGTCCAGATCCGGATCGTAATTTTCATCAATATATTCTCCGTCCGGCTTGTCATATGTATCCTCATAATCCTCATCGAAGTCGGTATATTCTTCGTCGGAGACCGCTTTTCCCGCCTCCGCCGCTGCTGCCGCCTCTGCCGCTGCCTGTTCACTCTCTTCGATCGTCGTGATCCCCAGGTAGGGGAACGCCTCTTCCATGATGCTCTTTGCCAGCTTTTTTACAAGTGAGCTGTCATCCTGATTCTCCACATTGGGCTCATCAACCACCACATAGATCACAATCTCGGGATTGTTCTGAGGCGCATATCCGAGATAGGATAAAAGATATTTCCCGTTTCCTCTGGGAAGCTTCTCCGCCGTCCCGGTCTTGGCGCCGATATCATATCCCTCTACCCCGGCGTCTTTCCCGGTTCCATAGTCCATTGTGGCTCCCATATACTCCCGCAGCTGCGCAGATGTCTCGGCAGACACCGTCTTCCGCAAAAGAACCGGATCCTTTGTCTCGATCACATTGCCATTTTCATCCTGAATCTGCTTTACCACATGGGGCTCATAATAATATCCGCCGTTGATCAGCGAAGAAAATGCAGAAACCATCTGCGTCATCGTAACATTGAAGCCCTGTCCGAAGGAGTTGGTAGCCAGTTCCACCTCCCCCATTTTATCCGCCTGATAAAGAAGCGCCTCTGTAGCCGCCTCTCCGGGCAGGTCGATCCCTGTATATTCCCCAAACCCGAAGATATGCTGATATCTGCAGAAATTTTCTGCTCCGATCTTCTCTGCCATCTCCATCAGAGCCACATTACAGGAATATGCGATCGCATCCTGCGTGGTCTCCTGTCCGTGTCCGTTTTTATTATTACATTTAATGGTATAATCGGCCACATCAAGGGCGCCGCCGCAATAATAGCTCTCCTCCCCGGTAAGTGTGCCGGTCTCCAGCCCTGCCGCCAGCGTGAATGGCTTCGCCGTGGATCCGGGCTCATATGCGTCGCTCACACAGAAATTGCGCCACAGACTGTTGAGTGCGTTCAGCTCTTCCTCATCCGTCATGGCCGCGATCTCCTCCTCCGTGTACAGAGTGGAGAGGTCTCTGGGATTGTTCAGGTCAAAACCGGGATAGGATGCCTCCGCGAGGATTTCCCCGGTATTGGGATCCATTATGATCACTGCGGTATTTTTACTGCCCAGTTCTCCGTCTTTGGCAAGTTCTGCGTTAAACTCCTGGATGCATTCCTCCACGATCCCCTGGAGAGTAACATCTATAGTAGAGACGACGGTATTCCCGTTTTTGGCGGCTTTCACCGTCCGCTCCATGGATGATTCAGAATCAAAATACCCGTATTCTCTCCCGTCCGTACCATTCAGAACGCTGTTATATGCATTTTCAATGCCCAGCGCTCCCTGGTTTCCGGCATAGGTGAATCCGATCACATCACTTGCCAGACTTCCATAAGGATAGGTTCTCTCAAAATCCTCTTCCAGCCAGATTCCCTGTACATTCGGATAATTTTCGTCATCCTCATCAATTTCATTAAATCTGCCCGCAGTCTCATAGTCTATCCCTGTTGCCAGTATCTCATACTGGCTGTCCGGCTTCTCTTCGATGAGAGCGTCAATCTCGCTGCCCTCAATGCCAAAACATTCCGTGAGCACTTCCTTTGTGGGCTCGATACATTCTTCTTTGTCCGTCATCACCTTTACGTCGAGGATCACATTGTATACCCTTTCGCTGGTCGCCAGCCTGGTTCCGTTGCGGTCCACGATATCCCCGCGCTTAAACGCCAGGACGCGGCTGTTATAATTCTGCTGATCCAGGACGATCCTGGTATACCGGCTTCCTTTTGTCACGTTAATGTAGGTGATCCTTCCTATAAGAACAACAAAAGCCAGTATAACTGCCATAAATAGCATTACCAGCTTCCGTTGCATCCTGATTGGAAATCGTTTTGTCAAAAACTCAAATCTGTTTCTTTTCTTTTTTCTTCTTCCAGCCATCTTATAAAATTCCTATTCCGATACATCCTTTGACTGTGCAAGAATCCCGTCTTTGGGAATGTCACTGTACTGCTTCACATAACTGCCGGTAGGGCTGTCATACTCGATCACAGTGCCTTCCGACGCATAAACCATTCCCATCTCGTTCATTGCCCGGTCTTTGATCTCTTTCAGATTAACGGAGTCTGCAGCCGCATTATAAGCCGTATCATTGGCTTCTGTCAAGTCTGCCAGCTCCTGCTGGAGCGCCGTAACGTTTTCAGAACGGTTCATTACGTCAGACTGAAGCTTCAGGTACAGCATGCAGAGCATGACCGCGCACACTGCCGCCGCTGCGAGAAATACAGCATAAGCCGGATTGATGCTCATTGCTCGGTTGCGGTTCTTTCTCACCTGGCTGCTCGTCCTCTTCGGCTGAGCCGGCTGGATTTCCCTTCTTCTTACCGGTACCGCCTCTGCCTTGCGCACTGCATTCCCATACACATAAAACCGTTCCTGTCCTGCCATATTATGCTGTCTGTAATTTCTGCTGGTTCTGCCTGATGCCATATCTGCTGAAGCCCCTTTCTTTTTTGTTCTGTCCCTCCGGGCTCTCCCCTTCCCTTCGGAACAAAGTGTCTGCCATATGGTCTCACCGCCATCCGCAGCCCTCTGCCGGGCTTTGGAGGGAAATGAGACCGTATGTGCTGACTATGTTTAGATACTCCCTTTACATTGTTACACGATCCGTTCAAAAATGCGCAGTTTTGCACTTTTCGAACGGCTGTTGGATTCCTGTTCCTCCGGCGACGGAAGAATCGGTTTCCTTGTTACCACTTTCCCTTTTGATACTTTCCCACAGACACAGACCGGAAAGTGGCTCGGACAGGTACATGGATTTTCATTTCTGCGAAATGCGCTTTTTACAATCCTGTCTTCCAGTGAATGGAATGTTATCACACAGATCCGTCCCCCCGGACTCAGCATATCGATCATATCGTCCAGCGAATCTCTGAGCACTTCCAATTCATGGTTCAACTCGATCCGTATCGCCTGGAAAGTCCGCTTTGACGGGTGCCCTCCGGTCTTCTGGATCTTCATCGGTATGGAGTGCCGGATAATCTCATTTAGCTGTCCTGTCGTTTCAATGGGCGCTTTCTCACGCTCCGCTACGATATGCTTTGCAATATTTTTTGCAAATCTGTCTTCCCCGTAGTCGCGGATCACGCGGAAAAGTTCCACTTCACTGTACTCATTGACAATATCTCTGGCCGTCATCTTCTGCCTCTGATCCATCCGCATATCAAGCGGTGCATCCATGCGGTAGGAAAACCCCCGGTCCGCCGTGTCCAGCTGATAAGACGAAACCCCCAGATCAAGAGTAATGCCGTCCACACTGTCAATGCCCAGTTTATGGAGCTCTGGCTTCATATCACGGTAGTTGCTCCTGATTACCGTGACCTTCTCCCCGAAGCCTTCCAGGCGCTGCCCGGCTGCCTTTATGGCGTCGGCGTCCTGGTCTATACCTATTAATCTCCCCGTACTGCCCAACCGCCTGCATACTTCGAAGGCATGTCCTCCGCCTCCAAGCGTGGCATCTACATAGATGCCGTCAGGTCTGACGTTAAGCCCGTCCACTGTCTCATGCAGCAGAACTGTTG
>ERZ1643250.336-NODE-336-length-52628-cov-15.918723_pt1 | contig 52628 bp, 48 predicted proteins | sample MGYA00579262_ERZ1643250 | MGnify/ENA primary metagenome ERZ1643250 (study PRJEB29033, sample SAMEA4952265) | chicken gut metagenome | biome: Broiler Chicken; feature: Gastrointestinal Tract; material: Caecum | place: Ireland | collected 2018 | study: Broiler...
TAGACAAGTTCCTGTAGCTCAGTAGGATAGAGCGATTGCCTCCTAAGAATATGTTTTGACATCCGCTTTTGGAGAAAAGGCGATTGACAATCTGTTCGTTTACAACTTAATATTATTATAGATTTTGGAAATGCCCCCTTAGTTAAATGGATATAATAAACCCCTCCTAAGGGTTAGTTGTGAGTTCGATTCTCGCAGGGGGTGCCACAAACAACGCCTGAAAGCCTTGATTTTACTGGGTTTTCAGGCTTTTTTGATTTTTGTCTATTTTCAATTTCAGCTAAAATCCTGTTAGCAAATGTTAGCAAGCCGGTTTTTTATTAACTCTGGAACACTCAACTTTCAGGCGGTTGGTCTGCTAACAAAAATTAGCAAGATTTTTGCCGTTTTGCTAACAAAATCAGCCTCTCTGCTAACACGACCATTTTTAGACCCAAAATCCTTGCTAACAGACAAGGCGGTTGACAACTTGGTTTTGCCTATATTACTTGTTTCTAATTGGTGAGTTATGCCCTGCTCAAATGCCATAATATAATCGCATACTTTCTCATTTTTCACAGATGACATATAGTAATGTCATCAGGAGGTGTTATTATGAAAAACTCTAAATATCATCTATATTTGACCGATTCCGAATACAACAGAATTGTAAATGCTCTTATCAATTTAAAAAACGCACTTATCAATCAAGGCAAGTACACCGATGGTGTTGATGATGTATTGATAAAATTTGTGTCAGCGAAAAAGAAAAGATTTAAAGTAAAATAAGTCCTTTGATTGGTGCCATACCAACCAGAGGACTTATTTTTTCAATAAGACAAACTGAGATTTAACTTATCTCTCACCTTCATCAAAGGCTTGTTCTATGTCTCCATCTTCATCTATAAAAACAATATCTCCTTCTTTAAACAATTCTGTTTCCATCGTTCCTGAAGATATTGAAACCTTTTGTTCATTTCCTTGATAATCTACAAGTGTAATACCATATTCATTGGATACCTCATCTTTTTCTATCACTTTGATTTTATATCCTTTTTCAGCGACTTGCTTATTAACAATTTTATCCTTGTTTGCTCCAATGGCAAGTCCAATCAGCATTCCAAAACAAAGCCCCATAGGTATTCCAAAACTATCAATCACAGAGCCAACACCTACACCAATGCACATCCCTAATACCATACCTATCCCCGCATTTTTTGATGTTTGTTTCATATATATTCCTCCAAATTCACATTTTTATAATAGATGTATTCAACTTTGAGTTGATTATATCATATTTATATTAACAATTCTATCTACGCCATCTGTTTCAATCATCGGAACAGGTGGCTTTTTTATTTTCCAAAAAAATTTTTAACTTTTTTTGATTTGAGGGGGTGCAAAACAGTTCTCCCAGTTCAAACAAGTGAAGGGGTTAATTCCGAACGATGAAAACGGAAACCTTTCACTTGTTCCTTGAAAATTGAATATACAGGTCACTAAGACTTTATTCCTGATGATTTTAGCCACTTTATCGGGTACGCCGAGACTTCTGCAATGCAGAATAGCGAGAACCCCCGGTATAAGTAACAGGTTGCCCCTGTTACGGCGATGACAGTCAGGATGATAATGATACTTCTCTACGGAGCTGGCGGAGAACCCGGCAGAGGTGAGATTCCTATGATACAGATAAGCAGTCTGTTCCTTAGTGACTTCCCTTGAGCTTATAAGCTTGGCAAGGGGTGTTGAGAACAAATATTGCCAGACCGGTTAGGAAATGAATCGGTCAAGTACATAGCCATACTGCAATGGCTATGAATACTACGAAAGGAGGACGCACAAAGTGTCAAACTGCAAAACGATTGCAATCTGCAATCAGAAAGGCGGAGTTGGAAAGACAACCACTACGGTAAACCTCGGAGTCGGTCTTGCAATGCAGGGAAAGAAAGTATTGCTCATTGATGCAGACCCGCAGGGCGATTTAACAACTTGTCTCGGTTGGCAGGATACAGACAACTTGGGTATCACGCTTGCAACGAAACTCACAGATGTAATAAATGAAACGATGAATGACCCTATGACCGGTATCCTGCACCACGATGAAGGTGTTGACCTCATTCCGGCTAACCTTGAACTTTCAGCAATGGAGTTTAACCTTGTTAATGCAATTAGCAGAGAAACAGCATTGAAGAATTATCTTGGTGAAGTGAAGGACAAATACGATTATATTTTAATCGACTGTATGCCATCACTCGGTATGGTTACTATCAATGCTCTATCTGCGGCAGACAGCGTTATTATTCCGGTGCAGGCTCAGTATCTACCGGCAAAAGGTATGACTCAGCTTGTACAGACGATTTCGAGAGTTAAAAAGCGTATCAATCCAAATTTGAAGATTGACGGAATGCTTCTCACTTTAGTGGATAGCCGTACCAACCTCGCAAAAAGCACAGTAGAAGCCCTGAGAGAGAATTTCGGGAATCAAATTAAAATGTACCGCACATATATCCCGATTGCAGTAAAAGCTGCGGAGACTTCTTCTAAGGGCAAAAGCATTTTTGCTTACGAACCAAACAGTACGGTGTCAAAAGCATACACCGAATTTACGAAGGAGGTGTTAGCTGATGGCAGGAAGAAAGAGCGACTTCACTCTCACGAAGCTCGATGATTTATTTTCCACTCAGGAGCAGAGAGACGAAGAAAAGCTTTCTAAAATCCGAGATATTCCATTAACTGAGATTGATGACTTCCCCGACCATCCGTTTAAAGTGCGTGATGATGAGGATATGGTACAGCTCGTTGAGAGTATCAAGGAGCGAGGAGTTATTACTCCAGCTACGGTTAGGCAGAAAGAGGACGGCAGATACGAACTTGTTTCAGGACACAGACGAAAGCGAGCTTGTGAACTTGCCGGATTCGATACACTTCGTTGTGAGGTCGTTGATTTAACACGAGATGAAGCCACTATTCTGATGGTAGAAAGCAACTACCAAAGATCGCAGATACTTCCATCGGAAAAAGCCTTTGCCTATAAAATGCGTAACGAAGCAATGAAAAGACAGGCAGGTAGACCAAGCAAAGAAAATGTGTCCCCAGTGGGGACGAATTTACGAACCGACGAAATTATCGCACAAGAATGTGGCGACAGCAGAAACCAAATTCATCGTTATATTCGTCTTACAAATCTTGTTCCTGAATTACTGGAATATGTTGATGAGGGGCGAATCAAAATGCGACCGGCGGTTGAATTGTCATTTCTCGATGAGGACAGTCAGCGTGATGTGGTTGATGAAATCGATCTCAATGACACCACTCCATCACACGACCAGACTATCCGTATGAGAAAATTCTTTGAAGAAGGAAAACTGACCACCGAAGCGATTCAGGCTATTATGTCTGAGGAGAAACCAAACCAAAGGGAGAAAATCGTTTTGAGGGGCGACAGGGTTCGTCAGCTTATCCCGAAAAATATTCCGGTTAGCCAAACGGAAGATTTTGTGTGCAAGGCATTGGAGCATTATAACAAGTTTTTGCGAAGCAGAGCCGACCGTGACAGCCGATAGCCTTCCCCCTTTCTCACACTCTAACCCCCATATACCAGCTATATACCAGCTGAAAAAATATACCCTATCTCCCTTAACTATATCTATCTCTAATAAGTTATAGCTGTCTAATAAAGGGGTCGCATATTTGGAGTGAACAAAAATGTCTGCTACGATGAAAGATTTGGCTATTCGCACCTTTGATGTTTTAATCGGATTTGATTACGATTGAAGCTGAAAGGAGCGGTAAAAATGAAAAACAAGCTGACAATTTGTGTCCTCATCTGCCTTATGACACTTTTAGTTGGGTGCAACAGTAACACAGCCAAAGAAGCTGCACAGGAGAAAACAAAAACAGAGACTTCTTTTCCGGCTGGTAATTCTGAAAAACAAACCCAAGAAGCGACGAAGAAAGAAACAGAACACATACCGTTTCAGGAAAGCACACCATCTGCTAACTCGAAGGCTGAGGTTTCTAATCCTGCACAGTCAAAAGCAGGTGAAAGTGCAGCTATTCCTAAAACGGAAAAACCAAAGAATGAATCATCGACACAGACACAAAAACCAGCAGTATCCAATACCCAATCAAAGCCGTCAAACGAAGGAACAATTTCTGCACCAACAGAGGAAGAAAAGCCTGCCGACGAAACAACAGACCCAAAACCCGATGTTTTGCCGGAACAATCATTTGATGTCAGTCGCTATATCAGTTATGCGACAGAATATGCTTTAAGCATAGGACTGTCTCTCGATAGTACGGCGACAGAGTGTTGGGACAATCCAATCTCCGCAAATCCAAACAGAACAGGTATTGAGTCAGACATTGAAAGCAGGCTGAACAGATACAAGAATACAGAAGGATTTACAGCTGTATGGATATGGACAGAAAAGTTATCTGAAACGGAATACAACATTTATATCGGATACTGCTAAAACAGAATATCCCTAAGCAGACGCACTGAGTAAAATCGGTGCGTTTTTATTTTAAGGAGGAAAATGCAATGGTGAAAACGAAATTCAGAAAAGCCGTTTCGCTTATGTTAGCGACGGTGATGAGCCTAACTGCTTTTATGAGCATAGGCGCAACAACAGCCTTTGCAGCCGTCGGGGAAAAAGCCGATGTTTACCTTGTTGATTATCCTCGAAGCGGAGATGCCAACAACAACGGTCAATGGGGACACGGCAATCTCAACTATATGAACGGATGGAAAGGTTTGACCACAAAATATACTGGACTTCGAGCAATGGGTTCTTATTCCGGTAATATTGCCTACTGTATCGAACCGGGTACGGGACAAAGCACCGGAGACAGTCTTACCGAAAAAGACGAAAACTATTTCAATAATATCAGACCTAACGGAACAATTTCCGGAGATGATATTCGCTTGCTTATCGGACGTATCTTGCAATACGGCTATCGTGGAGGAATCTCTACAAGCTGGAAGTCGCAGAATGAAAGCGACGCAAACTGTATTGCACACGCTTATGCCACTCAAATTTTGATTTGGGAGACTATTGTTGGTGAAAGAGACGCAAGCTTCAGCCATAAATCTCCCGGAAGCTATGATGCGGTATTGGACTGTGTGAGTCCATCACACCCACTACGCAGTAAAATCTTGTCTTATTACAACAGCATTGTAACAAGCGTTCAAAACCACACAAAAGTTCCAAGCTTCTGTACAAGGTCAAGCGGTTCTGCGAGTGTGTATGAGCTGAAATGGGACGGAAGTAAGTATGTAACTACCCTTACCGATACAAACGGTGTGCTTGGAAATTACAATTTCTCTGCTAACATTGATGGTGTCACATTCTCAACCAGCGGAAATAAACTGACTGTCTCAATGGACAAAGCACCAAGCAAAGAATTTACTATTACGGCTGCAAAGAAAAACGGTGTCCGTAGAGGTGTCGTTGTCTGGTCGGACGGTAGATTTGAAAGCGGAGCTGGTATTCAGGACGTTGTTACCTATGCCCAGGAAGTCAGCGACCCTGTGAGCGGATTTTTAAAGATGAAAGTCAGCTATGGCTCTTGTCAGATTGTAAAGACGAGCGAGGACGGAAATGTTGACGGTATTCAGTTTACTATCAGCGGAAATGGCATTAACCAGACCGTAACAACAGCAAACGGCGGAAAATTTCAGCTTGATAACCTTATGCCCGGAGTTTATACGGTAACAGAACAATCCATCGACAAATATGTTCCGCAGGAAGTTCACAGAGTGACTGTTGTTGCCGGACAGGTAGCAAAGGTAAACTTCAACAATGTTTTGAAACGAGGAGACCTTCAGGTAATCAAAAACTCGGAGGACAATCTTGTTGAGGGTGTGACCTTCCATCTTTACGGAACTTCCCTTTCCGGAATTGAAGTCGATGAATACGCAGTGACAGACAAAAACGGTGTGGCTTCCTTCAATGATGTGCTTATCAGCGGCGCTACCCCTTATACTATCGAAGAAGTTGATACAGATATTCGATATGTAGTCCCTGCAAATCAAACTGCCCCTATTAACTGGGAAGAAGTGACCACAAGAAACTTTGTGAATATCCTCAAAAAGTTCAGCGTAACCGTTACGAAAAGTGACAGCGAGGAAGGTGCTGCTCAGGGTAATGCAACACTTGCCGGTGCAGTGTATGGAATCTACAAGGGCGAAACACTTGTAGATAAATATGTTACTGATGAGAACGGTCAGTTCACGACAAAAGAATATATCTGTGATGATGACTGGACAATCAGAGAAATCACTCCATCTGAGGGGTATTTGCTTGATACAACAATCCACAAAGTCGGTGCCGAACCGGAGCTTTACACAGTAGAACACAACCAAACCGCAAATGATGTTACCGAACAGGTTATGAAAGGCAATATCGCCATCATCAAACATACAGATAATGGTGATACACAAATCGAAACACCTGAAAGTGGAGCAACATTTGAAATCTATCTCAAATCATCCGGTAGCTTCGACGCAGCAGATGAGGATGAAAGAGATGTCATTGTCTGCGATGAAAATGGATTCGGACAGACAAAGGATATGCCTTACGGAGTATATACGGTTCATCAGACTTCCGGATGGGAAGGTCGTGAACTGATGGATGACTTCGATGTATTCATTTCACAGGACGGACAGACCTACCGATACCTTATCAACAATGCGAACTTTGAAAGTTATATCAAGATTGTAAAAGTGGATGCCGAAACCGGAAACAACATTCCGTATGCCGGTGCCGGATTCAAAATTTATGACCCTGACGGAAATCTGGTTACTATGAGTTTTACCTATCCTACTCCTACCACGGTTGATACTTTCTACACAGACGCAAACGGTCAGCTTGTAACACCGGAGAAATTGGAATATGGAAAGGGTTATTCGCTTGTAGAAGTTCAGGCTCCATACGGATATGTTCTTGACAGCACACCGGTGTACTTTGATGTTACAGAAGAACAATCAACGGATGAAGGCGGAATTACAGTGATTAAGGTAGATAAGCCGAATATGGCACAAAAAGGTACTATCAGCATTGAAAAAACCGGTGAAGTATTCGTCGGAGTCAATGTATCTGGCGAAGAAAATGCAGATGTGATTTATCAGCCGGTCTATGAGGTGAAAGGTCTTGCAGGTGCAGTATATGAAATTACCGCAGCGGAAGATATTATCACACCTGACGGTACTCTCCGCTATGCCAAAGGTGAAGTAGTGGACACTGTTACCACAGATGAAAACGGTCTTGCGACAAGCAAAGAACTTTATCTTGGAAAATATTCAGTAGTTGAAATCACTGCACCTGAAGGTATGGTAGTGAATAAAGAATCACACGAAGTGGAACTTACCTACGCAGGACAGGATGTATCTGTGACAGAAACCGGAACAAGCTTTGTAAATGACAGACAGAAAGTAAAGGTCAGTCTTGAAAAAGCACTCGAAAAGAATGACATCTTTAACATCGGTTACGGAGATGAAATGAAGAATATCAGTTTCGGACTATACGCAGCTGAAGAACTTGTCTCAGCAAGCGGCACTTCTATTCCGGCAGACGGACTGATTGAGATTATTTCACTTTCTGAAAACGGTCAAGCTGTTATCAAAACAGACTTACCTTTCGGCAGCTACTATATTCAGGAGCTTGCAACCGATGAGCATTATATTATTTCCGATACGAAGTATCCTTTCGAGTTCAGTTGTGCCGGACAGGACACCGCTACTGTTGAGATTGCAGTAAATGATGGAAAACCAATCGAGAACAAGCTTATTTACGGTTCTGTATCCGGAAAGAAGATAACTGAAAACGGCGAAGCTCTGGAAGGTGCTGTAATCGGTCTGTTCAAGGCTGATGAAACCGAATTTACAAAAGAAAATGCTTTGATGACAGCTACCTCTGAAAAAGATGGTAGCTTTTCTTTTGACAAAGTTCCTTATGGAAACTGGATTGTCAGAGAAATTGAGCAGCCTGCCGGATTCGTTCTTGATGACACTTCTTATGAGGTCACAGTATCCGATGCAGGTCAGGTTATTGAAATTGAAATCGTCAATGAATATGTTTACGGAAATATCAAATTGACTAAGGTTGATGAAGATTATCCAGATAACAAACTCAGCGGTGCGACATTTGAAATTTACAGAGATGTAAACGAAGATGGCAAACTGGACAACGATGACGAACTCATCGGCACACTGAACGAAACCTCTGTTGGTATTTATGAAATGAAAGAACTTGCCTATGGCAAATACCTTGTGAGGGAAACAAAAGCGCCTGAAGGCTTTGAACTGGATAACGGCATATACGCAGTTTCCCTTGAGAAAGATGGCATAACCTACGAAGTAGAAAACAAGGCTGGCGTTGGTTTTGTAAATGCAGCAATGAAAGGCAACTTAAAAATCGTAAAAACATCCTCTGACGGAAAAGTCGAAGGCTTTACTTTCAGAGTAACCGGTGTGGGTGGTTATGACCGCACATTTACAACTGATAAAAACGGAGAAATTATTATTGAGGGACTTCGTATCGGTGAATATACAATTTCCGAAGTTCAGGATGATGTTTCTGTTTCCTATGTGCTTCCGGCAGATAAAAAAGCTACCGTAAAGGTTGGCTCAACTACAATCGTGGAAATGCACAATGTACTGCGAGATACACCGAAAACCGGAGACAGCAGCAATGTAGGCTTGTGGACAGCACTTGCAGGCATTTCTGCTCTCGGAATTGTAGGAACCGCTATTTATGCAGTCAAAAGAAAAAAGAAAGGGGCAATAAGTAATGGATGCTAAAACAATCGTTGCAGTGATATTGGTCGCCTTTATTATCGGCGGTTTTATCTTCTTGCAGGTTAAAAACAAAAAGAAGTAACAAAGGTTTATATGGGCGGAGCGAATACTCCGCCCACTCTCTTTATGGAGGTAAGTTATGACTAAACAAAATACCGTAGATAGTAAAGTGCTTGCAATTCTCAGAGAATGTCCCGAAACAAGATATGACGATATGCAACTTATACTCTGCTATTACAATAGATACAGTTATTTTAGAGTCGGAGACATGACACTTGAAAATATAGTTAATAACTATAAAGGTTATGGCTTACCTTGCTTTGAAACCATACGCAGAGCAAGGCAAAGGGTACAATCATTGTTTCCAGAGTTATCAAGACGAAATAATGACTGTTGCAATAAAACTATTAACATAAGAATTGATGTAAATGTAGGAGGAATGACCGATGAAAGAGAATTTTACTTTTCAGCAGAAAACAAAACTGCTGACAAAATTATTTGACGCAGGCTGCACTACGGAGAAGAAATTGCAGCAGCTTGATATGGAGAGTATTTTAAAAATTCCCGGTATTACTATTCCGGATATGAGCTTGATTCTTGAACTCCAAAAACAGACCAAAGCAAATAAGCTGTTCTCTTATTTGGGAGGTAGCACAGATGAGCAAACAGGAAGTGAATGATCGTCACGTCATCTGGAGCAATATGAATCTTGAGGTTGATGATTGGCGTGACGGATACAAGGAATTTCTTGAAATAAACGAGTTAGATGATGACCCAAACGATGAGAACAAGCTGTATGAATATATGGTGGAGACCAATGACGAATATTTGTCTGACGAAAGAGCTAACCTCAACATTCAGTTCTCACAGCCTATTATCGTAATTGGCGACATTGGCAGATGGAACGGCAGAGTTACGGGTTACAAGATGATTGATTCCGGAAACATTAAGGACTGTTTGTACTCTGATACCGACTACACCGAATGGTACGTTGATAAATACGGAGACCTCAGAGCCGAAGCTGTTCATCACGATGGCACTAACCATTATCTATACCGTGTGTTCAAGGATGGTGTAACTGATACGCAGATAGAGAATCTGCAAGACAAAATTTATAACGGAAAAGCTACCAGAGCAGATATTACAAGAGTGACGAAAAGGCTCGGAGATGATATTGCAGGTGTATATGGCTTTGACATTTCAAAACAAAGACAGACAGGAGAACAAGCGAGGTGATAAAAAATGGATTACAGAGTTTTGACTGAAGCAGAACAAAAATACACATTCAGCCAAAGTCAGCAGCTTTCTATGCAAACTGGTCTTATTGGGTATTTGAGAGCTGATTTCGGCTCTAACGGAAACGAGTTCTGGACTACTTGGAATGACTTTAGAAAAGATTTAAAAACCGATAACTTTATGGCTGAATTTGATGATGTGATTAACAGTCTCCGTGATGGCGATATTCTATCCGGCAGAAAACAAATGTCGTCATACTGCTACTCCACTCCTGACAGTTCCTTTAATAATGACTATAATCATTACGGCATTCGCCTTGATACGGACAAGTACAGCTATCTTATGAGGTTAAATCCGAATAAAGGTGAATATAATCTGTACTGCTATTGCTATCAAAAAGAGTGGCTTAATGAACATTTAAAAAAGGCTGAGCGTGGAATCAGATTCATTGACCCATCTTACAACGAGCAGTTTCGTATTGGCGATGGAGACAAAATTACTATCAGGCTCAGTGACGGTAAAACAATGGACAGGACTTGCAGATATGTAGACGACTATCATTTAGAGGTTGGCTCAAATCTTTACCATATCTGCGAGTTTGCCGAGATTTGCCAGAGAAACGGACACACCGTAGAACCAGCCGCAAAAGAAAATATGAAATCACAAAAAGATAAAGAAAAATCACGATAAGGAGGTGAAAATACAGTGGCAAGAAAATATGACTTGATTTCTGAACTGTATAACCGAACCTGCATTGCTGTAACGGACAACCCGGTAAACTGGCAATCCTTTTTGAAAACTGCAAGCAGGAATTACAGGCTCAGATTCGATGAGCAGCTTCTTATTTTTGCTCAAAGACCAAGTGCAACAGCAGTTCTTGAAATAGAGCGTTGGAATGAAACTTTCGGTCGCTGGGTAAACCGTGGTGCCAAAGGTATTGCAGTGTTTGAGGATGCAAACAGAAATCGTCAGAGACTTATCCATTACTTCGATATATCCGATACTCACGAAAGCAGATTTTCCCGACCGGTTCCGATTTGGGAAATGAAACCTCAGTATGAAGCCGATGTTATCGAAACACTGGAAAATACTTTCGGAGCAGTAAACGATACAACGAGCATTGAAAATGTTATTAAAGAGAGCATTGCCAATGGTGTTGAGGATAATATCGCAGACTATATCTCCGACTTTATGGAATTGGGTGCCGGCAGTGACATTGAATATCTCTCTGCAGATGAAGCAAACGAGCTGTATTTAGAGCTTGTAAAAAACAGCGTGGCATATATGGTTATGGCACGTTTAGGATTGGATGTTGACAAAGCGTTTACTCCTGATGATTTTGCCGGTATTTCTAACTTTAATTCTCAGGAAGTTCTCAATGCGGTTGGCATTGCAACAAGTGATATTGCTGAAATGGCACTACTTCCTATCAGCAAGACAATCGTCACAATCAGTAAGGAAAATCGCACATTTGATAGACAGGCACAAACTGAATACAATAAAGATACAAAAAACGAAAGGAGCCAAAGCGATGAACGAAATCACATACACGATGGTCGGAGATTACAACCTTCCGAACCTGAAATTGCCGGAGCAGACGGAAGTAACTCTGGGCAGATGGTCGCAGATGAGAAGAACTTATCTGAAGGAACATCACAAAATCCTGTATTACAATCTTCTGACGAAAGGAATTCTGAACAATCACTTGGCGGAAATTCAACAGAAAGCGACCGAGCTGGAGGAGACTTTGGTGAAGCAGATGGCAGCCAAAGAAGGACTGACCGAGCAGATGAAGTCGGAAGATATGATGAAGTGGGTTCGCTTGATGAACAACATCAGGAACTCGGCACAGGAAATCGTGAAGAATCAGGTAATATTCGCTTAGAATATTACGACAGAACGCACGAGGAGAAAAGCCTGCCGTTTTTCGGTAACGATGATACTATCCGTGATATGTTGGGAACCACACCGCATTTAACTGCTTCAAAAGAGGAAATCAAAAACTTCTATGAAGCAAACAGTGACAATGTGGCTCGCACTGAATTTATCAAAGGAATCTTCAACAACGATTTCACACAGCTCACTTTGAATGACGGCAGTCTTGTAGGCTACAAGACATTTCAAAATGTTCTCCACTTATGGGCGGGAGAATACGAAAACAGAACGGCTCAGAGCTTTTACGATTGGGGTGTCATAGCACAGCATTTTGAAGCGATGAGACTGTTGGGTGAACTGACAGACACAATGAAGCCACTACCCTCTATGGATGGTCAGCTAACCCTAATAACAGATGGAAGAACAGAGGAACAGAAAACCTCTGTTTTTTCTTTTTCTCAGGAAATCATTGACGCAGTGCTTACCCGTGGAAGTGGAATCTCAGAGGGTAAAATGCGAATTTATGAGCAGTTTGAAAAGAGCTTGTCAGCAAAAGAAAATGCCGAGTTTCTTAAAAATGAGTATGACTGGGGCGGTTCCTACCCTGTCATTATCGGTGCAGGAATTGATGAGCAACACGATGGTAAAGGTATCACGATTTCAAAAGGAATCAGAAGTGATAAACCGCACATCACACTTTCTTGGTCTCAGGTTGAAAAGCGTATTGGTGAACTTATCCGTATGGACAGATACCTGAACCCGAAAGAAAAAGAAAATTATCCTCAGTGGCTCGAAAAGCAGGAACAGCGTAGAGCTGAGCTTGCAGAACAAAGACAAAACCGAGACATCCTCTTTACTGCCCCGCCTAATCCCGTGGAAAAAACAGAGGACTTGGCGGTTCAATATGAATATCATCTTGGCGACAGCGTTTATATCGGAGCTGCACAATATGAGATTTTGTCGTTTGATGAAAACCGTGTAATGCTCTATGACTTCGATATGCCTTTATTCAACAAAGAATATTCAAGGGAAGAATTTGACCGCAAAGTGCGTGAAAATCCGATGAATGACCACTTGAAAGTCACTGACTTACCGGCTGAAGAAAAGGATGAAATACGTGAAACAGAAGTCATAAACGATACCAAAACCGAACAAAGTACAAACCTTAAACTAATTATGAGGATGCCTTTTTTATTGACCGTGACAGCGAGAGTGTAACTTGGATGTATTATAACCCCGATAGCGTTGCCGGCGGTCAGTATGTAACCAATGTGCTGTCCTTCGGTGATATTCAACAAGCAGCACAAGAAAATAAATCGGCAGACGAATTCTTCGATTATCTTGGCAGTATCGCAAGACAGGAACTTGCAGATGTTGGTACTGAGTGGTTTGCCGATGCAGAGAGAAGATTTAAAGACGCTCCTACCCTAACTAACTGTACACCGGAAACGATGGACAGCCTTGTAAGTGTTGCAGATACCGAGCAAAGAAAATCCATTGCAACAAGGCTTGTGGACATTGTAAAGGATACGGATTTCTATGAATATCAGGACAGCCTTGAAGTTGGTGAAACCGATGAAGAAGCAATAGAAAATATTCAATCCCATCTTTCTGATGCCACTTATGTGGAAGGTATCGTTGAATATCTCGAACAGATGAAAGAAAACATCGAAGATGAACCAGTTTATCGTTCAAAAATAGATAGATTTCTTGCGGACGTCAAAGAATTACTTCCGGATGCTTATGTTTCCACCAATATCGGTAATGTCCCGATTGAAGATTACCGAGAAATTGTAGCAATGCAAAATGGTTTTGACAGCTACGATGAAATGTATCAGCAAGGCATTCGTATCGGGAATGGGTACGATAAAGAACCTGAACCGATTATCCCCTCTTGGGAGCAGAAGAAAAAGACAAAAGTGAGAAGTTTCGACCTTCATCCGGATATTCCTCTATCTGAGAGAAATACCTTTGACTTAGTTTCAAATCCTGTTGAAACGGTCGGTAAGAAAGAGCGTTTTCGCCGAAATATTATGGCAATTCAGTTGCTCAAAAAGTGTCAGGAAGAAAACCGTTTTGCTTCGCCGGATGAACAGCTCATTCTTTCAAAGTATGTTGGATGGGGCGGTATTCCGGAAGCATTTGACGACAGAAACTCTGCGTGGACAACCGAATATCTGGAATTGTCCACGGTTCTCACACCGGAGGAATATGCTGCGGCAAGAGAAAGCACTCTGACCGCTTTTTACACTCCTCCCGAAGTCTCGACTGCAATCTATAAGGTGTTTGAGCAGATGGGATTTAAAGAAGGAAACCTGCTTGAGCCATCCTGTGGTATCGGTAATTTTATCGGTATGATTCCGAAGTCGATGGAAAATGCCAAAATCTATGGTGTAGAACTGGATTCCATTTCAGCCGGTATCGCACAGCAGCTTTATCAGAAATCTTCTATTGCTGCACAAGGATTTGAGGAAGTCAATGTACCGGACAGCTTTTTTGATGGAGTTGTCGGCAATGTACCTTTCGGTGACTTCAAGGTATCTGACAAAAGATATGATAAGTATAACTTTCTTATCCACGATTATTTTTTCGCAAAATCACTGGATAAATTACGCCCCGGCGGTGTGATGGCTTTAATTACCAGTAAAGGCACGATGGATAAGGAGAACTCTAATGTCCGTAAATATATTGCTCAGAGGGCGGAACTTCTCGGAGCAATCAGACTGCCAAACGATACGTTCAAAGGAAATGCAGGAACTGAGGTCGTATCCGATATTTTATTCCTGCAAAAGCGAGACAGACTCATAGATATAGAGCCTGACTGGGTTCACCTTGACACCGACGAAAACGGAATCAGAATGAACTCATATTTCGTTCAGCATCCGGAAATGATACTCGGTGAAATGAAGATGGTAAGCGGTCGTTTCGGTCAGGAAGCAACCTGTGAGCCGTTTGAAAATGCTGACCTTACAGAACTTTTAAGTGAAGCAGTATCCAATATTCACGGAGAGATCTCAGATTATGAGGTTGCAGATGAACTGGATGAAGAAGATAATTCAATCCCGGCAGACCCAAATGTAAGAAACTTCTCCTACACCATTTTAAACGATAAAATCTATTTCAGAGAGAACTCCCGTATGTCCTCTGTTGAAGTCTCAGCAACTGCTGAGAACCGTATCAAGGGTATGATTGGGATAAGAGATTGCGTTCGTAACCTGATTGAACTGCAAACCGAGGACTATCCTGACAGTGAAATCAAACAGGTGCAGGAAAAACTGAACACACTTTATGATAACTATACAAAGAAGTATGGGCTGATTAACAGTCGTGCCAATACCTCTGCTTTTTCCGATGATAGTTCCTACGCTCTGCTCTCTGCCCTTGAGGTAATCAATGAAGATGGCGAACTGGAACGCAAGGCAGATATGTTCTTTAAAAGGACAATAAAGCCACACAAACCGGTTACGGAAGTAGATACTGCCGATGAAGCTCTTGCAGTATCTATGGGTGAAAAAGCAAGTATTGATATGGAATATATGATGGAACTTTCAGGTAAGAGTGAAGACGAATTATTCTCAGACCTGAAGGGTGTAATCTTTCTTAATCCTCTCTATGAGTACGGTAATTCATACGAACCAAAGTATTTAATGGCTGATGAATACCTGTCAGGAAATGTCCGTGAGAAACTTGCGACAGCAAAAAGGTCGGCTGCACTCTATCCGGAAGATTATACTGTCAATGTACAGGCACTTGAAAAGGTACAGCCTAAAGACCTAACCGCAAGCGAGATTTCAGTAAGACTTGGTGCCACTTGGGTTCCGACAGAAATTGTCGAACAGTTTATGTTTGACTTCCTCGATACCCCACGATACGCACAATGGAACATCAAGGTACACTTTTCACAGTTTACCGGTGAGTGGAATATCGAGGGAAAAAGCTATGACCGTTCAAATGTAAAAGCGTACAGCACTTATGGTACTTCTCGTATCAATGCCTATAAGATATTTGAGGAAACACTGAACCTCAAAGATGTCCGAATCTTTGACTATATCGAAGATGATGAAGGCAGAAAGAAAGCCGTTCTTAATAAAAAAGAGACGGCAATCGCACAGGCAAAGCAGGAGCTTATTAAGCAGGGGTTCGTGGACTGGATATGGGCTGACCCTACCCGCCGAGAAAAACTCACAAAGATGTATAACGAAAAATTCAATAGCATAAGACCTCGTGAGTATGACGGCAGTCACATTACCTTCAACGGAATGAATCCGGAAATTGAACTGAGGGAACATCAGAAAAATGCGGTTGCTCATATTCTTTATGGTGGAAACACCTTGCTCGCTCACGCAGTTGGTGCCGGAAAAACCTTTGAAATGGTTGCCGCTGCTATGGAGTCAAAGCGACTGGGTCTATGCAACAAGTCGCTGTTTGTTGTTCCAAATCACCTAACCGAGCAATGGGCTGCTGAGTTTTTACAGCTTTATCCGGCAGCAAATATTCTTGTGGCAACTAAGCGTGATTTTGAAACGAAGAACCGTAAAAAGTTCTGCGGTCGAATAGCTACCGGGGACTATGACGCAGTAGTTATCGGTCATTCGCAATTTGAAAAAATACCGATGTCTATCGAAAGACAGAGAGCAATTCTGGAGCAGCAGTTAGAAGAATTGACGGTAGGAATAGCAGAACTCAAACGAAATCGAGGTGAAAACTTCTCAGTAAAACAGCTTGAAAAATCAAGGAAGTCTGTTAAACAGAAACTTGAAAAGTTGAACGACCAAAGCAGAAAGGATGATGTAGTTACCTTTGAGGAGCTTGGTGTAGACAGGCTCTTTATTGATGAAAGTCACTATTACAAGAACCTCTACCTTTACACAAAAATGCGTAACGTGGGAGGTATCGCTCAGACAGAAGCACAGAAATCAAGTGACCTTTTTATGAAATGCAGATACCTTGATGAGATTACCGGTGGACGAGGAACCGTATTCGCAACGGGAACACCTATATCTAACAGTATGGTGGAACTCTATACCATCCAACGATATTTGCAGTATAACACCCTTGTAAAGAACAATTTACAACACTTTGATTCTTGGGCAAGCACCTTTGGAGAAACCGTCACAGCAGTGGAATTAACTCCTGAAGGAACAGGATACAGAGCAAAAACCCGCTTTGCAAAGTTTTACAATCTTCCGGAACTTATGGCGATGTTTAAGGAGGTCGCTGATATTAAAACAGCTGATATGCTGAATCTTCCGGTACCGGAAGCACACTTCCATAATGTAGCGGTCAAGCCATCTGAAATGCAGAAAGAAATGGTTGCCGCACTTGCAGAGCGAGCCGAGAAAGTCCGTGGCGGCGGTGTGGATTCAAGCGTAGATAATATGCTCAAAATCACAAATGACGGCAGAAAGCTTGCCCTTGACCAGCGTATGCTCAATGATATGCTGCCTGACTTTGAAAGCAGTAAAATCAATGCCTGCGTTGATAATATCTATCGTATCTGGGATGAAACTGCTGAGAAGAAATCGGCACAGCTTGTGTTCTGCGACCTTTCTACACCAAAGAATGATGGAACATTCTCCGTGTATAACGACATCAGAAAGAAACTCATCGAGCGTGGTATCCCTGAAAGCGAAGTGAGATTTATCCACGAAGCTGATACAGATGTGAAAAAGAAAGAACTGTTTCAAAAGACCCGCAAAGGTGAAGTCAGAGTGCTGCTTGGCTCAACGCAAAAGATGGGAGCCGGCACCAATGTACAAGACAGACTGATTGCACTTCACGATGTAGATTGTCCGTGGAGACCGTCAGACTTGGAGCAGCGTTCCGGTCGTATCATTCGTCAGGGAAACTCCAATCCGGATGTAGATATTTACCGATATGTAACGGAACAGACCTTTGACGCATACCTCTACCAGCTCGTTGAGGGAAAGCAAAAATTTGCAAGTCAAATAATGACGAGCAAGTCTCCGGTTCGTTCCGCTGAGGACATCGATGAAACTGCCCTGTCCTATGCAGAGATTAAAATGCTTGCTACCGGCAACCCATATATCAAAGAAAAGATGGACTTGGACATTCAGGTGCAAAAGCTGAAGCTTTTAAAATCCAATTTTCTCTCTGAAAAATATGCTTTGGAAGATAAGATAATCAAATATTATCCGCAGCGAATTATCTCTTTGGAAAACCGAATTGAAGGTTTGAAACAGGATGTAGAAACTGCGAAACAACACCCGAAACCTACGGATGACCGCTTTGTCGGTATGGAGGTTAAGGGTGTTTTTTATTCAGAAAAAGTGCAAGCCGGCAAGGCGCTTATTGATGCCTGCAAGCAGATGAACAGCCCCGACCCTATCCCGCTCGGCAAGTACCGAGGATTTGAAACGGAACTGCTTTTTAACACCACAGAGCGAAATTATGAGGTTCGATTGAAAGGTGCGACAAGCAGGAATGTTCCTCTTGGTGAAGACGCAAATGGTAACATCGTCCGCCTTGATAACGGTATTGAACGATATTCAGAAAGTCTTTCCCTTGCGGAAAATGACCTTGAGAATACGAAAAATCAGTTTGAAACTGCAAAGAAGGAAGTTGAAAAACCATTTATTCAAGAGGAGGAACTCAAAACAAAACTTGCAAGATTGGACGAACTCAATATCTTGCTCAATATGGATAAAACAGAAAACGAAATTGTCGGCGGAGAACCTGATGAGGGTGAAGCGCCGGAGAAACGAAAGGAGAAAACCTATGAAAGATAAGATGACAAACGAAAGTAAAAAGGCAAATGGCAACTACAAAGAAGTAATTATAAACCCTTTTGACGCAATGATGATGGTTGTTGTTAGGAGATTAGATGCCGCATATATCGAACTCAAAAACGCTAAGCCCCCTGTAAAAGAAGCTGAAATTGCTTTGAGAAAAGCAAAGCTTTGCTTCCTAAATGAAATGGTCAGACAGAGTATTGAGACAGTGTTCTCTCCTGAAGAAATAATCGCTTTGTATGAAAATAAAGACCTTGCAGAAGGTGCTTGGACGATTTGGAATGACATCGGCTGCCCTCTCGACAGGCTGCTTATCATCATTGCAAAGCTAAGTATCAACGAGCCAATTCAGAAAACGGTTGCTAATTTTATGATGTAGAACGGCGGTGATAACTATGCCATATATCGCACCGGAAGTCATAACCGAAGCCAAAAGGATGGACTTGCTGACTTACCTAAGAGAATACGAACCGAGTGAACTCGTAAAGTTTTCAAGCAATACTTACACCACCAGAACGCACGACAGTTTAAAGATTTCCAATGGAAAGTGGATGTGGTGGTCAAGAGGTATCGGGGGCAAATCTGCCCTCGATTATCTCATCAAAGTAAGAGGAATGGAATTTGTAGAAGCGGTTCAGACAATTATGGGAAATGGTTCAGTGAGCTTTGCTGTTTACGAAAACACAAACAGCTATGAAAACCAGCCATTGCTTTTGCCTGAAAAAAGTCCTACTGCCGATGTGGTATTCGATTATCTTTTCGGACGTGGGATTGACTTTGAAATCATCAATTACTGTTTAGACAATGAGCTGATTATTGAGTCATTACCATATCACAATGCAGTCTTTATCGGTTATGACAAAGAAAAAGAACCCAAGTATGCCGCATACAGAGCCACTAATCAGTCGAGGATTATGGGAGACTGTACCGGTAGTAAGAAGCAGTTTTCTTTCCGCCTGACCGCAGATAACACCGGAGAGGTTCACCTCTTTGAGTGTGCGATTGACCTGCTCTCCTATGCAACTTTAATGAAACTTGAGGGCAAAGACTGGAGACGATTTAACCTTGTTTCACTTGCGGGAGTTTACTCACCAAAGAAGAATATGGAGGAATCTAAAATACCGGTCACAATCAGAAAGCTGCTCGAAGAAGATAAATCCATTAAGCGAATTGTTCTTCATCTGGACAATGACATTGCAGGAAGAAAAGCCACTAAAGCGTTGCAGACACTTTTGTCTGATGAGTATGAAGTCGTTGACGATCCTCCCCAATATGGGAAAGATGTCAACGACTTTCTTTGTAAACGCTTGGGGATAAAAGAGAAAAATGAAAGGAGTTTTGAGAGATGAATGTAAATGAAATCAGAGAACTTTATCCGGCAGGTACACAGATTATACTGGAAGAAATGTCGGGTGAAAGTCAAATGCCGTATGGTCTGAAAGGTACCGTAGATTTTGTTGACGATATAGGACAGATTCATATGAATTGGGAAAACGGAAGTTCCCTTGCCTTGAATGTGGAGGAAGATTCTTTTGAAAAGGTCGAGGTTCCGGAGAAAATTTCCGTTGTTCTTGTTGAGCCGGGAAAGTATCCGAGACTTGTGGAAATCGAGGATTCACTCGAAGCTATGCAGTCTCTCGTTGAAGGCAATATCGAAGAATATATGCCTTATGAGGATGAGGTGGCAATCATCTGCAACGAAGAAGGAAAGATGAACGGTATGCCTTTGAACAGAGCAATTTACTCTGATGATAAGGAAATGCTCGACATCATTGCCGGCAAGTTTTTTATCTGCTATGCACCGTTTGAGTCGGAAAAATTCCTCAGTATGCCAAAGGAACTTGCGAGAAAGTATGAGGAAAAATTCAAATATCCGGAGAGATTTTACAAGACCTCAAACGGTATTGAAGCAAAACCTTACAAGCCTATTTCAAAAGATATGGAGAGATAGGTGTAAATCTATGGGGCAACCCAGAGTGTCTGCATAATCTTAGCGAGCAGACCATTTATGGACAGGAATGTCCAAAACGGTACACTCGTTAGGGGTTGCCCCTAATACCCCACTGAGAAAGGAGATAAATTTTTGAGAGAGATTGTGATGTTCGCCGCCGGTTCAATCATCGGCGGACTTTTAGGAGTGACCACGATGTGTTTGGTTCAGATAAACAAAAACAGCAACTATGTTTTCAGAAAGGATGAAGAAAAAAATGAGTAAAAGAAATATTGAAAAGCACATTCTTATGAATAAGGTAGAAGCACAGGACTTACAGAAAAAAGCAAAGAAAGCTTGTCTTTCCGAGGCAGGTCTGATTCGCCTTCTCCTTAAAGGATACGAGCCGAGAGAAAAACCGGATGAAAGATTTTATGATGTTATGCGTGAGCTTTCCGCAATCGGAAACAACATCAATCAGCTTGCTACTAAAGCAAACTCTCTTGGCTTTGTTGACGCACCGCAGCTGAAAAAAGAAGCACAGCGTTGGCATAAGTTTCAGGCAGATGTTGAGCGAACTTTCCTCAGACCTGATAAGAGCGAAATGAAATGGCAGTAAGTAAATTGTGGTCAGTCACATCAAGACTCGGTCAGGTAATCGACTATGCCACCAATCCGGAAAAGACCGCAGCGGATATTTACACTGAGGAGCAATATCAAGCTCTTTCGGATGTACTTGCCTATGCAAAGGACGAAGAAAAAACCGAGCGTGAGTTTTTCGTTGAAGGCATCAACTGTAATTCCGCTACTGCAAGAGACCAGTTTGTATCCGTGAAAAAAGCATATGGAAAAGATGATGGAATACAAGCTTATCACGGATACCTGAGCTTTAAGGAACAGGATATCTCTCCGAAACTTGCTCAGAAAATCGGTATGGAGTTTGCAAATGAAGTGTGGGGAAAAAGATTTCAGGTTGTAGTTACTACTCACCTCAATACAAAGCACCTGCATTGCCATTATGTAATCAATTCCGTATCCTTCGTTGACGGCAAGCGTTTATGGGGTGATGAAAAAGCTTGGTTCAAATTCAGATTGGTTGCAGACAGAATCTGCGAGAAGTACGGACTGTATTACAACCCTACTCCTAATCGCAGTAAGCAATCCTCTTATTACTATAAGCAGGAACAAGCCGGTATGCCGAGCCGATATTCCATCACTCGTGATGCCATTGATGAAGCGATTGCACACAGCACCAACTTAAAGACCTTTGATTATATTCTGACACAGATGGGATATGAGCATTGCCTGAGCGAAAGCCGAAAGTATTGGACGATTGTTCCAAAAGGATATAAGAAGCCGATACGACTAAAGTCTCTCGGAGAAAACTACACCGAAGAAGCGATAAAGCGTAGACTTACGGAAAATCAGAAAATACTGATTATCCCCTTTGCAAAAGAGACGGTAAGAATCAGGCAGTACCGACTGCCCACAAGAGAACACAAAATTAAAAAAGTTGGCGGACTGTATGGGCTGTATCTTCACTACTGCTACAAATTAGGTTATCTGCCGAAGTACAAAAAACAGAATACCGCAAGGCTTCATTATCTTCTCAAAGAAGATTTACTGAAGCTGGACAAAATCACTCAGGAGACAAGGCTGCTTGGACGGGAGAACATTTCAACCGACGAGCAGCTTTTCTCATATAAAGAGTCATTGCTGTCACAAATCAAAACTTTGACTGACGATAGAACGCACCTGCGAAATCAATCAAGAAGAAATATGAGTGACGATGAGCTATCAAAGGTCAAAGAACAGATTTCAGCAATTACAACAAATCTTTGGACACTCAGAAAAGAGGTCAGCCTTTGTGATGACATTGCCGCAAGGTCAAAGGTCATTGAAGCAAACCTTGAAACTGTAAGAGTGGACGAAGAAAAATCAGAACGAAAGGAGAAAAACCGCAATGACAAACGGAGGTGATGCGGCTGAACAAGTTGTCAGGCTTTCGCTTGAGGGCTTTGAAGTAGCCGCAAAATTAAGTGGAGCGGCAGCTAAGAATATTGCCGTTCTTTTAGTTTCTGTTCTTAAACAGGAACAAAAAACAAAAGGTAAAGCTCGTCTTACCAATATGATTAAGTCGGGCAAGGAACTCAAGGTGTTCTCTATCCCAAACAAAGATTTGAAAAAGTTCACCGAACAGGCAAAACGATATGGTGTTCTTTATTGTGTTTTAAGAGATAAGAATACAAAGGGCGATAATGCCCCGGTAGATATTATTGCACGAGCAGAGGACGCTTCGAAAATTCAGAGAATCGTTGAGAGATTTGAGCTTGGTAAGGTTGATAAGGCTGCGATTGTTACTGAAGCTCAGAAGTCGGTCGAAAAGCGTGAAGCTTTGGAAAAAGACAAGCCGGTAAAATCGAAAAATGAAATTATCACAGAAGAAGCTGTGAGAAAACCTATTCAGAAAGAGGGGTACTCTCAATCAAACCCCACGGTAGCCAAAACGGACAAAAACCCTCCGTCAAGGCAAGACTCAGAGCCGGCAGATATGCAAACTGACAAGGGTACTGCTGTGAATAACAGAGCAAGAAAGCCATCGGTAAAAGAAAAACTCGACCGATATAGGATGAAGTCCAAGCAGCAGAAAGAAACAGAACGCAAAGAGCCGGAGGTTAATAAGTCAAAAAACAATTCCAAACCGAGTCAGACTGTACACACGCAGCCAAAACCCAAAAGTAAAAAACCGAAAGAGAGGTAATCAAAATGACAAACAATTTCACTCCTGCAAAAGCAGGACAAAATAAACCCCGACTCTCTAAAGAGGAATATGCCGAGAAGATGAGAGCGGAAAAAGAAGCCGTATATCAAATGGCAGATGACACTGCACGAGCTGTTGTATCTGACCCGGAGAAGTTCAAAGCGTTTCTTGATACACAAAGCAGAATTGACAGATATTCTGCGGTCAATGCCCTTTTGATTTATAAGCAGCTTCCTGAAGCAAGCCAACTCAAAAACTTTGATGATTGGAGCAAGGAGAATGTGAAAATTCAGAAAGGTGCAAAAAGTATTTCCATTCTTGAACCGGTTGAGTACGCAAAGCGAGACGGCACTACCGGTATCTCCTACAATGTGAAAAAAGTTTTTGACATCTCCCAGACAAATGGAAAAAGACCGCCTGCTCCGAGTGTAAACCGTGACCCCAAAGCATTGATTACTGTTATGCTTGATTCTTCACCTGTTGATGTGAAAGGAACGGATGAACTGCCATATCCGAATATGGCTGCCTTTTACAATAACGAAGAACAGACTTTGTATGTAAAGCGTGATGTTGGAGACAGCGTGGCTGTTGCTCAGTGTGTAGCTCAGGAACTGGGACACGCTCAACTTTCCATTAACAGCGACCGTTACAGCAGAGCCGATATGGGATTTCAGGCAGTGTGTATTGGTTATATGCTCTGCAAAAAATATGGAGTTGATACACAGAACTTTGCCATCAACCGTATTCCTGCAAAGCTTTCTGAGAAAGAACCAAAGAAAATTCGCAGCGAGCTTTCCAAAATAAGAAATGCTATGGCAGATGTTCATTCCCGTATTTCAGATGAGCTGTACAAGAAGAAACAGGAACGCTCAAAAGATTATGAAAGATAAGGTGGTATTATGGCGAAAGAAGAAATGTATCATATCGCATTGGATGATTACGAACAAGGCATTATAATCCGTTCACTCAATGATGAAAAAACAGATTTGATGAATGAGGGAAAATCAACCGATGCCGTAGATGACCTGATTATAAAGGTCGGCACTGCCCCAAAGAAAAAATTCAAAGTAGTTGAAAAGGGTCGCTCCGGTGAATCGAGGTAACGAAAGGCAGTCTGCAATTATTCTTTCCGTCATCGGTATTGTTCCGGTTGTGTGGTTAGCACTTTTAATCGCTCCTTCAGTTAAGGGAGGATTGCCGGAAATTATGACAAGCTTTTTGACAGTGTTCAACAATCCATTCCGTATAGAACTTTGCGAGGACAGCTTAAAAACTGTCCTCGTTTTGCTTCTCTGTTACGGGATGGGTATCGGAGTTTATTTCTCCACTCAACGAAATTACCGAAGGCGTGAGGAACACGGTTCTGCTAAATGGGGCAACGCAAGAACCGTAAATAAGAAATATATGCAGTCTCCGGCTTCAGCCAACAAACTAATGACCCAAAATGTCTGTATCGGACTTAATGCAAAGAAGCACAGAAGAAACCTGAATACACTTGTCTGCGGTGGCTCAGGTGCAGGTAAGACAAGATTTTATTGCAAGCCAAATCTTATGCAGTGCAATACCTCTTTTGTCATCCTCGACCCGAAAGGAGAAATTCTCAGGGATACAGGAAGATTGCTTGAAGGCAAAGGATATGAGGTGCGAGTTCTTGATTTGATTTCAATGGAGAAAAGTCATTGTTACAATCCATTTGTCTATTTGCAGAATGACAACGATGTGCAAAAGCTTGTAACAAACCTGTTTAAAAGCACCACACCGAAAGGCAGTCAGTCACAAGACCCGTTCTGGGACACTTCTGCTTCAATGCTTTTGCTTGCATTAGTATTTTATCTTCATTATGAGGCTCCTGAAGATGAACAAAACTTTGCAATGGTAATGGAAATGCTCAGAGCCGGTTCGATTGAGGATGAGGAGGATACACGCCCCTCTCCCCTCGATGAATTATTTGCCGAACTGGAAATGTCCAATCCCGACCATATTGCTTTGAAGTATTACCGTTCCTATCATTCCGGAGCAGCTAAAACTTTGAAGTCAATACAGATAACACTTGCTGCAAGGCTTGAGAAGTTTAACCTTGAAAGCCTTGCTTCTTTAACGACAACAGACGAACTCGACCTTCCTTCATTGGGAGAAAAGAAAGTTGCTCTGTTTGCCCTGATACCGGATAACGACTCCAGTTTTAATTTCTTGGTATCCATTTTATATACACAGTTGTTTCAGCAGCTTTTTTATGCCGCTGACCATATACACGGAGGTTCCCTTCCTGTTCCGGTTCATTTCTTGATGGACGAATTTGCGAACGTCAGCTTGCCGGATGACTTCGATAAGATACTTTCGGTTATGCGTTCCCGTGGGGTATCTGTAAGTATCATCTTACAGAACTTGGCACAGCTTAAAGCTTTGTTTGAAAAGCAATGGGAAAGCATTGTCGGCAACTGCGACGAGTTTTTATATCTCGGCGGAAATGAGCAAAGCACCCACAAATATGTGTCGGAACTTCTCGGAAAAGAAACCATTGATACAAACACATTCGGAAAAAGTACCGGACGAAGCGGCAACTATTCCACAAACTATCAGATTGCAGGTCGAGAGCTTTTAACTCCTGATGAAGTTCGTATGCTTGATAACCAATATGCAATTTTGTTTATTCGTGGAGAACGCCCTGTTATGGATTTCAAATACGATATTTTGAAGCATCCGAATGTGGCATTCACAACAGATGGAAAAGCCTTGCCGTACAAACACGGTGAAGTTACCATCGAGCATTCTTCTATTTCTGTACTTTTGATTGACCCGGAAAAACTTCCGGAAGAAAGCTACGGAGAAACCAATTACGAACTTCTGTCCGACGAGGATTTTGAAGTAAATAAAAACTTATTTTAACGGAGGATTTTAAAATGAATATGTTTAAGAAAAATAACAAAAACAAAACTACTGAAAAACTGCCTATGACCGGCAAAGTGAAAAAAGGATTCCGTACCTACTGCACTCTTGTGATGGTAGCAACAATTATTTGCGGTATGAGTGTAACAGCTTTTGCCGCAAATGACCCGATTACCGTTGTGAACAATCTTTCCGAATTTATCTTCGGACTTATTCGAGCAATCGGTCTTATCTTGCTTGGCTTTGGTATCGTTCAGGTTGGTCTTTCGCTGAAATCGCACGACCCTTCTCAGAGAGCTAACGGATTCCTTACTCTTGCCGGTGGTGTCATCATCACATTCGCAAAAGAAATCCTTACACTGATTACGGGCTAAATACAGTTATCCTATGGGGCATATCTGAAAAATCAGGTATGCCCCAATATCTTAAAGGAGGTGCAAACAGATGAGTGATAACTGGGTAGTTCAAAATCTCCAAAATGCCCTTGAAACTTGGAACAGTAAGTTATCGGAAATATGGCAGCTGCTTACGACATCTCCGCAGGAGTTCAAAGGCGGAAGCATTTGGTCTGTTATGGTCAATATTAACGGAGCAGTTCAAGCAATCGGTCTTGCCCTGCTTGTTCTGTTCTTTGTTGTCGGTGTAGTTAAAACCTGCGGTAGTTTCACTGAGGTTAAGAAACCGGAACACGCATTGAAACTCTTTGTGAGATTTGCGATTGCCAAAGGTGTAATTACTTACGGGCTTGAGCTTATGCTTGCTCTGTTCAATATCGTGCAGGGAACCATTTCAACCATTATGACTTCTGCGGGGTTTGGTTCCCCGAATCAAACAACATTACCTGCTGAAATGATAACAACGATTGAAAGCTGCGGCTTTTTTGAAAGTATTCCGCTTTGGGCAGTAACTCTTATCGGCGGTCTGTTCATTACGGTGCTATCATTCATTATGATTATGACAGTATACGGGCGATTTTTTAAGCTGTATATGTACACAGCTCTCGCTCCAATTCCGCTTTCTACTTTTGCCGGAGAGCCGTCACAAAATGTGGGCAAGAGTTTTATAAAAAGCTACTGCGCTGTGTTGCTTGAAGGTGCAGTGATTGTTCTTGCCTGCATTATCTTCTCGCTATTCGCTTCTACCCCGCCGGTAGTAAACCCTGACGCAGCTGCGGTTACACAGGTCTGGGCATATGTCGGAGAGTTGGTTTTCAATATGTTGGTGTTAGTCGGAGCAGTCAAAATGAGCGACCGAATTATTCGTGAGATGATGGGCTTGTAACAGGAGGTTTTTGGATGAAGAAAAATAAGAAAAATAACGATAAATGGCAGAAGAATTTTCCTGCCGCCTGCGATTGCAGACATTGTGTTTTCTATGGCGGAAAGAAAAACGGTATTGTTATCTGCCTTGCAGATTCTTGTACCGATGATAGTAAAACTCGTCATCCAAAACTGGCATATCGCAGAGAAAGGAGCTTTTAATGGAAGTCAAGATTAACCGAGAAATACGAAACTATACAGAGTCAATGTTTTTTGGACTGTCGCTACGACAGTTCATTTTTTCTGTCCTTGCTTGTGCGGTAGCAGTAGGACTTTATTTCCTGCTTAAGCCTCACCTCGGAACAGAAACCGTATCGTGGGTGTGTATTTTGGGAGCTGCTCCATTTGCAGCACTCGGATTTGTGAAATACAACGGAATGACTGCTGAGAAATTTATTTGGGCTTTTATTAAGTCAGAATTTCTTATGCCGAAGAAGCTGGTATTTCATTCCCAGAACACCTATTACGAAGTGATGAAACCAATTATTGAACAAAGTCAGAAAATTAAAAAGGAAAGTTGATATGCAAATTTTGAATGTTGACAAAACAAGGCTATTTAATTATAATAATATGATTTAGATTTAGCTAAATGGGCGGCTTGGGATGAAAGGAGTTTTGTTATGTACGAATATGTAAATGATAAAGAGTTTCTGAGCCGTATGCGTTCCCTATGTGGAGAAATAATGCAAGACCTTTGCCATACTTTAAAAAGCGAATATGACATCGGTGCTTCATTTTACCTTGTGGGTAGTGGTGCAAAAAATCTTATAATGCAAAATGCTAACAGACCTATTGATTTGGATTACAATTTGGAAATCATAAGAATAGATGATTTTGAAGATTGCCGAAATATTAAGGAATGTGTTAGAAAGGCATTTAATATGGTTCTTAGGAAACACGGTTGGAGGGATTGCGAAGATTCAACCTCATCTTTAACCACTGAAAAACGCCATTTTACGCAAGGCAATCAAACGGAGTTTTCAATAGATATTTGCATAGTGTGCAGAGATATTGAAAACAATTATCATCGTTTAATTCACGAAAAAACTGGTTTCACATATTATGACAAATATTTTTGGAATCAAGCACCAAACTCAAAAGGACTCAGAAAAAAATCTAAATTTATCAAAGAAAAAGGAAAATGGGAACTGGTCAGAGAACAGTATAAGAGAATTAAAAACAAATATTTGACCTTGAATGATTATAACCATTCGTCCTTTGTATGCTATATTGAAGCCGTGAATAATGTTTACAATTCAAGAAAGCATTGGAACTGAAAACAGAATTAACTATTGCGATAATCGTCACTTAATAAAGTGGCGATTTTTTTATACCAAAAAGGAGGCTTATAAGAACAATGATTAAAACTCTTACAACCCTGCTCAAGCAGGACAAAGAAAAGTTTGTAGTACCAAAAGGTGTGCAGGATTGTATCCCTATCACCGCTATCTATGATGATGGCATTTTCCGTGTGGGCAAGGACAAATATTCCAAAAGCTTTAAGTTCACGGATATTAACTTTGCCGTAGCCAGCCGAGAAGATAAAGAAGCAATGTTTCTTGAGTATTCCGAGCTTCTCAACTCTCTGGACAGCGGAGCTACAACCAAACTGACTATCAACAACAGACGATTGAATCGCTTGGATTTTGAAAAGACCATTCTTATTCCCAAAGTCGGAGATGAGTTGGATGTATACAGAGAAGAATACAACAAAATGCTTCTTGATAAAGCAACCGGTGCAAACGCTATTGTCCAGGACAAATATGTCACCATCTCTATAAACAAAAAGAATGTTGATGATGCACGAACCTATTTTGCTCGTGTAGGTGCAGATTTGATTGGACACTTCGCAAGACTTGGCAGCAAATGCGTTGAGCTTGAAACCGATGAGAGACTTAGAATTGCCCACGATTTCTTCCGTGTCGGAGAGGAAACCTCTTATCATTTCAATATTAAGGAAACACGAAAAAAAGGACACGATTTTAAAGATTATGTGTGTCCGGATACAATGGAATTTGAAAAGGACTACTTCAAAATGGGCGAACGTTACGGGAGAGTCCTTTTCTTGCGTGAGTATGCTTCTTATATCAAAGACAGTATGGTTGCTGAACTTACCGATATGAATCGCAATTTGATGATGTCCATTGATATTGTACCTGTTCCTACGGATGAAGCAGTAAGAGAAGCGGAAAGCAGACTGCTTGGAGTTGAGACGAACATCACCAACTGGCAGCGCAGACAGAACTCGAACAATAACTTCTCAGCAACCGTTCCATACGATATGGAGCAGCAGAAAAAAGAAATGAAAGAATTCCTTGATGACCTCACCACTCGTGATCAGCGAATGATGTTCGCTGTACTCACTATGGTTCATACTGCGGAATCCAAAGAGCAGCTTGATAATGACACGGAAGCTTTGCTTACCACCGCAAGAAAACACTTGTGCCAGTTTTCTGTGCTGAAATATCAGCAGATGGATGGTCTTAATACTGCTATGCCGTTTGGTACAAGAAAGATTGATGCCTTCAGAACTCTTACCACAGAAAGCCTTGCGGTTTTTATTCCGTTCAGAGTTCAGGATATTTACCACGAAAACGGCATTTACTACGGTCAGAATGTCATCAGCAAAAATATGATTATCGCTGACCGCAGACAGCTTTTGAATGGTAACTCCTTTATCCTCGGTGTTTCCGGCGGTGGTAAATCTTTTGCGGCAAAGGGAGAAATTGAGAATATTATTCTTTCTTCTAATGCCGATGTCATTATCATCGACCCTGAGCGAGAATATTCTCAGCTTGTAAAAGCTCTTGGCGGAGAAATCATCAATATTTCGGCAACATCGCCGAGCCATATCAACGCAATGGATATGAACAAGGAATACGGCGACGGAGCGAATCCGGTTATCCTCAAATCCGAGTTTATTATGTCCCTTTGCGAACAGCTTATCGGTGGTAACAATCTCGGAGCAAAACAAAAATCTATTATCGACCGCTGTACCGCAAGTGTTTACCGCACATATCAGCAGAACGACTATCAGGGTGCAGTACCGACCTTGCAAGATTTTAGAGCAGAGCTTCTCAAGCAGGATGAACCGGAAGCAAAGGAAATCGCCCTTGCTATTGAGCTGTTTACTCACGGTTCTTTGAACACCTTTGCAAAGCAGACCAATGTGGACACAAGCAACCGCTTGATTTGCTATGACATTCTTGACCTCGGCAAACAGCTTATGCCTATCGGTATGCTTGTAGTCCTTGACTCTATTCTTAACCGTATCACACAGAATCGTGCAAAGGGCAAACAGACTTTCATTTTCATTGATGAAATTTATCTTTTGTTCCAGCACGAATATTCCGCAAACTTCCTCTTTACCCTTTGGAAGCGTGTTAGAAAGTATGGTGCTTATGCGACCGGTATTACACAGAATGTGGACGACCTTTTGCAGAGCCATACTGCAAGAACAATGCTTGCAAACTCTGAGTTCCTGATTATGCTCAATCAGGCTTCCACCGACAGAATTGAGCTTGCAAAGCTGCTCAATATCTCTGACCTTCAGCTTTCGTATATCACGAATGTTGACGCAGGACACGGACTCATTAAGGTAGGCAGTTCGCTTGTCCCATTCGCAAATAAATTCCCGAAAAACACAAAGCTTTATACTTTGATGACAACCAAACCGGGCGAGGGAGCATAACCCTTGCCCTTTTCATTTGATGAGAAAGGATAAACTTATGAAAGACAAAATCTATATTGTAGTTATATGTGCTTTGAGTATTGTATTTGCCGTAAGCGTTGGCTTTTTAATCAAGCATAATCTCGACTCTGCAAAGCAGGCAAAACTCTATGATAATCTGGTTGAAATTGTGGAAACACAGCCGGATGAAACACAGGAGCCTATAAAGTATTCAGAAGATGAAACCTTTATCCCTGAGTATCAGGAACTTTATATGCAAAACAATGATATGGTCGGATGGATAAAGGTTGATGGTACAAAAATCAATTATCCGGTAATGCAGTCAAAGGGTAACCCTAATTTCTATTTAAAACACAGCTTCGACAAGTCATACACCGACTACGGCTGTCCTTATGTTCAGGAAAACTGTGATTTGGAATTGCCGAGCGACAACATTGTAATCTATGGTCATCATATGAACGATGGAGCTATGTTTGCCGGATTGATGAAATACGCAGATAAGAGCTTTTGGGAAAAGCATAAGACTATTGCTTTTGACACGCTCACACAGCGACAGAACTATGAGGTGATCGCTGTGTTTAAAACGGTTGTGTATACGGACAGTCTGGACAGTTTCAAATACTATCGTTTTGTCAATGCACAAAATCCTGATGAGTTTACCGCTTATGTTGATAAATGCAAGGAGTTGTCTCTCTATGATACCGGTATTACCGCAGAATACGGAGATAAGCTCATAACACTCTCTACCTGCGAGTATTCACGCACAAACGGCAGACTCGTTGTTGTAGCAAAGCTTATTACAGAATAATCAAAACGGGAGGTGTAAATCGTGTATGAGTAGTATTATTTACTTAGCTGTGTTGTTCGGTGCAAAGGTTATGGACAACGCACTGAGTACAACGAAAACTATAATGATACAACGAAGTCGGTGGATACTTGCAGGATGTGCAGTAGTCTTATCCGACTTCATTTATTTTTGGATAACAAAGAGAGTTGTGTCTGCGGAAAATGAACTTGCAATGCTTGTTGTTGCAGTTGCCGGTGGCGTTGGCTGCTCTCTTGCCTGTTTTTTTAATGAAAAGCTGTCTAAAGACAGAACCTATGTCAATGTTATTATGTCCGATAACCTTGACGAGATGAAAAGGTTAAGAGATTTTTTAGCACAGCACCATATCACCAATGTTGCGGCAGACAGTTACACTCTGAATTGGAACTCCAAAACTATTACCATCACAGCATATCCCGAAACCAAAGCAGAAAGCAGGCTGATTAACAAATTTATTGATGAAAGTGATACAAAGTTCAAGAGAGTTATTCAGCCGGTATAGGAAGGAGGGATTGTAGTGCCAGATATAAAAACAAAAGGCAGCAATAAAGGTGTAATCAAAACGCTTGATAAAGCTGCAATCGTAACACAGCGTATGAAGCAGTCCTATATTGCGACAAAAAATAAAGCAGAACATTCGGTAAATGCCAACACTAATTCTGCGGAAGAATATGCTTCAGAAAAGCTTGAATGCGGTACGGATGAGATTGTTCACGACGGTGCTTATGCTTTTGATAAAGCTGGTAGTAAAAGTGTCAAAACCACTAAGAATAATATTCGCGCTGTAAATGACGGAGTACAGCGTTTTAAGAGACAGCGTGCTGAAAGGTTTTTGAGAAAGCAGGCATCACAAAACACCAATTCCGCTATAAAAACCGTTGATAAAGCGGAAAAAACTATAAGGCAGTCTGCTACTTCTTTAGGAAAGAAAACCATTAAACTTGCAGGAAAAGAAACTGCTAAGACTGCTCAGAAATCTGTTAAGACAGCCGAGCAAACAGCCAAGACAGCGATTAAGACAAGTCAACAGACAGCCAAAGCAGCACAGAAAACCGCACAAGCAACTGTAAAGGCTTCGCAGAAAGCGGCTCAGGCAGCAAAAGCAACCGCAAAAGCCACAGCAGCTACTGCTAAGGCAGCTGCAAAGGCGACGATTGCGACCATTAAGGCGATTATATTAGCGGTAAAAGGCTTAATTGCCGCTATTATTGCGGGTGGTTGGATTGCAGTTGTTATAATTATTGTTCTCTGCCTTGTTGGTTTGATTGCAGGCTCCGTGTTCGGAATATTCTTCTCCGGAGAGGATTCCGAGACAGGAATGTCAATGCAGACGGTTGTTCAAGAAATCAATCAGGAATACGATGACCGATTGGAAGAAGAAAAGAATTCTGTCAGCTATGATGTACTTGAAATGAGCGGAAGCAGAGCTGTTTGGAAAGATGTTCTTGCGGTGTATTCTGTTAAGGTGAATACCGACCCGGACAACCCGATGGAGGTTGCCACTGTGGATGATACCAAGAAGCAACTTCTAACAGATATATTTTGGGAAATGAATGAGATTTCCTCCAGTACTGAAACAAAAACTCATACGGAAATTGAAGAAAGCGACGACGGTCACGGCAATATCGTTGAGACCGAAACCACAGTCACTGAGACATTTTTATATATAACAGTATCTCATAAAACCGTTGATGAGATGGCGGCTATGTATGGGTTTAATCAAGAACAAAAAGATTATCTTACGGAACTACTGAAGGATGAAAACAATCAGTTATGGTCGCAAGTTCTATATGGTATCGGATATAGCGACGGTCAGATTGTAACCGTAGCATTGTCACAGGTCGGAAATGTAGGAGGTCAGCCGTACTGGTCGTGGTATGGCTTTGATTCCCGTGTTGAATGGTGTGCTTGTTTTGTCTCTTGGTGTGCAAATGAGTGCGGATATATTGACGCAGGCATAATTCCGAAATATGCGGGCTGCGTTAATGGCTCACAATGGTTCAAAGACCGAGGACAATGGGCAGACAGGAACTATGAACCTGCACCCGGCACAATTATCTTCTTTGACTGGGAAGGCGACGGTGTTACTGACCATACCGGTATTGTTCAGAAGTGTGAGAACGGAACAGTTTATACAGTCGAAGGAAATTCCGGAGACGCTTGCAGAACAAGAACATATTCTGTTGGAAGTTCTGTTATCTACGGATATGGTATTCCACAATATTAGATTATTAAGAGATATAACAAAAAAGATGCTACTCCTTTGCGGGCAGCATCTTGTACATACTATTGATTTTTATATTTGTCCAATTCAACTAACATTTTATAAAGTTGTTCTTGCTCAATTTTGCTCTTTGATGCAATGAATTCATAGCATTTTAAAGGAAAATTTTCTGATTCGTTATCACCTAATTTTTCAAACAACTGAGAAAGTGAAATCCCCATTGCTATTGAAATCTTCTCGATGCTTTCCAATGTAGCATTTTTCTCTCCTCGTTCTACTTGTCCAATGTAAGTTGGATGACAACCGGATAATTCTGCAAGTTTTTCCTGACTAAATCCTTTGCTAGTTCTATAATTACGGATACGTTGTCCAATAATTTTTGATATTTCACTCATAATTCCAACCTCCAAATATAGTCTATAAGTATTATTTGTACTATTCCACAGACTATTGATATTTAATGTTGAGTTTGATATACTATAGATATTAAATAAATATAATTAGTACTTTTAGTATTTGGATGGTGACTGGATGAAAGAAAAAACTGTTTGCTTTACAGGACACAGGGATATTTCCGGTGTTAAAAGTTTGGTTATTAAACATAAGTTGAAATGTACTATTATCAAGCTAATTGCTGAAGGTTATTGCTATTTCGTAACAGGTGGTGCTTTGGGTTTTGATACGCTTGCAGAACAAACTATATTAGAACTGCAAAAAAATTATCCGCAGATAAAATTGATACTGGTTTTGCCTTGCATTTCACAAGCCAATAAGTGGAGCAAAGAAGATAAAATGGTTTATGAGAGCATAAAGAGAAAAGCAGATAGTGTGGTGTATACTTCTCAAAATTATTTTCGTGGCTGTATGCATAAAAGAAATCGATACCTTGTAGATAGCAGTTCAGTGTGCATTTGTTATTGTACAAAGAAAACAGGAGGAACGGCATATACGACTGATTACGCTCAGAAAAAAAGATTGCAAATAATAAATTTGGCATAAAAAACACCTCTGATACATTCATGGTCAGAGGTGTTTTTAATATCTTACAGTTATAATATGGATAAATGATATCTTCAGCTATAGTTGTTTATAATTCAATATTCAAATATTGCGATTTTATATATTATATAGTATAATAAATTATCTTATTTGTATTAGAAGTTATAACTCTATCCGATGGGGTGACGAATGTATGATTAGAAACAATATAGAAGTAGATATAAAAGTAAAATGTATAGAAAACGGAATTACACAGGCTAAGCTTGCAGAAGAAATTGGTACTACGAGTCAGTATGTAAACCGCATAATAAAAAAACAAAATGGTGTAGTAAATAAGACATTTGTGCAAATGCTTGAAGCTTTAGGATATGATATCGAATTTACTTATATAAAAAGATATTAATTAGAGATGAGTTCTTGAGAAATTTATAAAGTATCATTTTGGGCAAAGCATAAATAGAAATCATTTTCTGTTTAAAATACAAACAAACGAAAATGAGTGCGATAAATACAAGTGGTTATGGAATATTTTATGTGTTTTTATATCGTAGTAAATATTAACAACGCTAAAAAACATTTTTAATAATAAAAAAGTTTCTGCATTATTGAGGGGTAATTATTATGATGATAGATATGAAATATTTTAATGTATATTATTTTTGTCATTTAGCTAATGAAAGTATGGGAAAGTTTGAGTATGCATCTACCAATGCAGAATTTACAGAACAGCAGTTTCAGATTGAACCAGAAGAATTTCCTAGGATTTCTGTGCTAAGAGAATATTGTTCATGGCTAGTTGATAGAGTTTTTTATGAGCAAGCAAGCCTTATTTCCAATGACCAAGCTTATGATTTTAATCCAATCAGCTGGATTAACCAAGCAATAACAAAATATAAGCAAATAGTGATTTCTACTGAGAATGAGTTTAAATTTGACGAGGATGATTACTTAGAAACATACAACAACTATTTGGAGTACATAAATAAGTATGAAGATGGATTGTTTTATAGTGTAATTTATGATATTGCTACAGAAGTAGAATATATTTTGTTTCAAAATAGAGATTTTTTACTTAGATTTAACGAGCAACAGGCTGTAGCATTTGAAGATAATCCGAGAACACGAGTTTATATTCCAGAGTGGGTTAAACGTGCGGTTTTATTTAGAGACAAAGGTTGCTGCGTTTTCTGTAAAAAAGATTTAACAGGACTGTACACACTATTGGAAGACAACGAAAAGCAGTTTGACCATATTGTTCCATTACATGATGGAGGAATAAATGATGTGTGCAACATTCAGTTATCTTGTAAAGAATGTAATTTAAAAAAGTCAGATAGTAGCAAAACAAGTACATTGTATCGAAGCTCTTATTGATTTGGAGGTTTGTAAATGAGCATACTTATAGATAACAGCATAACGATTTATGAAGCTCTTGAGCATATTAAAGAAGGAAAATATGTCATGCCCGCATTTCAAAGGCAGTATGTGTGGAGTATGGAGCAAATTGAAAAACTTTGGGACTCCATTCTTTTGGATTACCCTATTTCAACATTTTTGTTTTGGCATGTAGACGATGATAATGTAAGTTGGGATACTTATTTCTGCAATTTCTTGTCTCAAGTTACCTTTGATAGCAGAAAACAGGCAGACAGTGTAAATTATGAATTAAGCAATATTGATGTTAAGATTACAGATACGGCAGTCTTGGATGGGCAACAGAGATTAACATCCCTATTTTTATCCCTTTTCGGACATGCCTTTATACGACAAAAACACGCAAGGAAAAAAACTGTAGGCGGTACTGTTGTAAAATTGCTCATAGAACTCAACAAACACAAATTGACTGTTGACGAGGAAGAATATAACAGTAAAAAATATGACATTAAGTTTACTGAGAAGGTTGGAAAACTGAGTCCTACACAGTTTGAAATCAGAGAAATTCTCAGTGATAAATTCAAAAATGACAATACAAGAAAACAAGCTATAGAATCTGCCATTGCCAATGTTCCGGCTGACAGCAAAGACTATGCCCGTGATATTCTGAATAAACTGTATAACAAGATTTTTGTAGAAAAGCTAATTCGCTATACGGAAATTCAAGATATGAAACAGGACGACGCACTGGAAATGTTTGTTCGTTTTAATAGTGGCGGTAAGGCATTGAAAAAACACGAAATTACGATGTCTATTTTGGAGGCATATTGGCCCAATGCAAAAACAGAGTTTGGTAGATTGCTTGTGGATTCCTATGCAGGATTCGGCTCTGATTTTATAGTTCGCTCTGCCCTAATGCTTTATGGTGATGTTGTTAAGTCAAATATCAACAAGCAGATTGCAGAGGACTTGAAGAATAACTGGCAGGATTTCAAGAAAGCTCTGAAGAGTCTGGAATCTGTGCTTAAAGATATGAAAATCGAAGTTAGTCGTTTTGCAAGCAGCTGGAATGTGCTTTTGCCTATTATTTACTTTATGTATTACAACTCAGACTACGCAAACAATCTGGATGGCATCAAAGCTTATTTGATTAGGGCTGTTCTGTTCACTTATTTCCAATCTGGAACAACGAGCAAATTGCAGCAGATGAAAAGCAATATCAATAATAATGATTATGAAATTACGATTGATATGTTAGAACAGATGAATGAACTTCGTGTGACGGATGGTAAAATTGATGATATTATAAATTCTGAAAAAGGTAGCCGTGTTGCCGGAGAGGCATTGTACTTCCTTGGTCTTGATTGGATTAGTAAGAAATTCAAGTATGAACAGGATCATCTGCATCCTTATGACAGATTTGACAGCACAAAGCCAATTTCTGTTTCTATGGATGATTGGCGCAGATGGCGAAGAAACAGAAACAGGCTACCGAATCTGCAATTGCTTGAAGGCAGAAGTAACGGCAGTAAGAATGCGATGCGTCTTGTGGACTACTATAATGACATGAATGATGAACAAAAGGCTGTGTTCCACAAAGAGGCTCTCATTCCGGTCGGTGTTTCTCTAGAATTAGAAAATTTCGACCAATTTTATGAAAAGCGTAAAGAACTGTTAACTATAAAAATCCGTCAGTTATTGGGATAATTAGAAATAGCTTATGTTTATGAATGGGAGGATTGTTATGGCAAATAAATTTAGAAATACATTTTCTGGTTTTGGACAAGAATTGTTAGATGGTGTTAGAGCATCTTTCCAAAGCCATTTAGATGAGGCAGCTTTTGAAGAGCGAGTAATGGGAATTGAAAATGCTACTTCTGTAATGCTAGAACTTAATATTGAGGAAAATAAAATAATTGAGATGCTACAAAAGTATTGGGACTTGCGATTGAGTGAAGCAAAGATGTTCATTGAGCATCATAAAGGTGAATAGTATTGACAGTTTATAAATCCAAGTAGTTGGAATAAATTATTTTTATAAAATGTTCTGATGTGTAAGTAGTTTCTGTTGAAACCAATGTAGCTAGGAGGTATATAATGTATTCAGTTGATATGAAAAATGCTCAATTGATTTTGCGATATAGCGATGTTTTTCCCGGAGAAAAACCAAACCTTGTAGATAAAATAAAAAATGTAAATATGCATAAAACAATATCAATTATTAGTGAATTGATTCAAATTAAAGATGCCAAGTGCGAACCTATAAATATATTTGGAATGGAAGTAAGATTCCCCTTTGAAATTATTTTGAAACGTGATTATTGCGGAATGAAACCAGAGTCTCCAAGGGAAATGATGGAAAACATGATGATGAGAAAAAATCAACATATCATTTCTTTGCAGATGCTATTAATTCTTCTAAAAAAAGTAATTATTTACGGCAATTATGAATCTTTGAAAGAACAAGATTACGAAATAACCAATGATGATTATAAGGATATAATTATGATGCAACTTTTAGTTGCTGATGAAATTTCAGAAAAGCATAGAGAGAGCATAGATACAGACCACTTTCTTTATTCAACGTATCATTTGAATTATCAAAGAAATGTTGCAAATGAGTTTTTGCGTATGTACTATATGATGGAATGTTTAAGCCGTAGTCCATATAATTTTTCAGACGATGTGCAATCTGAATATAGAAATTACTACGGAGATTTCACTTCAAAATATTGCATTACACCAACAGAATACAGCTCACTGCTATTTTGGGAATTACATTACTATTATTCAGATAAAAATTATTTATCGACATCAAAATGCTGGAGAAATATTGACCTGATATATAAAGAGGCAAAGGAAAAAGAGAAGATATCTAAAGTAATAGACATTTTAATGAAAAAACCATGTGAATTAAGAGAATGGGCAATAAAAAGCGAAATGGACGAATGGGACTTTACATTATTCTACAGTTTTCCTTTTATTTCAGACGGACAAACAAATTATATATCTATTTCTAATGTTACGTTGATAAATGCATTCTTTGAAAAAATTTTTTGGCTCATTAGGGATTGCTATCCACAAGAAGATGAACGTGCAATGGCCTTTTTCGGCCGTTTATTCGAACGATATATTCAGGATGCTACTAAAGATGCCTGTCGTAAGTCCTATACATATATAAATGAATTCCAATATAAAGTGAATAAAGATAACCGAAAGTCATCGGATGCTTATGTAAGAAAAGAAAATAATTTATTGGTTGTAGAAGCAAAGGGGTTTTCTGTATTAGTTGATTGTATGTCTAAGAACGAAAAGATAGAGAGAAATAATGAAAAATTATTTGTAAAACCTGTTTTGCAGGCTGATAAACGTTTGAATGAATTTTATAAATACAAAGAAGAGTTCGCAGGTGTTGAAGAGGCTTTCGTTATATCAGTTACATTAGACAATATCAATGCTATACCAAATTACTACAATACAATTCATAAAGAGATAAGCGAAAAAAAGAAATGCGCACTGGTTCACTATTATTTTAATCTCAGCATTGAAGAGTATGAGATGCTTTTGTATTTAATCGAACAGGATATAGATATTTTTAAGATTCTTAGAGAGTATTTTACTAATAGAGTGCTTTCTCCTTTTAGTAACTATGTAAGAGAAAAAGTTGATAGTGTTAATATGACAAGATTTATGGAAGAAAATTATAAAGCCGCAACATATAAGATGGAAAGTATGTTGTCAAAATCGCATTGTTGATATATTTCTCAATTGATAAAAGTGTGAAAGGCATTAGATATACTCCCTTGCTTGTGCTCGGTCTATCTAGATAGACTATGTGTGAGCATAGTATTAATGTCAAGGGTTGATAAGTAATGTGTAAAAAACTTAAAATAAAGGACTTTCCGAGAGTTGAAATTTAAACTTCGCCTCTCGGATTTTTCTTTGCAAGGTAAAACCGAATATGTCCACAATTGGAAAACCACAGGTTTGAGTTGGCAGAATTAATATAGGTTATGAAGATAGGATTGCGTATTATTGCTAAATGTGCCATAGTTATATTCCCAAAAAAGGCGTTAATTCAATTCAAGGAATGGCGTCAAATACTTGACGCCATAAAAGGGATATACTATAATATGATAGAACCATCTTTGTGTATTGCGGAGGAGATTCTATGATGGATTTAAGTAATTTTAAGTTGTGGCTCACTGAAAATAAAAGCTTTTCAAGTAAGGTGATTAGCAACACGGTTTCGAGATTAAAAAGGGCCGATAGTATGCTACCTTGGTTTAATGATGCTATGTATCAATACCAATTGGAACAAGTTGATGAATACCAAGCATTATCAACAACTGTACGTTCACAATTAAAGAGAGCTGTAAAACTATATTCCGAATTCGTTAATGCGCAGGAAATTCAGATTTGCAACGAAAGGAAAAACAATATGAAGGTATTATCCTTATTTGCTAATATTGGTGTTGCTGAAGCCTATTTGAAGGAGATAGGATTTGATGTTGTTGTTGCCAACGAATTAATCGAGAGAAGAGCAATTCTTTACTCTAAAATATATCCTGAGACTCATATGATATGTGGGGATATTACAGATAAGAATACATTTGATAAAATTGTTAAAGAGTCTATTGATGCCGGTGTCAATATTATAATGGCAACACCTCCTTGTCAAGGCATGAGTACGGTTGGACAGCAGTTAGCAGATGATGTTAGGAACAGACTGGTGTGTCAAGTTATTGAGGCTGTAAAGGAGATAAATCCACAATATGTAATGATTGAGAATGTTCCAGCATTCCTAACTACAGAAATTTTAGTGGGAGAAAAGAAAATACTAATTCCAGACCTTTTAAATGAAGAACTTGGAAACGATTATATTATACACAAAAATATAATTGATACCAAAGACTATTCTGTTCCCCAAATGAGAGAACGAGCTATAGTATTGATGACAAGAAGAGGGCAAGATTTGGAGTGGGTTATTCCTGAAAAGGATGAAATTATAGTCACTATGAGAGATGCGATTGGTGATTTGCCTAGATTAGATCCGTTTATTACAGATGTTGATGAAAAAGAGTTGCTTGAAATAGTTCCTCATTATTACGAGAGAGAGAAACAGGCAAAACAGATATCTAAATGGCATATACCACCTCATCATATCAAACGTCAAGTTATTGTGATGCAGCATACGGCTTCTGGACAAACAGCATTTGACAATGAAGTTTACTATCCGGTAAAAGCAGATGGAAAACCAGTAAAAGGGTTTAGAAACACCTATAAACGTCAGAACTGGGATACACCGGCTTATACGGTAACTATGGATAATCGAAAGATTTCATCGCAAAACAATGTGCATCCGGGAGTTATAGAATACGTAGACAAAAATGGAGAAAATATTTATTCTGATGCCCGAGCACTTACTTTATATGAACTCATGAAAATTATGAGCATTCCAGATAGTTGGCCTGTGCCGGATGATACATCAGAAGCCTTTTTGAGAAGAATAATCGGAGAAGGCATTCCGCCGTTATTTGTCAAAAAAGTTTTTGAAAATTTGAAACGGGAGCGTTAAAAATGTCCAAATTGAGAGGTTTGTCTCTGTTTGCAAATGTAGGTATAGCAGAGGCATATATGAAAGATATCGGTATTGATATTGTAGTTGCCAATGAAATTGATGCTGATAGAGCCAGATTTTATCATGATGTTTATCCAGAAACGCATATGATTTGTGGAGATATAACAGATGATAAAGTTAGGGATAGCATTGTGAGCGAGTCGCTAGAAAAAAATGTGAATTTTGTGATAGCAACACCACCGTGCCAAGGCATGAGTGAAGCAGGATTACGTTTGGAATTTGACCCTCGCAACCAGTTAGTTTCTTATGCCGTTGATGTTATCAAAAGACTTAAGCCGGATTTTGCTTTGTTAGAAAATGTACCAAAGCAATTGACTACTAAAATCCGTTGTGGCGAAGAGATTGTTCTTATTCCTGAATATATTAGGCGCGAACTTGGGAATGATTATATTTTTAACAAAGAAACGTTGGTCAAAGCAAAAGATTATGGTGTTCCGCAGTTAAGAGAAAGAAATATTTTTCTGTTAGTGCGAAATGACATTAATGTAAAATGGGAGTTCCCTGAAAAGCAGAAGGAGATTACATTAAAAGAGGCTATTGGAGAACTTCCGTCTTTGGACCCTAAACTGCGTGAAGGTATGGAATTTACAATTTCAAAATTTCCAGACTATGAAATAAAACGAAAGGCAGCAATGAAAGTTTCTAAGTGGCACTTCCCTCCAACACACTCTTGGAAACAGGTCGAATGGATGATGCATACACCTACCGGAAAATCTGCGATATATAATGAAAAGTATTATCCTCAAAAAGATGATGGTACACCAGTAAAAGCACACCACAATCATTATAGACGCTTGAAATGGGATATGCCTTGTAGAACCATCACTCAAAATAACGGTGTGATTTCTTCATTAGCCTGTGTTCATCCAGGGAGAAAATATATTGGAGTAAATGGCGAAGAATTATATTCAGATGCCCGTGTCCTTACCATTTATGAATTATTGATAGTGATGTCTTTGCCGTTGAATTGGCCAATTCCCGAATGGGCTAATGAAACTTTTATACGAAGAGTGTTTGGCGAAGGTATTCCTTCTAAATTAGTAAAAGAGATTTTGCAGGAACTGCTAAGGCAGTTGCCAGAGGAGGTATAAAATGGGAAAGATAGTAATGCCTAAGAACAGTGCATTGTTAAATGAAATTGAATCCGTACTTCAAATATATTACGAAGCTGATGATTGGCTTCCAAATGATGAGTATAAAGCCAAATTAAAGTCAATGATTGGGGCTGACCAATACTCATCATCTTATACAAAAAAGGCTCAAATAACTTCATATTTCGGTTTTACAATTTGGGAAGATATTAATAATCCGCAATCAAGAAGACGAATCACACCTTCTGGCAAAAAGATGTATGAAGCAATTAAAGCAGAGAATACTGATGCGGTTCAAGAAGTTCTAATGAATGCTCTGGAAACAGTTAAATTTGGACGAGATAACTATGGGTGTCCAGAAAGTTCTTCTGATGTTGAACCGCCGTCATTGTATGTTAGAGCTATATTAGATTTGGGGTATTTGACATATCGTGAGTTTGCATTTTTGCTTTGGAAATTAGAAGACTTAGGTGCAAATTATACTGATGCACTTTCTGAATTGAAAGCATTACGCAGCAGTGGCACAATTGAATTAGGTGAAGAAGCAAACAAGTATGCCGATTGTAAACCTATCATGATTTTGGTAAGATGGGGATTTCTTGCAGAAGATACAACAGATACAAGTGGTGGAAAGCATATTATCATTGCTCCAGAAGTTTTATCCAAATATGAAACACGTCTGCGCAATCTTAAAATATATAATATAGATATGGATTATGATGAACCAATAACAAACGATTACCTTATCCTTGAAGAAAGAGAAACTGCTCCTATAGATTTAGATAAAGCAGAGCGTCTTAAAGGTGGTGTTAATGTTCTTCTTTACGGTGTTCCTGGATGTGGCAAAAGTCATACTATTATGAATAAGTATTGCAAAGATGCAGATGTAATCGAAAGAGTTGTATTTCATCCAGATTATACCTATGGTGATTTTGTTGGACAGATATTACCATTAACTGATGCAGAAACTGGAAAAATCAGATATGAATTTACGGCAGGGCCTTTTACTCGTATTTTGTCGGATGCATATAACCATCCAACAAAGAAATACTGTTTGATTGTAGAAGAAATCAACCGTGGCAATGCGCCAGCAATCTTTGGTGATATCTTTCAGTTGTTAGATAGAGATGAAAATGGTAGTGGTGCTTATGAAATTACAAATGCAGATGTTGCTGCAAAAGTATATATCCATGGTCAAGCAATTAAAAAGATTAAATTACCTTCAAACTTATTTATTTTCGCTACAATGAATACCTCTGACCAAAATGTATTTACTTTGGATACTGCATTTCAGAGAAGATGGAATATGCGTATGGTTGAAAACGATGTGTTTAAATCTAAAATTGCGAAAAAACTTATTCTTGATACCAAGATTGAATGGGCAAAGTTTGCAGATACCATTAATAGTCTGATTATTACTAAAAATGTCGGCATGACATCTTCTGAGGACAAAAGATTGGGAGCCTATTTTGTTACAGAAATGGATTTACATTTCTTTACAACAGACGATGGAATAACACAGGAAGAAGCTGATGACAGAAACCATAACTTCCCTGAAAAAGTTTTGAAGTATCTGTGGGATGATGCCTTTAAGTTTACACGAGATGAAGTATTCAAGAGCGAATATGATAGCTTAGAAAAACTTATCAAAGCTTTTGAAACCGCACAAGGAAATAAACGCTTTAATGTTTTTGCAGATGATATATTTGGATTGAATCAGGACGAGTAAAGGAGCGATGTTATGGAAAAAGAGTCAGCACCTTTATATGAATGCCATGTAAATACAAATGAGGGAACGGATACTTTTGTTGGTATCCGTTCTGATGGTGAGCAAATTAAGGTTTGTTTTCCGGTTGGCTATAATCTTGGGAAAACCGATGCCGAACAAAAAAATGACATACAGTTGCTGATTAGAGTGTTAACTCGTTTTTCCGGCATAAAAGAAAAATTGCTTCCACAGCTACTAATAAATAATCCCGAGACTGTCAACTTCCCTATTCAAGCGTACATGACCATACTTAACGAATACTATAATAAGGGTTATTACACAGAGAATGAGCGTGTTTTCATAGTTAATGGTAATGGTCCTAAGAGTTGGTCACGCACCATAAAAACACAGAGAGCATATCCGCAGGATGATTCATTTATTTACCTTACTACAGTAGCACAAGAATCAAAAGTCGATACTGCGAATTTTATTACTAAAATAAATGAATTTTGCGTGGACGAAGCGTATAAAAAGGTTGGATTTCTATTTTCAGCAGACAAGGTAAGAAAACCTTCTGTATCTTTTGACGAAAAACGCTTTGTAATGGCGCTGAAAGAAAAACTTCGCAACGAAAATAACACAATGAATAAAACCTTATTTTCAAGCATGATTGATATGATTCAGTATGTGGGTAAAAAAGGGCGTAATGCGAGATTTTTCTTTGGTACAAATGATTTTGAATATGTGTGGGAAAAGCTTATTGATTTCAATTTTGGTGAGGATAACAAAAATTTTTACTTTCCACGAACATCTTGGTATTTGGGAACCGAGGGCAGGCACGCAAAATCCGCACTTGAACCGGATACAATAATGAAGGAGGATGACAAGGTATTTATCTTGGATGCAAAATATTATCGTTATGGTGATAGCAAAGACCCTACAGAATTGCCTCGTTCTACTTCTATCAACAAGCAGATTACATATGGAGAATATGTGGCTACTGACCCTAAATTCAAAGATGAAAATGGACACGCTCCTCCGGTATACAATGTTTTTTTAATGCCATTCAACAAAAATGGGCAAGTTTTTCCATCAAAAGAAAATATGCTGCACATTGGAGAAGCACGAGGAGACTGGAAAGATTCAGGTGCCTCGTACGAAAGAGTTCAAGGCATTTTGCTTGATATTAAATGGATGATGGCTAGAACAGTTAAGCATAATAAGAAGGATATCAGCCAATTGGCACAGTTGGTCGAAAGTATAATTCAAAAAACTGATCCTGTCGCTGAACAGAAAGATGATAATGAAGAAAGAGCAATGACTATGTAAAAAATAGTCATTGCTCTTTTTTATTTTTTGATTTTCTATGACGCATTTGAGCGGCAGCGTTTTGACAAGCAACATCGTGATATTGTTTTCTGCTATTTGTTGTTTTTACTTTGAATAGACGACCACAATTTGGATTGGCACATTTTCGGTAAACCTCATAGTCTGGTCTTGTATAGAATAGTGAGAAATATAACGCTGTGAAGAAATTCGGAATTTTCCAATTAGGTGACATAGTATCAATATTGTAAGTGGGATGGATACCATATAATTCAAAATCAAATTCTTCTTTGATAGTATTTTTTGCTATCAAAATCAGCTGTATCTTAAAAGTATTGTCAAATTTTATGCTCTCACTTAATTTTGTATGGGTGTGAATATTACCGTTTTCTAAAACATCGTCTATTTGTATTCCGATTTTAATGAGATGATAAAGATAATCTATAACATATCTCGCACTCATATCCATATTTTCATCAAAAGCATCTCTATACAACTTGGTAATTTTGGCTTTAAAAATACATGGGCTGCTTGCAGAAGAATCAATATTTTCTACATTTTCATGATAATCCATAAAACCAAGTTGTTCTTCGCGTTTTGTGAAAGAGTCTTGGATAGGATAATAATCATCATAAGGATCATTCGTATAACTATTAACTAAATATCCTGTACGGTCTGGCAGTTTATCGATATTATACCATAAATGAGTAAATTCGTGTATGCATGAGCAAAGACCTTCATCATTCTCGTTTAATACTATTTTTCGTGGTACAGCAAAGAGTAAATAGGCTGTCAATTTCAAAACCTTATTATAATCAATGTTATCTTCTTCTATAGCAGTCATCAGTTGTACCAAAACACGGAATCGCTTTATCAGGTGCCCAATATCAAGATGATTAAAAATTCTATATTTACCGTCTGCCGGAAGAGACATTATAAAACCGTAGGTATTTATAAATTCTTTGACTTTATCTGCTTTAGTTAAGTCGATATTTAAAAAATCTTCAATAACTTTATATTTATCAATAATTGCTCCTGTTTTATCATCTATCATTACAAGCCCATCTATAGGAGCATACGCATATTTATGTGAGCCATCAATAGTTTTCAATTGAAGGCTATGGTATTTGACGCCATCATCGGTATAGTTAGTTGTAACTTTACAATCACAACAAGGATTCTCGTAGATGAACATATTTCCAGCCATTTCTAACGCTTTATTCATTGATTGTAATCCTCCAAAATTTCAAAATATAAGTGATTATATAAGTGTTTGTTCTTTTTAAGAATCATTGTGTAAGTAATTACATAATGGTTCTTTTATTATATCAAAATTTAATAATTAAATAAATAATGTATTATATTTTTTTTAAAAAAAATAAGTGGTAATTTGATAAATTCCTTTATTCAAAAAACTGAAATACAATATAAGCAGGTTAAAAACCTAAAAATTAATATCACAAGGCCTGATTAGCTATAGGGCATTGGGATACAAATATCAAGCCAACCGCAGCTAAAACTGTGAGAGGTGTGATAGAAGTACCCTTTTTTCCTATGCCCTCTTTTTCAGGCAAAACAGGTCGGTGCTTCTAAAGCACTGACCTGTTTTTGTACCCTTTGCCTTTCCGTGAAACAGGCGGAAAGGACAAGCTTATGCAATTGAATCAATGGAAAAGTGAAGTTGCTAAATATCCGTAATCTCCGAATTTTTGATTTCAACCAAATTCAAAAATTCAAATTTTAAGGAGATTACGGAAATGAGAAAATTTACATTAGAACAACAAGAAGAATTATTTGCCAATAAATGCAAAGTTATAAATCTTAAATATGAGTATGAGGGATATACCGGTTCAGAAAGATGGGCAATTATTACTGAACTGGCGGAAGAAGAAATATGGGTAAAGTATCCTGATGTTATCCGCAGGTACAATCCACACATTTTACTTTCAATATCTCAAGGCGATGTCATAAGAGAATATCAGAGAAATGAAGCGAAACACAGAATGAGGATGCTGAGAAACGGACACGCATTTGATGTCAATGACGGAGAGTTTGAGGAACATCATCCAGAGTTTGCTGTAGTTGAAGATGTTGTTGAACAGTTATATTGGCAGCAAGAAAAGCAGCGTATCAGAAAAGCCATTGATAGCCTTACTGATATACAGAAAAGACGAATCATAGCTTACTTTTTTGAGGGCAAGACAAGCCGAGAAATAGCAGCTGAAGAAGGTGTGAATTACAGCAAAGTCGAAAAGTCCATCAATCTGGCATTAAAAAAATTAAAGATTTTACTCTCTGAGGGGGTGCAAAACGGCTCTCCCAGTTCAAACAAGTGAAGGGGTTAATTGTTCATTCCTTTAACATTTTTGAAAAGAGAGGTAAATCAAATGACGAAAGAAAACTTTTATAAAATCAAATGGGGAGAAATTTATTATTGTGATTTGGGTAAGGCGAAAGGCTCCGTACAATGTGGCAGACGACCGGTTATGGTTGTGCAGACCAATCTTCTTAATAAGCACTCTCCTACTGTTCTTGTCGCAGTAATTACATCGGTAAAAAAGAAAGAAAATGTGGATAACCATATTCTTCTCGGCACAGATTGTGGATTAAAAGAACCCTCTATGCTTATGCTCGAACAGTTGCGAACAGTGGACAAGGCTGAAGAACTGGAAGAGTTCATCGGAAAAGTAACTGATGAAGATAAAATCAATGAGATAAGAAAAGGATTGAAGTACACGGTAGGAATACCGATGAGACCTAAACGTAAGCGACAAGGTATCATTTTAAGTCTTTGCCCAAGATGCAGAAGCGAGTTCTTTGCAGTCCCGGAGAACATTCTCAGACGAGTTGACCCGTTACAAGCTGAAAAGGAAGTATGCGATAAATGTCAGGTTGGCTATGGATACGATTATTTTCTTATTAAAAGAGAGAAAAGGAGTGATAACTGATGTTCGAAGATAAAATAGCTGAAATGAATAAACATCCGGAATCAGTTGCTCCTGTTGAGTTTCAGTATGAAAAACGAGTTTACACTGTTGATGAGATACAAGACATTTTAGGTGTAAGCAGAACTACTGCTTATCAGCTTGTAAGGTCAAAAGTTTTCCATAGCGTTCGTGTGGGCGGTCAATACCGAATTTCAAAAAAGAGCTTTGATAAGTGGCTGGACGACCTTGATGAACAATCCGACTGTCAAGTGTGCGATTGAGAAAATCGCATAATTAACAAAATTCCTCTTTCTAAGTACTATATAGCCAAGCTTAGTGCTTGGCTATATAGGCACAGAATGGAGGAATCAAGATGGTTGATACAAATAACAAAATTACATTTGAAAAGCGGGTTTACACTGTCGAGGACATAATGAAAATGCTTGGAATCGGCAAAAACACAGCTTATGAACTTGTGAAATCAGGAGCATTTCATTTTGTAAAGGTCGGAGGTCATTTCCGTATCCCAAAGAAAGCATTCGATGAATGGCTTGAGGGAGTTGGAGGTGATTTCTAATGGCTATCTACAATATGTTTGATGAACGAGTGGATAAGTTCAATGAAGAAAACGAAACCAAGCGTCTTGCAGAACTATTTGCCAAAAGCAACGCAGATGATGTTGAGTGGGAGTCCTACTCTATGGCAGAAATACAAAAACTGCTTTCTGTTACAGCAGAAGAAGCTCTTAAACTTATCAATTCAGGTTTGTTTAAAACATACCGAGCAGGAAATGAATATCGAGCTTCCAAAAAGAGTGTTCAGGAAAACCGAAAGATTATCAAGGCAATGCTTACTTATCAGAACAATAAAACAATGACTGTTCCTGATGTTATGCGAATACTGGGTCTCGGAAAAACCGCAACTTACAGGCTTATCAATCAGTGTAGATTTAAGACCTATTTGGTATTCGGAAAAATGCGAGTGGATGTAGACAGCTTCGAGGAATGGTATGCCGGTCAATTTCATTACAAGAAGGTCAACGGAGAACGCCCCGGAAAGAAATACGGAAAAACTATTTCTCCCCTTACTGTCGCAAAAGTTCTCGGTATACCGAGAAGCACAGCAAACGACCTTATGAATGACGGTATCGTAGAATTTATATGGGTAGAAAACAAGCGACGTATCATTCAGGAGAGCTTTGAAAAATGGTACTCCTCTCAAAGCAAATATACAAAGATTATGGAAATCGAGGAGGTGGAAAACTATGTCGATTGAAGAACGAGCAAGGCAACTAAACAATAATACATTTGATAAAAAGAGTTACTCTGTCGAAGAAGCCGCAAACGCTCTTGGGGTTACAAGGCAAACAGTGTATAAGCTTATCAATCAAGGCTGCTTTAAGGCTATAAAGATAGAGCGAAACAGTTATCGAATTATCAAAAAAAGTTTTGATGAATGGCTTGATGAAGCGTAAGGAGGAACAATATGGCATCAATTATAAAGAGAAAAAACAAATATTCAGTTGTGTACAGATACACCGATGAACACGGGAACGACAGGCAAAAGTGGGAAACCTTCGATACCCAAGCAGCAGCCAAGAAACGCAAAGCTGAGATTGAATTTTCTCAGCAGAATAATACATTTATTGTGCCAACCGCCACTACGGTTGCAGACCTTTTGGAAGAATACACTTCGGTGTACGGAGTTAATCATTGGGCAATGTCAACTTACCATTCAAAGAAAGGCTTGATGTACAACTACATCATCCCTCTTATCGGAGATGTGAAACTGTCAGATGTTTCGCCGAGACTTATGGACAAGTTTTATCAGAGCCTGATGTCGGTAAAGCCAAAGATGGTAAATAACAGACAGCCGAAAAACAAGTATCTCACAGCACATACCATAAGAGAGATACACAAGCTTCTGCGAAGTGCTTTTAATCAGGCTGTAAAGTGGGAACTCATCGGCAAAAATCCCGTACTCAATGCTAATCTTCCAAAAGAGGAACATCAAAAAAGAGAGATTTGGACAGCAGAAACATTGCTGCACGCACTTGAAGTATGTGAAGATGATACATTATCTTTAGCTATCAATTTGGCGTTTTCTTGCTCTTTGCGTATGGGAGAAATGCTCGGTCTTACTTGGGACTGTATTGACATCAGCGAAAAGAGTATAGAAGAAAATAACGCTTCTATCTTCGTAAACAAAGAATTGCAGCGAGTCAATAAGGATGCTCTGGAAGCCTTAGACGGTAAAGATATTATTCGTATCTTTCCAAGAACAATATCGAATACACATACAAATCTTGTTTTGAAAACACCAAAGACCAAGACCAGCGTCAGAAAGGTATTTCTCCCTTCTACTGTCGCCAAAATGCTTCAGGAACGAAAGAAACAGGTTGATGAAATGATTGAGATTTTTGGAGACGAATATTACGACTATAACCTCGTTTTCTGTCATTCTTCGGGCAGACCAATGGAAGGACAAGTAATAAACAGAGCCTTAAAACAGCTAATTAGAGAACACAACCTGCCGGATGTAGTATTTCACAGTTTTCGTCACGCAAGTATCACTTACAAACTGAAATGGAATGGCGGTGATATGAAATCCGTTCAAGGAGATGCGGGTCACGCTCGTATGGATATGATTACAAACGTCTACTCCCATATCATTGATGATGACAGAAGATTTAACGCTCAGAAGTTCGAGGAACAGTTTTATAATGCTAAGGGGTTAAGAGATGTCGAGGAAGGAAAAACAGCTCCTATGCCAAAATTTGAAGCTGTAACAGAACTGCTTGACCCAATGGCAAAAGTGATTGACGAATCGGAGGAAACAATGGCGGAGCAACCAGAAACAAAAGATGATAATATGGAAATGCTCGCTAAGCTTTTAGCAAATCCGGAAACTGCTTCACTGCTTAAAGCATTAGCAAAAAATTTATAAACAGACAGAAGGCAATCCTAAATGGACTGCCTTCTTTATTTTATGTTTAGTATATGCTATAATAAGTCATCGGTATTGCACATTGAATGGAAATATATTAACTGATGAGCGTAAACCTATTGTTGGAGGTCTTGCTAACAGACTGCAAAAAACAGCGTTTGATAATGGTTGTTGTTAGCTGATAAAAGTTAGTTTTGCACGAACATCAAAACGCTGAAAAACCCAGTGTTTACAAGGAAAATTCGCGCTTGGTTTATGTGCGAAAACGCCCTTCGGGGCATACTCCTAAGCAATAGGCCGCTGGTTCGACTCCAGTCAGGAACGTATAAACGCCATG
>ERZ1643250.341-NODE-341-length-52140-cov-80.168110_pt1 | contig 52140 bp, 44 predicted proteins | sample MGYA00579262_ERZ1643250 | MGnify/ENA primary metagenome ERZ1643250 (study PRJEB29033, sample SAMEA4952265) | chicken gut metagenome | biome: Broiler Chicken; feature: Gastrointestinal Tract; material: Caecum | place: Ireland | collected 2018 | study: Broiler...
GAGCATCTGCCTTACAAGCAGAGGGTCACAGGTTCGAGCCCTGTTGGTCCCATTTATATGTCAGAATTTATTTTGGCATATGCCGCAGTGGCGGAACTGGCAGACGCGCGGGACTTAAAATCCCGTTCGAGTTAAATCGAGTACCGGTTCGATTCCGGTCTGCGGCATTTTAGGTATTGACACCACGGACAGAATGTGGTAATATATCTAATGTTGTCGGGTATGACAGCAGTTATAATTTGATATGTGGGCGTAGCTCAGCTGGATAGAGCGTCTGGCTACGGACCAGAAGGCCGGGAGTTCGAATCTTCTCGCCCACGCTGAAAGGACTTGCAGAAGCAGGTCCTTTTTTTATTTCATAGGAACGGAAGATGCTGCTCATGGCCCTGCCGCAGGCGGAGAATCCCGCTTTGCAGGCTTCTTTCCTGGTTTATGAATAAGAAATTTCATTCAGGTGAATATTCATCAATAAACTTCAGACAGAAATAATTATCACAATCCTGTGACAATTATTTCTGCTTTTTTTATTTTTCGGTATAATGATATAAGGCAGAAATTTCATAAGTATATATGGAGGTACCATGTGAGAAAAATAATGATCGTGGAAGACGACAAAGAATTAAATAACGGGATCGCGTTTCATATAAGAAAAGCAGGATATGAACCGATACAGGCTTATAACTTAAAAACTGCGGCAGCCATGTATATAAACAGCAGACCGGATCTGATTCTTCTTGATGTGGGACTGCCGGATGGAGACGGATTTTCTTTCTGCCGGCGGATCAGAGAAAAGGAGGGAATTCCCATTTTATTTATTACGGCAAGGGATTTAGAAGAAGATGCACTGAAAGGATACGAATCAGGAGCAGAAGATTATATTATAAAACCATTTTCTCTGCGGGTGCTGACCAAAAAGATTGATGTGATCTTGAAACGGAATCAGAAACGGGAAACCGAAGGCTTTTATGATGGCTTTTTATCTGTAGACTTTCGACAGATGAAGGTAACAAAACAGGAAGAAGATTGTATGGTAACGCCCACAGAATTCAAACTGCTTCGCATCCTGATAGAGAACAGAGGTCAGCTGCTTACATATTCCCTGCTTCTGGATCGTCTGTGGGACAGCAACGGGCAGTTTGTAGATAAACATGCTCTTGCAGTTAACATTAATCGTTTGAGAAAAAAGATAGAAGATGAGGAACATAAGTATATTTCCAATGTATACGGAATGGGGTACCAATGGCTGAAATAGTGATAATCGCAGTCCTTTTCACAGGGGCTGCGGCTCTCGGTATAAAATATCTCCGGATGAAACAGGATATTTACGATTTTGGAACATATTTAGATGAATGTCTGGATCAAATGATTGCAGGAAAAGAAATGCGGCGGATGGATGAATCAGAGGAATCTATGTGGGGAAGGACTTATGACAAACTGAAAAAATTGGATTATATATGGAAGAAACAGAATCAGAAAAATATAGAAGAAAAAAAGCAAATGAAAGAACTGATTTCTGATATTTCCCATCAGACCAGAACACCGTCAGCCAATATGAATCTGTATCTGGAAATCCTTACCCGAGAAGATCTGACAGAAGAAGAGAGAAGACAGTTTCTCCGGAAAATTCAGCTTCAGGAAGAAAAACTGGAATTTTTGATGGAAAGTCTGGTAAAAATGTCCCGCTTGGAAACAGGGGTTCTAACTCTTCATATGGAACTACAGCCTTTTTATGAAACTCTGGCCAGGGCTGTGGCAGCCATTGTGCCAAAGGCAGAAAAGAAAGAAATTATGATCTATGTGGATTGCGCAGAAACGCTGCTATTGTGCCATGACCGTAAGTGGACGGAAGAGGCGGTATTTAATCTGCTGGACAATGCAGTGAAATATACAGAGCCGGGCGGTGAAATCAGCATTTCGGCAAAAGAACAGGAAATCTACACGAAAATCAGCATTCGGGATACAGGAAAAGGAATTGAGCAAAGCCGGCAGGCAGAAATATTTCAGCGGTTTTATCGGGAGCCGGAAGTTTCACAAAAAGAAGGAATCGGAATCGGCCTGTATCTGACAAGAAAGATTATCACAGTGCAGAATGGATATATCGAGGTGCATTCAGAACCGGGAAAAGGCGCAGAATTTCAGATTTATCTGCCGCGGAAAGAATTATAACAAAATTGTGATAAAACGTAAAAGAGACTGTTTTGTGATAATTGTCCGTTATGCTTGTAATATAGAAGGAGGGAAAAGTAAATGAAACAGTGGATGGTGAAAACAAGAAATTTGAAAAAATATTACAAGCAGGGAAATTATATAATAAAAGCTTTAGACGGCGTAGATTTTCAGGCGGAAGATGGAGAATTTGTTTCTATTATCGGAAAGTCAGGGAGCGGTAAGAGTACGCTTCTTCATATGATTGGCGGACTGGATATCCCTACAGAAGGGGATGTTTTCGTGGGAGGGAAAAACCTGGCAGGAATCAGCAGGGAAAAACTGGCAGTTTTTCGGAGAAGAAATGTAGGATTCATTTTTCAGAGCTATAATCTGGTACCAGATCTGAATGTATATGAAAATATCATACTTCCGATAGAATTGGACGGAGCGGCTGTTGATGAGGAACTGGTTGACGAACTGCTGGACAGCCTGCAGCTTTTAGATAAGAAGGAAGCAATGCCAAATACTCTTTCCGGAGGACAGCAGCAAAGAGCTGCGATTGCCAGGGCATTAGCCATAAAGCCTCTTCTGGTTCTGGCAGATGAACCAACTGGAAATCTGGACACAGGAACAAGTCACGATGTTATAGGTCTGCTTCGGACAATGGCAAAGCGTTTTCAGCAGACACTGGTTGTCATTACCCATGACCAGGATATTGCACAGATGGCAGACCGGATCGTTCATATGAAGGACGGGAAAATCGTGAGGGGTGACGGCTGTGAAGAAATACAATAACAGGATCTTGTGGAAGATGGCGGTACGGTCTTTAAAACGCAATAAAGCAAAAAACCGAATGCTTTTAACAGCAGTGATACTTTCTGTTTTTCTGATTTTTACAGTTCTGACAGTAGGCAGTACTTATATGGAAATGGAAAAAATACAAAATATCCGTCAGAAAGGAGCTCAATTTGACGCCGTGCTGGTCGGCGGAGTTACAAAGAAACAGCTGGAATGGTGCAGAGAAAGAAAGAACATCACGGCAGTAGGGCTGCAGGCGTACAGCGGGTATCCGGAAAAAACGAAAAAAGATAGTACTCTTCACAGTGGACTGATCTGGTGTGATGAAGTATTTTGGAAGAAGCAGATGGCGCCGGCCAGGGACATGGTCCAGGGAAGATATCCGCAGAAGGAAAACGAACTGATGGCTACCAGAAAGTCATTAAAAGACTGTGGAATGGAACATCTGGGGGTGGGGGATTCTTTTGAAATGACTTATACTGATCACAACGGATCGCATACAAAAAATTTTACGATATCCGGTATCTGGGATGGATATGGTGACCGGCAGGTGTTTTTTGTTTCAAAAAAATTTTTTGAGCATTCCGGCTATACACTGGACCAGACCAGATCCGGGATCATGTATCTGAATTTTGATGAGAAATATTTAAGAGAAAATGAGCGGCAGGAAATCATGACACGGCTGAATCTGGGAGAACAGCAGTATTTTGAATTTAGTCAGGAAATGAGCAGCTGGATGGAAGTAATGACAGGCGCGGCCGGACTGGCAGCGGCGATCTGTCTGAGCGCCTATCTTTTGATTTACAATATTCTTAGTCTGTCAGTATCAGCCAATATCAGATATTATGGCCTTCTGGAGACCATAGGAATGACAAACTGGCAGATCAGAAAATTTCTAAGACGTCAGATGGCACTGCTGGGCGCAGCCGGAATCGCAGTGGGAATGAGCCTGGGAATCGTGGTTTCTTTTCGATTGATTCCATTTATTGTTACAGCCCTTGGAATCCATCAGGATGATATTCACGTGGTCTTTCATCCGGCAGTGTTCGTCCTGGCAGTGGGAGTTGCAGCGGCGACGATTTTTATGGGAAACCAGAATGCCATAAAAACTGCAGGATCCGTATCTCCGGTGGATGCCATGTGTTACCGCGGCAGTTCAGAAAACCGGAGACGGCATAAAATAAGAAGAGGACCGGTTTTATGGAAAATGGCTCTGGAGCAGATCGGGAAAAATAAGAAAAAATCGGCCGTTGTCATCCTGTCTCTTGCAGCCAGTCTGAGTATATTTTTATGTCTTACAACACTGATTCAAAGCCATGGGGCCAGAACTGTTTATACCAATTATATGAATGAAGATCTGATCGTTCAGAATGATACCCTGCTGAAGGAAGAAAAATCCGACTGGAAGCAGATCATGGATGCAAAGTTCATTGATTCTGTCCGGAAATTATCTGGAGTAGAAAGAGTTTCTTCTCTGAAGAGAGCAGAAATCGTTGTACCGTGGAGCGGTGAGATCACGGAAACGTGGCTGAAAAAATTTTATGAAAAATGGCAGGAGGAGCCTTTTGGTGAAAAAGAGCGGAATGAATATAAGGAGCATCCGGAACGATTTGATTCTTTTTGTTATGGTATCAGCCGTCAGGAATTTGATTATCTGAAAGAAAATGAAAACCTTAAAACAGAATGGAAAGATTTTAGAGAAGGAAAAACCTGCCTGCTGTATGATGGAGCAATGAGTCTTCCAGAAAGTACATTTTTGGGGAAAACACTGACTTTCTGGGAAGACAGACAGGGATCGCCGGAAGAAAAGATAACAATCGGAGATTTGGTTTCTGAAGAATATTATGGGGCAGGTTCCGGAAAAGGACTGGTGATTCTGATCAGTCAGGATTATATGAAAGAGATGACAGGAACTCTTGTGTTTAGAATGAATATCAGCTATAAAGAACCTTATGATCAGGAAACGGAACAAAAAATTTTGCGGAAAATCCAGGAAGCTCCCGGACAGAAAGATTTTTCCTATACTTCAAAGATAGAGGATTTGAAAGAAGCACGGAGAGCGCAGGGAAATATGATGGGAGTAGGAATCGGACTGACTGTGATCATTGCCTGGATCGGCGTTATGAATTATATCAATACGGTGTCAGGAAATATTTCCAGCAGACAGACGGATCTGGCGATTCTTGAGGGCATTGGAATGACCCGAAGACAGATGAAAGGGATGCTGATGAGGGAAGGAATTCTGTACGGGCTGGCCTCATGGCTGATCACGGCTACAGCAGGGCTTGGAGTAACTTATGTGATTTATCAGAAGATGAACAGCAATCAGATACCATTTGAAGTGCCGCTGGCATGGATTCTGGGGATGGCAGGAATCATATTGATTTTATGTGCCCTGGTGCCGCTGGTTTTTTATCATATTATTGATAAGAGAAAAAGCATCATCGAACGCATCAGAGAAATTCAATAAGGAGAGGTTTTTATACAGCAAAAGACTGACAGGCATTTCGTCTGTCAGTCTTCGCTGTTAACAACGCTAAATGAAGTGTATCATAATTGATCAAATGAAAGATTTTCTACAACAGTATGTATGTCTGAATGTTTTTAGAGGATGTTGGTGTAAATGTCAACAACCTGATCCAGAATTTTGTCGTCTTCGATTCCGGAAACCTCTTTTAATGCGTCTTTTACGCCGAGAGCTTTGATTTTATCCTGCAGTTCTACGCTCTGCGGATCTTCCGGATTGTCATATTTCAATGCAGCAGCCATACCTGTCAGTAATGCGTCTACCGGCAGATCATATTCTAAAGCAGTTGTTACCGGTTTAGCAAGACGGTCTGTTGCGCTCAGTTTACGGAGAGGCTCTCTTCCTACACGAGCCGGATCATCTTCAAGATATGGGTTTTTGAAACGATTGATGATCTTGTCAATGTATTTGAAATGAGCGTCTTTGTCGAAACCATATTTTTTAACCAAAGCCATTCCGCTCTGCTGCATTGCTTTCTTAACAATGGTGAAGATTTCTTCATCCTTGATGCTTTCATCGATTGTCTTATATCCTTTGTAATATCCAAGATATGCAGTGATGCAGTGTCCTGTGTTCAGTGTAAACAGTTTACGTTCGATGTATGCCATCAGATTGTCAGCTAAGTTCATACCTTCAATCTTAGGAATTTCTCCCTTGAAGGATGCTTCCTCTACGTTCCACTCGTAGTAGTTTTCTACAACGACATCGATTGGGTTGTCAAGGCGGACAGGAGGAACGATACGGTCAACAGAGCAATCCGGGAAGCCTACGTATTTATCTGCGTATGCTTTCTCTTCATCGCTTAAGTGGCTGTAAACAGCGTCTTTTAACTGAGAACTTCCTCTGATCGCATTTTCGCAGGCAATGATATTTAAGTATTTCTCAGAACCTGCTTCCATTCTTGCCTTGATTCCGTCAGCTACGGCTGGCGCGATAATCGGGAGAATACGTAATCCAACAGCTGTTGTGATGATTTCGGCATCTTTGATTTCTTCCACTGTTTCAGGTTTTGTGGAATCTACACCGCTGATATTTGTAATAACCTGCTCACTGCTGTCCACGTCTTTTACATAGATTGTGTATTTCTTATCTGCATTGATGCGGTCGATGATGGTCATGTTTACATCTGCAAATACAACATGATATCCTGCGTTGGAGAGCAGTCCTCCAATAAATCCGCGTCCAATGTTTCCGGCTCCAAACTGAATTGCTTTTTTCATTTTGCTCCTCCTTTGACAAAAAACGTCTGTTCTTATTTATTTTTACCTGTTTCGATAAAGGGTACACCGCATCTGATCCGATGCACCCTCTATCTGATGTTTACTTTTTAGCGGAATAAACTCATAATTTCGTCGATGTTCTTCGTTGTCTTCATCATTTCTAACTGTTCAGCATCATCAAGAACTTCTGTGATTCGTCCTAAGATTGCCAGATGTTCATCACCTACTCCGGCGATACCGATAACTAATTCAGCTTTCTCACCACCGAAATCAACGCCGTCCGGATACTGGAGAATAACAATTCCGCTCTTCTTTACTCTGTTCTTGGCATCTACTGTTCCATGAGGAATTGCGATTCCCATGCCCATGTAAACAGAGGCTTCTTCGTTACGTTTGATCATTGCAGGTATGTACTCTTCATCTACATATCCTAATTCATTTAACAGCTTACCTGCTGCGGTGATTGCGTCATTCATAGGAACTGATTTTAATCCTACTTTGACACCTTCTTCTACTAAAATTTTTTCATTTACAGATGCTGTTTCAGGTTCTGCGGCCGGTGCTGCTTCCGCTTCTGCTGCAGGAGCCTGTGCGCCAACAGATGTTACCTGATTATATAACTGGTCTAATTTCGGATCTGCAAGGAAGTTTCCGATGGTTACCATCTGAGCCTGAGGTGCTGCTTTTACGGCACGATCGACTAAGATTTCCTGTACAACTGCGATATCACAGTCAGCCGGAATGTTATCTACAGAAGTATTTGCTACTGTAATGTCAGGACGAAGTTCCTTGATACGGTTACGGAATTTTGTAGCACCCATTGCGGATGATCCCATACCTGCGTCACAGGCGAAGATGATCTTCTTAACTTCGTCAGCTTTCTTAGGCTCTCCGTTTGCTGCAGGAACAGCTGCTGTGCCTTTTGCTTCTGCTTTTGCGGCTGCCATGTCGCCCTGTGCTTCTTCCAGACTCTTGCCGTTTGACATCTTAATGATCGGTGATGCAATCAGGAAGGATACTCCGGCTGCGATCACGACACCAATTAATGTAAGCAGAATCTGACTTCGCGGTGACATGGACAGGTAAGTGATGATAGAACCTGGGGAAGCAGGACCTACAAGACCACATCCTGTGATTGAGAACCATAAGATTGCACAAATGTTACCTGCGATCGGAGCAACGATTACCAATGGATTCATCAATACATATGGGAAGTAAATTTCATGAATACCACCGAATAAGTGAATGATGATAGCTCCAGGTGCGGAATCTTTTGTTGTTTTGTCTTTACAGAAGATCCAGTATGCAAGCAGAACACCAAGACCAGGACCCGGGTTAGGCTCTAACATATACATGATGGATTTTCCGGCTTCTGCTGCCTGTTCAATTGCGATCGGTGTGAAAATACCATGGTTGATCGCGTTGTTCAGGAACAATACCTTCGCCGGCTCGATAAAGATAGCTGCCAGTGGAAGTAAGTTTGCGTTGATCAGTACGTTTACACCTGCTGTTAATACTGCCAGGATAGCGCTCATAACTGGTCCGACTAAGTAGTAACCGATGATTGCAACGACCATACCGAGAATACCAACGGAAAAGTTGTTGATCAGCATCTCGAATCCGGCCGGCATACGGGTTTCCATAAATTTGTCGAATTTCTTGATAACCCATCCGGCGAATGGTCCCATAACCATGGCACCCATTAACATTGGTGTACCTGTGATACCTGCATCGGATATTGTGGTACTTCCGGCGATACATCCCATAACGGCGATGGCGCCCATAACTCCGCCGCGGTCTCCTCCAACCATTTTTCCGCCGGTGAAGGCGATCAGAGCTGGTAAGAGGAAATAGAGCATGTAAGGCTGAATGGAAGCAAGCTGTTCATTTGGAATCCAGCCGTCTGCGATAAATAATGCGGTGATAAGTCCCCATGCGATGAATGCGCCGATGTTAGGCATGACCATAGCACTTAAGAACTTTCCGAATCTTTGTACTGCGTTTTTCATGTTTCGCGTCCTCCTTTTAAAAGATTTGTTCTTTGTTTCTTTAGTTATATTATAGGTTCAAACATGGCAGGAAACAAGGAATTGATACGAGGGTAATGTCCCCATTAAATAGTGACATTAAATCATGACATCATTCAATGGTGACATCAGCAAATGTCACTATTTGATGGTGACATTTATACGGATGTTCTGTTTTTGCAATGAATTATTTTGCACTAATTGTATCAATATCAGTACAAAATCCGATTTTATGACATATGTACAAATGTAACAATCAATCGTTATAATAGAACCATAAAGTAGTTAAAACATACAACTGCTTTTGGTTTTTATTCATTGAGGAGGCCTGTCATGAATAACCTGCAAGAAAAAGTAATTCGCGCAATGGTGGATATGTATGGATTTTATTCCATAGAAGAACTTTCAGAGATGACAAACATATCGGTCAGCAGCATCAAGCATTCTCTGGGGGATATTGCAGAACAGATCGAAGAATACGGAGCCAGACTGCTTCGTGTCCCAAGAAAAGGAATCTGCATGGTGGCGTCGGATAAAGAAAGGGAAAAAATTGTAGAAGAACTGGATTCTTATGCAAACAGCAATCCAGAATCTTTCGTTTATCGAAAAAATTACATTCTGGACATTCTGTTTAATTTCCCGGCAAATTATACGATCGGATTGTTTTCAGAAGAATTATGTGTCAGCAGACAAGTGATTCAAAAAGATTTAAATGAGATAAAGGAATATCTGAAACAGTTTCACTTAAAACTGATAAAACGAAGAAACCGTGGGATTGAAATCCTGGGTCATGAATTCGATTTTCGTCAGGCACTGATTGATATAAGAAATGCAAAATACTGGAAACACGCCTACATTGAAGATCTTCCAGCGAAACTTGATTATCGGATCAGCAAGAGAGCGTATACATTTTTTTCACAATATTATTCAAAAAACGACATTATGATGGTGCAGGAATATCTGGCGCAGAGTGAAAAAAAGCTTGGTATCATTTTAATTGATATTTCTTTCTGCCGACTGACAGAATATCTGCTGATGTCTAAAAGCAGGATTGAGGAAGGGAAAAAAATTACCAATACTGCGGACCGTAAAATGACAGAACTGGAGAAATCTTATCTCGAAGCCGCAAAAGGGATCCTGGATAAAATGTTTCCGATGGAGACAGAAATGGATCTGGAATACAGATTTCTGGCAGCCAAATTGTTTGTTGCCAAGACCTGTGATCCGGCGGGAAAGGTGCAGGATGAAAAGCTGATGGATTTAGCGGAAGATTATATCTTTATTGTCCTGAAGGCCATACAGAAAGAAAACGCCATTCGCCTGAGGGAACTGGAAAAACAAATTGCTGTTTTTTTACAAACAATAAAAATCAAACGGGATTATATGCTGGCAGAATGGGACGATCTCCATAAAGATGTCCAGCAGCAGCTTCACAGTATTTATGCGGTATGTCTTGCATATGCGGCAAGGCTGGAAGAAGAACTGGGATTTGTATTGACGCAGGATGAGATTGCATGGATCACACTGCTGATTCATCAGACAGCAGTCATAAGTTACGGCAGCAGGCAGGGTATTTTTGTTACAGCCACAGATCCGTATACAACAGCATATGACGCAATGAAAATTGAAAATGAAATTGATAATCTGGAAATTGTAAAAATGCTTCATATTTATCAATATGATCCTGACAGGGCAAAAGGGAAGATTGTAATATCAACGGTGCCCCTGAAACAGAAACGGGAAAATGAAATTGAAATTACAAAGCATGTCAGTCCGATGGATCTGAATAAGATCAGAAATTGCATTGATAAATATGAGAAACAGAGACAAAACCAGAAAGTCATAGACACCATACGTCATACCTTTCAAAAAGAACTGATCCTGACAGATGTGTCAGTTAATACAAAGAAAGAGGCGATACAGGAAGCCAGCAGACTGCTGATGGAGCAGGGATGTCTGGAACAGGATGTAACAGGAAAAGTTTATGATCTGGAAGAAAAACGTCCGACAACAATAGGAAGCCAGATTGCCATGGTTCATATTTACAAGGAAAGTGTAAAGAAAAGCGGCATAGCGATTCTTAGAATGAAGTATCCTGTCCGATGGTCAGAAAATTCCAAAGTGAAACTTGTGTTCTTTCTCGCCATCAATTATGAGCAGTCCAATGAAATTCTGATGCTGTTTAAATTTCTGTACAGCCTGATTGACCATAAAGATATGATCAACAAAATGATTGAAGCAAAAGATCCTGAAACGATTTATGATTTCCTGATGAAGGAAATTGGATGACGCAGCGTAATGAATACGACAAATAATTTAGGAGGGAAAAGAAATGCTGGTAAATTTGAAAAAAATCTTGGAAACTGCAGAATCAGAAGGATATGCGATCCCATGTATTAACACACCAAACGAAGAAACAGTCCGTGCAGTGATTGGAGCGGCAGAGGAACTGAACACACCAATTATCATTGACCATGCACAGGTGCATGATTCTCTGATTCCAATCGAGAGAATCGGACCGGTTATGCTGAAATATGCAAGAGAAGCAAGAGTTCCGGTATGCGTGCATCTGGATCATGGCAGTGATTATGAATTCCTTATGCGAGCTGTAAAAATCGGATTCCCATCTATCATGTATGACTGCAGCGCGCTTCCTTTTGAGGAAAATGTCGAAAAAGTGAAAAAGTTCGTACAGTTTGCTCATGCTGCAGGAATCACGGTGGAAGCAGAACTCGGGGTTATGGCATCTACAGCAGAGGATACCCATGGAGAGGAAGACCCGGAAAGCAGAGTCCTTACAAATGAAGATATCAAAGAGTTCTTTACAAAACCGGATGAAGCTAAAAAGTTTGCGGAAGAGACCGGATGCGATGCACTGGCTGTATGTTTCGGAACCATGCATGGAATTTACGCAGAACCTCCGGTACTGGATATTGACAGAGTAAAAGCTCTTCGAAAAGAAATTCCGGACAGCTGCCGTATTGTAATGCATGGAGCTTCCGGAGTCGCATTTGATCAAGTGCAGACAGCGATTTCTGCCGGATGCTCAAAAATCAATTATTATTCGTATATGGCAAAGGCGGCAACAAAGTTTGTGGCGGATAAAGTAGAAGAGACCAAAGGAACGATCGCATACCATGAATTACAGGAAGCGGCCTATGAGTTTATGAAAGATTATGCAAAAGATGTTATTTCAGCATTTAGGAATGGAAAATAAAACAGGATAAAGGAGGCATTTCATGGGAGATGTAAATTTAGCGGAAGTGCTGCTCCCGGAAATGGTAATCCTTGATTGTGAGCCTTTTAAAGATAAGGAAGATATGTTTGATACAATGACCCGCAGATTTGAAGAGGCAGGTTTTGTATCAGATGCAAAAGCCTATAAAGAAGCGTTAGAGTACAGAGAAAGCCTGGGACCTACATATATGGGAAATTATGTTGCAATTCCTCATGGAAAATGCAGTGAAGTCCTGAAACCGGGCGTTGGATTTGTAAGATGCAGAAAACCTTTTATTTATGAGTCAGCCGGAGAATCCGGCGAGGTAAAATTCATCTTTGTACTGGCAATATCTGACAATCAAGATAATAATTACCATTTAAGAGTGCTGGCAGCACTGGCAGGAATGCTGGCGCATGATCAGTTTCTTGAACTTCTGGGAAAGGCGGAAAATTATGAGGAACTGATCCAGGGAATCAAAGAATTATCTTAGGGATCCGGAAATATACAGAAAGCAGGGAGGTGAAATCCATGAAGGTAATTGCAATTACATCATGTGCTACAGGAATTGCGCATACCTATATGGCAGCAGAGGCGATTATGAAAATCTGCAAAGAAAAAGGATACGACTGTAAGGTTGAAAAACAAGGTGCGCTTGGGATTGAAGACAAGCTGAGAAGCAGGGATATTAAGGAAGCTGATCTGATCGTCTTTGCAAACGATGTAGGAATCACAAAGGCTGAAAGATTTAAAGGGTACGAGGACAAGATCCTTCATACAAAACCGCACGAGGTAATCAAGAACCCTGAGATTATTTTTCAGGGAAAATAGCAAATTCAAAAAGAGGAAAACAGAAAATATTTATGAAAGGATGGGTAACAAATGAGAGATGTGATTGATGATATCAAAGAAGCGTTTTTGACCGGTGTATCCTATATGCTGCCATTTGTCGTAGCTGGAGGAATTCTGGTAGCTCTGGGATTTCTGCTGGGCGGATATAATATTCCAAATGAAGTAGACCCTGGAACGACATTTGCATCTACGATCTTCTGGATTGGGAAAATCGGTCTGGATAATCTGATGGTTCCTGTGCTGGGAGCTTATGTAGCATATTCCATCGCCGATAAACCAGGAATCTGCGTTGGAATGTTCGGCGGATGGATTGCAAATGACCCCTGGGGGATCGGATATAAGTCAGGATTTCTTGGAGCCCTGGTAGCAGGAATCATAGCAGGCTATCTGGTAAATCTGCTGAAAAAGATTCCACTTCCTAATTCATTGAAATCCCTGCTTCCGACCCTGCTGGTACCGGTCATCGGATGTGCAGGCATCGGTCTGATCATGCATTATGTGATTGGAACACCTCTGGGAGCTCTGACACAGGCTCTGACGAATATGTTAAATAACCTGGGGACAGGAAATCTGGTACTCCTGGGTATTATACAAGGATGTATGCTTGCCTTTGATATGGGAGGACCGTGCAATAAAGTTGCCTATGCGTTTGCCCTGGCCTGTATGGAAACCGGAAACTATGCGCCTATGGCTGCGAACTTTGTGGCAAGCTGTGCGCCGCCGCTGGCTCTGGCTCTGGCAATGCTGGCCGCGCCGAAAAAATTTACCAAAGAAGACAGAGCCAATATACCGGGATTTTTTGCAGGAGCTCTTTGCATGATCACAGAATTTGCGATCCCTTATGCAGCAAAGAATCTGAAATATATCCCATGTTTCATGGCAGGTTCTGCAGTGGGAGCAGTCATTTCCTATTTGTGGGGAATTACGATCCGGGCACCGCATGGAGGAGTGTTTGTTGTCTTTGCGATGAACAAGGTGCTTCCATTCTTTGTAACCCTGCTGATTGCGGGAGTTGTATCTGCGGCTCTTATTGTTCTTGTGACAAAGGCGCCTGAAAAAGAATAACTGAAAGACAGCTGGGATTTTACCAGCAGATAAAAGACAGGAGAGAAAAAATGGCAAAATTAATGGAAATTATGGGACATTTCCCTTTTGAACCAGATGAAAAAAAACCGATGCTGATCCGGAAACAGGATTATTCTACTGCTTTATATCCGCCGGATAACGCATTTACATCGGACAATACATTTACAATGATTACGACAGATACGTTTATGCTTGGAATTTATGAATTAGGACCGGGAGGTGTGTTTGCGCCGCTTGATATCCATCCAGGGGATGAGTCGTATTATATCCTAAACGGACCGGTCGTACAAAGAAGCGGCAATGGACAGTTTGCATATCTGGAAACGGGAGAAGGACTGTTTATGCCGGAAGGAGCATGGCACTGCTGCCATAATTTCTCAGATCAGAAAGCAAGAATTTTATATTTTATCACTCCAAAGGCATGGAGTGAATCTATTCCGCCGGCGGTAATTCCAACAGAGGAAGAGACAAAGTTCTACAAAGGACCGAACAATGACAATCTTCCGGACATGAGAGGCGCCATTAAAGATATTTCAAGACAGGGGTGTACTGATGATATCGGACACTGGCCGGTGGATGCGAAAGAAGCAAGAGAGACCGGAGCTGTTTATGCGGTGCGTGATTTCGAAAAGCTGAATAATGTGCATGGAACTACACATCCAATGCTGATGCGTTTTATTACGAGCAATGATTATGGACATTTTGGAGAGATGATCGTGCCGGCAGGCGGATATGGGCCGAGATGTTCGGATCCGGACAGTCACAAGGGAGACGGAGCATTATATTGTGTTGACGGACCGGTAACCGTGAATCTAACGGACGCTCAGGAAAGTTTTGTAATGGAACCGGAAGATACATTCTTCCTTCCTGCGGGAACAAAATATCAGCTGGTCAATTTTGAAAATAAACCAGTGAAAGTAGTCTTTGCGATTACAGAGCTGTAAAGAAGAAACGGCAGGGTCAGAAGGCCCTGCCGGGACTATGCGAAGGGCATCAGATAAGATATAATAAAAAGACAGATGCCCAAGGATAAGCAAACGGAAAGGAAGACTATTATGAAGAAGTACAAAGGAATTATTTTTGATCTGGATGGAACGCTGTTAAATACGGTATATGATCTGGCAGACAGTGTAAACGAGGTTCTGACACACATGGGATTTCCATGTCACGATGAAGAGGGATATAAGCTGAAGATCGGACATGGTTTTCGCAACCTGATTGAAGTAAGCCTTCCGGAAGACCAGAGAACGGAAGAAAATATTGAAAAAGGACTGGATATGTTCGTGAAGGCATATGATCAAAAATACAAGAACAGGACGGTGCCTTATAATGGGATTCCTGAACTAATGGAACAGCTGCATGACAGGCATATTTGTTTTGCGGTTAACTCAAACAAAAGGACGGACTACACAAATGCTTTAGTGGACAAGTTTTTCTCCCATCTTCCATTTACCGCGGTTTTTGGAGAAAGAGAAGGTGTGCCGAAAAAACCGGATCCGGCTTCTGCGCTGGAAATTGCAGGAATGATGGGACTGAAACCGGAAGAAATCCTGTATATTGGAGACTCCAGTACTGATATGGCAACGGGGAAAAATGCAGGAATGGATACGGTTGGAGTTGCCTGGGGATTTCGAGGCAGGGAAGAACTGGAAGCCAGTGGGGGCACATACATTGTAGATCGTCCGGAAGAGATACTAGATATCATCTGATTCAGAAGAAGTCTTTTGGAACAAAGATGGAAGACTGGGATTTATAAAAATCTGCTTTGATTCTGGATCAGGATTCAGAAGGAGAAGCGTATGAAATTATCATTGGGATGTGACGAAGCGGCATATGATCTGAAAGAAAAATTAAAACAGCATCTTCTGGAAGAAGGACATGAGGTAATAGATAACGGCGTAGGGCAGGGGGAGACAGCCCTCTATCCGGATATTGCCGTAAAAACCTGTAAAAAGGTGACGGACGGCACCTGTGACCGGGGAATTCTTGTGTGCGGTACAGGAATCGGAATGGCAATGACAGCCAATAAAGTACCGGGAATCCGGGCAGCTGTATGTCATGATCCGTATTCAGCGGAAAGATCAATTCTGAGCAATAACGGAAATGTAATGTGCATGGGAGCAAGGGTGATCGCGCCACAGCTTGCTTTATATCTTCTGGATATCTGGATGGGACTGGAATTTAAAGACAGTCCGTCCACGGAAAAAGTAGAACGCATGACATATTATGAAAATCAGTTTTGTGGGAAACAGGAGGTGCCGGAACATGAAATTTAAATTTGGAGTGGATACATTCATCTGGTCGGAGAACTATGGAAAGGATGATCTCTGGATCATTCCGAAGGCAAAAGAACTGGGATTTGAGGTGATCGACTTTGCGATTTCCGATCCATATGGGTTCCCTGTCAAAGAAGTAAAAGACGAACTGGACAGGGTGGGGATTGACTGTGTATGTACCACCACCCTGACGGAAGAAACCAATCCGATTTCTCCGGATCCGGATATCCGAAAAGCGGCGGTGAGGGCAGTGAAAAAATGCATTGATATCTGCAATGAACTGGGAGCGCCGATTTTAGGCGGTGTAAATTATGCGGCATGGGGATATCTTACGAAAAAGCCGAGGACTCAGGAAGAGTGGAAGCATGGCGTTGAGTGCATGAGGGAATCTGCAGAGTATGCAAAAGCAACAGGAAATGTAAATATCTGTGTGGAATGTGTGAACCGCTTTGAAACCCACTTTTTGAATATTGCGGAAGACGCAGTACAATTCTGCAGGGATGTCGGAACAGATAATATGAAGGTCCACCTGGATTGTTTTCATATGATACGGGAAGAAAAAAGCTTTTCCGGAGCAGTGAAAACCTGTGGGAAAAAATATCTGGGATATGTTCATGTCAATGAAAATGACAGAGGGATTCCGGGAACCGGTCTGGTTCCATTTCGGGAATTTTTTACGGCATTAAAGGAAATCGGGTACGATGGTCCTCTGGTCATTGAATCTTTTGACCCAAGTTTTGAAGAATTAAGCGGGAACTGCGCAATCTGGAGAAAATTTGCGGATACAGGGGAAGAACTGGCGGTAGAAGGACTGAAGAATCTGAAGACAATTGCAGAAACTGTATAGGAGGAACCGCTTATGAATCGTATTGTAAATGATCCAAATTATGTTGTGGAAGATATGCTCAAAGGTTTTGTAAAAAACCATAAAGATCTGGTGGAAAAAACAGAAAATGACAGAGTTTTAAAGTATAAGAAGGCGCCGGTGGAAGGAAAAGTAGGGATCGTAACGGGCGGCGGTTCCGGGCATAAGCCGGCTTTTATCGGATACATAGGAGAAAATTTGTGTGATGCAGTGGCAGTAGGGGAAATTTTTTCTTCTCCGACGGCAAAAGCATTCCTGGATGCTATCAAGGCAGCAGATTCCGGAAAAGGAGTTGCGTGTCTGTATGGAAATTATGCGGGAGATAATATGAATGTAAAGATGGCAGTCCGCAAGGCAAAAAAACTGGGGATTGAAGTAAAAACCGTAGTAGCAAATGATGACTGCGCCTCAGCTCCAAAAGATGAATTGGAAAAACGCAGAGGAGTGGCAGGGGAAGTTCTTATGTGGAAAGTCGGCGGAGCGAAAGCGGCTATGGGGGCAGATCTGGATGAAGTCATTGCCGCAGCACAGAAAGCCATCGATTATACCAGGTCCGTGGGAATCGGGACAGCACCCTGCACGATTCCAGCTGTGGGACATCCTAATTTTCAGATTGAAGACGGAATGATGGAAGTAGGCATTGGCCATCATGGGGAACCGGGAATCAATGTACAGCCGTTAAAGACAGCCAGGGAAATTGCAGATGAAATGCTGGATCTGATTCTTCCGGATCTACCTTTTGAAGCAGGAGATGAAGTTGTTGTTTTACTGTCCGGTCTGGGCGCGACACCGGTTATGGAACAGTATATTGTATATGACCGGGTAGAAGAAGTCCTGGAGGAAAAAGGAATCAGCGTTTACCGGTCTTATGTGGGCAATTACTTCACATCTCTGGAAATGATGGGAGTAACTCTGACGGTCATGAAACTGGATGAAGAATTAAAAGAATGTATGGATCTGCCGGTGAATTCTGCAGGCCTGAAACAGTTTTAGGCAAAGACTGGGGCAAAGTGAAATGTGGCACAATTCTTTGTGCCATATTTGTACTTAAATCTGATTGGGATTCAAAAACTGCTGTGATAAAATAAGATTAGATCAAGAGAAAGAACAAATAATCGAAATAGTACGAGGTGAAGAAGATGGAAAGTTTCAAGAATGCAGATGCAGGCGTGATCGTAGAACAGCTGATCCGGACAATCCAGGAACAGAGAGATTACTTAAGTGAGATTGATGGAAAAATTGGTGACGGAGATCATGGGATCAACATGAACAAAGGATTTACCATGTGTGAAGAAAAACTGAAGGGACAGACCTATAATCTGTCAGAAGGGCTGTCAATTCTTGGAGAAACCCTGCTGGATGACATTGGAGGTTCCATGGGACCTCTTTACGGCATGCTGTTTGATGAGATGTCTATGGCATGTGAAGATGCGGAAGAGATCAATGCCGATGTTTTCGGTGAGATGATCACCGGAGCAGTGGAAGGAATCCAGGAAATCAGTCCTGCAAAGGTAGGAGATAAGTCTCTTCTTGACACGCTGGTTCCGGCCAAAGAGGCTTTTGTACAGGCCAAAGAAGAAGGAAAAGGGTTTGGAGAATGTCTGGACGCAATGAATGAAGCGGCTGAAAAAGGATGGCAGTCTACGAAAGATCTGGTTGCCAGGATCGGAAGAGCAAGCCGTCTGGGAGAGCGTTCCAGAGGAGTTCTGGATGCAGGAGCCACCAGCTGCTATTTTATCATCACAACGATTGGAAAAGGGGCAAAGAGTCTTTTATAAAAACCATGCAGTACGGGCGTCCGCCCTCATATATCATACAATTCAAAAAAAGACATCAGAAAAGGATTCTGATGTTCTTTTTTTATTTCACAGGAAACATCGTTTCTATGAAATAAGAACGGAAGAAACTTTTTGTAAAAGGAAATAATTGACAATTAAATAAAAATATGGTAAATTAAAGGTAGAAAGTGCTTGTACGGCAGCACAATTTTAAATCCCCTATTTTAAGATCTTGGTTTCCTTTTGGCGGTTCAGCCAATCATACCCCGATAATTTCTTAAAAATCATCATCAATCATTAGGCTTTTATCCTCTATCTTTTTTTCGCTGCTGTATGGGCGCTTTCTTTGATACAGGACATGACAGCCGAAAAATTTTGTACAAAAACTATTCAGAAATGTCAATGACAAACACGGGAGAATATGTTATGATAGTACTTTAGTTAGGATAAAATAAGAGAAAGATTCACATATTAGGAGGAAATATCATGCCAGTAAAATACGTATTTGTTACCGGTGGAGTTGTATCCGGACTTGGAAAGGGAATTACAGCAGCTTCTCTGGGACGATTACTGAAAGCAAGAGGGTATTATGTAACAAGCCAGAAGTTTGACCCGTATATCAATATCGATCCGGGGACGATGAACCCAATCCAGCACGGAGAGGTGTTTGTAACAGACGATGGAGCAGAGACTGACCTGGATCTGGGACATTATGAAAGATTTATTGATGAGGGACTGAATAAAAAATCAAATGTTACGACAGGAAAGGTTTACTGGAGTATATTGTCCAAGGAAAGACGTGGAGATTATGGAGGAAATACTGTTCAGGTAATTCCTCATGTAACCAACGAGATCAAAAGCCGTTTTTACCGCAGCGATGATACCAGCCGTCAGGAAGTAGCGATCATCGAGATCGGAGGTACGGTAGGAGATATCGAAAGCCAGCCGTTTTTAGAGGCATTAAGACAGTTCCAGCATGAAGTGGGACATGAAAACTGCATTTTGATCCATGTAACTTTGATTCCTTATCTGAAGAGCTCAGGAGAGCTGAAGACAAAACCGACGCAGGCAAGTGTAAAAGATCTGCAGGGAATGGGAATTCAGCCGGATATTCTGGTCTGCCGTTCAGATTATCCGTTAAATGACGGAATCAAGAGAAAGATCGCGCAGTTCTGTAATGTGGAGAAAGATCGTGTTATCCAGAATCTGGATGCAGAGATCTTGTATGAAGTACCGCTGATGATGGAAAAAGAGCGTCTTGCTCATGAAGTATGTGCGTGTCTGCATATGTCCTGTCCGGATCCGGATCTGGATGAATGGAAGAAGATGATCGAGAATTGGAAACATCCAAAACACAAAGTAGAGGTCGCTCTGGTTGGAAAATATGTTTCTCTGCACGATGCTTATATCAGCGTTGTGGAATCTTTGCAGCACGCAGGGGTTGCTAATTCCGCGGATGTTTCAATCCGCTGGGTGGATTCTGAGAGAGTCAGCTCTTATAATGTAGAGGAAATGCTGGGCGGAGTCCATGGAATCATCGTTCCGGGAGGATTTGGAGACCGCGGAATCGAAGGAATGATCTGCGCCATCCAGTATGCAAGGGAAAAACAGATTCCTTATCTCGGATTATGTCTGGGAATGCAGCTTACCATCGTGGAATTCGCGAGAAACGTACTGGGATACGCAGATGCTCACAGCAAAGAGTTTAATGAAGAAACGACACATCCGATGATCCATATTATGCCGGATCAGGATGGAGTTACGGATCTTGGAGGAACCCTGAGACTTGGATCTTATCCATGTGTGCTGGCGGAGGGATCTAAGGCAGCAGAGCTTTATGGGGAAAAAGAAATCCATGAGAGACATCGTCACAGATATGAGGTCAATAACAAGTATCGAGATGTTCTCCAGGAGAACGGAATGATGCTTTCCGGATGTTCTCCGGATGGAAGAATCGTAGAGATGATCGAGATTCCTTCTCATCCATGGTTTATAGCAACACAGGCTCATCCGGAATTTAAATCAAGACCGAATAAAGCTCATCCGCTGTTCAGAGGATTTATTGAAGCGGCTTTAAAACATCAGGAGAAATAAAGTGATAAAAAACCTTTGGCACAGATTACATGTGCCGAAGGTTTTTATGTTATAATGAAAAGGACAAGTTGAATGCAGAATGGGAGGTGCGGGTTATAAAAGTTAAAGGCGTAAGACTCTACGGAGTAAAAGATATCAGACTGGAAGAGTTTGAACTCCCTGAGATTGAAGAAGATCAGATATTATTGAAGATAATATGTAATGGGATTGCGATGTCGACGTTAAAGGAAATTACACTGGCACAGAGACATCTGAGAGTGCCAAAGAATATACGAAGAAAACCGGTTCTGATCGGACATGAGTTTTCCGGTGTGATCGAGAAGGTCGGAAGCCGCTGGAAGGATGAGTACAAAGAAGGAGATACTTTTGTTGTGGTACCGGAAGTGCCCAATCAGATTGAATCTCCAGGATATTCCTACCAGTATTTTGGAGGCGCGGCGACATACTGTATCATACCGGGAGATGTGATTGAGAAAGGATGTCTGCTGCGTTATGACGGTGATACATTTTATGAACCGGCGATGGCACAGGCATTGTACAGTATTGTGGGAAGCTTTCATTCCAATTATCACAGCATGCCGGGATCTCATGAACACATTTCCGGAATTAAGGAAGGGGGCAACACGATCATTCTGGGAGGCTGCGGTCCTATGGGGGTTATGGCGATCCGTTATGTACTCCAGATGGAAAAGAAACCAAAACGTCTTGTGATCACAGACACCAATGCCGTAAGGATAGAGCGGGCAAGAAAGCTGATTACGGTACAGGAAGCTGAACGATGCGGTGTGGATCTGTATTATATTAATCCGGAGATGTTTCCGGATCCGGCGCCGGTTCTGCTGGCGATCACCAATGAAAAAGGCTATGATGATGTGTTTGTTTATGCGCCGCCGAAAAATGTCGCGGAATTGGGAAACCGGATCATGGCAATGGATGGATGCATGAATATTTATGCGGCAACTGCGGATAAAAAATACCGGGCAGGCATGAATATTTATGGCAGCCATTATTTGAAAACGAAGCTGATCGGTTCTTCCGGCGGACTTCGGTCCGATATGGAGGAAGCCATTGATCTTATTTTAAGCGGCAGGATCAATATGGCAGAGAATATTACCCATGTGGGAGGATTGGACGCAATCGTTGATACAACGCTGTATTTAAAGAAAATGGTAGGAGAGAAAAAGATTGTTTATAATCAAATCAATATGCCGCTGACAGCCATTGAAGATTTCAGAAAGCTTGGAAATGAGGATCCGGTTTTTGAAAAACTGGCGGATGCCTGTGACCGGCATGGAGGTTTCTGGAACAAAGAGGCCGAAGACATTTTACTGAATGAATACGGGAAAAAATAAAGAAAGCCGGACAGATCGACTGTCCGGCTGATTTTTATTTCATAGAAAACTTCGTTCCTATGAAATAAAAACGCTCCGCGAGAATCACACTGCGGCGGAACGGAAGATACCGCTCATGCGCCCCGCCGCAGGCGGAGAATCCTGCTTTGCAGGATTCTTTCTTATTCAGCTGTTTGTTTTGGAACCCGCATGGCACGAATGGAATTGATGATGCAGATCATAGCGACGCCTGTATCTGCGAATACAGCCATCCACATGTTGGCATAGCCAAGAAGACCCAGCACCATAACCAGGATTTTTACTGCCAGTGCAAATACTACATTCTGCCAGGCGATACGGCAGGATTTTTTTCCAATACGGATAGCTTCCGGAATGGCACTGACACTGGAACGCATAAATACTACATCGGCAGCTTCAATTGCGGCGTCGGCACCGCTTCCCATGGCAGCTCCGCAGTCGGCACCGGCCAGGACAGGAGCGTCATTGATACCGTCTCCAATAAACATAACAGCTCCGTTTTTGGACCGTTCTTCTTTTAACTTCTGAAGTTTCTCATCTGGAAGAAGATGAGAATAAACGGTATCGATTCCTGTTTCACGGGCAATGGCTTCTGCGCTGGCAGCAGAATCTCCTGTCAGCATAACGGTATGGAGTCCCTGGGCTTTTAATGCCTGGATTGCAGATTTGGCGTCTTCTTTCAAAGTATCAGAAATAATGATACAGCCTATTAGTTTTCCGTCCCGGGCAAGGAGCACTTCGGTTCCGTAATCAGAAGGAGAAGGATTCTCTCCGCTGATGTGATACCGTTTCATAAGTTTGCTGTTGCCGGCAAGAATCTGATGGTCTCCAATGGTAATCACAGATCCATGTCCGGCGATTTCTTTTACAGAATCTGCCGCAGGATAGGAAACTCCTTCTTCCCGGGCTGCCTCCAGGATACTCTTGCCGATCGGATGGGTGGAATCAGCCTCACAGGCAGCGGCAAGAGACAGGAGGTCCTGCCTGGATTCACTGCCAAAAGAACAGATCTTCTGCACCTGGAAGTTGCCTTTGGTAATTGTTCCAGTCTTATCCATAATTACAGATTTAATCTGTTTCAGAGTCTCCAGAGCGATACCGCCTTTAAACAGGATGCCTTGTTTAGAACCGGCTCCGATTCCTGAGAAAAATGCCAGAGGAACGCTTAAGACCAGAGCACAAGGACAGCTGATAACAAGGAAGGTGAGTGCGGTATAAATCCAGTGATTCCAGTTTCCGGTTACCAGAGATGGAATCACAGCAGTGGCCAGAGCAAGGAATACGACAAAAGGCGTATAAACCCTGGAGAATCTTGTGATGAAACGATCCATTTTTGGCTTGCTTGCAGCCGCGTTTTCCACAGAATCCATAATACGGGTTACCATAGACTCTTCCAGCGGTTTTTCCACTTTCATTTTAATCAGTCCGGAAGTATTGACACATCCGGAAATTACAGAGGATCCGGGAGATGCCGCAGCAGGTACCGGTTCTCCGGTTACAGGAGAAGTATCGATCATTGTTTCACCGCTTATGATAACGCCATCCAGAGGAATCCGGTCTCCGGGACGAACCTGAAGGATGTCGCCGACATCTGCGTCCTGGGCATTGATTTCTGTAATCGTATCATCTGTTTCTACATAATGTACAACTTCTGGCCGCATATCGATAACATCCATGATCTGGGAACGGCTTCTCTCCACTGCTTTGCTCTCAAACAGTTCTCCGATTCGGTAGAAAAGCATAACTCCAACTGCTTCGGCAAAATCTCCAACGGCGAAAGCTCCGATCGTAGCAACGCTCATCAGGAAATTTTCATCGAATACCTGTCCTCTGGAAATATTTTTCAGGGCAGTCACAATGATCCTGATACCTAAAATCAGATATGCGGCAATAAAACAGATATCACCGGCAGAAGCCAGCGGAGATTCCAGAAGTTTTCCGGCGATGAAAAGCGCGATTCCCAGGATAATGCAGATCAGGGATTTGGTATCTTCTGTTATACCTGTACCAGACCTGGCCTTTTTGGTTTTTGAAGATCTGGAAGACCGGAGAGAAACGGTTACCTGCGGCTCAATGGAAGCACAGATTTCCTGAATCTGAGGCAGCAGAGAAGGAGCATCTTCAGCCCATACTCTTAGCTGGCTGGTTGCGTAAGTAAGATTCGCAGCTTCTACGCCGGGAAGACGGCTGATTTTTTCTTCCATTTTTCCGGCACAATGAGCACATCCAAGGTTTTCTAACAGAAAAACAACAGCAGGGCCGCTGCCTTCCCGGACTGCGGCAGCCGGAGTATGATCATGGAAGTGTTCGTGCTCATGACCGCAGTCACAGTGCTCATGATCGTGGCCGCAGTGTTCATGATGATGTTCATGCTCACCGCAGTCACAGTGTTCATGGTGGTGTTCATGATCGTGGCCGCAGTGTTCATGATGGTGTTCATGCTCACCGCAGTCACAGTGTTCATGATGGTGTTCGTGCTCATGGCTGCAGTGTTCATGATGATGTTTGTGTTCGGAATGGGCATGCTGACGTCTGGCTTTTCTTTGTTCAGCAGCAGAATCCAATTCCAAAAGTTCAATGTCTGGCTCGATTCGGGAGCAGATTTCCTGTAAAGAAGAAAGAATATCTTCTTTCATAGTATCCACATACAGCCGTTTCATAGGATAGGAAATGACTGCATTGGTGATTTCAGGGAGACGGTTGATCCGTTCTTCCATTTTTGCGGCACAATGGGCGCAGTCAAGATGTTTTAGTTCATAAACTTTTTTCATATATAAGATCTCCTGTTAAAATCATTGACAGAATATAATTAAAAGATTGTTTAATTGTTTACGCTTTAAATATAATACCTTAAAAAAGAAAAGTCAATACAAGAAAAGAAAGAGATGAAAATATTATTTTGTCAATTGAAATAGTGAAAAGAAAACGAAGAAAAGGGTTGTCAAATGAAAAAAATCGTGATACGATATTTTTATAATAAAAATAAATGAAAGAAAACAAAAAGAAACAATGTGCATTTATTTTCATTTTAGGAGGAACGCTATGAAAGTTAAAGGTGTAAGATTGTACGGGAAAGACGATATCCGGCTGGAGGAATTTGAACTGCCGGAGATCAAGGATGATGAAATTCTGGTAAAAGTTATGAGTGACAGTATCTGCATGTCTACATGGAAGATGGTAAAACAGGGAGCAAACCATAAGAGAGTGCCGGCAGATGTTGCGGATCATCCGGTTATCATCGGACATGAATTTGCAGGAGACATTGTGAAGGTAGGAAAGAAATGGCAGGATCAGTTTAAGCCAGGACAGAAATTTGCTCAGCAGCCGGCAATTCCTGGTCAGGCAGAATCACCAGGATATTCTTATACCCAGTGTGGAGGAGCAGCTACCTACTGTATTTTCCCGAATGATATCATTGAAGCGGGATGTTTATGGACTTATGAAGGAGATTCTTATTTTGAGTCTTCTGTAGCAGAGCCAATGTGCTGTGTCATCTGCGGATATAAGACCAATTATCATACAAAAGACAGATATGAACATGTAATGGGAACGAAAAAAGGCGGAAGCATTGCCATTCTTGGAGGATGCGGACCTATGGGGCTTGGAGCCGTAAGTTATGCGCTTGCTACGGATAATAAGCCGGCTAAAGTGGTTGTAACCGATGTGGATGATGCAAAACTTGCAAGAGCGAATGAAGTGATTTCTGTTGAAGAAGCAAAAGAAAAGGGTGTGGAACTGATCTATATCAATACGGCAGATATGAAAGATCCCGCAGAAGAATTGAAAGCATTGTCTGTGGACGGAAAAGGATTTGATGACGTATTTGTATATGTTCCAATTAAGAGCGTTGCAGAACTTGGAAATCAGATTCTGGGATATGATGGATGTATGAACCTGTTTGCAGGACCGACAGATCCTAATTTCTCAGCAGAGATCAATCTTTACGACTGTCATTATAATTCTACAAGGATTCTTGGAAGCACAGGCGGAAGCATTGACGATATGAAAGAAGCAATCAACAGAGCAGCGAAAAAAGAGATCAAACCATCTGTTATGATTACTCATGTTGGAGGAATTAACTCTATCGTTGACACAACTATGAATCTGCCGGATATTCCGGGTGGAAAGAAACTGACATATCTTCAGTTTGATATGCCAATGACGGCGATTGCGGATTTAAGGAATTTAGCAGATGAAGATCCATTCTTTAATGAACTGGCTGATATCTGTGACAGACATAATGGATTGTGGAGCGCAGAAGCAGAACAGGCATTGTTCGCACATTATGGAGTAAAATAGCAGGAAAAGAAGAAGGCAGGTGGAATATGTTCGCACAGGAAAGAAGAGAACAGATCATAAAATATTTAAAAGAAAAAAAAAGAGTCGAAGTGAAGGATCTGGAAAAGATATTCCAAGTCAGCGGAGCGACACTGCGGACTGATTTAAGAGAGCTGGAAAAAGAAGGACGGCTTGTGCGGACCCATGGAGGAGCACTGTACCGTGAGGAAGAGGTACAGAGAGAAGATCTTCCGAAGAGCAGGAAAAATCAGGCAGAGAAACAACTGATTGCCAGGGAGGCAGTAAAGTATATCTGTGAAGGGGATGTGATTATCCTGGACAGCGGATCAACAACGCTGGAACTTGCGAGAGAATTAAAAGACGCAAGAAATTTAAAGATTATAACCAATGATCTTCAGATTGTTCTGGAACTGCAGGAGAATCTTTGGATTGACCTGTATCTTGTGGGAGGAAGAGTGAGAAACGGCTTTCGTCTGACTCACGGCTCCATTGGTATTGATTTCCTGAGAGGAATCTCAGCGCATAAAGTTTTTTTGTCACCGAACGCATTGTCAGTCTATGACGGGCCGACGACCAGCAATGAAGAGATGAGAGCGGTTAAGCAGCAGATGATGAAAGCGGCGAGAGAAGCCTATATGCTGTGTGACAGCAGCAAGATCGGGAAAAAAGCATTCTGCAAATTTGCAGATATATCAGATTTCTGCCGGATTATCACAGATGACGGAATCAGCCAGAGAGACCGTGACATATTGGAACGAAAAGATACGATTCTAACTGTATGCAAAAAAGAGTCCGCCTGAAAATTTCAAGATCGTAAAACAGGAAGGAACTTATTCTATGGAAATAAGCCATAGGATAGGTTCCTTTTTATGTCTCCTGATGTTTTTTGAGATATAATGTGGTATTTTTTTGGAAAATGTGATTTTCCTATTGAAATAGACCACATAAAATGATAATATATTTTCAAAATAAAAAAAATAAAAAATAAAATGAAAGAAACAGAAAGGAGAATGAGATGAAAGCAGAAGGAGTCAGAATGTACGGAGCGCATGATATCCGCCTGGAAGAATTTGAACTTCCACAGATCAAAGAAGATGAGATTCAGCTGAAGATCATGAGCGACAGTATCTGTATGTCTACCTGGAAAGAAGTGAAATTGGGAGCCGGGCACATCCGCGTTCCGGACAGCATCAGAGAAAACCCTGTGATCATCGGACATGAGATGTCCGGAATGATCGAAAAAGTAGGGAAGAAATGGCAAAAGGAATATCAGGAAGGGGAACGTTTTGTTGTCCTGCCGGGAATTCCGGGACAGATGGGAGCTCCGGGTTATTCCTACGAATATTTCGGGGGAGCGGTTACCCGCTGCATTGTTCCGAATGATGTAATTGAAAAAGGATGCCTCCTGCATTATAACGGAGATTCTTTTTTTGAAGTTTCCGTATCTGAGCCAATGTACTGTATCATTGGGGGCTATCAGGCCAACTATCATACAAAGCCGGAAACACATGAACATTTTATCGGGGCGAAAGAAGGCGGAAATATTGCGATTCTCGGAGGCTGCGGACCAATGGGGTTAGGCGCTGTAAGCTATGCTCTTGCCATGGAGAAAAAACCGAAAATGATCGTAGTGACAGAAATCGATCAGGATCGCCTTGACAGGGCAAGGCAGGTGATTTCAGAAAAAGAAGCGGAAGAAAAAGGAATAGAGCTTCGCTATGTTAATACAGCCTGCATGAAAGACGAGGCAGAGGAGCTGATGGCGCTGACCGGAGGAGAAGGATATCATGATGTATTTGTATATGCTCCGGTGCAGCAGATTGCGGAAACGGGGAACCGGATCCTGGCATTTGATGGATGTATGAATTTGTTTGCAGGTCCTGCGGACAGTGGGTTTTCTGCAGATATGAATCTGTATGACTGTCATTATCGGAACACAAAGATTGTAGGTTCGTCTGGAGGCATCAAGGCCGATCTTCTGGAAGCTCTGGACTTGATTTCAAAGAAAAAAGTCGAGCCGGCAGTGATGATAACTCATATTGGCGGTCTGGATGCTTATGCGGATACGACACTCCATCTGCCGGAGATCCCGGGAGGGAAAAAGCTTATTTATACCCAGATTCACATGCCGTTGACAGCAATTGAAGATTTTCGTAAAATAGGGGAAACGAAGCCTTTGTTCCTGAAACTGGCAGATGCCTGCGACCGGCACAAAGGACTGTGGAATCAGGAAGCGGAAAAGATTCTGTTAGATTATTTTGGAGTATAGGAAGATAAAATCTATGTTTGCACGAGAACGGAAAGAAGCTTTGCTGCTCTATATGAGGCAGCATAAAAAGGCCGGTATTCAGGAACTCTCAGCAGAATTTGGGGTAACGGGAGCCACGATCCGGACAGATTTAAGAGAGATGGAGAAACAGGGGATTTTGATCCGCACTCATGGAGGGGCTATTCTGAACCAGGAGGAAGTGGAAAAGGAGAGTCAGCTGCATCTTCGAAGAAGAATTTATTCAGAGCAAAAACGACAGATTGGCAGTCTGGCAAGGCAGTTTGTCAGGGAAGGCGACATCATTCTTGTAGACAGCGGTACGACGATGGTGGAATTTGCGTCCGGCCTGATCAATTTTGAGAAACTGAAGGTTGTGACCAATGATCTGACGATTGCGCTGGAACTGCAGAAAAGTCTGACCATAGAAGTGGTTCTGATTGGAGGCGATGTAAGAAATCGTTTTGAATGTACGATCGGCGCTTTTGGAACGGAATTTCTAAAACAGATTTCGGTGGATAAGATATTTTTGTCGCCGAATGCGTTGTCTTTGGAAAAGGGGCTGACAACTCCAAATGAGGAGACAGCAGCGATGAAGCGGGCAATGATACAGACGGCTTCTGAGGGATATATCCTGTGCGACAGTTCAAAGATTGGAAAGAAGAATTTTTGTAAGTTTGCAGATTTAAATGAGTTTTCTTATCTGATTACGGATTCCGGAATCAGCGGGCATGACAGGAAGGCTCTGGAGCAGGAAGGTTTGCATGTATTTGTATGTGAAGGGGAATACTGAATAAAATCAGTATTCCCTTTTTCTTTGAAAACCAGGAGCGGCATCTGTCAGGAACAGGATATACTGTGTGATATTATATGGCAAAAAATGTATTTATATTTTAATATGAAAAAAACAGCAAATAAAATGAAAATTTTGTCAAAAATTTTTTTGAAAAACTTACCACTGCCTTTGGTGGACGATGGGCAAGACAGGGAATTATAATAGAGTCAAAGATAAACGTTTATCCTTAAGTCACTGTTTTTCTCTTGAAAATTTAGAGAAACAAAAGCAAAAAAGCAGAGGAAAAGGAGGAACATTATGGCAAGTAACTGGAAAGCCAAAGTTCAAAAAATGGGCGGATTCCTTTCCGGCATGGTAATGCCAAATATCGGAGCCCTGATTGCCTGGGGAATTGTAACTGCGTTATTTCTGGAGACAGGATATTTCCCAAATGAAAAATTAGCAGAATTGATTACACCAACTCTTACATATCTGATTCCGCTTTTGTTCGGATATACTGGAGGATATAATGTGTATGGAAGACGAGGAGCAGTCGCTGGAACGATTGCAACGATCGGTGTGATCGTAGGATCTGGTGTAACAATGATGATTGGTGGTATGATCATGGGACCCCTTGGCGCATGGATCATCAAACAAGTGGACAAAGCTCTGGATGGACATGTAAAACCGGGTTTGGAAATGCTGGTAGATAACTTTTCATTAGGTATCATCGGAGCAGTCATGATGGTTGCCGGGTTTATGGCAATCTCACCGCTGTTTGCGGCAATTACAAACATCCTGACAGTGGGAGTGAATTTCCTGATTGATCATAATATTTTACCATTTGCTCCGATTTTTGTAGTTCCTGGACAGGTATTGTTCTTGAACAACGCCATCAACCATGGTATTTTTACACCGCTGGCTGTAGAACAGGCGGCGCAGACAGGAAAATCCATCCTGTATCTGGTAGAGGCAAACGGCGGCAACTGGGCCGGACTGGTATTGGCCTTTTGTGTATTTGGAAAAGGAATGTCAAAAAAATCTGCTCCGGGAGCAGCGATCATTCATATCATAGGAGGAATCGGAGAAGTATCTTTCCCTTATGCTCTCATCAAGCCAATTACGATTCTCGGACCAATCTGTGGATCCATCGCAGCATTGTTCTGGTTTCAGATCATGGATGGCGGAGCGGTAGCGGCAGTTTCTCCGGGATCTATCATCGCCCTGATTATTATGTCGCCGAAAGGAAAACTTTTTGTGAATGTAATGGGATATGTCATTGCAGCAGTAATCTCCTTCGTGATTGTAGCCTTCTTCCTGAAACGAGATAAGTCGATCGATGAGGACGAAGAAGTGCAGGGCATTGATATGAGCCAGTTTGTGGAAAGCCACAGCGCTCCGGGGGAAGAAAAAGAAGCCACAGCAAAAGCATCTGGAAATGTTCAGAAGAGAAAAATTGAAAAAATTGCTTTTGCCTGTGATGCCGGAATGGGATCATCCGCCATGGGAGCGTCCATGCTGAAAACACAGCTGAATAAAGCAGGGCTGTTTTTGGATGTCAGTCATGTTTCCATTCATCAGATTCCGGAAGATATTGACGTGGTCGTAACAAATACGAATCTTCTGGAAGCGGCAAAGAAAGAAGCGCCGGAAGGAATTCCAATCATTGAAATAAAAGAATTCCTGAATGCCGATGAACACAAGGCTATCGTGCAGCAGATCAAAGATATGATGGAATAAGAAAAAATACAGAAGGAAAAGGAACTCAGGGAACTGATTTTTCGTTCCCTGAGTTGTCAGTGCAAAGGCCGGAAGGGCGCAGAAAGAACGCTGAAACATATCATACCGTTTATCACAGAGAAGCTATACCTGAAAGTCAATCTTGAGAAAACGGCAGTATGCCATATCAGTAAGGTGAAGTATCTGGGATACGGCTTTTATACGACTGGGTGGATAAACTACTGCCGGTACGCGGACATGAAGAAGCTGATGGAGGACACGGACAAATGGCTCCGCCACAGAATCTGTGCGGTGTACTGGAAACAATGGAAGAGAGTGCGAACCAGGAGCAAAGGAGCGAAAAATCATGATGATGTCAGCAAGGACAAAAGAAATTATCCAGATGGTAATCGCAGAACGTGAATACATTACAATCAAAGAGATAGCAGCAGGAATGGGAATATCGGAGCGCACAGTTTACCGGGAAATTCCAGAGGTAACCCGGGTGCTTGGAGAATATGAAATCACATTGGAGACGGTAAGCAAAAAGGGGATTCGAATCATTGGAAAAGGAAAAAATATTCAGAAACTGCTTCAGGATCTGAACGATAAAATACGTGTCCAGGTTGTGGATCCGAAAGAGCGGCTGCATCTGATTGTGTTTCGGCTGCTGCATGAGAAAGAATTTATAAAGACGGAGGCCCTGGCCATTGATCTGAAGACATCCCTGCCTACTATAAGAAATGATTTAAAAAAAGCAGGAAAAGCCGCCGGGGATTATCATTTGTCTCTGATTCAGAAAAAAGGGGAAGGAATCATGCTTCAGGGACCCCAGATAGAAAAAGATCATCTTTTGATCCATGCACTAATGCAGAGTGTTGAGATTCAGGATCTCTATTTGTGGCTGGAGGGAGAATTTGAAAAGTCAAATCTGCTCCTGGAAGAAATGGAAGCATATGGATACCGGAAAATCTTCATGGAATTTCATAAAATATTTCAAAATTTCGGGGGATGGCTGGAAAAGAAAAAGCTTTATCTGGAAGACATCAGTTATTTGGAAATGATTTTCTTTATGGCGCTGATGGTAAGACATCATCAAGAAGGAAATGAGATGGAAGTCAGAGAATACCAGATGGAGGAAATAAAATCGGATGAACAAATCCTGGCAGGAGAAATCAGAGAAAAGATCCAAAGCCGCTTTCAGATAGAACTTACCGGAGGAGAAGAACGATATTTAAACTGGGTGGTGCACACCACAGTTGCGTCTCATCCTGAAGAAACCGCGCTGGAGGCCAATCCTGAGATGAGAATAAGGGTTTCTGAATTTGTAAAACGGGTAGAGGAATCCATGGGAATTTATCTGAGCCGGGATCAGAAATTAATGGACGGCTTGATCATTCATATTGATAAAGCTCTGAAAAGAACCAGGAGCGGCATGAGCATCTCGAATCCAATCATTCGTGAAATTGAGAAAGATTATGAACAGTTATTTGATATTGTAAAAACCAGCGTCCGCGAGGCGTTCCCGGAAGACTATTTTCCAGAGGATGAAATCGGGTACCTGGTTTTATATTTTGCCGTGTCCCTGGACAATATTACGAAAAAAACCTTTCGGATCCTGGTTGTCTGTTCCAGCGGCATGGGTTCTTCCAAAATGCTGGCCAGCCGGCTGGAAAGAGAAATACCGGAAATTTATGTAAGAAAAATCGTATCATTGATCGGTCTGGGGAAAGAGGATCTCAATGAATATGATCTTATTTTATCCACAGTTCCGCTGTATTTGGATTCCAGTGATTACCTGAAGGTATCTCCGCTGTTAAATCCGCAGGAACTGGAAATGGTAAAAGAGAAGATCCGGCGTCATAAACATAAAACATTAAAGAGGATCGGAGCCCGGGAGCGGCATGCCGGGAAATGGGAATCCATGGATGGAATGCTGGCGCTTTCCCAGCTAAACGAATTTACCCGCTATTCTCTTACGCTGCTGGAGGATTTTAGTGTGATCGATCTGGAGGCAGGTACCGATATGGAAACAACATATCAAAAGATTGGCCAGTGGTCCCGGGAAATTGATCTGAATCTGGATGGAGAAGAGCTGATCCGGTATTACAGGGAGAAAAAGGCAATGGAATGTTATTTTGTAATTCCCTCTACGAAAGTTGGATATTTCGAATGCTTTCTGGAAAAAATCAGGAAACCGGCGCTGCTGGTCTGTCATTTTCAGGAGGAGAAGATCGAAGAAGAATATGCAGGGGACAGAATTTGCTCTATGGCAGCGATGTTTTATCCTAAAAAGCTTAATTTTCTGGAGCGGGAGTTTGTAGGTACGATTACAGATATGATCATTGACGATGCCAACGTGATCCAGATGATGGAACAGGGAGATGAGGAAGGAATCAAACGATGTTTAAGTTTCCGGTTCCTGGAGTATATCCGGAATATCGTATGAGTTTTTTGAAAAAAAGAATAGGCGAAAATTTTAAATTATGGTATACTTAAACTTATCTATACAATGCGGACAAAGAATATCGTAGGATTTGAAGTGATTTCAATCTGATTTATCAGGAAAAACAATAGAAAAGGAAGTGTATCATGGCAGAATTAAACAAAGTAAAAGTCGCCCTTCTTGGTTCCGGAACGGTAGGAACCGGCGTATATAAACTGATCAACCGGCAGCGCAAAGAGATGCCTTATAAGGTAGGAGCAGATCTTGTAGTAGAAAAAGTTCTGGTCCGTGACAAGAATAAGAAAAGAGAGGGCATTGACCCTTCTCTTTTAACCGATCAATGGGAAGACATTATCCTGGATGATGATATTCAGATCGTTGTTGAGGTTATGGGAGGAATCGAGCCGGCCCATACATATATTAAAGAAGCCCTGCAGGCAGGCAAGAATGTGGTTACTGCCAACAAAGATCTGATCGCGGAATATGGAAAAGAACTTTTGGATACGGCAGAGGAGAATGGATGTGATCTGCTGTTTGAAGCTTCTGTTGCAGGAGGAATTCCTATCCTCAGACCATTAAAGCATTGTCTGGCGGGAAATTATCTGACAGAGGTAATGGGAATCGTTAATGGAACGACCAACTTTATTCTGACCAAGATGGCAGAAGAAGGAATGGAATTTAAAGAAGCCCTGGCGCTGGCAACTGAACTGGGATATGCAGAAGCAGATCCTACAGCGGACATCGAAGGGTATGATGCAGGAAGAAAGATGGCGATCATGGCATCCATCGCATTTAATTCAAGAGTGACATTTGATGATGTCTACACAGAAGGGATTACCAACATTTCATCAAAAGATATTCAGTATGCCAAAGAGATGGGATGCGCAATCAAGCTTCTGGGAGTGGCAAGGAATACAGAAACCGGCATTGAAGTCCGGGTTCATCCGATGCTGATTCCGCTGGATCATCCATTAGCCGGAGTTAATGATGCTTTTAATGCGGTTTTCGTTCATGGAGACGCAGTAGACGATGCGATGTTTTACGGACGGGGAGCCGGAGAGATGCCGACAGCGAGTGCGGTTATGGGCGATATCATTGATGTTGCGAGAAATATCCAGTTCCACTGCTGTGGACGGATCCATTGTACCTGCTACAAAAATCTCCCGATCAAGAAGATCACAGAGATTGAAAGCAAATATTTCATGCGGATGCTGGTAGAAGATAAACCGGGAGTCCTTGCAAAGATAGCAGATACTCTTGGACGCAATAATGTAAGCATTGCGCAGGTGGTGCAGAAGAATAAGATCAATGATCTGGCAGAACTGGTTGTTATTACAGATTCTGTTTTGGAACAGAATTTTGCAGATGCGCTTACCAGTATCAAGGGAATGGATATTACAAAAGAAATTTCCACGGTGATCCGTGTTTACTAGAGAATCATTCATTTACATAATAAAAGGCGGACAGCACATGATTTGATGTGCTGTCCGTTTTTGGTTTCACGGTCAGTTGGGATCGAACTGCTGACATGCGGACATTGAGCCGCGGCTGCAAAAAACAGGGGCCGTTTAAGGCCCCGTTTGTATGTATATGAAATTAGGATTCAGATACCATTCCGGTTCTGCGGTAAGCAATGTATAGGTGTCCAAGGAAATGTTTCAGAGCCACCCAGTTGGATTCTGCCCAGACAAGAAAAGATCCGGTCAGGATCGGCAGGAAGCAGATCCATGCGCCGATCAGTCCAAACTGACGGCATGAAAGATAGGAAATCACAACGCCAATATGGAAGAAAGCCAGCACTTTGCCGAAAAAATTTCCCTTGTGGAGAGCTTTCGGATCTTTGCTGCATAGATATTCCGTCAGAGATGTAATGAACTGACGGAGATTGTTTGTTGAAAAAATACTGGATGCAGTATAGCCGTCAGCCCCGGAAAAAGAACACCACTGAATCGCCATGGCAAAAAACAGCGGATACAGGGCAATGAAGTCATTCAGATCAGACGGCAGCAGGCCGGTAATCAGCACGGCAGCAGCATCGACTCCCAGGCTGAAAGGCTTCATAGGCAGCCTGGTGTATTTGGGGAGAATGACGGTCAGGGACAGGGCAGCCGCATAGACTGCAAGTCCGATGATCCGGATCAGCCAGTCGGAATCCGGGTGTCCGGCAGTATCCATGGCAATAGAGATCAGATTGGAAGTCTGGGCGGAACCAAAAAGATCATGGTGGTTCAGAATCGCGAACCCGCCGAGGAATCCTCCGATTACAGCCATATTAAGATGAATCCAGCGTTGTAAATTTGATTTCATATTTTATCCTGCTTTCAAATTTTCTTTCTTTGCTATTATAGTTCGCAGAAGGAATGTTGTAAAATTGATATTTTGCTTATATAATATAAAAATAATTTATATTTTGTGAGAGAAGGTGAGAAATTTGGATTATATGGATGTTCATACGTTTCTTACGATCGTGTCCTGTGAGTCTTTATCAAAAGCGGCAGACCTTTTGTTTGTATCACAGCCGGCATTAAGCCACAGACTGACCAAACTGGAAAAAGAACTGGGCGTAAAATTAATGGTAAGGGGAAAAGGAGTCAGAAATATCCGATTGACGGAAGAGGGGAAGCATTTTATACCGATAGCAGAGAAATGGGAGAATCTTTATTTTGAGACACAAAAGATCCGGCAGTCGGACGCGAAAGAGCTGCTCCGGGTTTCCAATGTAGACAGTCTGAATGAGAGTCTGATGACAAGTGTATGTACAGATTTTCTGTCCAGGAATCATCAGTGCAGACTGCATCTGACGACTCTTCGATCAGATGCCGCATATGAGGCTGCGGAGAATCATGAGATCGATCTGGGACTGATCATGAATCCGAGATTTTCAAGAACGATACGTACAGTGCCATTATTTGAGGAAAATCTATCGTTTGTCTGCTCCGTGTCATCGGATTATAAAGGACCTTTGGTTTCTGCCAGCCTGGATGCATCGGATGAAGTGTATATCCCCTGGGGAAATACTTTTTTAAGATGGCATGATTACTGGTTCGGTCCTGCGGCAGAAACAAGAATCACCATGGATCATATGGCTCTTCTGGAAAGGATACTGAGTCTCGATCATACATGGGCTATTGTTCCTGCGACCATAGCAGCGAAACTGGTGAAGACAGGGAAGATCAGAAGAGTGCCTTTGGAAGACGGTCCTGCGCCAAGAACCTGTTACGGGATCCTGAAGCAGAATGAGAAAGAACGGTCATGGATTGCCGATTTCATAAAAGAATTCATACGGCAGGCAGAAAAAACGCCGGAAATCCGGGTGCTGGAAACATCACGCCAGCCGTCCTATGAATAAAAAATCCCGAAAGACTGTTTATGGATCTTTCGGGATTCGTTCTGTATAGAAGTATTTATTATTTTGTCAGCATTTCCATGATCTTGTTGCTGCGGGCGATGAATTTTGTCATAGCTTCCGGCTCCAGCGGTTTATGGCTTAACATTGCCAGGTCATAGAGCTGCTCACAGATGATCTTGGCATTATCAGCATCTCCGTGTTCAAACAAATACTGAACCAAAGAGTTATTGGCATTTAATGTCAGAGATTCCTGAGCGCCTCCGAACATGTTCGGATCCATGCCAGGCATGCCGTACATCTTCATCATATCCTGCATACGTCTGCTTTCCTCGGACAGCGTAATAATAGAAGAAATTTTCTCATCCTTTAATTTTTCCACATGAACATCCAGGTTTTCTTTTCCAAGAGTTTTGCGGAATAAGTCAGTCAGAGCTTTTGTAATATCTTCCAGTTCTTTTTCGTCGGTCTTTTCTTTCAGAGCCTCTTCCACATCGGCGTCAATTCGTTTGAATTTGATATGCTGATTCTGCTGTTCAATCTGCGTAATAAACGCGGAATCAATGTTCTGATTTAAAATTACCGCGTCCATGCCCTGTTCTTTGAACATATTGATGTACTGGCTCTGCTGTACTTCGTCTGTAATATAGTAGAGGGTTGTCACATCGTCATCGCTGGCAGGCGCAGGCACCAGATCGCTTAAAGTAACGTATTTGTGTTCCATATTCTTGAACAGAAGATAATCTTTGATCTTTTCTGCGAATTTCTGATCACGGATAAAGCCGAACTTGATGAACGGGCTGATATCGTCCCAGTATTTTTCATAAGACTCACGGTCGTTTTTGCACATACCGGTCAGTTTATCTGCTACTTTCTTTGTGATGTAGCTGGAGATCTTCTGTACGAATCCATCGTTCTGCAGTGCGCTTCTGGATACATTCAGCGGAAGATCCGGACAGTCGATAACGCCTTTTAACAGCATCAGGAATTCCGGAATGACTTCTTTGATGTTGTCCGCGATAAATACCTGGTTGTTATATAATTTGATCGTTCCTTCAATGGAATCATATTCTGTATTGATCTGCGGGAAGTAAAGGATTCCCTTTAAGTTAAACGGATAGTCCATATTCAGATGAATCCAGAACAGAGGCTCCTTAAAGTCATGGAAGACTTTGTGATAGAATGCCTTGTATTCCTCATCGGTACAGTCGTTTGGACGTTTCATCCACAACGGATGAGTGTCACTTAAAGAAACCGGCCGTTTGTTGATCTTGACCATTTCTCTTGCCGGAGAAATTTCTACGGTTTCTTTTGTACCGTCCTCTTTTTCACGTTCTTCTGTCTTAGCATCCTCATGGATGTGTTCCACAACAACGTCATCTTCCTTCAGATCTTCTTCCGGGATGGTCTCATATTCCTGTTCTTTGCCTTCTACAGACAGGAAAATTTCCGTTGGCATAAAAGAACAGTATTTTTCGATGATTTCTCTGGCGCGGTATTCGTTGGTGAATTCCGTGCTTTCTTCATTCAGGAACAATGTAATCTCTGTTCCAACTTCAGATTTTGTACCTGTTTTCATAGTATATTCGGTACCGCCGTCACATTCCCAGTGAACCGGTTCAGCTCCTTCTTTATAAGAAAGAGTATCAATATGAACTTCATCGGCAACCATGAAGGCAGAATAAAAACCGAGACCAAAATGTCCAATGATCTGATCTCCCTCTGTCTTATCTTTATATTTTTCCAGAAATTCTGTTGCGCCGGAAAAGGCGATCTGGGTAATGTATTCTTCCACTTCATCGGCAGTCATACCAAGACCGGTATCTGTAAATTTCAGAGTTTTCTTTTCCGGATCCAGGATAACTTCTACTTTATTTTTATGACCTTCCGGATAGTTGTATTCTCCCATCATGTTCAGTTTGTTTAATTTGGTGATCGCGTCACATCCGTTGGAGATGAGCTCACGGAAGAAGATATCATGATCGGAATACAGCCATTTTTTTATGATCGGAAAGATATTATCGCTGTTAATAGAAAGATTTCCTCGTTTTTCAGCCATTTGATTACACTCCTTTATAATATGAATTTTTTCTTTTTTTGTTCTACATGATCTAGGACAATGTTCCTATAAAAAGTATTGTAGAACCATTTTTCCATAAAGTCAAGAGAAAATTAGCACTCATTCAAAAAGAGTGCTAACAAAAACGAATTTTACAAATATTAAAAATGTTTTACCTCTATTTAACCTGAATATGATATGTGGTTGACCTGTCTTTTTTATAATAAAGAAATCACAGGAAAAAAGGAGAAGGAGAAGAAGTGGAATTTACAGCAGAATGGCAGCCGGAAGCAAAACTTTGGGAAACAAAGAATTACGGCAGATATGATGAAGTAGATTATATCAGGATATTTCTGGGACGGGATCAGGCATACATACCGGTAAAAGATGTTTTGATTTTTGAAACCGCCAAAGGACATTACCGGGCAAATCCTTTTATGAAACAGGCGGCAGATTCCCTTCATTATAATCAGATTGAGATTATTGCATTTGACCAGGGCGGTTATGGCAGAGAAGGGGATTATAAGAAAATCCTGCAGCAGTGCGGATATCCGTATATTGAGAAAATTGCTCTTCCGGCGGCTTTTGGAAAAAAGAAGTGTGGCTTTGGATTTTTTAAGGAGATGACTGCATCTTTTGGCAAAGGCAAAAAATATGGAATCATTTCCAATAAAGCTGAGCTGTTTGCTGTGGCGAAACACGTGGACTTTCTGTTGTATACATCTCCGTCACAGTATCCGGGACGGTATTATCTGGGGAAGAAAAGCGGAGAGGAAGAACAGTTTTTTGAAAATTTCATTAACGAACAGCTGCTGAATGGAACGGTGAAGGAATCCAGAGGATATCATTTCGGATATGCTTTTGAGGGAATCCTGATCTACGCATTCTGCAGCTTTTTGAAGAAAAGGATAGAAGCAGAAGGGACAGGGCGAATCTATTTTACGGCTCCATCGAGCACTGTCTTCCAGGCATATGCGGCGCTGCATCCGGAAGAAGAAATGGAAACTCTTTATGTATGGAAGCGGACCAGGAGGGACAAAGAACTGAAAAGTTATCTGGGGAAAAGGGTAGAAGACAAGGCGGTGATCGTGGATTTTTCTCTGGATCCGGAATGGAAAGACGAGCTGGAGGCATTGTGCCGGAGGGGATGCAGGGTGTTAACCCTGTGTGATCTGTTCGGACAGGATAATATCAGAAAGTATGGAAAAACAGTAAAAAAAGCAGTCGGTATGGCAAAAGAAAATAATTTCTCTGTATCGTATTACAAAAAGGGTCTTCCAGTATGGGAACAGGAGGAAGTAAGTATTCGGAAACTGCGCAACGGACAGGAAATCCAGAGAGGCATCATGGAATTTGTGATGCAGTTTGAAGAGTACCGCAGGCAGGAAAATCTTCCTGAGTTTGACTGCGGGGCAAAAGATATGCAGCTGATTGAGAAGGTCTTAAAGTATGCTTTTAACGAGGAAGAAAGAAAACGCCGGCATATGGAACCGTTCCAGGCATTGATTCAGTCCAGGACGGCGAAATGGGGCGTACGGCTGCTGAAAAGCATGTATCGGAGGATAAGGAAAAAATGATTTTATATATAGGAGCTTCGATTTATCATATTTTATGCTTCAGTCTGCACAAACTGATCTATCATCCTGAGGAAGAAGCGGTGCTGATAATCTGCGATAATATTTTTTCTAAAAGCGGGATGGAAGAGCTGAAAGCAGATATTGATAAGTCGGAAATTTTTTCCCGCACCCTGATTCTTCATTATATTGAAGGGGCTTACAGCAATCCATATGTGCTGAAAGAAACATCCCCGGCAGAAGAAATCGATCGTTATATCGCATGGAATGAACAGTGGATCGAAGAGTGGATGGAACAGAACCAGCTGGATATCAGCGAGGCTGCAGAATTTAATACAGCGATCGATCACAGACATTTTGGTCTGTATCTGCTGTCAAAGAAAATTCCGTATCAGTATTTTGAGGATGGAAACGGACTGCTGTCCAGAGAACGGGTGCAGATGGAATTTCATAAAAAATCCCAGTATGCTTCCTACGCAGTGACAAAACGTCTCCATGCCCTGGGAAACAGCCGTTATGTGACGAAACGGTATGCTAACGCCAGCGCGCAGGTGCCAGGATTTTACGATGAAAAAATGGAAGATTTTAATGTGATCACTTTGTTCGCCGGATTGAAAGAAGAAGATAAAAAAAGACTTCTGAAGATGTTTCATGCCAAAAAGCTGGAACTGCCCCGGACAAAGAAGGGGCCGGTGCTTTATCTGACCCGGTATGTGAGATATCTTCAAAAACCCACCATACAAAATCATCATTATCTTTCCGCCATGATACTGGATTTATTTGCAGAAGACCACCTGGTGGTCATTAAGCCGCATCCAAGAGATTTTTCCGGAAGATACCGGGATTTGTTTCCGGATGCGGTTGTTCTGGACAAACATTTTCCGTCAGAGCTTCTGCCTTTCCTGTATGACGGAAAATTCCGCAAGATCATTACGATTGGCTCTACGGCAATTGATGCTCTGGAAAAAAATACGGAGGAGATCATAAAACTGGAAGAAGGATTTGAAAACAAGCTGGATTCGGTCTTTGGATATGTGGCGGCAGTCCAGGCGGTAAAATCATTGTTTCCGGAATTGAAAAAAGAAGAAATTACAGCAGCAGGATGCTTAAGAGAACTGCTGGATCCTCTGTGCCGGGATATACTGGGATTTACGGTGCCGGAGGCAGGAAAACAAGGACATTACAAAGTGGTGGTAGCAGACGAGATACCGGACAGGATACCAGAGGCGGATTTGATTTTGTATCTGAATACCGCCGGAGATTTCAAATTCGCAGACACAGATCCCGGTGTTTTTCAGAGACTTGCCTTTTTGGGGGTATCTGTAAAAACTGTTTCCCGAAAAAGTCTTGGGAAAGCCAGCGAGGCAGTTATCCTGGCAGAGGCCGGGGATCCGGAAATCAGAAAAGCGGCGGAGAACTTTCGGTTTCGGAAAGAGTTTCCAAGAACGGGTCTTGTGATGACTGCGGGAAATGAAACAAGAGAAGAAAAAGAATATGGAAAAGTTATGGCAGAGATTTTGTGGATGAGTCATAAAACAGGGAAAGAAAACGGAATGCTGCTTCTGCCGAAGCGCAGAAGGAAGGTATCCATGGGAGATGTGGAAGCAGTCCGTCAGCTTTGCTCTGTGTTAAAGAAGGAGGAAGAAACTGATGAAAACCATCGCATTTGTACCAATGAAATTGAAGAATGAGAGACTGCCGGGTAAAAATACGAAACCATTTACTCATGGAAAGCCTCTTTGCAAATATATCCTGGAGACACTGAAAAAGGTAAAAGAGATCGATGAAATTTATGTATATTGTTCGGATCCTGCCATCCTTCTCTATCTTCCGAAAGGAATAAAGTTTTTAAAAAGAGATCCTGCCCTGGATGGAAGTCAGGTAAAGATCAATGAGGTACTGCGGGCATTTGCAGAAGATGTGCCGGCTGATCTCTATGTCCTTGCTCATGCCACGGCGCCTTTTGTCAAGGCGGAAACGATTTCCAGAGGCGTGCAGGCGGTACAATCTGGTGAGTACGACTCCGCTCTCACTGTATTTCGTCAGCAGGATTTCTTCTGGATGGATGGAAAACCATGGAATTATGATACGAAAGAAATTCCAAGAACCCAGGATCTTAAGCCTTTGTACCGGGAAACTACCGGGCTTTATATTTATGAGAGCCGGCTGATCCTGGAAGAAAACCGCAGGATCGGAGAGAAGCCGATGCTTCTTGAGGCAGACTGGAAGGAAGCGGTCGACATCAATAATCCGGAAGATTTTGTGATCGCAGATGCCATTTACAATTACTGTATGAGAAAAGGAGAAAAGGTTTATGAATAGAGTTTCTGTATTGGACTGTACACTGCGGGACGGCGGATATGTCAATGATTTTAATTTTTCCAGCCGGACGATCAAGACGATGATTTCCAAATTAGGAAAAGCGCATATTGACATTATCGAATGCGGATTTATACGAGATACAGAATACGACAGAGAACGCTCTGTGTTCAGCCGGATCGAGCAGATAACGCCGTTTATTACCCCAAAGAAAAAGCATTCCATGTATGTAGGCATGATCGTTACAGGTACCATTTCCGCATCTAAAATTTCGCCAAGGACCAAAGATTCCATTGATGGAATCCGGATCACTTTCCATAAGAAAGAAATGGATGAGGCGTTTTCCCTCGGATATGCGCTGATGGATAAAGGATATGAAGTGTTTATGCAGCCAGTGGGGACAACGACTTATACGGATGCGGAGATTCTGGCTCTGGTAGAACGAATCAATGAAATGAAGCCGTTTGCCTTTTACCTGGTGGATACATTAGGGAAATTATACGCAAAACAGCTGTTAAAGTTATTCTATCTGGTGGATGATAATCTGGATGAGGAGATTGCCATAGGATATCATTCCCATAATAATCTTCAACTGGCTTTTTCCAATGCACAGGAACTGATCGCAAGCTGCGGAAAAAGAAAGCTTTTTATTGACGCTTCCATCCTTGGGATGGGAAGAGGAGCAGGAAATCTCTGTACAGAGATTCTGACGCAGTATATCAATGAAAATATAGAATACCGCTATCATACGGAACTGCTGATCGAACTGGTAGATGAGTACATCAGTCCGATTTCATACATTCATCCATGGGGATATAATGCCGGATATTTTCTGGCGGCAACCAATAACTGCCATCCGAATTATGTGGGATTTCTGATGAATAAGCAGACTCTGAACATCAAGCGGATCTATCAGGTGCTGAAAGAGATTCCGGAGGAAGAGAGGGCTTTATACAATGAAAAGCTGATTAATTCTCTGTATCAGAAATTTCAGGAAAATGAAATTGATGATACAGAAACGATAAAAGCACTGAGAAAGATGATGGATGGAAAAGAAATCCTGATCACTGCTCCAGGAAAAAGCATGCTGGATGAAAAAGAAGAGATCCAGGAGTATATCCGGCAGGAAAACCCCTTTATTATCTGTGTCAACAGCATGCCGGATTATATTGTGCCGGATCTGCTGTTTATCAGCAATCAAAAGCGGTTTCATCAGATAAAAAAAGAGTATGGAATGAAAAATCTTCCGTCTCCGGCAGTGGTTACTTCCAACATTGACGCAGGAAAATCCATAAAATACATTGTCAATTATTCAGAACTTACCATGTCAGATACGATGATTTCTGATAATGCCTGTCTGATGCTGTTTAATCTTTTGCAGAAGATGGGAATCGATGAGATCCATGTGGCAGGTTTTGATGGATACCATACTAATGTAGAGAGAAACTATTATGCCCGGAATCTGATCAATAACACAGACCGGGAGAAATTAAGACAGATCAACAAACATATACAAAAATATATGGAAAGGATTGAATCCCATATGCAGGTCCATTACCTGACAGAATCCATGTATGATAGGAGCAGAAACGATGTACAGCCAATTCAAGAGTAAAGTAAAAAATAAAATAAAGACCATAGGCAGGAAAATTCTCGGCATGGAACAAAAAAAAGAAATTGTATCTGCGGAACGATCCGGCAGAGTGAAGCCAACGGTTCTGGCAAGAAGACTTCTGGAATACGATGTGATTTCTTTTGACATTTTTGATACGCTGATCCTTCGGACCCTGTCCAAGCCTACCGATGTATTTATGTCTGTGGGACAGGAGCTGGGCATGCTGAATTACACGACTATGCGGCGTGAAATGGAATTGAGGTTAAGGGACGGGAAAGAGGCAGAGACCGGGAGCAGGGAAGTTACGTTTGAGGAAATTTATGAAGCCATGGAAAAGTACTGCGGCGTCAACGCCAAAGAAGGAATGGAAGCGGAATTCAGGGCGGAATTGAAATACTGCATTCCAAATCCGTATATGAAAGAAGTCTTTGATCTCCTGAAAAACTATGGGAAAACGATCATTATCGTTTCGGATATGTATTTTTCAAAACAATGGATGAAAAAACTCCTGTTAGCCTGTGGATACGAAGGATATGACCGTCTGTTTGTGTCCTGTGATTATGGGTTTGGCAAGAGATCCGGAAAACTGTATCAGAAAATTTCTGAGGAATATTTAAACGGCAGGAGTGTGATCCATGTGGGAGACAATCCGACGGTAGATGTGGAAATGGCTGAAAAACAGGGATGGGTTTCTGAATTTTATGAAGATATCCACACAAGAGGGAAAAAATACCGTCCGTCTCTGATGTCTTCCTGTATTGGAAGCGCATATCGGGCAGTGGTCAATATTAAGATGCATTCCGGGGCTTTTGAATCAGAGAAAGAAAGGGATCTTGCTTATCAGTATGGGTACATCAATGGAGGGATCCTGATCCTTGGCTATGTTCAGTGGATCCACCGTCAGGCAAAGGAAGAGCATATGGATAAAGTCCTTTTCATTGCCAGAGATGGATGGATCATGAAACAGGTTTACGATGATCTGTACGATGATATTCCATCAGAGTATGTTTATCTGTCCAGAAACGCGGCATTGAAGATGACCTGTGACTATAACCGGTATGAATTATTCCGGCAGTTCGTGGAGCGAAGAGTGGATTCAGAGAAACCATATACGATCCGGGATATCCTGGTTTCCATGGAACTTGAGAGCATTCTGCCAATGCTGGAAAAAGACGGAATTCATACAGGGGATATTGTTGATACAAAGGAAAAGGCAGAACAGGTGAAAGAAATGCTCCTGGACAGATGGGAACATGTCTGCGGAGTATATGAATCTTCCGCTCAGGCATTCCATCAGTATATGAAACCGATTCTTGCAGGCTGTCATCGTGTGGCGGCAGTTGATACCGGATGGAGAGGAACCTGTCCGGCCGCCATAAAATATATGATAGAGAAAAAATGGGAGGAAGACTGCGAAGTGACCGGTATGATGATGGGATCATGCAAATATAAGTTCAACAATACGATTCCTCTGATCAAAGATGGATCGATCAGAACGTATCTGTTTTCACCGCAGCATAATGATCATCTGGCGCGATTCCATTACAATAAAAATCTGATTCATAATACCTGTATAGAGTTCATCACATCAGCTCCGCATCCGTCTGTCACCAGTTTCCAAAAAGGAGATGATGGAAGCTATAAAATCCGGTTTGAATATCCGGAACAGGAAAATTATGAAATTACGGAAAATGTCCATCAGGGAGTACTGGATTTCGTAAAGGATTATAAAAAGTATCATGGAGACAGCCCGCTGTTTTGGGAAATTCCGGCGCTGGACGCATATTGGCCGGTCCGCTTCGCGATGGAGCGGCGGTTTGAATCTGTGATCAAGAAAGCTTTCGGGGGCTATGTATATAATAAGTATGTCGGCGGACTGGAAGGCAAACGGGATATGGATACATTCCTGGACATGTGCAGAAAGGAGGGAGTATAGATGATCTTATATTACGGAGTCACCAGCTATCATATGCTGTGCTGCATCCTTCACAAGATGACCTGTCACCCGAAAGAAGAAGCGCAGCTGTTCCTTTCCGACACCCATCCGGAGTGCGGAAAACTGACAGCCTCTATTCGAAAAAGCGGGATTTTTCAGAAAGCGGAACTTTTTCCGGATAAAGGAAGGATGCTTCCTTATAAAAAGGAATACCAGAGAAACAAGACAGAAGAAAAGCTGGATTATTTCATAGAGGATCTCTGCAAAAAGACAGAAAAAGACTTTCCATTTAATCCGGAAGAAATCACGGAGTATAATATCTGCGGAGACCAGTATGCCCTGGGAATCTGGCTGATCCGCCGCAAAAAGAATTATAATTTTTTTGAGGAGGGATGCGGCGTTTATACGAGAAAGCATCTTTTGCTGGAAAATCTGGCCAGACTCAATCCGTTTCAGTATGATATGGCGGCAAAATGTCATTGTATGGGAGATTATGAAGGAATCACAAAAAAATATATTGAATTTTCTTCTCAGGAAGGAGAATTTGACCGGGAAAATTGTGAAGATTTTTCTGTGAAACATATACTGGCGGGAATGGAAGAACAAGAACTTGGTCTGGTAAAAGATATCTTTCAGGTGCCTGAAGTTTCTTCCATGGAAGGTTCCGATTCTGTACTTTTGCTGACGCAGCAGTTTGTAAATATGGGATTTTTAACGGTGCGGCAGGAAAAAGAACTGTATGATCTGATGCTGGATTATTTTGCGCCGGAGAGCATGCTGTATGTGAAGCCACATCCCAGTGACTGGCAGGGGCTGTATGGGGACTGGTATCCGGATGCAGTGACTCTTCCGCGTTTTATGCCATCGGAACTGCTGCCTTACACCAGCAATGGAAAATTCAAAACAGGGATCACAGTATCTTCCACTTCGATTTTCGGACTGGAACCTTACATGGAAAATATCATCTGTCTGGATTCTTCTCTGGAAGATCATTATGAAAATATAAACTGGTATTATGCCGTAGGGCAGATTCTGGATCAGGGGATCAGAGAAGCTGAAAGTATCCGCTATGAAGGGAAATGTCCAAGGCTTTTTAAGGCAGTGATGCCGGATATTGCGGAAGGCGGTAATCTGAAGGTTCTTGTAACCAGCCAGAGAGGAGAAAAACCAGCGGAAGATCTTGTGATCTATCTGAACGAAGAAGGAAAGAATCAGATTCCGGAATGGATGTTTGAGGAGACCGATCATCTGTGGCCTGCCGCAGTTTGTATAACCGATATGGAAAGCGGCTGGAAAGGATTTCACTACATATATATTTATTCCAGACAGCTGCAGGTCCTGGAAGCATTAAAGAAAACCGAGGTGAAAAAACAATTGAATTATTCAAAGAAAGAAGTATCAATGACTCCGGAAAAATATCAGGCTCAGTGCCGTGCTCTGGAAGGAATGCTGAATGCAGCCAATCAGAGGATCGAAGAACTGCTGAAGGAAAAAAAGGAGCTGGAACGGAAGTTAAATCAGAAATGAAATAAAAAATTGAAGCGGCGGGACCGCTTCTTTTTTTGAAAGATCAAAGAATTAAAGTTTTGGGGTAGGAGGAAGAAAGATATTCCCACAAGATTCCAAAAAACTGACTGACCGTAGGTTTATGGTTCATCGGATATCCTGCAATGTATTGAAGCAGGATGGGATTCCTCTTCCATATGACTCCGATCAGAGTTCTTATATCACGTTCTACAGTTTTCCATTCGGTTTGATAATGTTTTGCAATGTCTGGATACAGCCATTTTGTGACGAGCTGGAGTCTCATTTCATTGTTTTCTGACAGCAGCTTGAGGCCGTAAATTACGTATCGGAAACCAGCGTAGTTAGGGGTTCCGCCCAGCATGAAAAGTAGTCGCCGGGTACTGGCAATGCAAGGCATTAGGCTCACTCCCTTCTAAAACAAATCTTAAATCTTTAAAAAATTCCAACAGATCTTCCTCTGAAAGAAGAAGGATAAAGAATACCAGAGACATAGCGGAAAAACCGTACCGTCCGTGTTCCTGATCAAAATAAGATCTTGGCGATACGTGGAGGGCTTCTGCCATATTCTCTTGTGTCAGATGATTCTGGTGACGATAATCCTGGATCTGATGCCTAAGAAAATCGTGAAGCAAATGTTTATAATCATCCATTCATAATCCTCCTTTATTCGACGAGTACAGGGAAATTTTACCTTTAAATAACAAAAGTTACCATGAGGTGCACTTCAGGATGCAGGAGGGTTTTCCTTTCTATTTTGAAAAGCCGGAAAGAGGGCAATGAGGGAAGAAAAATAAGGGAAGATTTGCGGAATGGAATCGGTTGAAAAAGAAAAAGTCTATCCCGCAAATTGAATTAAAAGACGCTGGTTTGAAAACTTATAGTGAGGATGAAATTAATGAGATTGCCAAACAAACGGATAAATTAATTGACAAATATATTAAAAAGAAGAGCAAGTGGAGCGGGAACATCATTGTCGATAATAATGCAAAGGCCTATGGAAAACTATGGAACTGCGATATTATAACGAAGAGCGAAACTTGCGCCCATATTATTCTGCACGAACAATTACATGCTAGGTCCATTAGTTATTATGATGAAGAGACATATAATAGATATTGGAAAATAGAAGAATCAACCATAGAGCTTCTTTCCAAAGAAATATGCCGAAAAAACAATATAGAGATACAGGAGTCATATTATGATGATATGGTGAATGTTCTTAGAAATATTAATAAGAAGCTGAAATTATGCGATACGGATTTGAAGCTCGCAGAGACGTTGTTGGAGATGGATGTTCCAGAGAGATTGGACTGGATTGATTCTGTGATTTTTGATAAAATGATGAATGGAGGAACCGTAGGAGAATATGAAGAAATGAATGAATTAATGGAAAAAATAAGGTGATAATACGATGGATATTAATGATTTGACAAAACGTTTTGAGAATAAGGAAAATACAGACGAGGAATGGCTGCAGCTTGAAAAAGACATGATCCAATTTCTGGACGAGGACCATCCAGCGGAAGAAAAAAAGAGATTGAGTCCATTAGGGCAATTAGAAGTTGTTACCATCATTTGCGATGGAATAAAAAGAAGAAAAGGAATGATCAAATAGCATTTCCACCAGTCAGAAATGGCCGGTGGTATTTTTATACCCATTTTTAAGAAAGGAAAGGTGAATGATATGGGAGACATGATGAGTTTTCCGGAGACTCCTGAGGAGTTTTTGAAAGAGTATTCTTTCAAGGATAAGAAAGGGGAATATACAAATGGATCAGAGTTGATTCCTGTATTTAGGGTAGAACAGATGATTGATTATTATTTCAGAGAAAGGCGGTGATCCAATAATCTCCCACCGGCGGGGAATGTCCGGAATACGGAAAGGAGTGGTCATGTTTAAGGATTTCAAGGTTGGTATTCTAGGAAGTATATATACAGTTTACTTTGTAGATAAATTTCCAGAACGATTAGAGAAGTTTGAAGATAATGCAGATGGATTATGTAATCGATACAATAAAGAAATTTTTGTCAAGCGATGTCAGGATAAAGATATGACAAAAGAAGGGAAAGAGCGGTGTGAAAAGACAACACTTAGACATGAGCTTTTTCATGCCTATCTTTCGGAGAGCGGGTTATCAGCAAATGCTTCTCATTGTTATACATCGTGGGCAGAAAATGAAGAAATGGTGGAATGGTTTGCAATACAGGCGCCGAAAATATTTAAAACATTTCAGGAGGTGGGCTGTATTTGATTGTAATACGTGTCCGGGAGGACGGAGTAACAGTGTCCGGCCATGCGGGATTTGCAGGAGTCGGAAAAGATATTATCTGCGCAGGAGTAACGGCACTGACTCAGACACTGATCAAGTCACTGAATGACTTGACAGAAGATAAAATTGAATATGAAATGTCGCCCGGAAGGGCTGATATAAAATACAGGGATCTGTCAGAAGCAGGAAAGCTTCTGGCGGATTCCTTTTTCATTGGCATTTGTTTGATCGCCAGTGAGTTTCCGGATTATGTCCGGATAGAGTGACCAGGCGTGAAAGTCTGAAAACTTTACGGCTACATGGCAGGCGTGGAACCATTGAAAAGCTACGGTAGATAGGCGTGAAATCTTAAAATTACGGAAAGATGGAGGTAAAAAGAATGAGATTTGATGAATTATTTATGCTGCAGTTGTTTGCAGAAGGTTCAGAAGGCGGTGACGGAGATGATCCGAATGCAGGAACTGATCCGGAAGGCAGAGATGGAAACTTTGGAGAAGGCGGCGAAGGTGGTGACGGAAACTCTGGAACAGAGAAAAAGTATACAGACGATGATGTAGACGAGATCATCAAGCGAAAAAAGGCTGAATGGGAAAAGCAGAAGAAAAAAGATGATGACGAAGCAAAGAAATTTGCAAAGATGAATGCCCAGGAAAAAGCTGATTATAAACAGCAGCAACTTGAGAAAGAAATTCAGGAGTTGAAGGATGAAAGAACTTTGTCGAATATGAGAGACGAAGCGAGAAAACAGCTTTCTGAAAGAGGAATCAATGTCTCTGACAAGCTTTTAGCCTTCATGGTATCAAAGTGATATTGTCAAGATTAGTTGACACATTTATTTCAAGGATATCACTGACTATGCTACCAGTTCCAAATCCTCATAATACTGTCTGCGTTTTATCATGGGAGGAAGCCCGCCATTGGCAGAGCAGATCCTCCGGTTATTCCAGTAGCTGAGGAAGTATCTCCAAATGAGCGCCTTTAATTCCTCTACCGTCATCTGCCTTGTGTCATAGCGGTCATAAAGGAGCTCTGTCTTCATTCTGGCCCACATACTCTCACAGCGTGCATTATCATGGCAGCGTCCTCCTGCACTGTTCATGCTTTGGTGGATGTGGTGCTCCCGGATGGTCTGGCGGTAGGACTCACTGGTATACTGTGTCCCACGGTCACTGTGGATGATCGCTCCTTCCAATGCGGGATATGCAGTCAGGGCATTTTCCAGTGTTTGGATACACAGATCTGCTTTCATGTTTGTTCCCATTGACAGACCGAGGACGCTAAGATCAAAGCAGTCGAATATCGCAGATACATACAGTTTCCCATTGCGCGCCGGGATCTCCGTGATATCTGTAATACATTTTTCTAATGGGGCATCTGAATGGAAATCCCGCTTCAACAGATCATCCGATTTCATGGCTTCCCGGTCTGCCTTTGTAAGTCCATTCGGCTTTCTCTTTGGCCGATGGCTCAGGCCAATCTGATCCATAACCCGGTATACGGTCCGTTCACTGGGTATATGTACGCCCTCCGGCTGCTTCAGCAACAGCGCCTGATACATCCGGATCCGTCCATAAGTATCGTTACATTCATCCTCGCTGATGATTTCTTTCATGGCATCCGCCAGATCCTGGTACTTCCATGGACGGTCTTTGTTCGCGAGATATTTATAGAAGCCCTGCCGGCTGATACCAAGCATCCGGCAATAAAATGAAATTTTTCCGGTAATCCTGC
>ERZ1643250.343-NODE-343-length-52078-cov-9.084732_pt1 | contig 52078 bp, 53 predicted proteins | sample MGYA00579262_ERZ1643250 | MGnify/ENA primary metagenome ERZ1643250 (study PRJEB29033, sample SAMEA4952265) | chicken gut metagenome | biome: Broiler Chicken; feature: Gastrointestinal Tract; material: Caecum | place: Ireland | collected 2018 | study: Broiler...
AACGCCTGAAAATCCTTCCCGTCCGCGCAAAGCGTTACGGTCAGCATTTCAAAAATCCGGGTAACATCATGAATCTCATCTCTGGTCAGCGGGAGATAGAAATCGTCGCATACCTTTTTACAGATCATGGCTTTCCCGAACAGAAATTTCTCATCTCCTACGGGAATCACCTTTCCGCTGCTGCAGCGCATAGTCAGATCATAAGTCGGTACAACACATTCCATCGCCTCCGCTGTCCCCTGGAAATCCTGCTTCATCAGCTCAAGGGCCAGCGGCAGCTTCATCAGCTTCGCGGGCTTTCCCGGCTCCACAATCATGACATTTACATTCTCGTCCATCTGTTCGCCTGCCTCCTCTTTGCCTTTGCTTTTCCCTTTGTCCTGTTCCTCCTGGCATTCTTCCAGAAAATCCTGAAGGAAATCCAACAGGGCAGCGGCCTCTTCTGTCTCATTTCCTTCTAACTCCTTTTCATAGTAGCGGAGCAGCCGTCTGGTCTCATCCGGGGAGCCGGACAGTACCGGGACAAAAAAGTTTACGTTTCCGGAAATGTTTACTCTGATATCCATCTGAATTTCTCCTTTTCTCTGTGCATAAAAAAACACCCTCTGAGGGGCGTACCTCTTTCGTTTACCGTTCCTGTTCTCTCTGTTTTTTCCGCTGCCACTGCTCCAGCAGCCGGATGATGGTGTCCTCCATCTGTTTGGGCGTATAGGATTTGGGAAAATATTTCCGAAGGACATCCTGCTTGATTATGACACGGTCAATATCTGTTTTCTTTTCTTCATCCATGACCGTACACATAACCTCGAAGGTACATTTCCCTTCCTGACTGTATTTCTTTAATCTCTGCGCCTGTGACAGAGAGGGAGTAGCCTGAGCGTAGTCCATGGCTTCAAGAAGCTGCTTCTGTTCCTCCGGCTTCAAAAAGGACAGCTCTACCGCAGGATTAAAAGCAATCTGTTTCTGGTCTACCATATCCAGCAGTTCAGGGATCAGTTCTGTCAGACGAATGAAACGCTGTATCTGGCGTCCGCTTTCTCCGGTATCTTTTCCCAGCATATCCGCTGCTTCCAACTTCCCGACAACTTGTCGGGAAGTTAAATCCGTCCGTTCTCCCTGATGCCTCATCGCTTCCAGTTTCATCTTATAAGCAAAAGCCCGTTCGCTGGGAAGGATGGTTTCTCTCTGAAGATTACTGTCCACCATGAGAATCGTCGCCGCGTCATCGTCCAGTTCCCTCACAATTACCGGCATGGTTTCCATGCCTACCAGCTCGCAGGCGTGATGTCTCCTGTGTCCGGCTACCAGTTCATAACCTCCGTCCGGGGACGGCCTCGCAATCGCCGGAGACAAGACGCCGAACCTTGCGATACTCTCCACCGTTCTCTGCATGGATTCATCATCCAACACCTTAAAAGGATGGTTTTTGAAGGGATGAAGTTCCGCCAATGGAATCTCCCGTACCTTTTCCAGCCTGTCCTCTGCGCGGCTTTGCTCTGTGGAGAAGATATCAGCGTAAGTGTTCAAGCTGACGTTTCCGCCTCTTTTCTGCATCGCTTAACACCTCCTTCGTCAATACGCGGTAGGCCTCCGCTACCTTTCCCTTCGGATCATGCTTAAAAATACTTCTCCCCTCAGCGCTGATTTCTGCGGCCCGGACAGACCGGGGAATATCCGTAGAAAAAACTTTAATATTGCTTCCATAGGCCTCCCGGATCAATGCGCTGATTTCCTTCGCGTAATTCGTCCGGGAATCCACCATCGTCAGAAGAATACCTTCAATCTTCAGTTTGGGATTGATCTGACGCCTAACCTTGTTGATTGTCTGAAGCAGCTGTTCAAGCCCCTTTGCGGAAAGATACTGGGCCTGCACAGGAATCAGCACCTGATCAGCGGCTGCCAGCGCATTGACCGTCAGCATTCCCAGGCTGGGCATACAATCCAACAGAATGAAGTCATACTCCCGCCGCACCGTATCCAGGTACTGCTTCAGGATCTTTTCCCGGTTCATAGCGTTCACCAGTGATACCTCCAGACCGGACAGCATGATATTGGCAGGCATCAGGTCAACGCCTTCCGGGTGATGGAGAAGCCCTTCCCCCGGAGCAATCGGCTGCTCCGTCATAATTTTTTCCATCGCATCAGACAGCGTGAAGGACAAATCATCCGGTCTTGGATATCCAAGAGCCACAGTAAGGCTTGCCTGTGGATCCGTGTCCACCAACAGCACCTTTTTCCCTTCCTGGGCCAGTCCAATTCCCAGATTTTCGCAGGTTGTCGTTTTACCCGTTCCGCCTTTCTGGTTTGAAACTGCCAGAACGACAGCTTTATTCGCCATTTTCCTCCTCCCTTCATATCCTCCCGTTTGCCATGTCATGGTTCACACGGGACGAGTAATAATTGCTGATAGTCAGCGGAGCATTATAAAGCGCAGCCAGCAGATACTGCTTCATGTTCCGCACCCTTGTGGTATTCTCCTTCAGGCAGTAGAGTACAAAACGGATATGTTCGCCCGTCAGCTTCATAAACTGGCTCTTAACCACATCCGCTGGCTTATCATCCCCTGCAATCCTTATCACCTTCCTTACAGTGCAGCAGGTATCAACCAGCAGTCCGAGTATCTCCTCAAGGCTTTCTGTCTCATATGGATACTCCTGAACCAGATACGCATATCCCAGCTGCCCCCGGAAATACTCCTCATAACTTCTGCGAAGCTCCATTCCCTCACAATTCCTTTCCTCTGTCCTGAAAGAAGAGAAAAGATCAGTATCATTACTGTCAGTCTCTTTTAAATCAGTATTATTTCCGTGTCGTTCTGACACTTCCTGAAAGGAATTTTCGACACTTCCAGAAGTGTCCTTTTGACATTTCTGGAAACAGCTGTCCACACGGTTATCCACAGACTTATCCACATAAACGCCAGTAAAGTTTTTGACATAGATCAGATTGGGCTTTCCAAGCCCCTGACGTTTTCTCTCAATCAGCCCGGCTTTCTGCTCCAGCTCCGCCAGAAGAGAGACTGCCTTCTTGTTCCCGCAGGAGAGGGCGGTCATGATTTCCTCTACAGTGAAGATGATATATACCCTTCCCGCCTGATCCAGCCAGCCGTTAGCCGCAGACAGGTTCATCCGGTCCAGCAGAATTCCATACAGCGTTTTTGCGTCAGTGGAAATATTTCCAAAACGTCTGTCTGTAAAAAGCACTTTGGGAATCCGGTAGAAGGCAAACTGATCCGCCTGTGGGCCGTAAAAATAATCAAAGGCCACTTACCGCCACCGCCTTTCCGCATCCATGAGGACGGCGGTCATCTCTTTTCCTTCCAGTCCTTCAGGATTTTCTTCATGCACAGGCTCACGCACTTTGGCTCCTGTCTGTAAGGGCAGCCGTCACATTCACTGTATGGCGTCTCTTCTGGACGTATCCTGTAGTAGCAGTTTTCTTCACCGCCCAGATCACAGCCCTTTTTCTTTCCTGACCAAAAATAGCAGTACCTGCAGTCCTTCGGCCTGTCCTCCGAATATTTAACTTCCGACATTTTGGTTCACCTCCTTCACCCGTTTCAGGGCATGAAAAAAGCGCCTGTCCGGCGATTCTTGTGAACCGTCAAACAGACGCTATGTAATCTTGATATTCAGTTGTGATGAGGCTCCTTCCTGCCCGAAGAAGCCCCTAAACCCTTAAAACAGGCGCTTTTCGCATTCCCTGAAATTCTGTTCTTATTATGACACCATCATCTTTGTGCACCGTAGACTTGCTCACCCCAAATGCATGAGCCGTCTGACGGACCGTCGCGTTGTTCTGTATAATATAATTCGCAATCTTTATGGCTCTTTCTGAGATATAATCTTTCAATGAAATCCCCTGGATCAATTGTTTTTACAATCTATGCAGGAGATCCCTGTAGTATACCCCAAAGGGAGGCGAAAAAGCCCTTACATTTCCCTGTAAATCACTTTTCCGTTTTTCATTTCTGATTTCATAAGTGAAGCTTTCTTTACCATCATTTCTGCCTTGCCCAGGTGTACCTCATATGGTTTCTTTGCCGCCGCTTTCCGCACCAGCGTAATGTGCGGGACAAATTTATCATGATCGAATGGGATGTCTGCTTCTTTCAGCGCTTCCCGCAGATCCTTTACATAAGTTTTCAACTTTTGATTCCCTTTCACTCCTGCCCAGAGAAGATTCCCAAAGTTCCCCTTCTCCGAAAGACTGAGCCGGAACGGCGGCAGAGGAACACTTTCGAGCACCCGTTTCACTCCGGCGGGATCGTCATATTCTCCGATAAATGCCAACGTCAGATGCAGATTCTGCGCCGGCACATAGTTTCCCTCCACGCCCTGCTTCTTCAGATCATGCATGCAGGCAACCAGAGCCTTTTTCATTTCATCCGGCAGTTGAATCGCTATAAACAATCTCATATCCTATCCCCCTTCCGTTTTTACCATTATACCATTTCCAGACGGCCTTGCCATCCCGTATCCATACGTTTATAATAAGATGCATTACTAAAGGAGCGTACAAATCGATGAAAAAACATCTCTCTTCAAAAGAACTGATCCTGGTGGCAAGCATGCTGTTCGGCATGTTCTTCGGGGCGGGAAATCTGATCTTTCCCGTTTCTATGGGACAGCTTGCCGGAAGCAGTCTCTGGGCAGCCTCCGCGGGATTTCTGATCACCGGCGTAGGTCTGCCTCTGCTGGGCGTAGCCGCGCTGGGTATCAGCCGGAAAGAAGGACTTCTGGAACTGAGCAGCCAGGTCGGGAAAAGTTACGGTATATTTTTCACCTGCATCCTGTATCTTACAATCGGGCCTTTTTTCGCAATTCCCCGCTGTGCATCCATGTCTTTCACTGTAGGAATCGAGGGAAGCATTCCCTCCGGGATCCGGGCGGCGGCTCTGGCAGGATTTTCTCTTATCTTTTTTGCCCTTGTCCTCTTCTGGTCCCTGCGGCCGGGAGAGATACTGACCTGGGTGGGGAAAATCTTAAACCCGTTATTTTTATGTTTCCTGGGTATTCTGGTTATCCGTGCCCTGATCTCTCCCATGGGCAGTATCGGCGCCGTATCTCCGTCCGGCAGCTACGCGGCAAATGCTTTCGCGCAGGGATTTCTCGAAGGATATAATACGATGGATGCTCTGGCCGGACTGGCCTTCGGAATTATCGTCGTCCGGACAATCCGCGGGCTTGGCGTAAAAGATCCATCCTCCGTAGCCGGCAGTACGGTAAAAGCCGGGGTCTTCAGCTCCCTGTTAATGGCCGCGATCTATCTGCTCACCGCCATCGTCGGCGCACAGAGCCGTGGAATGCTGGAAACCGCTGAAAATGGAGGTATTGCCCTGGCCGAGATCGCGACCCATTATTTCGGTGCGGCGGGAACCGTTATCCTGGCCGTCACTGTCACAATCGCATGCCTGAAAACAGCAGTCGGACTGATCACCAGCTGCGGAGAAACCTTTACCCAGATGTTTCCCAAAGGACCGTCCTACCGGGTATGGGCCACGGGTTTCTGCATTCTGTCCTTTCTGATCGCCAATCTGGGGCTGAATGCAATCATCGGTTATTCCCTTCCGGTCCTGCTGTTCCTCTATCCGCTGACAATCACCCTGATCCTGCTCACGCTCACATCCGGGATCTGGGGCGGACACAGATCCGTTTACCGATGGGTGACCGGTTTTACCGCGGCCGCGGGACTGCTGGATTTTCTGAACGCGCTGCCTGAAGGGCCATCGGCACTGCTGCACCTGCACGAAATCCTTCCCCCGGTCACAGGGCTGCTGCCTTTCTTTGACGCGGGTTTTGGCTGGATCTGCCCCGCTCTGCTGGGGCTTTTGATCGGCCTTTGGCGTTCCCGGGCCTCTTAGACGCGCCGTCTTCCCTTTTGGTCACAGAATCGTCATAATTCTTAAGATTTTATTATTTTTTTTGCAAAGAACTTGTAATATTTAAAAAAAGTGGTAATGTCTTTAAGGTTATATGTATTCCTAATTCAAGACTAATAGTTAGACAGGAAAGGGAAGATTATGTATCATTTCACAGAAAATTTTAACACAGCTATCGCAATCATCCTGACTCTGTTATATCTCTATCAGTTGGGATATCTGTTGTTGGGATTTGCATGCAGAAAAGAAAAAAAAGACTGTGCTCCTCAGAAACTGCACCGGTTCGCTGCCATTATATCGGCCCGCAACGAGGAGAACGTCATCGGCTCGCTGATTGCCAGCCTGAAAGCCCAGAACTATCCCCGGGAACTTCTGGACATTTATGTAATCGCAGACAACTGTACGGATCGGACGGCGCAGACGGCCGCGTCCGCGGGCGCTTTCGTCTATCACCGCTATAACCGGCAGCAGGTCGGCAAAGGCTATGCCCTGGATTATCTGTTCAAACGCCTTGCGGAAGAAGGAAAAGATACCTATGACGGATACTTTGTATTTGACGCCGATAATTATGTAGACCCGGACTTTGTGAAAGAAATGAACGCCACTTTCAGTTCCGGAGATTACGCGGCCCTGACCAGTTACCGCAATTCCAAGAATTTCGGCGCGAACTGGATCTCCGCCGGGTATGGGCTCTGGTTCCTCCGGGAAGCGCGTTTTCTGAATGCTCCCAGGATGAAGCTGGGCGTAAACTGCGCCATCTCCGGCACCGGTTTTCTGGTGTCCGGCGACGTCATCCGTGAAAACGGCGGATGGCCGTTTCATCTGTTGACGGAAGATATCGAATTTTCCGTCGACTGCGCTTTAAAAGGGCGCGTGATCGGTTACTGTGAAAAAGCGGTTGTCTATGATGAGCAGCCGGTTACTTTCCGCCAGTCCTGGGATCAGCGTCTCAGGTGGTCCAAAGGATTTTACCAGGTGGACTACCATTACAGTTTTCCTCTGATCCGCAGTATTTTTTCCGGGCTCCGCAAAGGATTCTCCTGCTATGACATGTTCATGACCGTAGCTCCCGGCATGCTGCTGACCATGGCGGCCATCTGGTTTAACGTGATGATTCTGGGATCAGCGCTTTTTCTGCCGCAGCGCATGGCGCGTATACTGATCCACGAAAACATATCTTTTATCATGGAGACTGTTTTCGCTTTTTATCTGGGTCTGCTCCTGTACGGCGCGCTTACCGCCTTCAGTGAGTGGAAAAAGATTTCCATGCCGGGCCGGAAGAAACTGCTGTATATATTTACGTTTCCGATATTTATGTTTACATACATTCCCATAGCTGCAGTGGCGCTGGTGAGCCGGGTAGAATGGCGTCCCATCTATCATGGAGCCAATCAGCGAAAACTGTCGGGGAACCGGATGTGAAAACAATTTAAGGCTGATGCAGGGCATTCCCTGTACCAGCCTTTTCCTTTAGCCAATCTTCTCCAGTATCTTTTCAATATCTCCGGTCCGTTCTATAATATAATCCGCTTCTGACTGATCGAAAGAAAATCTCTCGTCTCTGCGCGCCGCCACCTGAAGTCCTGCTCGTTTCGCCGCCTGGATGCCGTATGTAGAGTCCTCCACCACAATACACGCTTCCTCCGGGAGCCCCAGCCTCGACAGCGTATAGAGGTAAACCTCCGGATTTGGCTTGCTCTCGCGGAAATTCTGGCCGCTCACCGTCAGGGAAAAATACTGGCTGATCCCGGTCTCCCTCATCATATTTCCGATGGACTCGTCCGACGAAGAAGAAGCGATGGCCAATGTCATGCCTTTCTCCCTTAAGCGTTTTAAAAGCTCCGGAACTTCCGGAAACATGACTTCCCGGTACGGCGCATGATGCGGGCCATACTCCGCCCGAAAAATCCGTTCCACTTCCTCCGCCTCCGCTTTTTCCTTCCACATCTGCGCCACCAGCCGCCAGGTTCTGGCCCTGCTGGCTCCCGCGATCGCTTTCATCAGGGATTCGTCCGCATGCCCGCCGTACCGTTCCAGAAACTCCCGGATATTTTTCAGGTAAAAAGGCTCGCTGTCGATCAGCACTCCGTCCATGTCAAAGATCACCGCTTGTTTTCTCATGATTCTCTCCACTTAAAAAATGATGTTGGTCAGGTACTGCACTGCCAACATCATTTTAAAATTCGTTCGTTCTTCTGTCAACTGCTTCTGTTTGTGATCGTCCAGCTTCCCAGGGACCAGGTGCGTACCTTTTTCTCCGGCTGTTTTTCCGGACGTTTTTCCCTCCGGATGTCCTTATAACGATATACGCTGAGCACGATTCCCAAAAGGATATAAGATACTATGAGCTGGCTTCCTCCTACGGAGAAGAAAGGAAGATTGCTCGCCACCGCCGGCATCAGATTCAGATTTACCATAATGTGCATTACTGACTGCAAAAGAAATACCAGGCCGCTGGCGCATCCCAGGATCATTCCCAGCTGGTTTTTCTGGCGCAGGGAGATCCGGAAAATCCGAACGATCAGATATACAAACAGCGCTGCGGCCAGCACTCCCGCCAATATGCCAAAGGTCGTGACCAGACTGACAAACACATAATCGCTGTTGTATCCCGGCAGGCTCTCCCACAGGCCGGATATCTTCGCAGCGTTGCCCCCTGCCAGGGTGCTGCCCTCCAAAAACTGCCTTGCCGTCTCTGAGACATAACTTGAATCCGAAGCTTTTCCCAGAAACGCCATGATCCTTGCGATCTGGTACTCCGCGAAACCTCCCGCCAGAAACCCGTATCCCATCCATACCAGAAACAATACGGCCATGCCGCCCCACAAAACTGCCAGGATTTTCTTCCGGCGCACCCGGTACCAGCCGTGCCATACGGCGGCGGAAAACAAAAGGGCGAAGGCGGCAAGCAGGATCATCGTGGCAGACAGGGAAGGTATCCGCCAGGATATCCATGCAGGAACCAGCGCCCACAGAAACGGCTTCCACATATCCCGGTATCCGATGCCCCGGCAGTCGTACAATACCGCCCCGTAAATCGGAATATAAAGATACAAAAGCGGCGGAACCGATACGTGCATACCGCCGACATCAATATAGACAGCGCCGGCATGCAGATTCCCGAACAGCATGATTCCCGCAGTCACCATAATTAAATATACCGCCGCAATCCGGCGCGCCCGCCCTGCCAGGACAGTATAATCCAGCCGGCATACCGCCAGCATCAGAACAATTCCTAAAACTGTGTAACGAATATGTCCGTGCAGCCAATACAGGCCGTCACTTCCTGACACATCTCCGCTTCCGGCAGCCAGGGCCGCCTGAAGCACGACGCCGAAGATTCCCAGCGCCCCTGCCAGCGCCAGCGTGCCCCACGACATATGAGGCCTGTGTATCCGGTCCAGGGCAACGCCCGTCTCCACCGGATCCCCCATGTCGCGCACCGCTTTCTCCAGCGCCTCTTCCTCAAACATCCCTTCCGCCTCATAAGCCTCTGCCTGATCTCTGATATGTTCCCGAAGTTCTTCTTCCACCATATCCCTGGCTCCGGCACACCGGATCTGGTCCGTCACGGTATGCAGATATTCTTCCGGCTTCATCCGAACACCTCCAGCGCAAGGACGTCTGTCACCGCCTGAGAATATTCCTTCCACTCTGCTTTCTTTTTCTCCAGATAATCTTTCCCCTCCCGGGTGATCCGGTAATATTTCCGCACTTTTCCCGGGACTTCCTGTTCATAGGACGTCAGATAATGCTTCTCCTCCAGTCCGTGAAGCAGCGGATACAGCGTGCCCGCTTTCAGCTCAAATACATTCTGGGACCGCTTTCTTAACGTGTCGATCATCTCGTATCCATACATATCCTTCTCCGAAAGCAGTCTCAGAATCAACATTCCCATGCTTCCGGACAGCCATGTTCTGTCTGCAGCCATACATATACCTCCTCATATATTGATAATCTATATATAGATTGACTATATATTAGATCGATTATCTATATATGTCAAGGTTTTTTTATGATCGGTGTAAAATCTTCCGTGTCACCGCAGAAAAATCCTCCCATCCTTCCGGACAGTCCTTCCATCACCGGCTTCAGCGCTCCATAGGCGTCCTGGCGGATCGTAACGGCAAATACGGTACATATCCCATGTTCTTTCAAGAAGTCATTCCCTTCCTCATCGCCAAGATCGCAGGGCGACTCTTCCAGATCCAGGGAACCCTCTCCCGGCACCTCGATCTCCAAGGCTCCGGCTTCTTCCCAGAACTCCACGCGAAGCCCCTCGTCCTCCCGGCACAGATCATAGATCTGACGCAGACTCACTTTGTCCGGAAGCAGGTACCACCAGTCCGCCGGCACATCATATACCGGTTTTACAGGTTTTCCGGTATCTTTTTTTCTTTTCATCTCATTCTCCTTTGTCTTTTTTGTTTCTATTATAACAGGAAATACAAAAGATTTCTCTTGACTTTTTCATGGAATCATGTTGCTATAAAAAAGTATAATATAGATATGACGCAGCATAAGGAGGACCTACTTACTATGTGTGGAATTACAGGATATATCGGGAAAAAGCAGGCGGCACCTATCCTGCTCTCCGGGCTTTCCAGGCTGGAGTACAGAGGATACGATTCTGCCGGCATCGCCGTACGCAGAGAAGAAGATCAGAAAATCGAGATCATTAAATCCAAAGGACGGCTTCAGGCGCTGATCGAGAAAACCGACGGCGGACGCGCTGTCCACGGAACCTGCGGAATCGGCCACACGCGCTGGGCCACTCATGGAGAGCCGTCCGTGACCAACGCGCATCCCCACTGCAGTGACGATCATTCTGTGGTACTGGTTCACAACGGTATCATCGAAAACTATACAGAAATCAAGGAAAAACTTCAGAGATCCGGATATACTTTCTATTCCCAGACGGATACGGAAGCGGCGGTGAAACTGATAGACTATTACTACCGCAAATCATCTTCCCCATTGGAAGCCATTTCCAAGGCAATGCTCCGTCTCCGCGGATCCTACGCGTTCGGCATCATGTTCGAGGATCAGCCGGATAAGCTCTTTGCCGCGCGCAAGGACAGCCCGCTTATTATCGGTGAAAGCAAAGACGGTCATCTGCTTGCTTCAGATGTTCCGGCCATTCTGGACATGACTCGCACCGTCTACTACATCGATAATATGGAGATCGCAGAACTCACGGCAGACGAGGCGCATTTCTATAATATTGACCGGGAAGAGATCCAGAAAGAGCCGTCCCAGATCCAGTGGGATTCAGAAGCTGCCGAAAAAGGCGGTTACGAGCATTTCATGATCAAGGAGATCCATGAGCAGCCCAAAGCCGTAAAGGATACTCTTGGTGCATACATTGCCGACGGGCAGATTGACCTGACCGCCGTAGGACTTACCGACGACGTGATCCGGACGCTGGACCGCATCTATATCGTGGCCTGCGGTTCTGCTTACCACGTGGGGATGGCAGCCAAATACATCCTGGAAGATCTGGCCGATATCCCGGTGGAGGTGGATCTGGCCTCTGAATTCCGTTACCGCAACCCACGGATGATGCCCAATTCCATCGTCGTCGTCATCTCCCAGTCCGGAGAGACCGCAGACAGCCTGGCCGCGCTTCGTCTGGCCAGGGAGAAACATGTTCCCGTACTGAGCATTGTGAACGTGGTAGGCTCCAGCATTGCCCGCGAGAGCGATTATATCATGTACACGTACGCAGGACCGGAGATTTCTGTAGCCACTACCAAAGCTTACAGCGCGCAGCTTATCGCCATCTACCTGCTGGCTGTGCAGAGCGCGAAAGCACGGGAAAAGATCTCTGAAGAACGCAGTCTGGAACTGATCCGGGAGCTGCAGACACTGCCGGACAAGATCCAGCGGGTTCTGGATGACAAAGAACGTATCCAGTGGTTTGCCAGCAAGTACGCCAACGCCCACGATGTCTTCTTTGTAGGCCGCGGCATCGATTATTCCATCAGTATGGAAGGCAGTCTGAAGATGAAAGAGATCAGCTACATCCACTCCGAAGCCTATGCGGCCGGCGAGTTGAAGCACGGCACCATCAGCCTGATCGAAAAAGGCATCCTGGTAGTCGGTGTCCTGACCCAGAATGCGCTTTTTGAAAAGACCATCAGCAATATGCTGGAGACCAAGAGCCGCGGCGCCTATCTGATGGGACTGACCTGTTATGGAAACTACAGCGTGGAAGATACCACTGATTTTACCGTATATGTACCAAAGACCGAGTCCTGGTTTACTACCAGTCTCGCCATCGTTCCTCTGCAGCTGCTGGGCTATTATGTCAGCGTTGCCAAAGGTCTCGATGTGGATAAGCCGCGGAATCTGGCGAAATCCGTCACGGTTGAATAATCAGTCCAGGCAGAACTGTTCCCGGGACTGTACAAACACCCGGATATCGCAGTCTGCGCAGTGTCTGCCATTGACCGCAAGCTGATAAGTGATCAGTACTTCCAGTCCTTGCTCGTCTTCAGCGACGCGCACGCTGGTGGTACTGGTTTCTACCTGAAAGCTCCCGTAGGGCACCTGATAGATGCTCTGCCGGGAGCTTCCTTCCTCGAATATCATATGGGCCGCTACCGGTCCTCTTTTGCGGATCTCCAGTCCCCTGTCTTTTATTTTTATGATATTGCGGACCGGTTCCGCCATTCCTTCCATCATCTCGTCAAACAGGATATAATGGTTCCCGTTTTTCTTATAGTACTCTCCTATGTGCACCAGTTCAATGGCATCCTGATCCTCGGAATCTTCTCCGATAGCCTGAAGTCCCGCAATTGTAACCATTACTTCTTTTGTCATCTTTTGCACCTCTCTTCTGTACAGTGTAATTATTTTATCCGTTTTCCGCGAACTGTTCAAGCCCTTTTACCCATTGAAAACGCACCTTTACCGGCAGCCGTTCCGGGTTTGGCCGTTCTGTAATCAGCGTCCACCATGCCACCGCCTGATGTTCCGTCCTGCAGCCGCTCACCCGGATCGCCCATCCCGTCGTTCCGATTCCCAAAAGCAAAAAGCACAATAACGCCAACAAAATTCTGCGCATCCGTCTGTCTCCTTTCCATACCACCGGCGCAGGGCCGTATGCCCTGCTCCTGTTTTGGTCTCAGTATGGCCAGGATACTTCTCCTTTATACCGATGGTCCTCTGTAATCACCGGAATCGTGCAGCTTTCTTTGTTATACCAGGCATTTAAGATCCTGTGCAGAGGCATCCCGCTCTCCGGCTGTTCTTCTTCCCATGCTTCATCGGCTGCCGCTGCTTTTGTCACATACACGGAGGTTCCGCGGGAGTAAGCTCCGTCTGTCTGCAGTTCCTCCAGCAGCTTCGGAAAAGCTTCCAGATACAGTATCTCTTCTGAAAAATAAAAATTCTTCAGATGATTAAAATCCATATTTTTTTGATATTTTTCATCATAGACTTCCTTTGCCTCACGCAAGGATCCGGCTTCCGTTTCAAATGGCTCTACCGGATTATCCTCTGCCGCGCCAAATCCGAAGGTAAGACGATAGGTCCCCTCCTGTCCCGGATCCACACAGACAGATGTCACCAGACTTCTATCCTCCAGCTCCTGACCGCCGCATCCGGTCAGGAAGAGTACCGGAAGCAGGATCGCCGCCAGCATCCTCCGGCCATATTTTCCAACCCGACGCAGTCCACCGGACAGCAGAATCAGGATCTGGAGCGGCGTGGATATCATATAGATAAATTCCTGGCCCCAGTCCATGAACGACGGATTCAAAGCAAATGCATAAGAAGCCGCCAGCAGGGCAAACATCAGATATTTTTTCCTGGTATCCGGCTCTCCGTCCTGAAGAGGCGCCAGAAGCGTACTGCATAAAAGAAACAGCCCTATGACCCATGCAAATACGAAAAGAGCGTCCAGACGCCCCACTACTTTTCCGGGGAAATGGGCCAGAGTCATAGCGGACGCCATGGGAAATACCAGTCCTGTATGTCCCGCGTCCCCATAGATGCCGTAAGAAAAAATGCTGAATGCCAGGATTACGGACGCTCCGGCAAGCCAGACCTTCCCCACGGTTTTCCCGTATTTTCCCTCAGGCGCCGTATGTCCTCTCAAGTGCCACAGGCTCTGTACTGCTCCCAGCCAGCAGAAAAGCTGATACCCGGCTTCCAGCTGGCGCACATCCGCGGACAGCCGCAGTTCAAAGCAGCGTTTCAGATCTACTTCTCCCCACATCATGGCAGTCAGGAAAAGCAGCAGAACGATGAAGAAAGGAAACAGGATCTCGCTGACCCGGTTGCGGCATTCCGCGCCTTTATACAGATTATAGAAACAGAAAATATAGAACCATCCCAGAATGGCCCACAGTCCGGTATCCTTCAGCAGAAACTCCCGGATCAGAAGTCCTGTCATCCTCGCCGCCATCGTCCCCAGTACCCAGTAATGTACATAACAGAGCGCCTTGATCCAGACAGATTCCGGTCTCGGCACGTATACCGTTCCTAAAAGCCAAGCTCCCAGGAACAGCAGTGCCCACAGGACCTGAGTCAGGTTTTCCCGGTTCATGGCCAGCGGCGCCAGCAGCGCCCCCAGGCTGATCAATCCCGCCGTATAATTCCGGTATAACTGCCTGCATGAGATTTTCTGATTCCCTGAAAACATTTCCGATCACCCTTTCTTTCGGAGCTTTACTCTGGCGTCCCTTCGGGCAAAGACGGGCCTTCTGGTAATCATCCGGAACGGGAAGCGCAGCAGGGCGTCTTTATCATCCGCATATCCATTCAGATCAGAAGCCACATACGGCATCAGATACGGAATACCAAAACTGTTCAGATGGGACAGATGAATCAGAACCCACAGATAGGACAGCAGCACCCCGTAGAGCCCCAGCCATGCCCCCATAAACATGCAGCCGTATTTCAGCAGCCGAAACGCCGAAGCAAATTCTTCGTTGGGTATGGCAAAAGAGCAGAGGGCGGTAAAAGCCACCACAATCACCACAATGGGACTGACCAGATTGGCTGTCACCGCGGACTGACCAATGATGAGTCCTCCCACAATACCTATCGTATTTCCTATGGGACCCGGCAGCCGGATACCTGCTTCCCGGATCAGCTCAAAGGATATTTCCATGAGCAGGACCTCACCCAGAGACGGAAACGGCACCCCTTCTCTGGCTGCCGCCATGGACAGGATCAGGTTGGTGGGAAGGAGGCTGGTATGCCACGAAGTCACGGCCACATAAATAGCCGGGAAACTCATGGCGAGGATCGCTGCAAAAAAACGCAGGATTCTTGCAAAAGACGCGGTTTCAAACCGGTTGTACCAGTCGTCGCTGGTCTGAAAGAAGCTGTTGTAATCCGCCGGAAATACCAGTACAGTAGGAGAATGATCCACCACCAGTACGACACGCCCTTCCAGAACGGCCGCCGCCGCCCGGTCCGGACGTTCCGTAGACTGAAACTGCGGAAAAGGAGACAGCCAGTGCTTTTCCACCAGCTGCTCCAGCATACCGCTGTCCAGGATCCCGTCGATCTCATAAGCGTCGAGTCTCTCCCTGATCGTGTCCAGCAGACGGGGATAGATCAGATCTTCCATATAGACCAGCGCCGTCATGGTATGAGAACGGGTTCCTATGGTCTGCTCCTGTACTTTCATGCGAGGGTCCCGGAGTCTCTTACGTATTAACGCCACGTTCAGTTTCTCACTCTCCGTAAACCCTTCCCGGGATCCCCGCATAACCTTCTCGCTCTCCGCCTTGGACACGCCTATGCCCGGATATCCTTTGCTGGATATTTTATAGACGGTGTCATCACCTTCCAGGAACAGGATTCCGTTTCCCGCCAGCAGAGCTGCTTCCGCCTGCTCATATCCGTCAAGAGGCTGCACATCCGACAGGCCGATCACATGCTCCTCCAGCATCAGATTACTGACGGTCACTTCCACATAGACCAGATAACCCTCCTGACGTCCTTCTCCCAGAAATACCTGACGTTTCAGGATATCGTCGCATTTTTCAAAACGCTTTTTCACCCATTCCTGGTTCACGGTCAGGTCTTTTGACACTCCGCCCATATACTGCACGCTCCTTTTTTGTTTTCCGCATCTGGGGGCCCGGCGGCAGGACGCCGGGGCATGAAAAAAGGATGGCATTCAGCCATCCTTTCTGTATTATGTCCTTATCGCCTCACATTATACGGAGTCGTGAGATAAACCTGTTTCGCAAGTTTTCCGGCCCTGAGCTCCCGGTACGCCTGTCTCGCCTTTCCTCTGGTATCATAAATGCCGAACACGGTCGGTCCGCTTCCGCTCATCATTGCGCCCAGCGCGCCATGCTCCACCATGAATCTCTTGATCTCATCGATCACAGGGTAGGCCGGAACCGTCACCGTCTCCAGTACGTTCCCCATCCGGGAAGCCAGCAGACCCAGGTCTTTTTTCTCCATGGCCCGGATCATGGCGTCCACATCCGGATGCTGCTCAGGCCTCAGATCATTAGCGTGGAGATTCTCATACACAAATTTTGTGGAGACGCTGATCCCCGGTTTGGCGATCAGGATATAGCACTTCGGCATGGGCGGGAGCACGCTCAGTTTTTCTCCGATCCCTTCCGCCAGCGCCGTCCCTCTGAGCACGCAGTAAGGCACATCCGCTCCCAGCTTTACTCCCCGGTCCATCAGTTCCTGCCTGGAAAGTCCCAGTTTGTACATCTGGTTCATTCCCCAGAGTACCGCGGCCGCGTCGGAGCTTCCTCCTGCCATCCCCGCAGACACAGGGATCCTTTTCCGAAGCCGTATGCCGATGCCGTCCCGAAGGTCGAATTCATCTTTTAAAAGCTGCGCCGCCTTATATACCAGATTGTTTTCATTTGTAGGCAGATAATACAGATTTGTCTCCACCTGAATCCCCGGCTGTTTTGTCTTACGGATCTCCAGTTCATCGCAAAGTCCGATGGTCTGCATGATCATCCTGACTTCATGATATCCGTCTTCTCTTCTGCGCAGCACATCCAGTCCCAGATTGATCTTTGCCAGCGCTTTCAGTTCTATCCTGTCCATTCGTTTCCCTTTCCGCTCCCCGTCCGGCGCCGCCTCCTGCGCGGCTGCCTGCTTTTCCTTTTTACGATTATAGCAGGAAGCGGGAAAATACGCAACGCAAGTTATTTCTTCCGTGCCGCGGCTTCTTCCAGGTCGTCAAAATCCCCCAGATCCTGTATTCTTACATGAGACGCATCCACACCGCTTCCCGGATGCTCCAGCTGCTGACGAAATGTGGAGGGATAAATCCCTTCCAACTGTCCCCGGGCGCTTTCGGCCCGGAGCAGACAGATCTCTTCCAGCGTATCCAGCGCTGTCAGAAAATCCTCATAGGTACAGAATGCTGTAGGATCCTGCTGCACATAAGGCGCGATCATCTCCCCTGTCTCCTGAGTCTTTTCTTCCAGATATCCGCTCTCTATATACCCTTTAAGGAACTGGTCAAAATACTCATGATACTTCTGAAAATATTCATCGTTCTTCATCAGATTGTGATACAGAGGGCGTTCCTGCATAACCTCTCCCGGCGCGGGTGTATTGATGGGATAATTGATCAGCACATCAGGATCCCGGATCGGGTCCGTCATACCCAGCGCATACGTCCCAAACGCAAGATTATAATCCCATGGAAGGATACTTAAGACTCCGTCTTCCTCATAGAGAAAATAATTATGTCCGGTCCGCCCAAGATAACTGTCCCAGTTCATCACGAACACCTGGACTGCAAAATACCGCAGGACTTCATCCACGTTCACAGCCGTCTCCAGGTCTTCTCCCCGGTCAAGCGTACGGAGAGCCTCGATCAGCCGCTCCTGGTCCTCTTCGCTCACATGAAATTTCGCGTTGCGGAAAATGTTGTCATAACTTTCCGGATTCTCATCTACATACCGCAGCGCCACGTCCGCATTCTCATCTGACAGCCGCCGGTAGTCCGGCTTATACAGTTTTCCGTGGTCACTTCCAAAATTTCTCCTGGCAAACGCCTCTTCCGGCTCCTCTACCGCCAGAAATAGTCCCCAGGGTTCACCGTTCACCGTAACCCAGACGTAACTGCAGAGCGGGGCAGGAACTCCCATAAAATCCATCATGTCATATACAAGATAACTTTTCATATAACTGTTATCCTGAAAAGAAGAATCCAGGGACAATTTATCCAGGCCATAATAATTTCTTCCGTCCTCATAGTGATCAAACTCCAGCTTCAGGCTGTAACGGTGAAGCCCGTATTCTTCCGTCAGCCGCAGGGAATTATTTCCCTTTGCCCTAAGGCCCGCCCGGGAGATTTTTTCTCCATCCACCACCACGTCGCAGGGAATATAGGTTTCCCCGCCGGCCTGTTCCAAAAATCCATCCCAGTCTTCCACCTGCAGATCTATGGTATGTACCCGGCTGTCATCGAAAAGGCGGCTGACATATCCCGGTTCATTTCCGGTCTCCCCATGCACATTCCCGCCAAAGAAAACTCCGGCAAACAGCAGGGCCGCGGCCGAAGCCGCAGCCAGGCAGATCCTGCCTTTGTGTCCCTGTCTCATATCTGGGACCGCCTTTCCCTCTCTGCATCTTTTTCAGAGAGAATCAGTCATCGTAATCAGAACCGCCGTCGTCGTAGTTGGATCCGCCATCGTCATAATTGGAGTCCCCGTCGGACGCCTCCAGATCATAATCGGATCCGCCGTCATCATAGTTAGTATCCCCGTAGCTGCTGTCTCCGGACGGAGCAGGCACTGGCGATGGCGCAGGCGCCGGTTCCACATAGTCGGTCACCCCGTCCGCGTTCGGGCCATAGTCCGTGTCGTCATAGTCCGTCACTCCGTCCGCGTTCGGACCATAGTCCGTGTCATCATAGTTCGTCACTCCGTCCGCATTCGGGCCATAATCCGTGTCATCATAGTCCGTCACTCCGTCCGCGTTCGGACCATAATCCGTGTCGTCATAGTCCGTCACTCCGTCCGCATTCGGGCCGTAATCCGTGTCATCATAGTTCGTCGCATCGGTGGAGGCCGCCGGCTCCGCATAATCGGTCACCCCGTCCGCATTCGGACCATAATCTGTATCGTCATAGTCCGTCACTCCGTCTGCATTTGGGCCATAATCCGTATCGTCATAGTCCGTCACTCCGTCCGCGTTCGGGCCGTAATCCGTGTCGTCGTAACCGGTCGCGCCGTCCGCGTTCGGACCGTAATCTGTCGCCGTATAGTCGGTTGCCCCTTCGATATCAATATCGCTGGTCAGCTGCATTGTTGATACATATCCTTGTACATCTGCCACAATCTCATTCAGAAATTCCTGATCCGGGATCGCGGAACCCTTTTCCACTTCAATCACTATCTGCCGGTTTTCGCCTTCAATCTCTTCTGTGAAATATCCGGCCTCATTGATATCTTCCACCAGATCCCGGACTACTTCCCGACACTCGCGCCCGATAAACTGTTCCGCGTTCTGTACCAGAGAGATTCCATCACTGTTGACGCCTTCCACCGCGGTGACGATCCCCTGATCATCATAATGTACGGCCACTTCCGGATTTACCTTTACATACAGGACGCCTGTTTCCGGCACGACTGACGCTGCCGCCTCCTGCATCGTAACTTCCCCTGCGGTTTCCTGAACCGTTTCTCCGGCAGCTTCCTGCACAGTCCCTCCGCATCCGGTCAGCGTTCCTGCTCCGAGCATCATTGCCATGGTCATTACTGCAAATAATCTGTTCTTTCTCTTCATCATTTTTTCAGTCTCCTTTTCTTTTTATTATTTCACGTTCTTGTTTCAGGAAGGTCGAAATTTCTTGCTTCTGTTTATAGATTACGGAATCCGATTCCCAAAACCGGGGGATTGAAAAAAATTTTTTAATTTTTTTAGTAAATCTTCTAATCGTCATCATCGTCGTTATCATAGCCGCTGTCTCCGTCATCGCCGCCATCGTCACCGCTGTCATCATAGCCGCTGTCCCCGTCATCGCCGCCATCGTCACCGCTGTCATCATAGCCGCTGTCCCCGTCATCGCCGCCATCGTCACTGCTGTCATCATAGCCGCTGTCTCCATCCTCCTGCACGGGCAGCGTCTGTGGATCCGGGGCCGGCTCTCCGGCATCACCTGCCGTATTTTCCACACTGTAGTCAGATATTCCGTCGTCCGCATCGTCACTGCCGTAATCCGACACCCCGTCATCCGTATCACTGCTGTCATAATCCGATACCCCGTCATCCGTGCCGTCACCGCTGTAATCCGATTCTCCGGCTTCCTGATCCGGCATCGGCTCCGCTGCCGGAGCTGTCGGTATCACCACCTGTATGGATTCGTCCACGCTGTTCTGATCCGGCGCTACATCTTCTCCAATATAGATAACGATCTGCGTTCCGTATTCCTCTTCCATCTGTGAGCGCATACCTTCTTCTTCTCTTAGCTTCCACTCGGTATCCGTACTGTCGATGGAGATCGACACACTGTCTCCATTGGACAGATATCCCATATCCATGGCCCGCCTGATCAGCTCATGCGTCACATCCTCCCGGTCTTTTCCGCTATAGTCATACTCTCTGATCAGGTCTTCCCCGTCAGCATTCAGCCCTTTCAGGTCCAGGACTCTCTCCGTACGGCTGAGTGTCATCTCCACCTCCGGATTGATCTGGATGCGAATGGTTCCGTACGCTACAAAGTTAGGCTGATAATATCCAAAGAATACCAGACAGAAGCAGGCTGCCGCTGCCGCCACGGCGGCGATCTGCCTTATCAAATATTTTTTCTTTTTCTCATGCGCCGGTGATCTTAGTTCTACGACATTCTGTACGGTGTCTCCCACCTGGTAATTCAGGTTGGCCGCCTTCAGGAATCTTCCTTCTTCATCCAGGAGCACCGCATAGGCAGGATGCGTTTCCATAACCAGATATTTCATCGTCCGCTTCCTCCTTTCCCGGGACCGATCTGGCACAGATGGCCGCGAATGATCTCATACCCGTTGGTGAAAGCCAGGAGGATGGCCGCCAGATATTTTCGGTGCCGCTCCATCGTCTTCTTATCCGTTCCGGATCCCTGCGACAATTCATTTACCGGCAGGCGGCCTGTCTTTACGAAACGGTCCAGCAGTTCCGGATTCTTTCTCGCGTAATCCAGCACTCCGCGGCATGCTGCCAGCGTTCTTTCCTGTTTGGGACAGTTATCCGCCACGTCAGAAAAAGTTATTCCCAGGACGGCAAGCTGTTTCTCAAATTCCTGAATCTCCTTACGGCTGGCTTCCCGCATCTCATATGCTTCCACCTCATTTTTCTGATCCGGAAGCATATCCAGAAGTTCTGTCTTCTCCTCCTCATCTGCCGGAGCATGAAGAGATCCCACATGTTCATGCCTCTTTTCTTTTCGATAGTAATCGATCAGGCGGCTGCGGATCGCTCTCGCCGCGTACGGCAGGAACGCTCCCCGTCCCTTTTCATAGTTCATCACCGCTTCATAAAAGGCAAACATGGCGATACTGATTTCATCTTCATTTTCACCGTAGGACTTCTTCGTCGTTTTCATAGCCTCGCTTCGAATAAAGCCCATGTACTGGCGGATCAGAGCATCCGCCGCTTCCGAGGCTGCTTTTGCCGCATATACCTGCGCAACAATATCATGTTCTATGACCGCCATTATCCATCCCCCGCCTCCACTATAGAAGAATACGCAAAATGCCCCGCATTTTCGGGGTATTTTGAAAATCTGCAACATTATTTTATTCAGAAGCGTACAATATCCTTATTTTACTCCCATTATAGCAAAACCCTTACTTTTCTCTCTATCAAATTCATGTAAAATCTGTGTAAAAAAAGCAGGAAACCTTCTTGATTTCCTGCTCCCTTTACCATATCTGTTCCCATCTTAACCGACAGGTCTGTCGTCTTCCGTGATATTTCTCAGCACACGGCAGGGATTTCCCGCAGCGACCACATGATCCGGAATATCCTTTGTGACAACGCTTCCGGCTCCAATCACCGATCCTTCCCCGATCGCCACTCCGGGAAGAATCGTAACGTCTCCTCCGATCCATACATTGTCGCCGATCGTGATCGGCTCCGCTTTTTCCAGCCCCTCATTCCTCTCCTCCACCGTCAAAGGGTGGATCGCCGTATACATGCCGCAGTTGGGGCCGATAAAACAGTACGTCCCGATCCTGACCGGCGCGCAGTCCATCAGATAGGCGTTATGATTGATAAACGTATGATCGCCGATGACGCACCTTGTACCATAGTCTGTATAAAACGGGGAAAGGATCGTGACGTCTTCCCCCTTATTCGGCAAAAGTTTTTTCAGGATCTCTTCCCGTTTTTCTTCCATTTTGGGAGGAGTCTGGTTCAGATAAAAACACAGCTCGTCCGTATCCGTTCTCTGTTCCTGCAGTTCCGGATCGTGATTCGCATTATACCAGTATCCCTTTTCCAGTTTTTCGCGTTCAGTCATATGAAACTCCTTTCAGCACTTATCATATCTGGTTTGCAGATATGATAATATACTCCTCCCTGTACGTCAATCGGGAGAAAACGGCGCAGCTTAAGCTGCGCCGTTCCCCATCACAGTCTTCTTTTTTCATACCGTCCCGCCGTTCCCGCGCCCGCTGATCTCTTTGATCAGCAAAAGCTTCTGTCCCGGACGGACTGCCTCCTCTTTCAGCTCATTCAGTTCCGCCACTGCCGCGCATGAAGCGGCGTGTTCCCTGGCAATATCCCACAGACTTTCCCCCGGCTGTACCACATGGATCACCATGCCCGGCATCCGTTTCAGGCGTTCCATGTCAAGCGGCTCTTCTTCCAGATCCTCCACCAGATCCAGTTCTCTCTGGCACTGGAAAAGAGCCTGAATCTGAAGCACCATCTTGATCTCCACTTCTCTTTCATCCTGCATGTTAACCGTAATTTGATCCAGTCCCAGAGAAACCTGCCATCCGCTGTTTTCTGACAGTTCTGACGTTTCTACCGTATAATCAAACGGGAAGCTTCCCATCGCGCAGGCCACGGGCTGTGCGTCATCTGAGGTCGTATAAAGTACCCACGGCTCCGTCATTCCCTGTACCTGCAGCCCTTTCTCCGAAATTTCCATATGTCCCGCATGGATCTGAGCCCCCGCGCTCAGGATCTGAAGGATAGAAGGCGCTCCTTCTTCCAGTTTCAGTCGGCCTCCCGCCCTGGCCCTGGCGTCCGATATTCCCTGCACAAAATCCCAGGCATAGGTCTGTCTCACAGGATGGATCTCCCGGTCCAGACTATAAGCATCGCAGAGCACTTCGCCGGAACTCTCTTCCAGGTACCGCATGCGTAGTTCCAGTACCGCGTCAATACGCACTGTCCTGGGTTCTCCGTCATAATCGGCCTGGAGCTCCATATCCGCGCGCTGCAGCGACACTTCCGTCTTCCCCGTCAGATCGGGCCGGCATCCTTCACACTCTATTTCCTGCTGGAAAGGAATACTCTGCTCCAGCCACTGCAGCCGTCCGACATCCTCTGCTTCACCTTCATACAGAAAAAACACGGACAATTCTCCTTTTATAATCACTTTCCCTTCTTCCGGACGTATCCCCAGCCCCTGAAGTCGCAGCTCTTTCCAGATAATCTTCCGTATATTCGGCTTCCCCGGAGGCAGCGTCAATTCTTCCCTGATTCGAAGAGTATCCTTTTTATGTACCGTTTCCTGCTGCACACTGACCGGACAGGTACGTATAAACAGGTCTTTTTCTTCGGGAGGCGCGCCGACCAGCGCGGCTGGCTGTTCCCGGTATGCCTCGGCTTTCAGTGCCAGCACACATTTCATATTCACCTTGCGGGAATGTATCGCCGATGCATGGAGATCTTCCAGTTCCCAAGAGAAATCCAGTCCGTCTCCATCCTCCAGTTCATTCAAAAAGACGGTCTCTTCTACCGGCACGCTGCCTTCCAGCGCGTCCGGCATCCGGTCCGCCCCTTCTCCCACATACAGGATCCGATAGAAAAAGACTCCACGTACCTTGATTTTTCCGCTCTCGCCTTTGATCTCGTCCGCCCGGAATTCTCCCTGCTTATGAATAATCCGGAAAATATCAGGCTTTTGATCCGGCACATTCAGATCTTCCTCCAGCGTAATCTGACTGACCGCGCCGCCTTTCCGGCGGTTCAGGCCAATATATCTCCGTACCAGTTCCATTGTTCTCCCCTCTTTCTTTTTATTCAAATACCACCGGCTGCTCCAGATATTCCAGTTTCAGCACCAGATAAGGGCAAGTCACCGCGTCTGCCGTCTGCTCTGTTCCATCCGGACCTAAAAGCTCTGTGTCCACATAGACCGCGTTGCCGGTCAGATACAAATCTTCCACCGCAATACTATAACCGCTGCTTGGCTGCTCTCCATATCCAATGCAGATATACAAATATCCGTCATCCTCATACGTCACCTTGAATGGTTCTGTTTTTTTCTCCTCCAGCACGTTCCGAAGCTCTTCCGGGGTCCTTTCCGGATCCAGCACCGTAAAATCCAGGTCTTTTACTTTTTCCTCATCCTGCGTCTCCACTCCGCATGCTGTCAGCATCAGCACTGTCAGACAGATCAGACACCATTTTCTCATACCTGAAAAACTTCCTGTTCGTTTGCTCTATCATATGTGGAAAAAAACCATTTCAGACCAGCGTTCTTCCTTGTATTCCCGTTCCTAATCCATTATAATGATAGATATTGAAAAATGGAGGATCGTTTCGTGCATTTCAAAGTATCCAAAGAAGACCAGACCAACCACCGCTACAGCGGCGTGCTCTGTCATCCTACTTCTTTCCCGTCTCCTTACGGGATCGGAGACCTGGGACAGGGCGCTTATGATTTTATCGACTTCCTGGCGGATGCCGGGCAGCATCTGTGGCAGATCCTGCCTTTGTGTCCGACCACATGGGGAGATTCTCCCTACCAGGGCTTTTCCGTATTCGCAGGTCAGCCTCTGCTGATCAGTCCGGATCTCCTGAAAAAACAGAATCTGCTTTCTGAAGAAGATCTGGAAGACATTCCGGATTTTGATCCGGACAAGGTAGAATACGGAGAAGTAAAGACATATAAAAAAGGACTTTTCCAGACCGCCTGGAAAAATTTTCATCATACCGCCGACAAGAATTTGCTGGAAGAATATCAGGCGTTCTGCGACAGCAACGAATACTGGCTGAATGATTATGCCCTTTTTATGGCCGGAAAAGACTACCACAAAGGACTGAACTGGTATGAGTGGGACACCAGTCTCAGAGATCCTGATCCGCTGGAGAAGGAGGAATGGACAGAAAAGCTGAAGGATGAAGTGGATTATTATAAGTTTCTTCAGTTTCTGTTCTTCGACCAGTGGTTTGATCTGAAGGAATACGCCAATAATAAAGGAATCGCCATCATCGGTGACATCCCGATCTTCACCTGTCTGGACAGCGCGGACGTATGGGCGAACCGCCGCCTCTTCCGCCTGGACTCGAAAGGCTTTCCGCTGGAGACGGCCGGTGTTCCGCCCGACTATTTCAGCGCTACGGGACAGCTCTGGGGCAATCCGCTCTATGACTGGGACGTCCATGCCGCCGACGGTTATTCCTGGTGGATCGAACGCATCCGCAACCAGCTGGATCAGGTGGATTATCTCCGCATCGATCATTTCCGCGGTTTTGAAGCCTACTGGGCCGTACCCGCCGGGGAAGAAACCGCTGTGAACGGAGAATGGAAGAAAGGCCCCGGAGAAGATCTTTTCCTTGCCATTGAAAAGGAACTGGGCGAAGGACTTCCCATCTTCGCGGAAGATCTGGGTATCATCACTCCGGAAGTAGAGCGTCTGCGGGATATGTTCGCGTTTCCCGGCATGAAAGTACTGCAGTTCGGTTTTGAAGGAGAAGGCGAAAGCACTTTTCTTCCCCATCAGCTGGATACCCGTAACTGCGTCTGTTACACCGGCACCCATGACAACGATACCAGCTGCGGCTGGTATGCCAACACGAATGAGCAGAACCGGGACAAGGTACGGCGCTACATGAACACCGACGCCAGCAGCATCAGCTGGGATTTCATCCGCACCTGCCTGGGTACTATTGCCAGATACGCCATCTTCCCGGTTCAGGACCTTCTGAAGCTGGGCAGCGAGGCCCGTATGAATATTCCCGGAACTCCTTCCGGAAACTGGACTTTCCGTTTCCGCGAAGGGCAGCTGAACCAGGGGATCGCAGACGGGCTGCGTCAGATGACCCGTTTATTCGGGCGTTGGGGATAATCCCTTTTTAACGGAAAGAAGGATTTGACATGATAAGATTTTTACTGATAGCATTGCTTCTGTTCCTCTACCTGCTCCTTGGAATACCTGTTCTGCTGGTTGAGAAGCTGGTCGCGAAGATTAATCCGCATGCGCGGGATATCAGCTGCCTTCGCATGGTGCAGTGGGCTTTCAAACTGATGCTCTGGATCACCGGCGCCGACATCTCCTATATCGGCAGAGAAAACGTCCCCAAAGACCGTGCGGTTCTTTACGTGGGCAATCATAACAGTTATTTTGACATTCTGCTTACGTATTCTCAATGTCCCGGCCTGACCGGTTATGTGGCCAAATCCGAAATGCTGCGTTATCCCCTGCTCCGCGACTGGATGAAGCGGCTTTACTGCGTATTTCTGGACCGCAGCGATCTTCGCGCCGGTATGCAGATGATCCTGACATGCATAGATTATATCAAGAATGGTATCTCTATCTGTATTTTTCCGGAAGGCACCCGGAGTAAGGACGGGCAGATGCAGCCTTTCCATGAAGGGAGCCTCAAAATGGCTGCCAAGACCGGCTGCCCCATTATTCCGATGGCGATCAGCAACTCCGCACAGATCTTCGAAAACCATATGCCGTTTGTCCGTCCATGCAAAGTGATCGTAGAATATGGGGCGCCTGTTTATCCCAAAGAGCTGTCAAAAGAAGACCAGAAATTTCTGGGTGCGTATACGCAGAAAAAAATCCAGGAAATGCTGGATCAGCATCATATAGATTGAGGAGGCAGTTATGAAAATTGTAGTATTGGCAGGAGGTATCAGCACTGAACGCGACGTCTCGCTGGTCAGCGGAAGAGATATCTACCGGGCGCTGAAAGAAAATGGACATCAGGCAATACTGATAGATCTTTTCCTTGGCCTTCCGGAGCCGGGAAGATCCCTGGACCAACTGTTTGACGCCGATATAGACTGGACCGCTTCCATCTGCAGCGTGTCTGCAGAAGCCCCCGATCTGGAGTCAGTCAAAGCGCTGCGTCCCGGATACCGGAGTCTTCTCGGCCCTCATGTGCTGGATCTCTGTGCGATGGCCGATATGGTATTTCTCGCCCTCCACGGTTCCAACGGGGAGGATGGCAGAATACAGGCTCTTTTCGATCTGATGGGTATCCGCTATACAGGAACCGGCCATGTAAGCAGCGCCATCAGCATGGACAAAGATCTGACAAAGCGCATGTTCCATGCCCTGGGGGTTCCTACTCCGCCGGGTGTTACAGCCGTGAAAGGGAAACCGTTCACTCTCCCGGAGGAGGTAGGCTTTCCCTGCATGGTAAAAACATGCTGCGGAGGTTCTTCCGTGGGCGTTTATAGGGCAGATACCCCGGAGTCTCTCGCCGGAGCTCTGGAAAATGCGTTTTCCTATGAAGATCAGGTAGTCGTGGAACGGTGCATTATCGGACGGGAATTTTCCATCGGAGTCATCGATGGAAAGGCTCTCCCTGTCATCGAGATCGCGCCGCTGGAAGGTTTTTATGATTATAAAAGTAAATATCAGGCCGGAAGCACCATAGAGACCTGTCCCGCCGACCTTCCGGAAGAGACGGCTGCGCGTATGCAGAAACATGCGGAAGAAGCATGTGCCGCTGTAAGCATTGAAGGATATGCCCGGGTGGATTTTATGCTGGATGATCGTACCGGGACAGATTATGCGCTGGAGATCAACACTCTTCCCGGGATGACTCCCACCAGTCTGCTGCCGCAGGAAGCGGCCGCCATCGGATACAGCTTCCCGCAGCTCTGCGAATGGATCCTTCAGGTATCCTTGAAAAAATATCAGTGATCCCGGATTTCGGGACAGGAAGGACGGATTATCATGAAAAATTTTACGGCAGGCCAGTTTCTGGAAGCCTGCGGAGGAACCTTCTACGGCCCTTCCGGGATTCTGGAACAAAATATACAGGGAGTAAAAGTCGACAGCCGTCAGATCCGGAAAGGAGACCTGTTCCTCGCCACCGTGGGCGAACGGACAGACGGCCACCGCTTTATCCCCGGAGTGTTTGAGAAAGGCGCTCTGTGCGCGGTCAGCCAGCAGAAGCTGACCGATCCCGCCGGCCCTTATATTCTGGTCAAAGATACGCTCCAGGCCCTGAAAGACGGCGCGGAGGCTTACCGGAAAACCCTGTCCATTCCGGTTATCGGAGTGACCGGCAGTGTAGGAAAAACCAGCACCAAAGAAATGATCGCCGCAGTTCTGGGCCGGAAATACCATGTTCTCAGAACGCCTGGCAATTTCAATAATGAAATCGGTCTTCCTCTGACCATTTTCATGATTGACCGGGAACATGAAGCCGCGGTTCTGGAGATGGGTATGAACCATTTTGGAGAGATGCACCGGCTGAGCCGTATGGCCCGTCCCACTCATTGTGTTTTTACCAATATCGGCGTCGCTCATCTGGAGTATCTGGGATCCCGGGACGGTATCTTGAAAGCCAAGATGGAGATGCTGGATTACGCGGCTCCCGACGCCGGGATCTTCATAAACGGCGATGACGATAAACTGGCCGTTATGAAAGATCGTGCCATAACCTTCGGATTAAAAAAAACCAACCAGATTTATGCCGATCAGATCGAGAATCTGGGGCTGGACGGCATCCGCTGCCGGATCCGCACGCCGGAAGGAGACATTCACGCTGCCATCCCGATCCCCGGCATGCATATGGTCTACAACGCCATGGCCGGCACCTGCGTGGGACAGTCCCTGGGGCTTAACTCAGAAGAAATAGAAGCCGGGATCCGGTCCCTGTCCGCCCTCCCGGGCCGCGGGCATCTTCTGCATACCCCTCGCTTTACGCTGCTGGACGACTGTTACAACGCCAACCCGGTCTCCATGCGCGCCATGCTGGATGTGCTGGATCAGGCGCTCACCCGCAAAGTGGCTGTCCTGGGAGATATGGGCGAACTGGGAGATCAGAAAAAAGAACTCCACGCATCCGTAGGAGAACACTTAAAGGATCTTTCCATCGATGTGGTCGTCACCATCGGCCCGCTCAGTGAATTCATCCACGAAGCGGCCAGGACGGCTTCCCCGTCTTCCTGCTGTCTTCATTTTCCGGACAAAGAGTCCTTCTTAAGAGACAGGGATCATATCCTGAAAGACGGCGACTCGGTCCTGGTCAAAGCTTCTCATTATATGGGATTTGAAGAGATTGTAAACGTTTTATCAGAATCATAAGGAGATATGACAATGCTGAATTTTGAATACTACACGCCCACAAAAGTTGTCTTCGGAAAAGGGACGGAAAAAAGAGCCGGAGAACTGGCCAGATCCTTCGGCGCTTCCAAAGTGCTGGTACACTACGGCGGCGGCAGCGCAAAAAAATCCGGTCTTCTGGACCGGGTCTGCGATTCTCTGACAGAAGCCGGACTGCCTTACGTATTGCTGGGCGGCGTGGTACCCAACCCCCGCCTTGGACTGGTTAAAGAAGGCATCGAACTCTGCCAAAAAGAAGGCGTGGATTTCCTTCTGGCCGTGGGCGGCGGCAGCGTCATCGATTCCGCCAAAGCCATCGGCTACGGATTATATCATAACTGTGATCCGTGGCTCTTCTATGACAGAAAAGCCACTGCTGCCGGATGTATCCCCATCGGCGCCATCCCCACTATCGCGGCCGCCGGAAGCGAGATGAGCGATTCCTCCGTCATCACCAATGAAGACGGCTGGCTCAAGAGAGGCTACAGCAGCGATTACAGCCGCTGCCGTTTCGCCATCATGAATCCGGAGCTGACCTGTTCTCTGCCGCCTTACCAGACCTCCTGCGGATGCACGGACATCCTGATGCATACCATGGAGCGGTATTTCAGTCATGAGAAACACACAGAGCTGACCGACAGCATCAGCGAGGCCTTAATGCGCACGGTGATGCACAATGCGCATGTTCTCATGGAAGACCCGCAGAACTATGACGCCCGCGCGGAGATCATGTGGGCAGGCAGTCTCTCCCACAATGGACTTACCGGCTGCGGAACCGCCGGAGACTGGGCCTCCCATCAGATCGAGCATGAGCTGGGCGGTATGTTCGATGTGGCTCATGGCGCCGGTCTGGCCGCTGTCTGGGGCAGCTGGGCGCGTTATGTCTATCAGGAAGAGCCGGAGAAATTCGCGCATTTTGCCATCCATGTGATGGGCGTCCCTGCGGATTCCGGCACGGCAGAGGAGACCGCTCTGGCAGGCATCCGGGCTATGGAAGATTTCTTCCGTTCCATCAACATGCCGGTCTCTCTCTCAGAACTGGGCGTACATCCTACAGATGACCAGATCCGTGAGATGGCACAGAAATGTGTCTTTTTCGGGCATCGCACGGTAGGCGGATTCAAAGTCCTCCATGCGGAAGATGTCGAAAAGATCTACCGCATGGCTCAATAATTCATGGTTTTGTCTTACCGAGATGCTCCCGGATAAGCGGGAGCATCTCTTCTTTTCTTTTTCCCATAGCAAAAGCAAGCTCGCTGTACAGCGCCTCTTCCGCCATCTTCATATATCTCTCGTCTACAGACGCCGCTTTTTTACCCTGACGAAGACGCGTCTGTTTTCTCCGGTACAGAGTCTTGAGAATCCCTACCCACTGTCTCCGGTCTCCGGAATTCAAAGCCTCTTTATATCTCTCTTCCCTCAGCTTTTCATTATCTACCTTCAGTTCCTGAATATCCGGTATCTCATCCAGGAAATTCCACGCTTCACTCTCGGATATCAAACGCCGGGCATTGACGTTCTCCTTATCAATCGGGAAATAAATACGGTTTCCTTTTACCGCCAGAGGCACCAGCACATAATACAGCCTCCCTTTATCCGCGCCGGGGATATCCGGATGTATAATATCTTCCACCCGGCAGATACCGTTGTGTCCGTACATGATGTATTCGCCTTTTTCAAACCTCATTTTTCGCCTCCTCAAATACAAGTTCTATAGTACTGATACAACCTCTGATCGTCGTTTTGAATCCCTCATAGCGTTCCGGCACATGAAGGCAATTATTTGTGTCTATATGAACATCAAAAATCGTCCCGCTGCCTTTTGACCTCAAAGGCGGTGTTTCATCTGAGATATAAAGCAGATGTTTTCCCACCCAGATCCCCTGAATGTTTTTCTTTCGCAGCTTATACTGCACCGGCATGCTGACTTTTCCCCTGACAACCCTTGTTTTTTCTTCCCCTATTGCAAACATCGAAATCCCCCTTTTCGCCGGAATCTTCAGAAACAGAAAAAGAACCAGACAGGCTACAATGAGCGACCGGTTCTTTTGTATTTCTCTATTATCCAGCAATTCAACCTTCCCCATGTGTTTTCTCTGCTAATATATATTTATCATAACAAATTCTTCCACATTTTGTAAGGGGGTAATCGAAAATATTTACTTTTTTCGCACAATTGCTTCTTTAATCACATGATTTTCCACACTCAGGACGCGGATCTCCAATTCGTCTGTCTCCCAGACAAAGCGTTCTCCATCGTCCGGCACTCTGCCCGCCAGCCCCCAGATGTACCCGCTGAAAGTATCAAAGGTATCCGTCGGCAGCTTGACTCCTACTGTCTCTTCCACTTCATCCAGACTTGCGCTCCCCTGAATCTTCCAGCAGTCTTCACCCAGCTTGCGGATATCTTCCGGCCGTTCCGGTTCCTCTGCGTCATTCAGATCTCCCACCAGAGCTTCAATCAGATCGTGGTCTGTAATAACACCGCTCATCCCTCCGTATTCGTCGATCAGAATTGCAAAATAGACCTTCTTTTCCTTCATTTGCCGCAGGAGCACATTTGCCTTCATACTCTCCGGAATCAGATACGGCTCTTCCACGCATCGTTTCATGATATTTTCTCTGCTTCTGTCGTCTGTCCGGAAATAATCTTTCGTATCCAGAACTCCCACAATGTCGTCCTGGCTCTCGCCGACCACCGGATAATGAGTATAACGATGATTGCGGATCACTTCCTCCCACTCCTCCGGCGTATCTTCCAGATAAAGCATCACTGCCTCCCGGCGGTGAGTACAGATCTCGTCCACCGGAATATCATCAAACTCGAACACATTGCGGATCATCTGTGTCTCTTCCAACTGAATATTTCCCTGCTCGCTTCCCTCCATCAAAAGCATGCGGATCTCCTCTTCTGTTACCTGATCCTCTTCTTCCTCAGGGCTGATCCCCATGAGACGCAGGACCAGATTTGTGGACACAGTCAGAAGCCATACCAGAGGCGCAAATACCTTCGCGACAAAATACAGCAGCCCGGCCATCCCCAGCGCCATCTGCTCCGTCTTTTTCATAGCCAGGCGCTTCGGCACCAGTTCTCCAAATACCAGTGTAAAATAGGACAATATGATTGTGATCAAAACAATGGCCGCGGATCTGAGCACATTTGCCGGAACCGGAACCCCTGCCTCCAGCAGCACCGTCACCAGCGGATCAGCGAAAGTATCCGCCGCGAACGCACTCTGTAAAAATCCTGCCAGCGTGATCGCCACCTGAATCGTGGCGAGAAATCTGGCCGGCTGCTCGATCAGGTTATTCAGTTTCAGCGCACGTCTGTCCCCTTCACCCACCAGCTTTTTCAGCTTCGTCTCGCTCATGGACAATACGGCGATCTCCGCGCTGGCGAACACCGCATTTAAAAATATCAGTATAATCAATAGTACTATGGCCTGCATACATTCCTCTCCTTCTAATCATTGCCAATTTTCTTAAAAATACACAAAAAGGTATAGCCTGTTCGTCTTAAACGTCTACAGACTATACCTTTCTCTATTCATATGACTGCATGAAGCAGTGCCGTCTCCGTGCAATTATGTGTATCTTGATCGCCGTCGGCGTCGCTCTCCATGATTTTCACCTGTCCTTCCTTCTCAGATATCTATGGGGGCAATCATATCACATTCCTGCGGAAATATCAACCGTTTTTTCCGGACTCCGACATGCTGGTCAATGTATAACCGGTTTTTGCCACCAGAACCCGTATGTCATCCCGGGTTACCGGCTGTTTGGTATGAAGAACTGCGCTTTTCTTTTTCAGGCTTACTTCGGCAAAATATCCGTCCTGGCGGTTCAGGGCGTTTTCCATACGCGCCTCACAGTTTCTGCAGGTCATGCCGTCAATCCCGATCTGATACGTATAGGGATAATGAGACAGGTCGCGGTCCTCCGGTCCCGTCTTTCTGACCTGATCTCCGCCTCCCCCGCAGCAGCCCTGTTTCAGCTTCCTGCAGTAACTTCTGACCGCAAATACACAGATCAGAACCAATACCACTATAATAATTGCATTTGCCATACCGTTCATCCTCCCGTTGCAGTTTCAGTTAGCGTATCCTAATTTCATTTCTACTATAGCACGGTTTCAGGACTTCTGGCAAGCCTCTTCCGGATCTTTCAGCAGATTCGTCATGCTTCTCAAACTGATGGCAAGCGTAGAGGTGTTATGCAGCAGCGCGGAGGCGGCCGGAGTCAGGATCCCTCCCACTCCCAGCAGGATCAGTCCCAGATTAAAACCTATCACAAACCGGTAATTAAACTGCACTCTTTTCAGAAGCGCATTGCTGATCTCTTTCAGTGTAATCAGCTGGTGCAGCGCGTCTTCTGAGATAGTGATGTCCGCGATCTCCCGGGCGATCTCCGCCCCCTCGCTGATGGCAATGCCCACATCCGCGGCAGACAAAGCCGGAGAGTCGTTGATACCGTCTCCCACCATCACCACTTTCCGTCCTTTTTTCTTCTCTGCCTCCACAAATCCGGCTTTATCCTCAGGCAGCACCTCCGCGTAATACTCATCGACGCCGACTCTGGCAGCGATGGCCCTGGCAGTTCGTTCTCCATCTCCGGTCATCATCACAATCTTGGAGATTCCCAGTTTTTTCAGATCGGCGATCACCTCCGGCGCTTCCTCACGCAATGGATCTTCGATGCAGATCACGGCAGCCAGGCGTCCGCCTATCGCCAGAAACAGATGGGAATATTCTTCCGGCAGCTCCTGGAACCGTCCTTCTTCCCCTTCCGGCACTGCGCACTTTTCATCCTCGAATACAAAATGATAGCTTCCGATAATAACTCTTTCATCTCCTATATAAGTAGCTATCCCATGCGCCACGATATAATCCACCTTGGAGTGCATTTCCTCATGAACCAGGCCGCGCCGCATAGATTCCTGGATCACCGCGTTGGCAATGGAATGAGGAAAATGTTCTTCCAGGCAGGCGGCGATCCGCAGCATCTCCTCCGGATCACGGCCTTCAAAAGCCACTATTTTCGCCACAGTAGGTCTGGCTTTCGTGAGCGTGCCGGTCTTGTCAAATACAACCGTATCCGCCTCCGCCATGGTCTCCAGGAACATGCCTCCTTTGACCGTGATCTGATAATTTCCGGCCTCACGCATGGCGGAAAGTACCGCCAGCGGCATAGACAGCTTCAGAGCGCACGAAAAATCCACCATCAGGATCGATAGCGCTTTTGTGGTATTCCCGGTCAGAAGCCAGGTAAGTGCCGTTCCTCCCAGGCTCCAGGGCACCAGCGCATCCGCAAGGTTCTCCGCTTTTCCTTCCAGTGAGGATTTCAGCTTTTCTGATTCCTCGATCATGCTTACGATCCGCTCAAACCGGGTGGAGCCTGCGGCCTTCTTCACGCGGATCAGCAGAGCGCCTTCTTCCACTGCGGTACCTGCATACACATAAGACTCTTTTTCCTTCCTGACCGGAATGGACTCCCCTGTCATGGAAGCCTGGTTTACCATAGCTTCTCCATCTTCGACGATTCCGTCCAGAGGGATCACACTGCCCACGCGCGCGGACACCAGGTCTCCTTCCCGGATCTGGTCGATCGGAACCAGGACTTCCTGGCCTTCCGCATACAGCCACACTTTCTCGATGTGCAAAGACATGCTTCTTGCCAGATCGCCCACCGACTTCTTATGCGTCCATTCTTCCAGAAGTTCTCCGACCCCCAGCAGAAACATAATAGATCCTGCCGTATTAAAGTCCAGTCTGGCTATGGACACCGTCACGGCTGTCGCATCCAGCACTTCCACTTCCAGTTTTCCTTTCGCAAGGCACCGGATTCCTTTCGCGACATATTTCACCGCCTGCAGAGTCGTATAAATAGCTCTGGCCCAGGAAGGCAGAAAGAACTTCGTGAAAACGCGGACGCTCACTTTCTGAATCAGTTTCTCCTTATATTCCTGGTTCAATGCCCGGCCGCTGTTCTTTGGCACCAGCGCCTTCAGCGATTCGTCTTCCAACGAAAACCGGCTGATATATTCCAGAACTTTTTCCCTGTCGCCTTCATACACCACAGCCGCGCCTGCGGTTCTCTCATAGACCTTCGCCTCCCGCACACACGGGCAGCTGCATAAATAGTAATAAAAAAGATCCGCCTGGGGGACGGTCAGCTGTCCCAGACACAGGCGGACACGTATCCGTCCCCGGATCTCATGTTTGATCACAAATTTCATCTTACTCTTCTGATTCGTCCTCCACGACTTCTTCCGCTCTCTGACGATTGATCTCCTGGGCCTCGGCAAGGATATCGTCGGCGTTCTCCTGAACGGATGCGGCAGTGGTCATCACGCACTCTTTCGCGCGCAAACCGGCAGCCACACAATTTACATAAAATTTTTTGGCGTCCTGACTTGCCAGAATCTTGATTCCGGCAGTCCCGAACAGTACGCCTCCCGCAAAAATACCAATCTTCTTAAAATCCAGACACTGTAAACATTTCAACATCTTTTGATTCCTCCTCCTACTTATGTTTGTAGCCTGTATACATGACCATGAAAAGGCAGAATATCATGGCCCATGCCCAAAATCTGTGTTTTTTCATACGATGCACCAGCCTCTCTGTAAAGTCGCAGTTTACATATTTTTTACCTGCATTTAAAGACTAACAAAGATATCCGGAGTTAGTCAATTCCAACACTCTTTATCGAAATATTTTCTCATTTACTCCCAAAAAGCCCGTGTGTTCCTGCATTGTCGCACAAAACACACGGGTTTTTTGTTTTCAGAATTATTTCAGGATATGAATTACGCCCCGGTCATTGAGATTTTTTAACAGAGACAAAGTGATCGGGAACCCAAACAGACCGATGATCCCAAATAACTGAAGTCCCGCCAGCATACTGAGCAGCGTCACCACCGGGTGCAGCCCCACCTGATGTCCCACGATCTTCGGTTCGATAATATTCCGGATCACCGTAATGATCAGGTACAGTGCCAGAAGTCCCAGGCCCAGGACCCATTTCCCCATAATCAGGCTGATGATTCCCCAGGGGATCATGATGCCTCCGGTGCCCAGCACCGGGAGGATATCAAAAACAGCGATACACAGTGCGATCAGAATCGCATTCGGTACCCGCAGAACCGTCAGGCCCACGGAAATTTCCAAAAATGTGATACAGAGAATCAATGCGTAGGACGCCAGACATTTCAGCAAGGTTCCTCCCACATAGTCTCTTACCTCACCGATGTAAAAATCCGCTTTTTCCGGAAGCTGGCGCAGAATAAATCCGGTCACTTTCGGATAGTCGATCGCCAGAAAGAAAGTGACAATAATCGTGATAATCACATTCAGGAAAGATCCCGGAACCGCAGCTGCGACACCGGAAATATAGGAAATGATGCGCACCGACGCATTCGTCACAAAGCTTCCCAACGAACCAAGCGCCGAATTCATATTATCCATCAGCGCAGTCACTACCGCCGGATCCAGTTCATCCAGATAAACCTCAAGGCTGCTGAACATAGTTTCCAGTGCCGGCTCAAGAGTATTCCTGTAAAGCTGCGGCAGCGCGCGTACGGTTTCCCATACAAACATAAACACCCGAAGACCCAGAAGGCTGAACAGCGCCGCCGCTGCCACATAAAACAGCAGCGTCATCAATATAGCAGGCACTACCCGCTTCCCATTCAGCTTTTCCGCCAGGAACATAATAGGCCTGTTCAGAAGAGCGGCTATGAGAAACGCTACCACAAACGGAAGCAAAAATGGCAGCACATATTTTAGGCACAATATCACAAGCAGTATCACTACTGCCCAAAATCCAATCCGGATCAGAAACCGTTTCTGAGTTTCAATGTTCATTCTACGCCTCCAAATTTCAACACCATTCGCCATGTTCCGGCAAACTCCCACTAACAACAATCTAACCTTTCTTAAAGAAAGCGTCAAGTCCCAATTAGGCTTCTCAGCACTCCTTTAGAAAATTTTAAGTTTTTCCCGGTATTGTTGACCTTCCGGTCTTTCCGGCTTAAAATAGAAGGAAAATCAACAAAAGGAGCGCTCTTGTATTTATGAAATCATCCGAAGACCTGAAGATAAAGTTAAGATCCATCGATCACCGCGGCTATCCCGCCTACAAGGATTTAAAAGGACAGTATGACTTTGGCTGTTATGTCCTTTCCATCGACCATGTACAGGGAGACCCGTTCGCTTCACCGTCCCGGCTGTCCGTCCTGATCTCCTCCGAGAGGGCCGCTTTTCCTCCTGCATTATACGATACCTATGCCAAAAGAATCACTCTGCAGGATCATCTGACCCGCCTGTTTGCCGCGCGTCTGGCATCTGCCGAGACCAGGGGAAGAGGTTCGGGAAAAAGCGGTCTTCTAGCCGTATCGCACTGCGGCCAGGAAGTACTGGAACGCACTGCCTGCCGGATCAAAGACGGGAACATCATCCTGCGTTTTGAAGCAGGATTTCCTGCCCGCGGCCGTACCATCTGCGCGGGGGAGCTGGAAACAATGCTCTTCGACATTCTTCCCGGCTGCGTTACGGGCAGTCTTTATTACCGCAGAATCGACCAGAAACGCGTGCAGGCGGCTATCGATCTCTGTGAAGACCAGGAATATATCCGCAGTCAGCTGCCTGAACTGGGACTTTGCGCATTTCTTGCCGACGGGTCTGTCCTGCCCAGACAAAGCGGCGTTTCCGACCGCCCCATGAAGGATGCAGTGCCTTTCAAATCCCCGGATTCTATGAAAGTCACTTTACAGCTTCCTCACAGAGGCGCCGTCTCCGGCATGGGGATTCGCAGAGGTATCACCTTGTTCGTGGGCGGCGGATATCATGGAAAATCCACCGTACTGCAGGCGCTGCAGAGCGCAGTGTATAATCATATCGGCGGTGACGGCCGGGAACTGGTCATCGCGGATCAGAGCGCGTGGAAACTCCGGTCCGAGGACGGCCGCAGTATCACCGGCGTAGATATCTCCCCGTTCATCCGTCATCTGCCCAACCGCAGGGATACCCGCTGTTTTTCCACGGAAGACGCCAGCGGCAGCACCTCCCAGGCGGCCAATCTGATGGAAAGTATGGAAAGCGGCAGTACTCTGCTGCTGATCGACGAAGATACCTCTGCCACTAATTTCATGATCCGCGACAAACTGATGCAGCAGGTGGTCTCTCCGGAAGAAGAGCCCATTATCCCTTTTATCGAACGGGTGCGAAGTCTTTATGAGGATTTTGGAATCTCTTCCATTATCGTAGCCGGCAGTTCCGGTTCTTATTTCCATGTAGCGGACACCATTGTGCAGATGAAAGAATATACCCCTCTGGACATCACAGAAAAAGCCAAAAAAGCCGCTGCCGCCTTTCCTGTTTTTTCTTCCGAACAGGAAAAGTTCCCGCCATATACTTGTCAGCGCTGCCCGCGGCCTGATCCGGCGCTCCGGAAGGATGACCGCCTGAAGTTAAAGGCGATGGGCACCAGTGAACTTTTTCTGGGACATGAAGCTGTAGAACTGCGGTACCTGGAACAGCTCCGCGACAGCGAACAGACTATGGCTCTTGCCTATCTGCTGAAATACATGGAACTCCAGGTTTTTGACGGAAAAAAAGACCTGACCCGGGCTGCGGATCAGGCGGAAGCGCTTCTGGACAGCAAAGGGCTGGAAGCTCTCTTTGAACGCGGAGATGTGCGCTCCTCCCTGGCACGGCCCAGACGCCAGGAGATCCTGGCCTGCGCAAACCGCTACCGGAGGCTTGCGATAGAATCCAGAACAGAAAAATAGCATCTGATCCCCGAAAAGCAAAAGACAGGGAACAGCGTCTCTGCGACCTTGTTCCCTGTCACCCTTATCCGGTATATTTACTGTTCGGTTCCATCTTCCTGTTCTTCTGCCGCCGCGTTCTTCAGTTCTGAAACGACAGCCACTGTTGCTTCCGGATCTGTAATCAACTCTACCTCTTGGTCCTTCGCGATATCCAGATCCTTTACTTTTATAGAATCACCCGCATGCATGCTGCCGGCATCAAATTCCACTTTTTCCACCAGCGCATCCGGATATGCTTTATATGCGATCTCTTCCAAAAGCAGCTGGAACGCTCCGTCCACAACATTTTCGTGATTCAGCGGAATCACTTTCGCCGTAGAATGGACTTTTTCCCCGCTTACCAGTTCCTGAAAATCAATCTCATTGATCTGTTTCTTCAGCGAATCATAATCAATCTCTTTGATCAGTACATTGTAGGATTTCCCTTCCACTTCCAGAAGGATTTTACTTCCTTTCCCGCTGGTCTTCAACGCCCGCTCCAGTTCTTTCTTGTTCATCTTAACCATGACAGATTGTTTCATCTCTCTGCCGAAAATATTGCCGGTCACATAACCTTCTCTTCTTAATCTCTTTGCTTTAACGTCTTTGCTTCTTTTTTCAGCCTTTAAAGTAGTCATTTATCTTTTCCTCCAAAAACTAAATATGGTTCTTTTTGTTACATTCATACTATAACACTTATATCAAAAATAAGATTGCCAAATATTCAGTTTTTTTATCTGTATTTTTGTGCATTTTTTATTTATTCCATGGAATAGCTTGTAATTTTCAATTTTATTCCGTATAATAAAAAACCGGAGGTATTGCACATGGAATATAAAAGATTTGAAAATACAATTATCGCAAGGATCGACAGGGGTGAAGAAATCCTGGAGCAGGTCAAGGAAATCGCCCTGAAAGGAAAAATCCGGTTGGCGTCCGTTCAGGCACTGGGCGCTATTAACAGATTCACTGTAGGTGTATTTAAGACAAAAGAGAAAACATATCTGGCTAATGAATTTGAAGGCAGTTATGAGATCGTCTCCCTTTCCGGGACCATTAACACCATGAACGGAGAATTCTACTGCCATCTGCATATGAGTGCAGGGAACGAAAAAGGAGAAGTTTTCGGAGGGCATCTGAATCAGGCGTTTGTCAGCGCCACCTGCGAGATGGTAATCACAGTCATTGACGGCACTGTGGACAGATATTACGACGAAGAGATCGGATTGAATCTGTTCCGGTTCTGAGAAGGAGGGCTGCCGGATCCCGGCAAGCCCTCCTTTTATTCCAATGAGCACTGAGCCAGGCGGACATGCTTGCATCGGAGTTTTTGACTTATCTCACTGCGGACCCTAGAAAGCCGCCTCGTCTGTAACGACTCTGTGAGCTCTTGCTTTGTCTACGTTTCCCTTTACCGTCAAAGCCGCCAGAAGCATCACCGGGAAAATGATCGCCGCCAGGATGCCTGCCCGCAGATCGTCGCCCAGCCATCCGGACACCTGGCCTGCCACTGTAGGCCCAAGGGAACATCCCACATCTCCTCCCAGCGCCAGCAGGGCAAACAGGGCTGTGCCGCCGCGTTTCATAGCGGCGGATGCGATACTGAATGTCCCGGGCCACATGATGCCTACCGACAGGCCGCAGAGCGCGCATCCCGCCAGTCCCAGAGACGCTATCGGGCTGAAAGCAATCAATAAATATGAGATAATGCAAAGCATCCCGCTCCATTTCATGAAATGTTCCAGGTTGATCTGATCGCCTTTCTTTCCGTAAAATGCCCTTCCGAGTCCCATCATAACCGCGAACATCATCGGCCCCGCCAGATCACCGGCAGTTTTACTGAGTCCGAGGCTGCTCTCTGCCAGAGAAGATGCCCACTGGCTGACTGCCTGTTCACTGGCACCTGCGCAGACCATCATGATCAGCAGGCCCCAGAACATTTTCATGGAAACCAGCTGCCTTAAGGGAATGCCTTTTTCTCCCTCCTCCATCAGAGGCGCGATCGGCACTTTTGTAAAGACTGCCGCATTTATCAGCGGAATCAGCGCCCATATGCCGGCCAGAACCGGCCAGTATCCGATCCCCACAGCACGGAAAAATACGGTGGAAATCAGTACGACGCCCACGTGCCCCCAGCAGTAAAACGAATGAAGAAGACTCATCGCTTTCTCTTTATTGTCCGACGGACAGGATTCCATCACGGGGCTTACCAGAACTTCCAGAAGTCCTCCTCCCACGGCATAGATGATCACAGATACCAGAAGTCCCGTGAAAGGATCCCCGAATATGCCGGGAAGAACCGTCATCGACAGCAGTCCCGCCGCAGCCAGCACATGTGCCAGCAGCATGGACGCCCGATATCCGATCCGGTCCACAAATCCCACCGACAACAGATCCACCAGGAGCTGAAGTCCAAAATTAAATGTGATCAGCAGCGTAATCTTCTCCATCGGGATTCCATAGTTCTCATGAAACATGACAAACAGCAGCGGAGCGAAATTATTGACAATCGCCTGTACGATATAGCCTGTAAAACAGGCATAAATTGTTTTCTGATATGGATTCTTCATCTTTCTCCTCCTTACATGACTTTTGCATTTTATCACGTTTTATCGGAGAAATCGCTGTATTTTATCACAGATTTATTATATAATATCACAAAATCGGCAGTCGAACGAAGGGGAACACAATCATGGAGCTTAAAAGACTTGAAACGGACGAAACACTCAGAGAATTAAAGACACACGGAAACAGCCGGTTCCCCTTTCAGTATTATCTGGACGATTTCAGCCTCTATGAAAATCACTGGGAAGACTGGCACTGGCACAACGAGGTGGAATTCGCGTCCGTATCTTCCGGCTGCGCCGACTGTCTGATCGGCCAGCAGCGGATCACCCTCCGGCCCGGAGAAGGGATTTTCATCAACAGCGGAGTCATACACCGTTTTGAATCCAACGAAAACGGGAAAATGCCGAACATTTTATTCGCGCCGGATTTCCTCGCCCCCAGAGGCAGTCTCATCTATGAAAAATATGTGGAACCCGTGACTGCATCCCCCTGCGAATATCTGGTCCTCCGCCAGGCCGAGCCCTGGCACCGGGAACTTTTGAGCATGCTCTATCAGACCTACGCGGCCCTGGAGCAGACAAAGATGCAGGAATATACGATTTTTCAGCATGTTCTTCAGCTATGGCGCATCCTTTTTCAGAATGCGGGCATAGATCCGACACCGAAAGAACCGCGCGGAAACACTCTGCAGCAGGCGCGTCTGCAGCTCATGATACAGTTTATTCATGATCACTTTGCCGCAAAGATCACCCTGGAAGAGATCGCGAACGCGGCGTCCGTCAGCAAAAGCGAGGCGCTGCACTGTTTCCATGCGGGAATCGGGACGACGCCTGTGGCCTATCTGATTCAGTACCGGCTGAACCGCGCCGCCGGACAGCTGCTCTCCACTACCGCATCGGTTTCCTCGATCGCAATGGAATCCGGCATGGACAACGTGGGATATTTCTGCCGGAAATTCCGGCAGGAATACGGAATGACACCATCTGAATACAGAAAAAACGGAGCCCGCCGGCAAAACCGGAAAGCTCCGTCCGAAGGCACTCCGCCTATCGGATAAAATTCATTCTCTCGCTCCGCTCAGTCTCGGGAAGCGGGATGCCGGCCACTTTTCCGGCCTCGAAACATTTCAGCATCCAGGCCATGTTGTGAGCCAGATTGCGCATGGTCTGAAGGCCTTCCGTGTCAAGCGAAGCCTCCCCCGGCACGCACCCATGCACCTGGTTCCAGTAAGTGGACCCCACTACAGGCATCCTGCTGATGCCAAAATATTTATTCAGCACATCAAAGGATGCGCTCGTTCCTCCTCTCCGGGCCACCGCCACCGCGGCTCCGGGTTTAAATGCAAATGCCTGCCCGCTGCTGTAAAATGCACGGTCCAGGAAGGAAAGGATTCTTCCGCTGGGATGTGCATAGTACACCGGCGTACCGAATACGAAACCGTCCGCTTCTTTCGCTTTGGCTACAAATTCATTGACTTTGTCATCATCAAAAACACATCCTTTTTCCGAACATTTTCCACATCCGATGCAGTCACGGACGGGCGCTCCTCCGATCTGGAAGATCTCGTACTCAATCCCTTCCTTCTCCAGTGTCTTTCCCACTTCCAAAAGAGAAAGATATGTATTGCCCTTCTGATGGGCGCTTCCATTCAGCATCAATACCTTCATTTTCATTCTCCTTTCGTCTGACATATTCTTATCATATTCCTATCCTGCACAGAAATCAAGCGTCACCCAAGCGGCAGGAACGCAGACGCCATCGCCAGCACCAGCCCAGTCTCCCGTCCCAATGCAAAGAAAAAACGGTCCCGGGGTACATGCTTCTGTATCCCCGGGACCTTCTGTTCTTTCCTGCGCTCTGGTCTTTCAGTTTTCAAACAATACGACTTTTGTCACGCTTCCCTGATCATCCTGCCAGATCAGGCAGCCTCTGCCTTCCGTAATGTCTCCCACCGTCACAATATTTTTTGTACGGAAAGGCTGGATATCCACATCCTCCGGGATCTCCCAGGTGCTCCCATCCGTTCCTTCCAGAGTATAAACGCCATCTTCCAGCACTGCATCCGCTGCCGCTGCCACATACAATGGAGCCCCACTGTCCTCCGGGACATTGGCAATCACCACATACGGCACGGTCTGCGGCGGAAGCGACATGGTCATTATCGAACCCAGATATGCTTCAAAACTGCCGCCTTCAATATCTGCAAGCGTGAGGGGCAGGCCGGTCTGTCCGTCAACAATCAGTGTACTCTCCGGATCAATCGTCAGAATTATCTCTCCTTCATAAGAATTTCCCGACTGGTTGTCCACCGTGATGGTGTCCTCTCCTACTTCCTGGATCGTACCGTAGATCCAGACCGGAGCCTCGCTCACCGTCCCTTCCTGGCCGGCGCTTTCGTCCAGAGCCGTATCTGCCCCCGCTTCCGGCTCTGCCTCTGCTCCTTCATCCGGAACCGTGTCCGTCACTTCCTGTCCTTCTTCCGATTCCTGTGTCTGCTGATCCCCTTCGGCCGTATTTCCTGAACATCCCCCAACAAATGTCAGTGCAGCAGTCAACCCCAGAATCCACATGATCTTCTTCAATCTCATGATATTTTCTCCTTTCCCCGCGGATATTTCCGTCAGGTTCCCCATATTCTATCAAAAGATATCTGCCTTGTCCAGTGAACAATTTCTGAAGTTTGAAGCCGTCTGTACCGACGCTCTGACAATCTCTTCCAGGTTCACCGGCATATCCATATAAGAAGGATTCCACTATTTCAGAGTTTCTATTATGTATTGTTCTGGGAAATTCTAAAAATATTTTCTTACCAGTTCCCTGAAATCGTCTCTGTCCCGCAGAAATGCGAATTCTTCTTCTCTTTCCATAGACATAAGAAGGTTTTTCCCCATTTGTTTCCATACAGACGTATCTCCGTCTTTCATCTCAGCGTGGACAAATAAAATGGATTTTCGGATATCTTCCGCGTCCTCCAGCGATTCCAGCATTTTCTTCAGGAGCTCTATACTGCGGTCCGCATCTTTTTCTCCCGCAGCGACTGTAAAGGCGGTCATATGCGTAAAATACTCCCATCCATAGATTTCCATAACCTTACTGCTGTACTCAGCCAGCCTCCAGGCACGGTCCGTATCTCCCTCTTTTACTGCCGCATCGGCCAGCAGATTCAGCTGAAGATTTGCCTTCTGAAGGGAAGCGCTTATGCTCTGTTCCAGGAGCCTTGCCGCTTCTTTGTATTCCTTCTGTTTCATCAATATGGAAATCTGCAGCTGACGCTTGTCCATGGCATTCTCTTCCGGCAGACAGTCGATCAGGTTCTGCGCCTTCTCATATTCCCCCTCCTGAATATACATGGAGGCAAGTGCATATCTGGCATAATCGGCAGCCCTCACATCGTCACACTCCGCAGCCTGTCTGTACAGCTCCGCCGCATATGCGGAGTTCTCCCGGATCTCCTCCGCCGTATTCGCTGTTATGATGGAGATTCCTCTCAGCATAGTGCCCATCTGATACAGCAGTTCTCCGTTGGAAGGATATTCTTTCACGATTTCTCTGCTCCTCTCCCCGGCCGATCCCGCTCCTTCCGTCCAGGCAAGCTTCGTCACCTCATATATATACCCGGCGACATCCTCTTTTGTAAGCTCTTCCCGGAAACACAGAAGTGTATTCAGATCCGTTCTCAAAAGCCGTGCCAGCGGCGCCAGCAGAGACACATCCGGGTAGGTCGCTCCGCTCTCCCATTTATTCACCGCCGGCGCAGTCACGCCAAGCCGGTCCGCCACCTGTTCCTGGGTAAGTCCATACTCCCGCCGCTTCTGACGGATTACATCTTTCATCTGCATCTTCCGCACCCCCTTCGTTTTTTATTATTGTAACAGATGTATGTGGGGCCGGGTACTGAACGGTTGTTAAATTACGGGATATTTTTTTAACTAATAGGAATTTTCTATGGGAAATGTCACGCTCCAGCTGCCCTCGCAGCGTTCGTCACATGTCACGAAATATCCCTCCGCAGAATATCCGGACAGGTCATCCGCTTCTCCCGCATCAAAAATAAATTCATCATAACTTCCCGTACCTTCCTCATCCCAAAACGAGACTTTAACCGCGCATAAAATACGCTCTCCATCCGGGTTCACCAGATAAATTTCTCCGTGATTGTCATACTCCTGTATATTCTCATAGTGTGTCTGTATATGCAGTTTCCCATCGACAAAACCATATGCCGTCACTTCCACTCCATCCACCGGAGAAAACTTTACTCCTGCGTCAGGAGCCAGATACTCCGTAATATCCTCCTCATCCACGTCTCCGGAAGCCGCAAAGGAACATCCCCTGATACGCGCGTCCATGTCTTCCGGCCACAATATTTCTGCCGTTTTCTGAGCATGCTCCAATTTAATCATCGGCAGCGCCATAGTCACTTCCTGTTTTCCGCTCAGGAATTCAGAAACGCGAAAAGTCAGTTTTTTTCCTGCAATACGGTTTCCTGGCTGCCGTACGGAAATGAGGAATGTCGTCTCCTTATTTTCTGCATCATATCCCACACGCTGGCATCCTCCGATCTGGGCGTAAGAAGGCCGGATCTCATAACTGTCGAACAGATCTGTCGTCTCATCGATCCGGTCTCCGGTCAGGTCTTTCATGGAAATATAGATATCGGCAGAATCATCATGCACATAGATCGCTTTTACGCACATCTCAATGCCATTGTCCACGCAGGACTCATTGACCGGCGAAAAAAACTCCGCCGCACCGGGGAAAAGTGTATACAATGCCTCATAAGCAGAGGAAGAACCCTCCGCTGTAGCAATGGACAGCGAAGAGATCAGCAGTATAAACGCCGCGCACAGACAGGCGGCAGCTGTCCCCAGCCGTTTCCAGATTTTCCGATAACACTTTCCATCGCTCACGTATTTCACGCTTTCCCCTATATACCTGTCGTCGATACCGGAAAGCACAAGTTCCACATACTCCTGTGTTTTCAAAGCAATCCCTCCTCCTTCAGATATTTTTTCAGCCTGTCTCTGACCCGGAACAGACGGACATTCACATAATTACGGGTTACTCCCAAACTCTCTGCGATCTCCGGAATTTCCCGGCAGAACCAATAACGCTGTATAAAAATCACCCGGTCTTTCCGTTTGAGCGTGTTCAGGAACACATTGACATAGGCAGAGATCTCCCCCGCCATCACCTCGTCCTCCACCGTATGTTCCGAGACCAGACATTCGCTTATTTCTTCCAGCACCATATCATACCGGGAGTTCCGTTTCTGCGCGGCAAGCGTATGATATTTTTTCAGCGCCAGATTCTTTGTGATCCCGCATATGTAAGCCGATAACGGAGAAGGCCTCTCCGGCGGGATACGCTGCCAGACCGCCAGATACGCGTCATTTACACATTCCTCCACGTCCCGGCTGTCCCGGAGGATTCTATTTGCCAACGATTGGCATAACCCCCCGTATTTTCCAGACAGCTCTGTAATCGCATATTCCGACCGATTCCAAAATAATTCCACGATCTTCCGGTCTTCCATCCATTCCGCCCCCTCTCTAACTATATACTACGAATTTTCACAGCAAAATTACAGATGATTTCTTTCCTGTCTCTGGCAGGTATGTTAATATAGAAAAACAGAGAAAAACCCTCCGTTATCGGGAGGGCGTATCTTCTTTTGGCTGCTTTGCGCGGTCGCAAGCCGAAATATTCTATTTTTACACATAGGAGAATTATGAAATGAAAAAACGGTATCCAATCTTTCTCGCCATATGGCCGTATTTGTCTATCCTTACCATCCTGCTGCCCATGGGACAACACACGCCGTTTCTCTGGATCGCATGCATTCTGGCCGCACCTGTCGTATATATTATGAATATCGTCTATATCTGCCGTTTTCGCGGAGAAGAGGCCTTCTATCAGTTGGCATTCTGGAATATGGCCGTCAAGCTGTGCCATATCCCATTTTACCTGATTACTGCCCTGATCGGCGCGCTTCTTCTGCTTGTCATGGTCGTACCCGCTTTTATCTTTGCATCTCCAATACTGGTTCTGATATTGACGGCTTCCAATTATCTCCTGATGGCAGTCACCTCCGCCTATGGAGTGAGCGCTCTGCTCCGTGCAAAAGCCGCCGGAGTCGTCTCCAGAAAATGTATGATCGCAAATATCATCCTGCACTTCTTCTTTGTGCTGGATGTAGCTAGTTCCGTTTATGTTTTCTGCAGGATAAAGAAATTTCGAAAATCCGGGCAGGATGCCTGATTCATGATTTTAACCAATAGCTATTTTCTGTTTTATGACAAATTACAGGGATTTAAGCTAATGATTTAAATTCCTTGCGGATATCGGCAAACACTTCTGAAGCCGGGCGGGTACGCTCCGCCTGGATATCCGCATATCCTTTCTCCAGCTCTGCATTTAGCTGCTCCGGCGCCATACGGCTGACATCCAAGGGGTGGTCTGCCAGTTTTTTGCGCATACATCCCTTCACAAATTTCAATGGCACCCCCATGCGTTCTGCCGCCTGCTCAGGGGTCATGCCGCCATCCAGAAATTTCCTGCATACGGATTTCATGTTCTCGCCCACTTCAATCACATGACGGTCCGGATCATAAAAGCGCAGGACCCGCTGTCCCCAGCTGTGCTCGCGGACAGGATGGACATAATCCAGGTCCAATGACTCCAGTTTTTCTAAAAATTTATCAAAATCATCTTCTTCAAAATAGAGTTCTGTATCTCTGGCGCCGAAAATAATTTCTTCTGTTCCGATAAATTCTTTCCAGGTATCCAATGTCTGCAGGCAGACTCCCCCTGTGAGCGTAACATTTGCGCCAAAATCCATGATCTTATGAAGTCCAAGCACGTTCTTATAGAACTCCACGCTTACATCCATGTCTTTGACAACCAGTAGAGGATTTTTAAATTTCATATATCTCTTCCTTTTCAGATCTATTTTTTTAATATTCTCTTCAATGCAGCTGCATCCAGAAGATTGACCGTCTCGAATCTACCCTTATAAAACACCGCCCAGTTGTTGAATACGCAAGGCAGCTCTTTTGCCTTTTGAAGTGTATCCACCAGGAAAAACGACACCGGGACATGGTTTGATGCACAATACTGTTTCACGGACTCGATGCTTTGATAAGTATACGGACATTGCTGATCATAGTAGATGGTCAGTTCCTCCTGTTCTATTTTCATCTTTTTGGCATTCGGAGAAAATGCAGGAACGGTCCCGTCAAAAGAGCGCGCCAACAGCTCATAACCATTTTCCGTCCGGTCAACGGTCTCAAAACCGAATTTTTTCGCAAACGACTGATCCGACAGCCAGGCTTTCTGTTTTGTTGCCCCCAGCATACACACTCCGGATCTGCCCATCTTCCCGGCGTCGTTCAGGCAGTATTCCATCAATGCCTTTCCATAGCCTTTTCCTTTGTAATCTCCCAGCACCCACAGGCAGTCAAAAACCCCGATGCAAGCATCAGGGTATTTGACCCTCGCGGCAGTCGCCAAATGGACATGCGAGCATGTCCGCTTGGCTCGTTGCCCGCGGCAATAAATATAGATATAATTATCACCCACGATGGGAACCCAGGCCGTTTCCAGCGGCGCATACTCCACAAAAACAGTGGCTTTTGCGTCCAGTTTCCGGAAGACGTGTCCTTCTTTCAGACGCCCCGCAAGCTATCCGCGTTTTGCCTCCACTCCCGGATGCGCCTTCCTGCTGCGGATAATGCAGCATAAATGTTCTTCCTTCAGATTTTCCGCCGTCAAATTTATAAAATCCGCGCACATAGTTCAGCCTCTCCCCTCTGCCGGTTTCACCGGATGCCGGATCACCGTCTTCCATTTCTCCGGAGATACTCTTCTTACGTCACTTAAGTCAAATACCCCAATGCAAGCATCGGGGCATTTGACCCTCGCGGCAGTCGCCAAATGGACATGCAAGCATGTCCGCTTGGCTCGTTGCCCGCGGGAATAAATCTCATGATGGAGCCACTCCTCTGTGATATCCAGTTCATATCCCTGCTCTTTCATGAAATCATGCATCCTGCCGATGGTCTCCGGCTCCTGATCGTAGGATCCGATATGCATACACTGGACGCACAGACCCTCGTTACAGGTCAGAAACTCCACTTTTGAAAAGTACTCTCTCTTTTTTCGCGCCGCCTCTTCCAGCGCCCATGCAAAATCCTTCTCCGTCACAAAATCCGGCAGCCGGATCACAGAGATAAAACGGAATCCTTCTTTCTGAGAGTAATCGATCTCTTCTCCATGCTCCTGCCACCAGAAGCCTTCCAGGGGAGGAACCACATAGTCAAAGTATCCTTCGATCGGATGACTTCCCTTTTTACTCATCTTGATCGTAAACGCAATGGCATACAGCAGTCCTATGGATGCTTTATACTCGCTGCCCTCTTCGTTCGGGTCGCCCTTCCCCCGCACTGCGATGTAATTCACAGGCGGTACTTCCACGATTTCCGGCCTGTTTTTCGGCATATAAAATTCTTTATATTCCTACTACCTTGTTAAATTTTCATCTGTATGTTGCATATTAAAAACGCAGAATTGATTGCAACTAATTGCAACTAAATTGCAATTAGTTGCAATTCAATCTATTCAGCAAACCATCTTGCACCTGCTCCTTTTCCTTCAACATAAATCTTGCCCTGTCCTTTTAATTCACGCATTAGGACTTGTATTTCTCCGCGTGACAGACTCGGCAGAACCTGCTGTAACTCTTTAAACTGGGTTCCTTTATTCTTCTGTATATGTGTCAAAATCAATTCTTTATTGGTATCACGATCTAATCCCACAATCCGAGTATGTATACCGGTTTTCCCCACCGCAGCATACAACTGCCGTGCAAGCACATATTTATTTCGTCCGATATGTTCTACCACACCTATATCTGCCAGTCGTTTTAAACGAGATCGCAAAGATTCCGGAACGGGATTTTCATGATATAAGGCATTCACGATTAAAAAATCAGATGTTGAAAACGACTCAAGTCTTTCTTCACCTATTTTCTTAATTATGGAAAGCATCTTTTTATCTATGATCAATCCGTTCAGAGTCAAACTTACAAAGTTGTTATCTGTACCAGTAAAATCTGGAAGATCTTTCGCTTCCATGATGCTGATTTCATAAATCAGATTCATACCTTGTCCGGATCTTTCCACTAAGCCGCATAATGACAATATCTCCGCTATACGTCTGTTGCGAGGAGACTGACGGTTTAATATATTATCCACTGTGATTCCATTTGGAAAACCTCCGGGGCTTTCCACTACTAGCCGATCACGGTACTGACGGATAAAAATACTTCCACTCATCTGATACATCCGGTGTGATACTGCATTCAAAATTGCTTCTCTCACCACGCGCTCATTAAATGTAGAAATGTCATAAATAAAAAAGCCATCCTGGTAATGCTGCTTATCATTCCGCAAGTTGATAAGTTCCCAAATCCGATCATAGCAGGAAAAGAATCCCGATTGAAATTCTTCTCGTTGACTTGCAGGACCTGATGCATCAGATGAGCGATATTCAAACACTATCTCCGCCTGTGGCAGAAATCTTCTGATAGCTGAACGTTTACCAAAGAGGATCAGCGCCGCATAAGTAATGCCTTCTTCGGTAATCGCCTCGCAGTCTCTAAGCAGTTGTTCAGACTCTACACCTTTTAGTCTTGTATTTCCATTTTTTTCTATCCATTTTTTTCGGAATACTTCAATGGCGTTTTCATCAATATCACTGAATTTGGCGTCAACACAGACTGTGCTCGAAAAATCCACTCCTGTTTCTTCATAAATTTTGCGTCGCACATCTTCCGGCATCGGAATAAGACTGTCACCTTCATACCACCATGCAACCCCATCTGCCTGTACGGGAAGCCCCAATGGTCTCGAGGCCACATCAAACACCAAAACACGTTTTCCATTATATTCATATAACTGAAAATCTACCATGACTTTGAGCTTGTCAATCAAACCTTTTCTTGTACGCTCCGGTTGATCAAAAGCAGCGCTTCCTACAACCTGGCGGGGACGTTTGTCCGATATTCCAAATACAAGTTTCCCGCCGCCGCAATTTGACAGAGCGCAACAAATGCGGGCTGCCTCGGAAGAATCAAATCGACTTTTTGCTTCCTTGAACTGTACCTGCTCTCCCTCTTTGGCATTTAAAAGTTCCCTTATTGCATGATCATCCTGCATTATCTCTCTCCTTAATTTTTTATTTCAATTACTCAAACTTCGCACTTGAATAAGTGCCTGTGCACTTTGAAAATTCAATAAAATCTGGCAATAAAATAGCATGAAACCGTCTGGTTTGGTATAATTGAATTGACCAAA
>ERZ1643250.346-NODE-346-length-51964-cov-80.729604_pt1 | contig 51964 bp, 48 predicted proteins | sample MGYA00579262_ERZ1643250 | MGnify/ENA primary metagenome ERZ1643250 (study PRJEB29033, sample SAMEA4952265) | chicken gut metagenome | biome: Broiler Chicken; feature: Gastrointestinal Tract; material: Caecum | place: Ireland | collected 2018 | study: Broiler...
CCATTCTCATTTTAGCATAGGAGGCTTTTTATTAATATCTTACACGCTCCTGCTTCCTCCATTCTCCCCAGCATAGCTGGGGGATTAGACCTTTCATTTATGTTTCTCTATCTGCGGAAATCCCGGAATTTCTTCCCTGCCAGTACAAATACGGCTCCGAGTGCCGCTGTCATTTGTGCCATCAAACCAAAGATTCCCTTATCTCCTGTCTTCGGAGTTTTTCCTGTCGTTGTGCTTCCGGCTGTCTGCGCTGCAGCATTCTCACCGGTAACAGACCCTGTTTCTTTTAAGCCGCCTGCATTTCCTGTGCCGGCTCCTCCAGCTTCGATGATTCCCCCGGTCTGTGTGCCGCTTCCAGCACCGCCAGTCTGGATATTTCCTCCGGTTTCTGTTCCTTCTCCGGCTCCCGGTTTCGGATCCTGGGTTCCTTCTGCTTCTTTTATGTAGATCGTTGCGGATACCTCACCATATTGGTATTTAAAGGTTACTTTATGAGCCCCGGCAGAAAGTTTGTCCAGAACAGATCCTTCCAGGATAATACTGGTTTCATCGAAATTCATTAAGATCCCATAGTTTTCGACCTCGACTCCATCAATAAGCAGAGTATCAAATTTGAACATGCCGCCATTGGCAATCAGATTCAGTTCTTTTCCGGAACCTTTGGTATATTCTGCTCCGTCTCCTTCCACAATCTGCAGATATTTCTGCCAGTCTGCAATAGCGATTGCCGCGTCCGCGTCAGCTTCTGCTTTCTTCTTCTGCGCTGCTTCCAGGGCATTCTGTTTTTCTTTGATGTCCGCTTCTGCTTCTTTCAGCTCTTTTTCGAGTTCTGCCAGTCTGTCCGGCGCCGTGTTGATCAGATCAACCGTTTCTTTATGTTTCTGATAAAATGGATCATTCTCATCGGCTGCAAGCACTTTTTCCAGTGTCAGATCATCTGCCTGTTCTAATGCTGCCTGGGCTTCTTCCAGGGCTTTCCTGGAGGATTCTGTTTCAGTCTGGGCTTGTTTCAGATTTTTCTGTGCAGACTCAAGGGCGTTCTTTGCAGCCTTCAGATCAGCTTCTGCCTGTTCTTTCGCTTCCATAGCTTCCTTCAGATCTTTATTTGATAATTCATCCAGAGTCTTCTGAGCATCAGTCAGTTCTTCCTTAGCTGAATCCAAGGCAGACTTTTTCTCATCTCTTATCTGAGATGCTTTTTCATAAGAATCTTTGGCTGCATCCAAAGCCTCTGATTTTTCAACCCATGGTTTTTCCACTATTATAAGCTCATCTTCTTTTTTGAATATTTCATTATCTAGTTTTGATACAGCTTCTTTCGCTGAATTCAAGGCTACCTCTTTCTCCGCAACTTCTATTTCTAACTGAGGCAACCATTCCTTATAATATTCTCCTTTTGAATATATATTTTCAATCCATTCCACAGAATTGATTTTCCAACCAAGAGCATCATCCGCTTCCCAAAATGTGGCTTCTGCTTTCTCTCTTGCCTGCAAAGCTTCCTCATATTCCTCTTTTGCAGATTCCAACTCCTCTGGACTCTCCGCCTGATCCATTGCTTTCTTTTTTTCTGCTAATAGAGTCTCTGCGTTTTCTAAAGCTATTTTCGCCTGTTTTAGCACTGCTTCCGCTGCTTCTACTTCCTGTTTAGCGGAACTTATATGCTCTTCATAATTTTCATATATGGATACATTCGTAGACACATCCATCATCGTTGTCCACACATCTTCATATTCTTTTTCTGCTTGGCTGTATTCATTTTGTTTTTCTCTCATTTCTGCTAACAGCTCTTTCATCTCGTTTAAGACTGGCTGATACTCCGCATCTGCCTGGTCAAATTCCTTTTGTGCTGTTTCCTGCTTCTTTTCCTCTTCCTGTGCCGCTGCATCCGCTTTGTCATATTCTTTCTGTGCCGTTCCTACTTTTTCTGCGGCCTGATCCACTTTTTCTTTTGCTTCCGCAATTTCTTCTTCACTCGCCCCGGTGCCTTCTTCTTCCGCTTTTTTAACAGCTTCTTCTTTCTCTTTCAGGTTATCCTCTGCTTTTGATACATTATCTTCTGCCTCTGCTGCTTCCTTTTCCGCCGTTTCCTGCTTTTCTTCGCTTTCTTTCAGATCCGCTTCCGCCTGATCTTTTGCAGCCTGTGCAGAATCTTTTTCTTCTTTAATGGCAGATTCCAGAGAATCTTTCGCCTCTTCCGCAGAAGCTGAAAGATCTGACTGTTCTTCTTTGATCGCATCTTTTTCATCCTGTGCCTCTTTCAAATCCGTCTCTGCCTGATCCACCTTTTCTTCTGCTTCTGCCTGTGAATCCAGCGCGTCATCCAGGTTTTCCTCTGCTTCTTCCATATTCTGAGCAGACGCTGCCTTCGTTTCCGAAACTTCACTGGCATTTTGTCCATTATCAGTTCCATTCTCAACAGGAGTATCCGCCTGGACATCTGCCTGATTTCCTAATGCTACCAGCCCTGCGATTGAAAGCGCTGCTAATCCGGTTTTCATCTCTTTTCTCATAATAACCTCCTTATTATCATTCTCTTTGCAAATGCCTGTTTTATCCAAACATTAACAAAATATCATACGGTTATCTTAAATTCTCCCGGATAAATCAGATAATTTCAATATTAGACTGAAAATTAGACGGCTTTTTTATTTAAATCACACGAATCATGATCAGCAGGTACAGTGACCGACCGGCGTATAGTGCAAAAAAAGAAAGAGTCTGATATTTTTCGACTCTTTCTTCCGCAGCTTACAAAATATTCATTTGAAATAGATAGAAAAACCATCCTTAACCTTTCACCTACAGGATGATTTTCCAGTTTATACAAGTCAATTTCCAGGTATTTCACCCAGATATTCTCCCAGCATTTCAAATTCATCCTGAAAGATACAGTGTTTGATCTCACCCTTTTCCATCTTTTCCAGGCAGGTTTCATAATCCATCCATATAACCTCTTCCACTTCTTCTTTCTGCAGGGAAAGGGCTTCAATTTCCACCGGTTTATCATACACATAAACAGCACTGATTTCATGATTTCGGAACTCTCTTCCGCAGAAATTCCCATTGATGATTCCGTCATGAACTCCAATCTGCTTCAGATCTTCTGCTGCTGCCGAAATTCCCAGTTCCTCCTGCATTTCCCGGACTGCGGTTTCCAGGTATTCATCTCCTGCCGCCACATGTCCGGCAGACGAAATATCATAACATCCCGGGAATGAATCTTTATTGGTGCTTCGTTTCTGCAGCAGCACATCATATCCCTTTTCTGTCCTGCGCACAATCCAGATATGGGATGTGCCGTGAGGATCGCCGTCCTCATGAACCAAAGATCTTTCCTTAATTCTTCCGGTTTTCTCTCCCTTTTCATTCAAAAGATCAAAAAATTCCAGTTCTTTCCCATCCAGAACCGCCGCCATAAGATTTCCTTCCACATAAGTCAGTTTCAGAGAGAAGAATGGCGCTCCCTCATCCATATAGCGCAGGAACAGCCGGTCTCCTTCCCACAGTTCCAGATTCAAAAGGTCTTTTTTCGGGATCCATTCCAGAACTCCCTCGTCACATTCTTTCATTGTTCCCTTATAATCTGTGATATGGTAAAGAAACATATACTCCCACGCTTCTTTTTCAGTTCCCATATCCGATAAAAATGTCACAACTCCGCATAGCCGGTACTGAACCGGAACCAGACCGGTTTCTTCTTTTACTTCCCGGAACATACAGTCTTCCGGACTTTCTCCATGTTCAAAATGTCCTCCGACACCTATCCATTTGTCTTTGTTAATGTCATGTTTTTTTACGATCCGATGCAGCATCAGATATTTATTTTCCTTTTCAATATAACATAATGTTGTTAAACCCATTTTTCTTTCCTCCAAAGCTATTGTAAATGGAAATTAGAAAAGTTACAATAAGGAAAAACACAGGGAGGACTTATCATGGATATCAAATGCATTGCTTTAGATCTGGATCGGACAACACTAAACGCTCAAGGCCGACTTTCCGATGGCAATCGGAAAGCATTATCTCATGCCATTGAGCAGGGAGTTCACATTGTCATTGCCAGCGGGCGTTCCTTTCATACACTTCCAAAGGATGTCCTGTCAGTTCCCGGAATTGAATATGCCATTACTTCCAATGGCGCAGCTATATACGATATTCCCACCGGAAAATGTCTGCATGAATACAAGATGACAAAAACCTCTGTTTCTGATATTCTGGCAGTCTCTTCCTCTTATCCAGTGGCATTGGAAGCCTTCATCAATGGCACAGCTTACGCGGAAGCAGATTACGTCAGCAATCCGGCAGGATTCGGCGCTGCACCACAGGCCATTCCTTATATTCAGGGTACAAGAAACCCAATCCATCAGATGCCCGTTTTTCTCCGCAGACACCAGGAGCAGATTGACAGCATTGATGTAGTAGTTGGAAATCCCCTGACAAAAGAAGAAATCTGGACAAAACTTGCCCAGACCTCTAAAGATATTTATATTACGTCTTCCGTTTCCCAGCTGATTGAAATCTCCCACAAAGACGCCGGTAAACATTCCGGTCTCCGTTTTATCCGTGATTATCTGCATCTGACCCCAGAACAGACAGCTGCTTTCGGTGATGGAGACAACGATGTGGATCTGCTGAACGCTGCCGGAATCGGCATTGCAATGGAAAATGCTTCTCCCAAATGCAAAGCTGCCGCAGATGCCGTGACCCTTCACCATAATCTGGACGGTGTCGCATGGGGCATCCGGCATATCCTCCATATTAAATAATCTCTGTTTCCCGCAGCTCCAGCCGCTCCCGGGTAGATTCATCCGGCTGTTTTTCACAAATCACGCCGCTGATATCCTCAAATCCCGCATACACATAGTTTGCCTGGAATCCAAACTTCTTGCTTTCCATCATAAGATAAACTTTACTGCTTCGTTCTACTGCATGCCGTTTCATCAGCCCGTCTTCCGGTACATATGTCATAATGACATTTTTCTCCGGATCTGCTCCTACAACTCCCATAAACGCAATATCGAATCTGAAATTTTCCATCATCTGAAGAGTCAGAGAACCCAGGAATCCATTCTGGGAACGGTTAAACTCCCCGCCAAGCAGAAAGAATTTTACATTCTTTGTTGTCTGAAAGATTTCCGCAATATCCATCATGCAGCTGACAACCGTAATTTCCAGCCCCGCCTTTATGATTTCTTCCGCCAGTTCAATATTTGTTGTGGAAGTATCCAGAAATACCATATCCCCGTTTTTGATCAATTTTACCGCCTTTTTGGCAATTTTTTGTTTCTGCTCTACATTTTTATGTTTTCTGCTGGCTACCAGGTTGCTGTGTCCCGGATGCAGACCGTCCGGCAGCACTGCTCCTCCATATGTTCTCTTTAACAGATTCTGTCCTTCCATAGCTGCCAGGTCTTTGCGGATACAGTCTTCTGTTACCTGAAATCGTTTGCTCAAATCTTTTACCAGTACTTTTTGATTTTCATTCAGGAGCCTTAAAATCTCCTTATGCCGTTCTTCTACAAACATATTTTCTCCTTACTCATCCGCCGGAAAATGAATTCCCATCTGCCGTCTTGCCTCATCCATGATTTCAAGAGACCAGACAGAATACTGATTATGTTCCCTGGCGCTTTTCTTTTCCTCAATCAAGCGAATAAATTCTTCTACTTCATAATACATATTATTTTCTTTCTTGCGGATATCAATTTTTTTTGATGTTCCGTCTCTCTTCACAATCTCAATCGAAGTCGTATCCGGTATCTCCCGAATGATCATGGACGCCTCTTCCCCCTGAATCTGACTCGGAAGCGCAGACTGGGTAATCTTTGCATACAGAAGTTCCGCCTGCATTTCCTCATACATGGCAACGATCACTGCTGAGCCATCTACACCGGTGGAAAGCTTCAGCCCATGGGCATACACTTCTTTTGGTTTCCCGAAAAGTTTGACCAGAGGATGTACACAGTAAACGCCAATATCCATCAATGCCCCATTGGACAGTTCTGGTTTGAACGCATTCTCAATAATCCCTTCTTTGAAATGATCATATCGTCTGGAATACTGGCAGTACTGGAACGTTGCCCGGCGAATCTTTCCCAGTCTCGGAAGATTCTCCTGAATCGCCGCAAATCCCGGATCAAAGACAGGGCGCATGGCTTCCAGGAGCACCACATGATTTCGTTCTGCGGCTTCCAGCATTTCTTTTAATTCTCTGGAATTTGAAGCTATGGTTTTTTCGCATAATACATGTTTCCCGGCCTCCATCATCTGAATGCTCTGAGATGCATGCAGGGCATTTGGACTTGCCACATAGACTGCATCAATATCCGGGGCTTTCGCAAGATCCTCCAAGGAATCATAACAATCTTTTATTCCATATTTTCCCGCATATTCTTTGGCCCGTTCCATGGTTCGTGAATACACAGCCTGAGCCTTAAATCCCTCACATTCGGCTCCCGCTTCCAGAAGGCTGTCCGTGATGAAATTCGTTCCGATCACCGCAAATCTTACCATAATGATCTCCTTTCTTATTTTTTATTATTTTATATCACTTCTGCGTTTTCTGTCAATTTCATCCTGTCTGCAGTACGATCCCCTGTAAAATAAAAAGCTCTTTGTCAAATATGGGAGAAGTAAGGAATTGAACTGTTTTTCTGTAAAGAAGCATCCAGAAAATTGGAAAATCTGCACAGGAGGAAGCAATTTGGGAGAAAGAATCTCCTGTGAGTAGAAAATCCCTCATGGGAGGAGACTAGCTGGAAGAAAAAACCTCCTGTGGGTCAAAAGGCTCACGTGGGAGGAGACTAGCTAGAAGAAAAAACCTCCTGCGGGTCAAAAAGCTTACGTGGGAGGAGACTTGCCAGGAGAAAGAACCTCCTGATGTGTAAAAAATCAAGAGAGGAGGCAATCTGCAGAATAGGGCATACAGAAAAAACAGGATCTCTCTGAAACCCAGAGAAATCCTGCTGTTGTGATTCTTAAACAGAATTGTTTTTATTCAACTTCTACGAAAACTTCTTTTCCCATTCCGCATAACGGACATACCCAGTCTTCCGGAAGATCTTCAAATTTTGTTCCCGGAGCGATTCCGTTATCCGGATCACCTGCTGCCTCGTCATAAATGTATCCACATGGTTCGCATTCGTATTTTTTCATCTTTTTTTGCCTCCTAAAATTCTTTATTTTTTTAACATAATTTATGCGTCTGCTTTCCACAGACCATGCAGGTTGCAGTACTCATAAGCTGCCACCAGTTCATCACCCGGCGCAAGAGTAAATACGGCTCTTGGCTCATCTCCCGGCTGGAACCGGCAAAGCTGACCGCCCTGCTTTGTTTCAATATAAACACCCATGATATAGTGCTCCTCCATCATTGGATGAGGAACCTCACCGACTCTGACGATGATATCCTGTCCGTCTTTCTCGATCACAGGTACGTGTTTCTCGCCAGCTGCATCGGTAACATTCGCTTCCAGCAAATTGAGACCTGATACCGGATTTTTTTCAAATACATCTAACAACACTGCTTTGTCATCTTTATAAAACCGACTCATTTCATTTCCTCCTTTACTGTTCTGGACTGTAGCTATATAATAACCTCAAACTGATATTTTTTCTGTAACATATGTTACAAAGCACAAAAAAAGGATGAAAAAATGGAACTTAAAGATACTTTACTCTTTCAAAATTTAAATGATACTGAAATCCAGAGGATTCTTTACTGCTCCCATGCTGAGACTCTGACGTTTCCAAAGGGACAGACGATTATTTTCCCGGATGACAAACCTGCCGTACTGTACCTGATTCTGGAAGGCACCGTTATCCTGGAACAGTATAATTATATGGGAAAACCCATGAACATCGAATACCGCTCTGCCGGCAGTCTGTTCGGCGAAACCGATGTTTTCCTTGACAAAGACTCTTTTGGCTACACCGTCCGGACAGAAAGTCCCTGCAGGATCCTCACGGCAGACCGGAGTTTCTTCTTCCGCACCTGTGAGAAAAACTGTGAGCATCACAGTCAGGCCATCTTCAACATGCTCCACATCTTTGCCCTGGATAATCATCAAAAACAGGAACGTCTGGATCTTCTGACCTGCGGAGAACTGGAACAGAGACTTGCCAGATATCTTCTGGAAAACCGCACCGGCGCCGACACAGTCTTCCTGAGTATGAACCGAAGTGAACTGGCCGCTTATCTGAATACGACCCGTCCTTCCCTGTCCCGGACCCTGTCCGGTCTGCAGAATCAGGGTGCCCTCCAAATCGCCGGCAGAAACCAGATTAAAATTCTGAATCCGGATATCCTGCAGGATATCGCGGACGGACTTTAGTCCAGAACCACCGGCACCGGCTGATCAATCACCAGACTGTCTATGCCGACTCTGCAGTCCAGCGCCTGTATGTGGACGCCGGCCTGTCCGGCTTCCCGCAGTGCGGTTCCAAACTCAGGATGACGCTTGTCATTTGGCTCGAACCGCCAGGTTCCTTTCATTTGAATCACAAAAATAATATACGCTTCATAACCTTCTTCTATACATTTCATCAATTCTTTTACATGTTTGACGCCTCGTTCTGTCGGCGCGTCCGGAAACCGGGCAATCCCTTCTTCCTCCAGAGTAACCCCTTTTACCTCAACGAAAGCCTTCTTTCCATCGCCTTCTATATAAAAATCAAAACGTGAGCCGCCGTATTTTCGCTCTGCTGCGATCAAATCCGGGTTTTGATAGATACCTCCCTGCTCCAGCCATTCTCTGACCACATGGTTTGGCGCCTGAGAATCCATATTGACCATAACATCGCCCTTCATGACTCCGATCAGGGAATATTTTGTCTTTCTTTCCGGATTGCTGTGCTTTTGAAGAAATACTTTGGTTCCCGGAATCAGCAGTTCCCGACATCTTCCTGTATTCTTCACATGTGCCTTGGCCTGACTCCCTTCCGCTTCCACCATGGCAATAAACCGGTTAGGCCTGCTTAAAAAAATTCCTTCTGTCATATGTTCATATTTCATTGCTTCTGTTTCACCTTTTCCTTCTATTCTGCGCAGATCCATGCCCCCGCTCCGGCGCATTTTCTCTCTTTCTGCATATTCTATTATAACAAAGATTTCGGAGGTTTCTATGACTTATGCCCTGTCCCTTGATCATGTTTCCTATACGTATCACACCTTAAAACAGGAAACTCCCGCTCTCCAGAATGTTTCCTTCCATATAAAACCTGGTGAATTTATTGCGGTCGTTGGACCCAGCGGCTGTGGAAAGTCCACGCTGCTTCATCTGATTGCCCGGCTCCTTCCCATGGACAGCGGAGAAATCCTGATCAACGGCTATCCTCTTGTGATTTCCAAAGAAAAAGTCGGCTATATGCTGCAAAATGACCAGCTTCTTCCATGGAAAACCATATATGAAAACGCTGTCCTGGGACTTAGAATACAAAAAATCAAAGATCCTGCTGCCTATAAGCGTGTGGAGCGCCTTCTGGCTTCTTACGGCCTGGAAGATTTCCGTGATTCCTATCCGGACCAGCTGTCCGGCGGCATGCGGCAGCGGGCAGCTCTGATCCGCACCCTGGCCCTCTCTCCTGATATTCTTCTGCTGGATGAACCCTTCTCCGCGCTGGATTATCAGACCCGGTTAAATGTCTCCAATGATATCGGCACCATCATTAAACAGGAACATAAAACCGCTCTTCTGGTCACCCATGATCTGTCAGAGGCTGTCAGTATGGCAGACCGGGTCATCGTCCTGACCAAACGTCCGGGAACTGTAAAATCAGTCATTCCAATCCATCTGTCCTGTCCGGAGAAAACACCGAAAAACGCAAGAAATGCCGTAGAATTCAAAGATTATTTCAATCAGTTGTGGAGGGATATCAATGACACATGAGCCGTCCGAAGCACAGAAACAATATCTTCATTCACTGCAAAGGAGAAAATACTGGATTCTGGCCGCGCAGGTGCTTCTGCTGCTGGCAATCCTGGCCGCATGGGAAATTTCCGTGGAAAAAGGATATTTAAACGGCTTTATTTTCAGCAGTCCCCAGCGTGTGGTCCAGTGTTTCTACACAATGCTGAAAGACCAGAGTCTGTTTTTCCACATCGGCATTACGCTGGCTGAGACCATTGCAAGCTTCCTTTTGGTTATGATACTCACACTGGGAGTTTCCATTCTTCTGTGGTGGTGCCGCCCTGCCGCCGATATTCTGGAACCTTATCTGGTGGTATTAAACAGTCTCCCGAAATCCGCGCTGGCGCCGATTCTTATCGTCTGGCTGGGAAATAATATGAAAACCATCATTATAACCGCCATATCCATCGCCGTCTTCGGAAGCATCCTGAACCTGTATCATGGATTCATGAAGGTGGATCCGGAACGTCTGATCCTGATCCGGACACTGGGAGGCTCAAGAGCCGACTGTCTCCGCCTTGTGGTGATTCCAAGCTGCGTTCCTCTCTTTATCAGCCTGATGAAAGTCAGCATCGGACTGTCTCTGGTGGGAGTGATCATCGGAGAATTTCTGGCCGCCAGAGCGGGGCTTGGATATCTGATCATTTACGGAAGCCAGGTCTTTAAGATGGACTGGGTCATGATGTCCATCATTCTTCTGTGTCTGATCGCCATGCTGCTTTACAGGCTCCTGCACGCAGCCGAAAAATACGCAGTGAAACATATGTAAAAGAAAAGAGGCGTATCACTTTAAATCTGTGTGATACGCCTCTGCTTTCTGTAAGGTTATCCCTTTTCTGTCATTGCCGCAATAAACAGTCCGACCAGCCACCCGATGGAAATCGCCAGATAGTCCCCGACGCTGTCACTATATCCAAGGAAGCATGCGATGGTCAGTGCAATGACCAGAAGAATATAAATGCAAATACATCCGCAGTAAATCTTTCTTCGGATCGTTCCGCTGTTAGAATGGCAGGAAACCGCCGTGGTTACGGACAGAACCGCCATCAGGACATCCGGAACATTTAACTGAGAGAGATAATTTTCTATCATATCTTTATTTCCTTCTCCTGTATTTGTTTCAAGTTTATTATTACGTGAATACCTTGCTGTCGTAGTCTGCAGCGAATTTATGACACTGCAGAATATTTCCATACACCCTCCGAGGACCGATATTCTAACCGGTTAGATATATTATATTAATATTACTATTTATTATCAAGGTATTTGGATATATTTACAGAGATTTAATTGACACTTAACATTTCTTTGCTTTTGGCTGCTGCTGAGTAATACAATGAATATTTCCGCCGCCGTACACAACTTCCTCTGTTCTTACACCTACCGCTTTTCGTTCCGGAAACAGCTCCCCAATCTGTTTCAGCGCCAGTGCATCGTTTTCATCCCCATACTGCGGAACAATGACACCGCCGTTGACGATCAGGAAATTCATATAAGACGCGATCGTCGTATCTCCTTCCTCTCTCGGAACCGCGCCTTCTGTCCGGTCGATGGTGTCCGCGCCTTTCAGAAGAACAGGGTTCTTTGTCAGGCAGACTTTATGCACCTTCAGTCTTCGTCCTTTCGCGTCAGTTTCCTGGGACAGCTGTTCGTAGGCTGCTCTCGCCTCTTTGTAAAACGGATGATCCGGGTCATCGGTCCAGATACAGGCCACCTCTCCCGGACGGATATACTGCACCACATCGTCAATATGGCCGTTTGTTTCATCCGGATCGATTCCATCTTTAACCCAGATGACTTTCTCGCAGTTTAAATACTCTTTGAGCATATCCTCAATCTCTTCTTTTGACAGATGTGGATTGCGTCCCTCGCTTAACAGACACATTTCCGTGGTAATCACCGTTCCCTCTCCGTCTACGTGGAAGGATCCTCCTTCCAGCACAAATCCTTCGGTCCGGTAGCTGTCGATTCCTTCCATATCACATACTTTTCTGGCGATCAGATCATCCTGATCCCATGGGAAATACAATCCGTCCACAAGGCCGCCCCAGGCATTGAACGTCCAGTCGCAGCCGCGGATGCCGCCCTGATCGTCAACAACAAAGGTCGGGCCCATATCACGCATCCAGGCGTCATTGCTCGTCATTTCCACGACCCGTATGGATTCCGGAACCTGGGTTCTGCAGTTTTCATACTGCTCCGGTGACACACAGATGGTCACCGGCTCAAACTGGCGGATTGCCTCTGCCACTTTGATAAATGTTTTCTGTGCCGGTTTGGCGCCGTCTCTCCATGTGTCCGTCCGCTGGGGCCAGAGCATCCAGATCTGTTCCTGCTCCTCAAATTCTCCCGGCATGCGGAATCCATCCTGTTTTGGTGTTGTATTTATAATTCTTCCTGCCATAACGCTTCATCTCCTTTTTTTATTTCTTTCCTGTCTGCACGTACAATAAATTCACCGATGATAATACATATCACCGCCCCCACTGTGATTGGCAGCACTCCGCTTAAGGTTTCCGCGTCAAACGACATCGGAACTGCCGTAAATATAATAGAAATCACCAGCAGAATACATGGGACCACGGCGATCACGCGGACTGTCATCTGATTTCCCGGCACCCGGAACGGTCTCGGCCGGTCTGCGTCTATCCGTCTCAATTTCAGAAACGCCGGAAATACCGGAACATAGGCCAGCAGAAACATGACCAGATTCAGTGCGAAGAAACACCAGAACAATTCCTGATTCGGGATAAACGGCGCTATGATCAGAATCAGACTCGCCACAATACCATTCATAATGGATGCTCCCACCGGCATGTCATGTTTCCCTCTGCGGATTCCGAAGACTTGCGGCATATCTCCGCGGTTTGCCGCATAGGACGCCACATTATTGACACCCAGCGACCAGGAAATCATATTTCCAAACAAGGTTAGTAAAAATGCCACGGCAACCACGGTTACGATGATTCCCGTTGGTCTTCCTGTCAAAAGCTGAATGCTCTCCAGCAGTCCTGTGCTCATATTGATCTGATCGGTCGGCACTGCCACACCGATTCCAAACGCCATAAAAATGTAAATCACCGCAATTACCAGTCCTCCCGCAATAATCGCCTGAGGAATCTGCTTTTTCGGCTGATCCATATCTTTGGCAAAGGTACATACAATTTCAAATCCGAGACAGTTAAAAATAATCACGGAAATGTAAGACAGACTGTCCAGATCGAAACTTGGAAGAAGGGAACGCAGTGTATATTCATTTGCCATACCATTGTGAACAGCTCCATAGATTCCCAGAATTCCCAATGTCAGCGCAATCAGGATTTTGATCACGGCTGCGCCGTTTAAAATCCAGGCGCTGTCACAGACAGGGAAAAAGCTGATCACAACAACAATCCACACAAAGCACAGCTCTATGAGCAGTGCCGGGATGATTCCCATGGTTTTCCCTGTCAGCAGGCTGATAGTATCCGGGAACATCAGCGCAAGAGACGCCATCCACAATGGAAAATTAATCCAGTAGTACCAGGAAACCCGGCCGCCCCATCGTTTCCCAAACGCCTTGGAAACCCAGTCATAGATGCCGCCTTCTCCTTCGTAAGTTGTACCAAGTTCCGATGCGATCAGGCCATATGGCAGAAGAAATGCTGCCAGAAGGAAAATCCACCAGAAATACTGGGAATTCCCGACTGCCGCCACAGGAGCCGCCGCTTCTGCTACGAATACCACACAAATGACAGCCATTACCGCATCCATTAAATGAAATTTTTTCTGCATAGCACTCTCCTCCTTCTATCTGCCATGTGTCATCAGAATCTGATACATTTCTGGCCTGCGGTCACGGAACACGCCCCATTCTCTTCTTCTTTTTGCGATTTCATCCAGATCAAATTCCGCAGTGATCACACCCTCAGACTCTCTATCCATTTCTGCTGTCAGTTCCCCATGTTCATCCGCAATAAAGGATGATCCATAAAATGTCATCTCTGTTCCGTCCTTTTCAGTTCCAACCCGGTTGGATGCAATAACCGGCATAATATTGGCCGCCGCATGCCCCTGCATACAGTGACGCCAGTGCGGCATAGAGTCATGCTGCAGAATCGGTTCATTACCGATGGCCGTTGGATAAAACAAAAGTTCCGCTCCAAGAAGCGCCATGGCTCTCGCACATTCCGGGAACCACTGATCCCAGCAGATTCCAACGCCAATGATTCCAAATTTTGTTTTCCAGACTTTAAATCCGGTATCTCCCGGTGTAAAGTAAAATTTTTCCGCATACGGAAGTCCATCCGGTATATGCGTTTTTCTGTAAATTCCAAGTACGCTTCCATCCGCATCGATGACTGCAACAGAATTAAATGCCGTATTTCCTGCTTTTTCATAGAAACTGATCGGAAGCACTACATTTAATTCCCGGGCAATATCTTTGAAATGCTGAACTGCCGGATCCTCTTCCAATGTCTTCGCCAGATCAAAATATGAAAAATCCTGTCTCTGACAAAAATAAGGTGTCTCAAATAATTCCTGAAGCAATATAATATTTGCTCCCTGTTTTGCGGCCTCCCGTATCATATCTTCAGCTTTTAACAGATTCTCCTCAATGTTCCACACACAAGACATCTGCACTGCTGCCACTTTTACTTTTCTCATATCAATCTTTCCTTTCTTTTGCTGATCGTATTTAAAATTCCGGATATTTTAGAACGAAAAAAGAGGCAGCTTTTCCAAATCAATGAAAAACTGCCTCACTGCAATTTGCTTTACAATCAGAATTATATAAAAGCACATATAGCTTTACAATTCCCTCTTTTTATCTTTTTGTTCTATTTTTCATCCCTAAAATAGAACTTTTATTCTATTTCATTCTTCTATCATTTCATATAATTGAATCCTCTGGCTGATGCCAAGTTTCCGGTATATGTGGTGACAATGTTTGCGCAGTGTACTAACGGAGATTCCCAGATCCGATGCGATTTCCTCCGAACTTCCATCGTGCATCAGCTGTCCCAGCACCTCCTGCTCCCTTGTACTTAATCCATAATACGATGCACATTCTTCCACAGTCATTTTCCTTTGTTCTGCTTTCTCCTGTTCTTTATAAAGCCTGAGAGCCAGGTGCTCTTTCAGCACATCCAGAACAAATAAATCTTCATATTCAAAATCTTTCTTTCCCTTTTCCCGAAAAAAAGACATAACTCCCAGAAACTGTTCCTGATAACTGATGTTGAGATGCAGAGAAAAATGCCATCCTTGTTTGTCATAGACTGCTTTATAGTACTGGGTTTTCACTCGGACTTCCTCTGGAAGCAGATCGCTTTCCCGGTAAGAAATATTATTTCCCGTAAGCATCAGTCCCTTAGAATAATCCATATTTTTAAATTCGTTAATATAATCCTTCATATCTTCCACAGAATATCCGATGCCCACCGGCCGTTCTAATTCATTTTCCCTTCCTGCCGCCAGATAAAACGATGAACTGTCAAAATCAATCAGATACCGGAGCTGTTTCATGATCTGCATCCGCATTTCATCTATATCATCCATACTATAAATTTTATAAATTATCGCATTCAATATCATCCATTCATTATTTTTCAGCATATTATCCTTGGTGCCTTTCTTCCTGAATTCCATTATTTCGTAAATACTACTACTGGATAATTTTCATGTCAAGAATCTGATACAGAAAAAAATCCTATAAAATCAAGAAAAGCCCCACCGGAAACCGATGGGACTTCTGCTTTTTTATTAATGAAAAGAGAGGATTAAAATATATATGAAAAACTATGTCTTTATTATACCCGATTCCTCCTGAGATTCAATTTCCTGCCTATAAAATTTTCTAAACAAAAAATAAAATTATCTAAAAAATCTTGGACTATACATATTTTCTTATAATTCTTATGACATTTCCGAAATAAGATCTTCCGAATAAATTCAGATGATTCAAGAGATGATACAGCTGATAAAAATCCCGTTTCTGCGGATAATCTGCGGAAATCGGATTGATTTCATTGTAGGCACTGTAAAATTCCTCCGGGAAGCTTCCAAACAGCTGCGTCATGGCAAGATCTGCTTCGAAATCTCCCACATATGCGGCCGGATCAATAAGCCATGCTTTTCCATCACTGCCGCACATGACATTTCCTCCCCACAGATCACCATGAAGAATGGATGGAAAATCCGGCTCTTCCAGATATGATTCCAGCCGTTCCAGCAGACAGTCTAATTTCCGCATGGTATCAGGGTCAAAATAATTTTCTGCAGCCTTCATCTGCGGCAGGAGTCTGCACTCCCTGTAAAAATCTATCCAGCTTTCTTTCGGCGTATTATTCTGAGGACCTGCGCCGATAAAATTGTCTTCCAGAAAACCATATCGGTCATTTTCATTGTCAGATTTTACAAATCGGGAACATTCCGCTTTATGCAGATTTGCCAGCTGATGCCCGAACTCCGTCCAGTAATCTTTTCTCTTGGACGAACATTCCAGATACTCCAGCAAAAGAAATGAAATCCCTTTTTCCTGATCGATTCCGCTCCCCAGAATCTCAGGCACTCCAATTTCACCAACAGATCTCAGGGCCTGAAGACCTGTAATCTCTGTTTCGAAAAATTTTTGATTTTCTATGGTATTTGTCTTTGCAAAAATCTGATCTCCGGTAGACAGACTGATTTTACGGGAATCATTGATACTGCCTCCGTAAACATAATCCTGCCCGGTAATCTCCGCCCTTTCTCCAAAAATCTCTTTGACCGCCTCACTGAAAGATTCATAATCCTGTCTTGCTTTCTCTAAACTCATCTCTTTCCCACCTTTTGAATACACATTGACCTGCTGCTTAATTTCTCATTTCATCCAGAATTTCAAATAGCTCCCGTATCTCTGATTCCGTTGCTGCCCAGCTTGCGGCAAAACGAACTGCCGTATGAGAGTCATCACATTTTTCCCAGAAACTGAACTTTACTTTTTCCTTTAACCTCTCCATTTCTTTATTTTCCAGCACGATAAACTGCTGATTTGTCGGAGAATCTATAAAAAACTCGTATCCCCGCTGCGCAAATCCTTCTTTCATCTGCTGTGCCAGTTCAACTGCCTTTTTGCTGATCTCGAAATAAAGTCCGTCCGTAAAAAGAACATCAAACTGCACTCCCATAAGCCAGCCTTTGGCAAACAGCGCTCCATGCTGCTTGATTCTGGTGATAAAATGCTTCGGCGTATTATGTTTCGGAAATACTACTGCTTCCCCAAACAAAGCGCCGACTTTCGTGCCGCCGATATAAAAGACATCACAGATCCGCGCAATATCCTGAAGTGTCAGATCGCACTCTCTGCTCATCAGCCCGTATCCAAGCCGTGCCCCGTCCAGATACAGCGGAATCTGATACTTTTTACATATCTCTGAAATGTCTTCCAGTTCCCTGAGGCTGTACAGCGTTCCGAATTCCGTCGGATAAGAAAGATACACCATTCCCGGGAGCACCATATGTTCATGATTTCCATCCTTCCAGAAATCTTCCAAAAACGTTCTCAGATTTTCCGGCTGTATTTTCCCATCTTTCCCAGGAATCGTCAGCACTTTATGTCCGGTAAATTCCACGGCTCCCGCCTCATGTATGCTGACATGTCCGGAATCTGCCGCAACCACCCCTTCAAAAGACTGAATCATACTATCAATGACAACTGCATTGGTCTGGGTTCCTCCCGCAAGGAAAAAAACTTCTGCATCAGGACATCCGCATGCTGCTTTTATCTTTTCTCCTGCCTGTTCACAATATCTGTCACTTCCATATCCCGGCTGTGGTTCCATATTGATCTCGCAGAGTCGTTCCAGTATTTTTTCATGTGCTCCTTTTATGTAATCACTCTCCAATGACAGCATAGAAACTTCCTCCTGTTTCTTAATTTATTCTTATGAAATTATTTTTTTCCATTTTGTCACACTTTCTTCATATTCTTTCATTATACTATAATCATAGCAAATAACTAATACATTAGTTACTTTTGCTAGAACTTTTTTCATACTTTTTCATAATGCCGGGGATTTTCGAATCTCCGGTCCCCTCTTTTTATCCAGACTATTACTGTGAAACATTAACTTTCAGGTAGCCAAAAAAGCGCAGACTACTCCCTGATAAATTTTAATGTCTTTTTAAACTTAACTGGAAATCTTATGAGGCAACGACAGGAGCTTCCCAGCCAAGCGCTTTTAGCTTTTTGAGATATGCATGGATCTTACGTTCCTTATTGAACTGATTATAGTAATCAGCTCCAAGATCTTGAAAGGCCATCCCATCCTTGAGGATATGATAAATGGCGATCAGCATTGAATGAGCGACTGCGACATAGGCCCGCTTTTTCCCACGATGTGCGCTGATTCTCATGAACTGTGCATAGAAGTAGGATCTTTTATTCTTTACCGCACTGTGTGCACTGACAACAAGCGTCTCCCGCAGTAAAGCGTTTCCTTTTCGGGTCTTGCCTGACTTTCGCTTTTTCGCACTCTCGTTATCGCCCGGACATAATCCAGCCCATGAGGCCAAGTGCCCATCGCTGGGAAACCGCTCCATGTCCGTGCCAAGGACCGAAATGATCGCCTGTGCGCTGGTATTTCCAATGCCGGGGATATCCTGGATCGCTTTTGCGGCTTGTTTTTCCTGCGGTTTCATGAAGTTATCAATATCATCATCAAGTTCGTTGATGATGGCATTGAGTTCATCCAGGTGTTTGAGAAGAAGCCGCAGCATTTTTCGCTGGATGTCAGACATGATCCCGTTCAGGTCGTCAATGATCTGTTCCTTTGATGCTTTCAGGTTGTGTGCGATGACTTTCTTTTCATAGAGGATGTCATATTCAGCAGAGCCGATCTGTTTCCCGGAAAGGATGTACTCCAGGATATTTCTGGCACTTTTGCCATTGATATCTGTGATCGTACCGGATATTTTGATATTGGCGCCTTCCAGCATCTTTTGGAGTCTGTTCAGTTCGCGGTTACGTTCCCTGACAAGGCTCTTGCGGTAACGAACGAGTTCCCGCAGTTCTCGCTGGTCTTTGTCCGGAATATAGCTTGCCCGGAGCAGGCCATGCATAAGAAGATCAGCGATCCATTCCGCATCCTTTACATCTGTCTTACGTCCTGGAACTGCCCTCATATGGCGGGCATTCACCACGATAGCATTCAGACCGGAAGATTCAAGGATATTATATAAGGGTTTCCAATAGGAGGCTGTGCTTTCCATGGCAGCCATTTCACAGCCGCCATCTTTCAGCCAGTCAGCCATTTCAAGGAGTTCTCTTGTTGTTGCACCGAACTCACGGATCTCTTGTTGGTTGCCTTTTTTGAAACAAGCGATGATAAGTTTTTTGTGCACATCAATACCACAACATTTGTCGTAAACTTTTTCCATAATGCTACCTCCATGGATAGAATTTACGGCATAGCTTCCTGTCTTTTGATATTTTACTGTACGTCCTTCTGCCGCGGTGCGGCTGGACAGATGGTGGTTCAAATGAGGAAGCTCACATTCAGTTTTATAGGCGAGCTGTTGGCTCAAATAAAAATCGAACTTTGCCGTTATCTTTAGTATACACCTGAAACCATGGCAAGTAACTGAAAAGTTATAGCTATGTTTCATTGATGGTGGTGCCAAGTGGCCACGGCATGAAAGTTTCATAGGAAAAAAACCTGCAGCATGTTATGATAGAATCAGTTATTATTTGAAAGGAGTTTTCTTATGAATTTCGGAATCATCGGCTTTGGAAACATCGCCCATAAATTCATTCAAAGCATCACTTCAACAGATGAAGGCAGAGTCACTGCCATCGCCTCCAGATCCGTTCCTGAAAATGATCCTTACCTGGCAGCACATCCTCAGGTAAAACTTTATCGTGACTATGAAACTCTGCTGCAGGATCCTCAGGTAGAGGCAGTCTATATTGCACTGACGCACAAGTATCATAAAGAATGGATTCTGCGCGCCATGGATTACCACATTCCGGTTCTCTGTGAAAAACCACTCGTCCTTTCTTCCAAAGATGCAGACATCATCCGCACAAAAGGAAAGGACACCGGCACTTACTGTCTGGAAGCTCTCAAGACAAAATTTAATGACGGGTTCCAACATCTGAAAAAAGATCTTCCTCTGATCGGACAAATCCGCCATCTAAAAACTTCTTTTTGTTCTGATGCTTCCGGCATGCCGCCTTCCTGCTTCCTTTTTGATCCGGAACAAGGCGGCGCATTAAATGATATCGGAAGCTACGCACTGGGATTTATCCTTGGTCTCTGTGAGGATCCGATCACAGATGTAAAATCCACCCTTAAAGTCCGGAAAGGAATTGAGGAATATTTTTCTGCGGATCTGGTTTTCTCAGGCGGATATACAGCCTTCGCCGAAGGCGCCATTGACCGCAGAACTGACCGCACAGCTCTGATCCAGGGTACAAAAGGAAAAATTGAAGTCCCTCTTTTTAATCGAATTTCTTCCTACACGATCACACTGCAGGATGGTTCTGTTATAAGGCGGGAAAATCCTATCCTGGGTGATGATATGACCATGGAAATCCAGGCTGCAATCCAGGATATAAAATCCGGAAAAACAGAGAGCAGCGTCCACAGCCTGGAAGATACAAAAAATATCCTGATATTGTCCGAAAAAATCCGTGAGGCCGCGCAGACTGCAGTCTCTTCATCAATTTCCTGTAATTAAGCGAACATAGTGACGTCCGATACATAATACAGCATAGTAAACAAAAAACGACCGGAAGGAAGATCGGTCGTTTTTGGCTTTGTTTATGTTGTTTTTTGAGTTAGTCTATTCTAACTAAATGTATCATACGATATTTCCTTGACGTTGTCCAGTCATTTATGAAATATTTTTCGTTACTGGAAAATTTTTTCTGCTTTTTTTACCTCTTCTTTTGTGGGCGGCATGATGCCTTCCAGGGAATAGTCTAATCCCATTTCTTCCCATTTTAATGTTCCCAGTGTATGATATGGAAGGATTTCAAATTTCTCTATGGTTTTCAATCCATCCATAAACTGCCTTAGACCGATCAAACCTTCCCGGTCGTCGGTCAGGCCTGGAACCAGGACATGACGGATCCACATGGGAATCCCCATTTCAGATATTTCCCGGGCCATCGCAAGAATATTATCATTGTCCCATCCGGTCAGATCTTTGTGACGCTGGCAGTCCATCTCCTTCAAATCCAGCATTACCAGATCCGTATATTCCATTAACCTCTTCCATGTTCCATAAAAAGGCTCTTCTTTTGTAAAGGGCTGTCCACAGGTGTCCAGAGCCGTATGGATTCCTCTTATTTTGGCAAGCCGGAAAAATTCTGTCAGGAAATCAATCTGCAGCAGGGGCTCTCCCCCGCTGACGGTAATTCCTCCATTTTCACCCCAGTAATTATGATAACGCCAGGCCCTCTCAAGGAGGGCTTCAGGCGTCCATTCTTCTCCGGCTGTTTCACTCCAGGTTTCCGGATTATGACAATATCTGCACCGCATTCGGCATCCCTGCATAAATACTACAAATCGTACACCAGGTCCATCCACCAGTCCAAAGGTCTCCAGCGAATGAATCCTTCCTGCTGCTTTCGTTTTCATTACATTGTCTTATGGCAGGTTCTGGAAATAACATCCATCTGCTGTTCCCGGGTCAGGTCGATGAATTTTACCGCATAGCCAGATACCCGGATCGTGAAGTTTGCGTATTCTTCTTTTTCCGGATGCTCCATGGCATCAATCAGTTTTTCTTTTCCAAAAACGTTGACATTCAGATGATGCGCTCCCTGATCAAAATATCCGTCCATAACACGGACCAGATTGTCAATCCGCTCCTTCGCCTCATGTCCGAGAGCATCCGGATTGATGGTCTGTGTGTTGGAAATTCCATCCAGCGCCCACTCATACGGCAGTTTTGCCACTGAATTTAAAGATGCCAGAAGTCCGTTCTGCTCTGCTCCATAACTTGGATTTGCTCCCGGCGCCAGCGGTTCTCCTGCCTTTCTTCCATCCGGCATGGATCCTGTTGCTTTTCCATAAACGACATTAGATGTAATTGTAAGAATAGAAGTCGTTGGCTCAGATTCTCTGTAGGTGTGATGTTTCTTGATTTTTTCCAGGAATGTCTTTAACAGCCATACTGCAATGTCATCGGCACGATCATCATCATTTCCATATTTCGGGAAATCTCCTTCTGTCTCGTATCCTGTAACAATTCCGTCTTCATCCCTGACTGCTTTTACTTTCGCGTATTTAATCGCGCTCAGTGAATCTACCGCATGAGAGAATCCGGCGATTCCTGTAGCAAACGTCCTTCTGACTTCTGTATCAATCAGAGCCATCAGAGCTGATTCATAATAATATTTATCATGCATGTACTGGATCAGATTCAGCGTATTCACATACAGATCTGCCAGCCAGTCCATCATGGCATCATATTTTGCCAGCACTTCATCATAATCCAGATATTCAGATGTTACCGGCATATACTGAGGTCCCACCTGCTGTTTTGTCTTCTCATCCACTCCGCCGTTAACCGCATAGAGCAGGCATTTCGCCAGGTTTGCTCTCGCTCCAAAGAACTGCATCTCTTTCCCGGTCTGTGTCGCGGATACACAGCAGCAGATAGCGTAATCATCGCCCCAGATTGGTTTCATTACATCATCATTTTCATACTGCACAGAACTTGTTCGGATGGAAATATCCGCTGCGTATTTCTTGAAGTTTTCCGGCAGTGCGGAAGAATACAGCACTGTCAGGTTTGGTTCTGGAGAAGGTCCCATATTTTCCAGTGTATGGAGAAAACGGAAATCTGTCTTCGTCACCATGGAACGTCCATCTACACCGATTCCTGCCAGATCCAGAGTTGCCCAGACCGGATCTCCGGAAAACAGCTGATTATAAGAAGGGATTCTCGCAAATTTCACCATGCGGAATTTCATGGTCAGATGATCGATCAGTTCCTGAGCTTGTGTTTCTGTCAGGATTCCTTTCTCCAGATCTCTCTGAATATAAATATCAAGGAAAGTAGCCACTCGTCCAATGCTCATGGCTGCGCCATTTTGTGTCTTGATGGCTGCAAGATATGCAAAATACATCCACTGAATGGCCTCTCTTGCATCTTTGGCAGGTCTTGAAATATCATATCCATAGATTTGCGCCATTTCTTTCATGCCTCTTAAGGCCTTCTTCTGCAGGGCAATTTCTTCTCTCAGACGAATCACATCATCTGTCATGGTTCCGCATCCGCAGTTATTGAAGTCATTTTCCTTTTCTTCCAGGAGAAAATCCACGCCGTACAGAGCCACTCTTCTATAGTCGCCAACGATTCTTCCTCTTCCATATGTATCCGGAAGCCCGGTAATGATCTTGTTATGACGTGCCTTTTTCATTTCCGGCGTATAGGCGTCAAATACTGCTTCATTATGAGTTCTTGCGTACTCAGTAAAAATCTTATGGAGTTCTTCTGACGGCTCATAGCCATAATTGCGGCAGGATTCTTCTGCCATTTTAATCCCGCCAAATGGCATAAACGCACGTTTCAAAGGTTTATCTGTCTGTAATCCGACGATCTTTTCCAGATCTTTTGTTTCTTCACTTATATATCCAGGGCCGTGGGACGTCAGACCTGATACGATATCCGTATCCATATCCAGCACGCCGCCTTTCGCCCGTTCTTCTTTCTGAAGTCTCTGCAGGATTCCCCACAGGGTATTGGTTGCTTCTGTTGGTCCGGCCAGGAAATTTTCATCTCCATCATATGGTTTATAGTTTTCCTGAATGAAATCTCTCGTATTGACTTCTTCTTTCCAGAGTCTTCCCTGAAAACCTTCCCACTCTTTAAAATGTTTCATGACTGCGCCTCCTTTTTCTTTGATTCAATCTTTGCTCCAAAGTTAGTTTTAGCTAACTTTTTCTAAGAGTATAACATATTCAAAATTGAATACAATATACGTTTATGACAATTTTTTTCAACTACTTTTTTACTCACATTTTTTCTCATTTCATTTGTAAAATTTTTCTTTTTCTTGAAAGTCTTGTAGTTTTTTTTTAAATATGATATTCTTAGTTGTATAAACAAGTGAAACGAGGTGAAAATGATGGCTGCCGCGAAATATCATCACATCTATGAGATCTTAAGAGAGCGAATTGAACATGAAGAATATCCTCCTACCAGCTTCCTGCCATCTGAACACACTCTGATCGAAGAATTTGACTGTTCCCGCAATACCATCCGGCGCGCCGTCCAGCTTCTTGCAAAAAACGGCTACGTCCAGAGTATCCAGGGCAAAGGAGTCAATATTATTTATCGTCCAAAAGACCAGTCCGAGTTTATACTTGATGGGATAGAGAGTATGAAGGAAGCTGCAAGCAGGAACCAGAAAGATTACACAACAAAGATTATCTGCTTTGCTGAACTGACAGTGGATCAGCATATCCATCAGAGAACCTCTTTCCCTGTGGGTAAGGAAATTTACTATCTTCAAAGGGTCCGTTATTTTGGAGGAACTGCCCTGATCATCGATCATAACTATTTTCTAAAGGATGTCGTAAAAAATCTGACTCCGGAAATCGCTAAAAAATCCATTTATGATTACATGGAACATGAACTTGGAGAGAAGATCGTTACGACCAAACGTCGAATGACGGTAGAACATATCACCCAGATCGATGAAAAATATATGAATATGAAGGATTACAACTGCCTGGCGGTTGTCAGCAGCTGGACCTTCAACGGCGACGGCATAATGTTTGAATTTACACAATCGAGACACCGTCCGGATAAATTCGCATTCTATGAACAGGCACAGCGCCTGAATGACTCTCTTATAAAAGAAGGTATCTGAAAACAGATACCTTCTTTTTATTTCTATCCAAAAAGTTTCTATCCTTTATACAACATACAGTATTTTTATAAATTTGTTTAAACAAGTGTTGACAAACTTGTCCGGACAGGCTATAATAACAGCATAAAGAAACTTGTCCGGACAGGATGGAACTTATTAAGAAAATGGAGGTAAAATATGGGAAAATTTACTGATGAATGCCGTCAGCTGCTCGAATTAGTCGGCGGTAAAGAAAACATCTCAGCTGTAACACACTGTGTTACGAGAATGCGCTTTGTCCTGGCTGATCCAAAGATTGCAGATATCAAAGCAATCGAAGCTCTTCCAACGACCAAAGGAACGTTCACACAGGCAGGACAGTTCCAGGTTATCATTGGAAATGAAGTCAGCACATATTACAACGACTTTGTAGCCGTTGCCGGAATCGAAGGTGTCTCAAAAGAGGCGGCAAAAGACGCGGCAAAATCCAATCAGACAAGACTTCAGAAGTTAATGTCTGATCTGGCTGAAATCTTCTCACCATTGATCCCTGCCATCATTACCGGTGGTTTGATCTTAGGTTTCCGAAACATCATCGGTGAGATTTACATGTTTGGTGACGGAACACAGTCTCTGATTCAGACATCCGTATTCTGGAACGGTGTGTACCAGTTCTTATGGCTGATCGGTGAAGCGGTATTCCACTTCCTGCCGGTATCCATTGTCTGGTCTATCACGAAGAAAATGGGTACGACCCAGTCCCTTGGTATTGTCCTCGGTATCACACTGGTATCTCCTCAGCTTTTGAACGCTTACAGTGTTGCTTCCACAGCTGCCGCAGATATTCCATACTGGGATTTCGGTTTCGCTCATGTCAGCATGATTGGTTATCAGGCTCAGGTACTTCCTGCAATCCTCGCCGGATTTACTTTAGTGTACTTAGAGCGTTTCTTCCGCAAGATTTGTCCTTCGGTTGTTTCCATGATCGTTGTACCATTCTTCGCGTTAACATTATCTGTTATGATTGCACATTTCATCCTTGGACCAATCGGATGGACTATCGGTACAGCAATCTCTGATATCGTAAACGCTGGTCTGACATCCAGCATTAAGAGTCTGTTCGGTGCAGTCTTCGGATTTGTATATGCTCCGCTGGTTATCACCGGACTCCATCATATGAGCAACGCAATCGACCTTCAGCTGATCGCTGACTTTGGAGGAACCACTCTCTGGCCAATGATCGCTCTTTCCAATATCGCGCAGGGTTCTGCCGTACTTGGAATGATCTTCCTTCAGAAACATGATGAAAAAGCAAAAGAAGTATCTATTCCGGCTTGTATCTCCTGCTACCTTGGTGTAACAGAACCTGCAATGTTTGGTGTAAATATTAAGTATGGCTTCCCATTCTTATGTGGTATGATCGGTTCCGCTGTTGCAGGATGCATCTGTGTTACAACAGGTATCACCGCAAATGCAATCGGTGTCGGAGGACTTCCGGGAATCCTTTCCATTCAGCCAAAATACATGCTTTTATTTGCAATCTGCTCTGTTATCGCAATTGTAATTCCTCTGATTTTAACACTGACTGTTGGAAAGAAAAAATATAAAGGCGATACAGCAGAAGAAGAGACAGCCGCAGAGGCTCCTGCCGCAGAACTTCCAGCCGGTGAAGTTCATGAATTAAAAGCTTTCCTTACCGGAAAAGCTGTTCCTATTGAAGAAGTTCCAGATGCTGTATTCTCCAGCAAAACACTTGGAGACGGTATGGCTATCGATCCGGTTAATGATGTATTAACTGCTCCTGCAGACGGTACTGTCACCATCGTTATGGAAGGCAGCAACCATGCCTGCGGACTCCGTTTCGCAAACGGAACTGAAATCCTCCTCCATATCGGTCTGGACACCGTAGATATGAATGGAGATGGATTTGAACCATTAGTAAAAGTCGGTGACGTTGTAAAAGCCGGTGATCCTCTGATTCGTTTCAGCCAGGAAAAGATCAAAGCAGCCGGCCACCCTGCAATCACAATCATGGTTGTGACAGAAATGGGCGACGCCAAAGAAATCAGCTTCCATACAGGAAATCAGGTAGAAGCGGCTTCTACAGTTATTGCTGATCTTTAAATCAGGATTTACAGACAGCGGCATGACAGGCGGTATTTGATATGCCGCCGGCCGCCTGACTGTTCTATAAATCTGAAAATAAGCGTTTTATGGATTACCCTTTCTTCTATCTCTCCATGAAACGATATCACATTTCAGATTACAAATCAGGCTGCGGCCAGACAAAAGAGAGTCCGGATATTCCGGACTCTCTTTTGCTTTTATCTGTCTTCCAATGGAATGTATTCTTTTTCTTCTCCTATGCTTTTATAGGCCGGCCGTATGATCTTATCCACATTGGTCAGTTCTTCCAGCCTGTGAGCACTCCATCCTACAATTCTTGCCATGGCAAAAATCGGTGTAAACAATTCCAGTGGAATGTCCAGCATACTATAGACAAAACCACTGTAAAAATCTACATTTGCGCTTACACCCTTATAAATATGACGCTCTTTTGCGATCACTTCCGGCGCGAGTTTTTCAATCATAGAGTACAGTCTGAAATCCTCATCCCTTCCTTTGGCCTCAGCCAGCTTCTGAACAAATTCTTTGAAAATCTGGGCTCTCGGATCAGAAATACTGTAAACCGCATGCCCCATTCCATAAATCAGTCCTTTCTTATCAAAAGCCTCCTTATGAAGAAGTTTCTTCAGATATTCCTCCACCTGATCACGATCTGTTACATCTTCCACACTGGAACGCAGATCTTTCATCATTTCTACGACTTTGATATTGGCTCCTCCATGTTTTGGTCCTTTCAGAGAAGACAAAGCCGCTGAAATAACGGAATACGTATCGGATCCGGCAGAAGTTACCACATGCGTTGTGAAAGTGGAATTATTTCCTCCTCCATGTTCCATATGGAGCACCAGAGCAAGATCCAGCACTTTGGCTTCTAACTGCGTAAATGATTTATCCGGTCTTAAAAGCCTTAAGATGTTCTCTGCCATGGAAAACTGTGGATCCGGTCGGTGAATATACAAGCTGTCATCATTTTCATAATGATTGTAGGCATGATATCCGTAAACTGCCAGCATCGGGAATACACTGATCAGCATCAGACACTGGCGCAGCACATTTTCCATTGAAATATCAGAGGCGTTGTCATCATAAGAAGCCAGTGTAAGAATGCTCTTCGTCAAAGAATTCATAATATCACTACTTGGCGCTTTTAAAATAACATCTCTTGTAAAATTTTTCGGAAGCGTCATCCCGGATACTAAAATTTCCCGAAATTCCGCTAACTGCTGCTGATCCGGCAGAATGCCGAACAATAAAAGATACGTTACTTCCTCGAAGCCGTATCTGTCCTGGGAAAGAAATCCTTTCACCAGATCATATATATTATAACCCCGATAGAAAAGCTGTCCCTCACACGGAACTTTTTTCCCATCTACAATTTTGCTTGACTGTATATTGGAAATGTTAGTAAGGCCCGCCAGAACTCCGACCCCTTCCTTATCACGAAGACCTCTTTTTACCCCAAATTTTTCGTACAATTCTTTATCAATCTCACAATGATCACGGCAAACAACTGCCTGACGCTTCAGATAACTGCTTAGGTTCTCTCTCGTCATCTTACCAGTTCCCTCCTTACGCTGCAAAAGTTGATTTTTATCAATATAATTTTACTCTTTTATTTGACATTTGTCAATCATTGACCTTCTTAAACAAAATGCTATAATAAATGTTAGTCAGATTTCATGATACAAAGGAGGATACGAAATCTATGAAAAACATCTCTGCGCTTATGGAAATATTCCCTGTGGTGCAAAAACTTCTTTTTAACACCATTGATCTGCATTCAGTCAGTTTTACAAGAACCCAGATGCTGATTTTATTTGCCCTTTACAGCAGAGAACATCTGAACATGTCTCAGACTGCGGCATACATTGCCTCTTCCAAAGAACAGACAACCCGGGCTGTTGCTCCTCTGGTTAAAGAAGGATATGTCACCAGATTCCATATGGGAGACAACCGGCGGAAAGTTTACATTCGTCTCACCGAACAGGGACAATCCTTTATTGAAGAAGAACAGCGCCTTGTCAAAGAACGGCTCTCCAGCAAATTTAATATGCTGTCCCTGGAAGATCAGGAAACCTTCCACCACGCAGTCGATGACATTCTGAAAATCCTTAGAAAATTAGAGTAGTCCCGGCTCTTTTTAACACACGAAACTAATACATCTATCTGCCTTGAAAGGAGAACTTTATGAAAGCCGATTTACACTGTCACACTGTATTATCTGATGGCGCAATGGATATTGACCAGCTCCTGCACTATGCCTCAAGAATTCATCTGGACTATATTGCCATCGCGGATCATGAATCTACTCATTCCATACCTGCGGCCTGCGCACTGGGGGAAGAGCTGAATCTCCATGTGATTCCGGCTGTGGAAATTGCTGCCCGTCACAAAGAAACTGGTATTAATGTTCATCTGCTCTGCTATTATCCGGCGGATACCAAGCGTCTTCAAAAACGCCTGGACAAGGATCTGAAGCTTTTTTCTGATTCTGTGATTCGTTCCTATCAGTCCCTGATGGATGAATATCCCATTACAATGGACCAGCTGTACGAAGCTTCCCGTCAGAGCACCGGCATTTACTATACCCATATCATGCAGGTTTTATCCCTGATGGGATACACCGGCCAGCCCATTGGAGAACTCCACAGGGAGCTTTTCCATCCTGGAAGCCCTCATAAGTTCCAGACGGATTACATGGACGCCATGGAAGCAGTCAGGCTGATTCGTTCCTGCGGCGGAGTCCCGGTCCTGGCTCATCCGGGACAGTACAAAAATCCAATGCTGATGGAAATGATGATCGAGGATCACATGATGGATGGAATTGAACTGAATCATCCCCGCAACGATGAAAAGACCATGGAACAGATCAAGGTTCTGTGCAAAGAACACGATCTTTTTATGACCGGAGGAACCGATTTCCACGGTTTGTATACAACAACTCCTTATCCTCTGGGAAGCTTTCTCTGTCCGGAAGAAGGTCTTGAGCGCCTGATCGATGCAGGAAAGAAAGCCAACGAAGCCTATTACCAGAAAAAAGCAGCAAAAAAAGATCCGGAAGCAGACTGACCGTCTGTCCCGGATCTTTTCCCTTCTTTAGTTCCACTTTTTCAGCAGACTCCTGGCTACACTCAGACCATTGGCTGATGCCTGCTGAAGTCCTCTCGTGACTGAGGCTCCATCGCCGATCGCATGCAGTCCCTGAATGTTCGTTTCAAAATTCTTGTCTACAAGAATCTTATTAGAATAAAATTTAACTTCCACACCATACAACAGTGTCTCATCACTTGCCATTCCCGGTGTCACCTCATCTAAGGCATAAATCATTTCCTCGATATCCTTCATGATCCTGTAAGGAAAAACCAAAGACAGATCTCCCGGCACTGCGTCTTTCAGGGTCGGCGTAATGTTATTTCTTACCAGACGTTCCTCTGTCGTTCTTCTTCCTCTGATAAAATCTCCAAATCTCTGTACAAGGATTTTTCCGTCACAAAGCATGTTGCTCAGCTGGGCAATATGTTTTCCATACTGAATCGGTTCCTTGAACGGCTTGGTAAAATTTTTAGATACCAGCAGGGCAAAATTTGTATTGCTTGTCTTATGATCTTTTGCCTTATAAGCATGTCCATTGACCACTGCCAGACCGTTTTCATAATATTCTGTGGCAACTTCCCCGGATGGATTCGTACAGAAAACCCTTACTTTGTCATCAAAAGTCGGCGTATAATAGACCAGTTTTGCTTCATAGAGACTCTGATTCAATTCTTCCATGATCTCATCTCTCACCTCTACACGGACGCCGACATCAACGGTGCCTACCTGTGTTTCAATTCCATATGTCCGGCAGATATCACTGAGCCATTCCGATCCTTCCCGTCCCACTGCCGCTATGATCTCGTCCGCAAAAAATGTTTCGTCCTGATCTGTTATAACACCTTTAACCTTTCCATCTTCAATCAGAATATCTTTTACCATGGTCAAAAACCGCATTTCCACGCCTCGTTCCAGAAGATGTTTCTGAAGTCTTGCATATATCTTATATCCTTCTTCTGTTCCAAGATGGCGGATTGGGCATTCGATCAGCTTTAAATTTGCCTGAATTGCCTTTTTTCTGATTTTTGCGATCTCATCTTCTTCATTGATTCCATAAACTTTCGTATCTGCTCCAAACTGAAGATAAATCTGATCTGATTCCCTGAGCAGTTCTGTTGTCCGTTCATATCCGAGAATTTCCGGCAGATTTCCCCCTACATCAGGAGAAAGAGACAGTTTGCCGTCTGAAAACGCTCCTGCGCCGGCAAAGCCTGTGGTGATTGAACACGGCTGGCATCCAACACAGACTTTTGTGTCCCTTTTAGGACATTTTCTCTGTTCAATTCTTCTTCCTTTTTCAATCATCAGTATTTTCGTTTCCGGCCGTTTCTGCATCAGTTCATAAGCACAGAAAATCGCAGACGGTCCGGCCCCGATCATAATTACGTCATATTTATTCTTCATTGCTTTCACCTTTCATATCGTTGTATAAAATTTCTGATTCGTCTGCTGCCTTCTTTTCTGTCATAAGAAAAAGCCAGCGCATGCGCAGCCCCATGTACAATATAAAGTTCTTTCTCAGCCGCACATGCCTCATAATTACTGTAAGTCATCCATACCGGCACATATCTGTCTTCATCACCGTGAATAAACAGAACCGGTATCGTATTTTTCCGCATCGCTTCCTGAACAGAGGCATCCTTCAGGCTGAATCCTGCCGCAATCCGGCAGATGGCATCCAGGAAAAACAGCAGCGGATATGGCGGAAGATGATATTTAGTCTTTACCACATGACGTATGATCTCCCATGGTGACGTGAACCCGCAGTCAGCAATAATTCCCCTGACATTTTCAGGAAGTTTGAGTCCTGCCGCCATCAGCACGGTAGCGCATCCCATGGAAATGCCGCATAAAAACACATTTTTATCTTTGGCTCCCAGATGCTCATTGGCATATCGGATCCATTGTCTGCAGTCGTACCGTTCTTTCACGCCATAGGTTATATATCTGCCTTCGCTCTGTCCATGGCTTCTCTGCCACGGCAGCAAAATATCATATCCGAGATTCCATAAAAAACGCACTTCCGGAACAAATTCAATATCAACTTCCGAATGATATCCATGCATGCATATAATAATACCTTTTGCATTTTTTCTCGGAATATACATGGCCCGGAGTTTCAATCCGTCACCGGATATAATCTCCTGTTTCCTTCCGTGATGCCTTTTCACCCATTTTTGTTCTTCCAGGACAAAATCCAGATACGGCTTCCATTTTTTCTTTCTTCTGACGTCCGGCTGTTTCTTTTTTCTGCAGATCGCATATTGAAAAACAGAAAAAGATGCCGCACCTGTCAGCACGGCGATTCCGGATATGATCTGTCTGATTCTTTTAAAATTCATTGTTTTTTCCTTTCTCACGCAAAGCTTCCAGAAGACCCGGAGTATTTTCTCCAAATACACAGATTCCATGCTCCTTTAAAAGCTTCGCAGTCACTCCATCACCGTTTGTCAATGTCTTTGTAAATGTACCGTCATATATTTTCCCGCTTCCGCAGGACGGGCTCTTTTCCTTTAAGACCGCAAAACGGCATTCATACAGCTTTGCCAGCCTCAACGCTTCCCGGGCCCCCTGCCGGAACTGTTCTGTCACATCTCTTCCATCTTCCGTTATCACCCTGCTGCCACAGACTTCCGCCGGAACCCGTGGTGTCGGCAGTCCTCCCATGATTTCCGGGCAGACCGGAATCAGATGATATTCGCTCAGAAGATCTGCTATCTTATCTGAACAATTGCTCCCCTGATTATATTTGCACTTTACGCCGAGCAGACAGGCGCTTACCAATCCATTCATTTCTTTCTCCCTCCGGCTGATCCCGCCAGCCTAACAATTTCCTGTGTACACATTTTCCAAATATCTGCCTGCAGTTTCTGCCAGATGGTATACCTGTTCCACGCTGGTCGGTCCCCGGTCCTGCATGTTCCAGTTTGGGAAAAATCTTGTTACATGGAGTACAATCTCTGGATCAACAGAGGCAATCCAGGATGCCATGGCCCTCATTTCTTCTTCTTTGTCGTTTTCTCCCGGGACGATCAGAGTCGTAAGTTCTACATGTCCGTATTCGTTCGCCCTGCAGATAAACTCTTTTACAATTTCTAAAGAGCCGCCGAGTTTCCGATAATATTGTTTCGTAAATCCCTTCAGATCAATATTCCACGCATCAATCAGCGGGAAAATCTCCTCTGTCTCTTCCAGAAAAACAGACCCGTTAGTCACCACTGCCGTTTTTAATCCCTCTTCCCGGCAGCACCTGGCAGTATCCCTCACATATTCATATCCGATCATCGGCTCATTATAGGTAAAAGCGACACCGATATTGCCATAAGGAACCATCTGCAGCGCTCTTTCACACAGTGCCTGCGGAGAGATATACACGCTCTGTACTTCTTCCTCCCTTTTCATGGATATTTCATGATTCTGACAAAAAGGGCAGGACAAATTGCATCCATAACTCCCCACCGACAAAATGCGGCTTCCAGGGAAAAATTTTCTCAGCGGTTTTTTCTCTATGGGATCCAGGGCAAGGGAAGTGATCTTCCCATAATTGCCGCAGATGACCTTTCCATCTGCATTCTTTCTTGCCCTGCACCTGCCGGTCTGTCCGTCATTCAGCCGGCAGCGGTGCATACATAGATTACAAATTCTCTCACCCATAACCATCACCTGTGTCTGACAACTTCAAACCGCTGCATCTGAACATCCTCATCATCCGCATCGATTCCTGCTTTCTGCTTTGTGATCACAATCTGTTCCTCTACCGTATCAACGCCTTCCAGATTCGGAAGCAGAAGCCCCCGTTTTCTTCCTTTTGTTATGATCAGTCCGTATTTCTTTACATCCAGCTGATCCGGCGTCTGAATATCTTCCGGAGTTTCCAGCACATCAACACTGTATTCCAGATACGGAAGCTCTTCATAGGCAACTTCCGGAAATCTGCGGTCGCTGACCGCGGCGCTGACTGCATTCTGGATGATCTCTTCCGCCACGGATCCGGTCGTTGGAGCAATGGTTCCGATACATCCTCTGAGCCTTCCATCTTTCTTAAGGGATACAAACACTCCTGCCTTCTTCTCCAGCAGTTCCTGCGGAACATCGTCGGGAACCTCAATCGGCACCCTTTTGATCATATATCCTTCCAGAGATCTTCTGGCCAGACGGACATAAGCGTCTTCCTGCTCCTTTTTCTCTCTCATCTTTTCTCTCTGACGTTCTTCATACTGATCCTTGAAATTCCTGTTTTCATCCGCTCCCTCTGCCCGAAATGTACAGACGCCGTATCCAACGCCAAACGGACCCTCATAAGACAGCGCTTCCGCCTTTACTTTCATCCGGTCCATGGCTCCGGCAAGAATCAGAAAAGAACGGTGGCCGCACTCGCCTGCTTTTTGACAAAAATTCTCCGAAAACTCAAACAATTCTCCAAACTTTCCTCTTCCCATCACTTCCATGATTCTCTTGTCATACTGCGGCCCTTCTTCCTGATATCCATAAGGGCCGTCTTCTTTCAGCCGGTGGGACAAATCTCCGCTTGCCACAATGACTGTTCTTCTTCCAAGCCGTATGGCTGTCTCCTGAATGTACTGTCCTAAAGTGTAATGATCTGCAAAAGACAGACCGGACAGTCCGATACGGACCGTCTGATAATCCGTATATTCCTGATCAATAAAATACAGAGGAATCATCATCCCATGATCCAGCCTGGAATCTCGCTCTCCTAGAGTTCCCGCCATAAAGCCGTGTTCATCTGCCTCGGCGCACAGTTCTTCCACGAAAGCCGTATCATAATTGGTATGAATCCTGACTCCGGCTGCCCGGAACTGTCCAAAATCCCCGCTGGCGTCATATCCCGGTGAAATGTGAAAATAATCTCCATACATAATCGAATGAGGCGTCGTAACAACGATCGTCTCCGGCTGAAGGGCTGCGATCTCTTTCGCTGCCTGATGATAGGCATCGATCGTTTTTTGTATTGCTTTTTCTTCTCCCCGTCCCACTTCCGGAATGATCAGCGGCGGATGCGGGACCATAACTGCTCCTATTACTGCCATAATATACAGCTCCTTCCTCTTTGGATGCTCTTCTGCCTCTGTAATTCGGCAAAAACATCGTTTCTGATATTTCTTCTTACTTCTTATCTTACCATGTTTTTCTTCTCACACAAAATATATTTTCTATTCTCTCTTTCGGATCAGTGGAGTCACAGACACTGCCCCCTGAAGATCTGCAGTAACCGTTCCCGACTCATTTCCTGCCGTCACACGAAATTCCAGCTGTGCCGCCTCATCCCACGCCGCATTGGTCGTAAAAGAAGCTGCTGCAGAAACATTATCCTCATTTCCTGAAATCGAAAATACAGAATAAAGTAGCCCCGGCTGCTGATTAATATAAGGGAGAATCTGAAGCCGCTGCTGACTTCCCGTCGTCGCCAGAAATACATAATCTATCAGATAAAGATATCCCGGCTGAAGAACGATCGTCTGGTCTTCTTCCAGTGAAATCTCTGTTCCTTTTCGAAATACCTCATAAAATGAAAGATAATTTCCTGACGGATATCTTCCAATAGTTCCATACTGTGCATAAAATTCAGGACAGCAGGGGTCCTGCGGATTCCTTCCAAATTTTTCACACCAGCATTTTTTCATAAAAAACTCCTTTTTTCTTAGTCTATGAAAACTGCCGGCAAAAGGTCCCGGTTTTCTGACAGGCAGAAAAAGAAAGCAGATCCCTTTCGGTCTCTGCTTTCTTCTCCGTTATATACGTTTTCTTTAATCTCTGACTTTAATGTGCACCTCACGGAGCTGCTGCTCTGTGATTTCATTTGGCGCTCCGCACATAAGATCCTGTGCGGTTCCACTCATCGGGAAGGCAATGACTTCCCTGATATTTTCTTCTCCGCGGAGCAGCATGATCATACGGTCAAGTCCCGGCGCCATTCCTGCATGAGGCGGTGCTCCGAACTGGAACGCATTGTAAAGGGCTCCGAATTTTTCTTTTAATGTCTCTTTCTCATATCCTGCGATTTCAAATGCTTTTTCCATGATCTCCATATCATGATTTCTGACAGCTCCGGATGATAATTCCACTCCGTTGCAGACAATATCATACTGATAAGCAAGGATTTCCAGAGGATCTTTTTCATTTAATGCTTTCAGTCCGCCCTGCGGCATGGAGAATGGATTATGTGTAAATCCAAGTTTTCCTGTTTCTTCATCGATCTCGTACATCGGAAAATCATTGATATAACAGAAACGGTATGCGTTTTTCTCCAGCAGATCCAGTCTCTGTCCCAGTTCATCACGAATCTGTCCTGCGAAAAGATTTGCCGCTTTTTCCGGTGCCGCAATGAAGAAAATCGTGTCTCCGACAGATAATCCCGCCAGTTCTGCCAGTTCCATTTTCATGTCATCCGGGATAAACTTATCAATCGGTCCTTTATACTTCATTTCTTCTTTTACTTCCAGATATCCGAGTCCTCCCATTCCGATAGACTGGGCAAATTTTAAAAGTTTCTCGTGCTGTCCTTTGGACAATTTTGCATGTACGTTGATGGCACGTACGGTCTGTCCATGGAACGGTTTGAACGTACATCTCTGGAAAAATTCTGTCACATCCACAATTCTCAGAGGATTGCGCAGATCCGGCTTATCAGTTCCAAACTGAAGCATAGCCTCTTTGTAGCTGTAAATCGGATAAGGCGCTTCTGTAACGACAGATCCTTTTGGAGCGAATTCTTTAAATGCCGCTGTCAGGACTTCTTCGCCTACTTTAAACACGTCCTCCTGTGTTGCGAATGCCATCTCAAAATCCAGCTGATAAAATTCTCCCGGTGAACGGTCAGCACGGGCGTCTTCATCACGGAAGCAAGGCGCAATCTGATAATATTTATCAATTCCGGATACCATCAAAAGCTGTTTATACTGCTGCGGCGCCTGTGGAAGAGCATAAAACTTTCCTTTATATTTTCTGGAAGGAACGACATAATCTCTGGCTCCTTCCGGGGAAGACGCACATAAAATCGGCGTCTGGATATCAATAAATCCGAGTTCTTCCATCTTATCCCTTAAAAAACGAGTTACTTTGGAACGGAACAGAATATTATCCTTTACTTTGCGGTTTCTCATATCCAGGTAACGATATTTCAGACGGACATCCTCCCTGATTTCTTTGGAAGTAGCGATCTCAAATGGAAGATCTCTGTAAACTTTTCCTAAAATATCAATTTTATGAGCTTCTAACTCAATCGTTCCCGTTGGGATTTTCGGATTGTAAGTTTCCTCATCTCTGTGCTGAACCAGTCCTTCGATGGACAGACACTCTTCTTTTCTTACGTTATCCAGAAGGCTTGTATCCCTTAACACTACCTGCATTACACCATACATATCTCTCAGGTCAATGAAGGAAACGCCGCCGTGGTCACGAATATTCTCGACCCATCCGGCAATCTTTAATTCTTCCCCGATATCGGCTTCTGAAATCTGATCCATCGTTCTGGAACGGTATAAATCTGACATCTTAATTCTCCTTTTTTCTATCATCTGTCTTTTATCTTCTTCAGGCGGAGCGTTTTTATTTCACAGGAACAAAGTTCCCTATAAAATAAAAAAGCCCGTCCTGAAATTTCCTTTCAGGACGAACTTGTATGATCCAGTCCGCGGTACCACCTGATTTACTGCTGATACAGTCTCTCTTACCTGTCTGTTAACGCCAGACCTACGTCGCACCTACTTAATCCGCCATAACTGCCGGTGTTCAGATTGATGCTCGGGAGTGTTCTTCGCATGAATTCACTTTGCGGGTTCTCACTGTCCCCTGCTCACTGGAAACGATAATCCATGTTACTTTTCTCCGTCATCGCCTATTGAGTTATTATAATAGAGAAAAAGCTCGTTTGTCAATTAATTTTCCTTATATTTCAATCTTTCTCCTGGTATATTTTCCCTCTTTTGGGCAATACTCTAACCATATTTCAAACGAGGAGGGTTTTCTTATGGCACAAAATATCATTGTCGTAGGCGCCAATCATGCCGGCACTGCGGCGTTAAATACAATTCTTGATTCAGGAAAAGATATCAACGTCACTGCTTTTGACGCAAATTCCAATATCAGTTTTCTCGGATGCGGCATGGCATTATGGATTGGAGGACAGATTTCCGGACCTGAAGGACTATTCTATTCCAGCCGGCAGGCTTTGGAAGCAAAAGGCGCCCACGTTCATATGAATACAAAAGTTTCTTCTATTGACTTTGAAAGAAAGACAATTCGTGCAAAATGTACGACCGGTGACTACTATGAACAGGCATTTGACAAACTGATCCTCGCCACCGGATCCATGCCTGTCTCCCTTCCAATCGAGGGAATCGATCTTCACAATGTCCAATTTGTCAAATTATATCAAAACGCAGAAGATGTTATCCACAAATTGAAAAATAAAAATCTAAAGAAAATTACCATTATCGGCGCCGGATACATTGGCGTTGAACTTGCCGAAGCCTTCTGCCGCTGCGGACGGGAAGTTACTTTGATCGACAGCGCCTCTGCCTGTCTTTCTTCCTATTATGATGAACCTTTTTCCCGAAAAATGGAAGAAAATCTGGAACGCCACGGCATCCGTCTGGCTTTCCGGGAAACCGTACAGAGACTGGAAGGGCACGAAACCATCCAGCAAGTTATCACGGAAAAAGCTTCTTATGACACCGACATGGCTGTATTTTGTGCCGGTTTCCGTCCCAGCACCAAACTGGGCGACGGCGTCCTGGAAAAATTTGATAATGGCGCTTATCTTGTCAGCCGGCGTCAGGAAACCAGCATTCCTGACGTCTATGCAGCCGGTGACTGCGCCACGGTCTATAATAACGCTTCCCAAAGAACCGATTATATCGCTCTTGCTTCCAATGCCGTCCGCTCCGGCATCATTGCTGCACAGAACGCTCTCGGCGTTCCCGTTGATTCTCCCGGCGTTCAGGGTTCCAACGGCATCAGCATCTGGAATCTGAAAATGGTCAGTACAGGGCTGTCATTAAAAAAAGCCATACGTCTCGGCTATGATGCCGCCTGTGTTGATTATGAAGATTATCAAAAAGCTGGATTTTTAGAAACTGACAACCAGAAAGTTATGGTCCATATTATTTATGACAAATCTTCCCGCCGGATCCTCGGCGCGCAGCTTTGCTCTGAATATGATATTTCCATGGCAATCCATATGTTTTCCCTGGCTGTCCAGGAACAGGTATCCATTGATACGCTGAAACTATTTGACATGTTTTTCCTGCCTCATTTTAACCAGCCCTACAATTATATTACAATGGCTGCCCTTCAGGCGGAAACCCGTCCATAAAACAGAGCAGAAAAAAAACAGCAGGATGGCAGCTATCCTGCTGTTTGCCCCGTCTACGATCCTTTGCGGCTCTTTCCCCAGAAAAACAGCGCCACTGTTCCTGGTCCTGTATGACTTCCAATGGTCGTACCTACGTGATTGATTTCTACTTTTCCGTCCAGATTCGGGAATCTTTTTTCAACCAGATCAGCCACAGCCTTTGCGTCTTCTTCACAAGCTGACTGGGAAATATAGCATTTGCCGGAATACTCCAGTCCATCGCGGGCATTGGCCTCCATTTTATCGACAATGGCCCGGATCACTTTTCGTTTGGTCCGGATCTTCTGCCGTGGAACCAGAGTCCCTTCCTCTCCCATATTCAGCAGCGGGCAGATGCCCAGAACTCCGCCGACAAATCCGGCCGTTCTGGAAATCCTTCCTCCCTTGATAAAAAAGGTCAGATCCGTTGAGAAAAACCAATGATGCACTTCCAGCTTATGTTCTTCTGCCCATTGATAGACTTCCTCCACCTTTTTTCCCTGATCTCTCAGATCCGCAAGCTTGTCCATCAACAGTCCATAGCCAGACGATGCGCCAAGGGAATCCACAATATAAATCCTGCGGTCTGGATATTTCTTTTCCAGTTCCTCCCTGGCAATCATCGCTGAATTGATTACCCCGGAAATTCCAGATGACAGACACACATGCAGAATATCTTTCCCTTCCTTTAAAAACGGCTCAAAATATTCTTCAAATTCTTCTGCATTTACCTGCGATGTCTTTGTCTCTGCTCCATCTGCCATTTTCTGATAAAATTCATCAAATGGGATGGATTCTCCCAGATCATCCATATATGGAATCCCATCCAGTTCAAAATGAAAACAGATATATGAAATATCTCTTTCCTCGAAATGTTTCCTGGTTAAATCTGCCGTAGAACAGCAGCTGATTACATATTGACTCATAAGCATGACCTCTTTTCCGTCTGACATTTCTTTTACATCTTATATGTTAGCACAATTCTTCCGCGATGTCCTGTTCCCGAAACAGAGAATCTATGATTTTCTCATATTCCTTCAGCCTTTGAACCTTGCGTATTTTCTTTGCATATTTTTCAGAACCGGTAAATACCTGTATCGGATTCGTCCAGAAATCTTTCATTTTAAATAGAATATTCTTTTCACCGGAAAGATATTCCTGATAATCCCTGTAAATCTGGTCATGCATAGCCCGCAGATCTTTCTTTTCCAGTTTCTTCCCGCTGCGGATCTGCCCTGCCAGGGCAGGATTTCTCAAAATGCCTCTTCCAATCATCACAGCTCCCAGTTTTGGAAACTCTTTGATCAGCTTCTGGTAATCCTCTGCCCGGACAATATCCCCATTATAACAGACAGGATTTTTGCTCTTCTCCCATCCTGATCGGAAAGCATCCATATGTACCGTTCCATTATAAAACTCTTTCTGCAGCCTTGGATGGATGATCAGTTCATGGATCGGATACCGGTTGTACACTTCCATGATTTCCTCAAATTCTTCCAGATCATAAAGCCCGATTCTCGTCTTCACGGAAATCTTCATATCCAGTTTCTCAAATATTTCAGTAAAAAACCGGTCCAATTCCTCCAGATCTTTTAAAAATCCTGATCCCCTGCCCTTTGTAACTACTGTCCTGGAAGGACAGCCCAGATTCAGATTTACTTCATCATATCCCATATTCCGAAGTTCTTTTGCTGTTTTTATAAATTCTTCTGATTTTCTGGTGAGGATCTGTGGAACCAGACTGATTCCCTCATTGTGCTCCGGCAGCACATCCTGAAGCTCCCTCGTCCTGAAAATCCTTTTTTTGTTTGGCATGATAAACGGAGTAAAATATTTGTCCATATCACCAAAAAAACGTGCATACGCATTTCGATAAATAAAAATAGTAATGCCTTCCATCGGCGCAAGATAAAATTTCATCTGATTTCTCCTGTTTCCTTTTTTCAAGACTATTATAACCGTTTGTCATCTCTTTTCCAACTTACGATAAATATCTATACATTCTCAAAAATATGTGGTATGATTTTCAACAGTGTGTCCGCGTCAAAACGACACTCAAAATAAAAAAGGAAGGATATTACAATATGCTGGACATCATTGAATCTGTTAATACTGCTGTCAACAATTTTATCTGGGGCGTTCCCGCCATGATATGTATTATCGGCGTCGGCCTTTACTTAAGTCTCCGGACCCGTTTCATTCAAATCCGGAAATTTGCCTATGCGATCCGATCCACTCTTGGAAAAGTATTTCAAAAACAAACGGCTTCTGACGGAGCTCTGACGCCATTTCAGGCTGTCTGTACCGCTCTTGCCGCCACAGTAGGAACCGGAAATATCGCCGGCGTTGCCGGGGCCATCGCCATTGGCGGACCAGGCGCCGTATTCTGGATGTGGATTTCTGCTTTCCTTGGGATGTGCACCAAATTCTCTGAAGTTACTCTGGCCGTTCATTTTCGTGAAAGGAACAAAGATGGGGACTATGTGGGCGGTCCGATGTATTACATAAAAAACGGACTTTCCAGGCACTGGCACTGGCTCGCTTTTGTATTTTCCGCTTTTGGCGTTCTTACTGTCTTCGGCACCGGAAACGCCACACAGGTCAATACGATCACAACGGCGATCAATTCTGCCCTGATCAATTTTCATCTTCTGGATCCGGCTTATACTAAAACTTCTAATATCATTCTTGGCATTGTCATTGCAGTTTTAGTCGGCCTGATCCTTCTTGGAGGAATTAAAAGAATCGGAAGTGTAACTGAAAAACTGGTGCCGTTTATGGCTGTCATTTACATTGCACTGTCTCTCGGCGTCATCATTTTGAATATCCAGAGGGTTCCCGGAGTCTTCGCCTCCATCTTTGCCGGCGCTTTTCAGCCGTCTTCTGTAACCGGAGGCGTTGTGGGAAGTTTCTTCCTGAGCATGAAGAAAGGTGTCTCCAGAGGTATTTTTTCCAATGAGGCAGGATTAGGTACCGGCTCCATCGCCCATGCCTGCGCCGATACCGATGAACCAGTAAAACAGGGACTGTTCGGAATTTTTGAGGTATTTACCGATACGATCGTTATCTGCACCATGACTGCCCTGGTCATTTTGTGCAGCGGAGTTCCTGTTGATTACGGAAACGCAGCCGGAGCTGAACTTACAATCCTTGGACTTACTTCAACTTACGGCAGCTGGATTTCTATTTTTACCGCGGTTGCTCTGTGCTGTTTTGCCTTCTCCACGATCATCGGATGGGGATTATACGGCGCAAGATGCATCGAATTCCTATTTTCTTCCAAGGTCATCAAGCCGTTTATGGTCGTATACTCTCTGGTATCCATTCTCGGCGCGACAGTAAATCTTGGGCTTTTATGGAGCATTGCCGAAACCTTTAACGGCCTTATGTCCATTCCAAACCTGATTGCTCTGTTCCTGCTTTCCGGAACTGTGGTCAAATTAGTCAGAAAATATTTCAAAGAATAGCGAAAGGCAGCCTGCTGTTTTCACAGCGGCTGCCTATTCTGCTCTTTTTCGATGAATCAGTCTCCACCGAAGATCTCAAGGATATCTCCTAAAAATGCACTCTTCTTTTTTGGTTTTTCTCTGTTCCTGGACTTCTCATCACGGTCATCCCTATCGTCATATTTGGACGCTCTCTCGATGATCTTATCCAGTTCTCCCCGGTCAAGCCAGATTCCACGGCATTCCGGACAATAATCAATTTCCACGCCGTGCTTCTCTGCCATCAGCAAAGTCACATCTTTACATACTGGACATTTCATAGGCATCTCCTTTCCTGGTATTATCTCATACCATACAGGGTGTTTTCATTTTATTGCTGCTCTCTGTCTGAAGTGACAGAAATTGATGTCTCACTGGCTGCTGCCGGATCTTTTCTTCCGGTAAAGACTGCCACAGTTCTTGGACGCATGACATAACTTCCTTTTATCCTTCTCTCTTTTTCTTCTGAAAAGCAGTAATTTCCCTCTTCATCTCCAAAGGTATCGACACTTAAATACCATGACATGTTTTCACCGATATCCGGCAGCCGGATCTCAATCTCATCCCAGTAAGCATTCATCGTAATATAAACAAGATCATCCTGCTGCTGAGTCTCGTCATATCCTGCAAATACGTTGGAGAAAATCCTGTCGTCCCGGGATACTGTCATCTTCTCCGCATGAATATTATAAGTAGAAAGTCCTTCGATTCCACACTGAGCATCCGGTAATTTTTTACGGATCGACGGATGTTTCTTTCGATAAGCAATCATAAACTTAAAAAATTCAAACAGATCCTGATTCTTATCCAGAAGACTCCAGTCCAGCCAGGAAATCTCATTATCCTGACAATAAGCATTGTTATTGCCAAACTGAGTATTGCCAAATTCGTCACCTGCCAGAAACATCGGCGTTCCCCTGCTGCACATCAGTACGGTACAGGCATTGCGGATCATCCGGAATCTCAGATTCAGCACTTCCGGATCATCGGTCTCTCCTTCCGCCCCGCAGTTCCAGCTTCGGTTATCATCGGATCCATCGGTATTATTCCATCCATTGGCTTCGTTATGTTTTGTATTATAAGAATACAGATCATACAGGGTAAATCCATCATGACAGGTCAAAAAATTGACACTGGAATTGTATCCTGCGTAATGTCCATTATATTCATTATAAAGATCTCCATACAGATCTCCGGATCCCGAAATACTCCACGCGGCATTCCAGGATTCCCAGAAATCCCCCTTCAGGAAACCTCTGACCGCATCCCGGTATCTTCCATTCCATTCTGCCCACCGGCGGTTGGCCGGAAAGCTTCCAACCTGATACAGTCCGTCCGCATCCCATGCTTCCGCGATCAGCTTCACATTTTTAAGAATCGGATCATACGCCAGATTCTTAAGCAGCGGCGGATTATTCATTGGCATGCCGTCCTCGTTTCTTCCAAGAATACTGGCAAGGTCAAAACGGAAACCATCCACCCGGTAATTGATCGTCCAGTATCTGAGACATTCCAGAATCATCTGCTGAACGATCGGATGATTGCAGTTTAATGTATTTCCGCAGCCGCTGAAGTTATAATATTTACCGTCCGGCGTCAGAATATAATATATATTGTTATCAATTCCTTTAAAGCAGAAACTTGGGCCGTCTTCATTTCCCTCTGCCGTATGGTTAAATACCACATCCAGTATGACTTCGATTCCATTCTCATGAAGTTCCCGGATCAGTTCTTTTAACTCCCAGCCTTCCTTCTTAAAATCATCCAATGCCGCGTAGTTATTGTTCGGTGAAAAATAACTGACGGTATTATATCCCCAGTACTCCAAAAGGGTATTTCCATCCACTTCCCTGGCATTGATCGTCTCATCAAACTCGAAGACCGGCATCAGTTCTACGGCGTTGATGCCCAGTTCTTTCAGATAAGGGATCTTCTCCTTCAGGCCCTCGAATGTTCCTCCATGTTTTACATTGGAAGAAGGATGTTTTGTAAATCCCCTCACATGGAGTTCATATATGATCAGGTCACTCATCTCCCGGTCGGACTGCGGCCGGTCTCCCCAGTCAAACACATCTTTTACGACACGGGCATGATACGTTGCCTGACGCTTCTTTCCCCATGTTCTTCTTCCTGCCACCGCTCTGGCATAAGGATCCAGTAAAATATTATTTTTATCAAAAAGCAGCCCCTTTTCCGGTTCATGCGGACCGTCAATCCGGTAAGCATACTCAAATTCATTAATATCCAATTCAAACACGATCATGGAATAAACATCCCCGATCTTATACGATTCCGGAAACGGAATCACCGCATATGGCTCTTCTTCTCCTACATGAAATAAAAGCAGTTCACATCCCGTCCCTCCGCTGGTATGGATTGTAAAATTGACCCCGATCGGCAATTCTGTCGCACCATTTAAATCAAACATACCTGGACGTACAAGAAATCCTTCGATTTCCATCATTGGCTGAACTGATACCGGATGTTTTATCATATAATTATCAAAATATCGCTTCATAGTTTTTATCCATCCTTTTTTCAAGAATACTTTACGTATTCTTCCCAATAATTTCATCCTATTCTCACATTCTATCATATTTATGTATTGAATCCAATACAATCCTCTTATACATTTCTATATCGGCAGAATATCTGTTTATATAAGGGACATACTTCTTAAGATATACAGCCATCCTGTCACTGTAAAAGCACTGAACAATGTAGTCAGCATAACGGTGCTTGAAGTCAGAGTTCCTTCATGTCCCATATTTTTTGCCATAACATAACAGCTGACTGTTGTGGCGGATCCTAACATGATCAGGATTGCCACCAGCTGTTCTCTTCGAAATCCAAGTGCTACCGCTGCCGGAAGGAAAACCGCTGCAAAACCTGCCAGTTTCATCAAGGATGCCACAGCCGCAGGTTTTACCTTCTGAAATGCTTTTCTGATGTCAAACGTAGCTCCCATCGCCATAAGGCCGAGAGGCGTAGCGCAGGATCCTATATTCGAAACCGTTTTCCCTACGATCGCCGGCATTGGAATCCTCAGGGCAGACCAGATCAGTCCCGCCGCAATGCCGATAATGATCGGATTTGTAATAATTCCCTTAAAAGTTTTTGCCCAGACCTCTCTGGTCATTTTCTGAGGCTGCGGCTGAAAAAATGACAGGACCACAACCGCCATGATATTGTAAAGAGGCACACTTCCGATGATCATCAGCGGCGCCATTCCCGCATCGCCATATATATTCTGGATAAACGCAATTCCAAGCAAAGCGGCGCTGCTTCGATAAGATGCCTGTATAAACTCTCCCTGAATGGATTTATCCTTCCATAAAAAAGAAATCCCCATAGAAATTCCTATGCTGATTAGTGTTGCCGCAAAACAAAAAAGTACAAATTTCAAATCCCATACTTTAGAAAAATCAACCGTTGCCAGATCTTCAAATACAAGAACAGGCAGCGGTACCAAAAATACAAATTTATTCATTTTTGACGCAAAGTCATCGTCAATCCACCCTATTTTTTTAAAGAACAGCCCCAGTATCATAAGCAGAAAAATAGGAACTGTTGCATTCAAGCTGAAAATTAAATTCTCCATGATGTCCTCCTTCTCTCCTTCTATTCTGTTCTATTTCTTATTTTATGTCAACCCCGGGTCTCTTTTCCTCCAAAACAACTGAGAAAGGACGGCAAAAAACCATGAAGTTATCCGTATCCCTCCATGGTTTCTGTATCATTCTTTTAGTTGGACTAATATTTTTGCAGCCTCAAAACAGCAGAATTCTTTCTTCTTATCTTCCCTGTTTTGTATCATCTTCTATCTCTCTGATAAACTTTGCCGGAATACCTCCTACAAGACAATTATCCGGAACATCTTTCGTCACGACGGCTCCTGCTGCCACAACCACATTATTTCCTATGGCAACTCCCGGCAGTATGGTGCAGCCGCCTCCAATCCAAACATCATTTCCTATGGTGACCGGCTTTGCCTGTCCCAGGTGCCGGCGCCTTTTCTTCGGTGACATTGGATGGTTCACTGTTGTGATCAGTGTATTCGGCCCGATCATTACATAATCGCCAATGGAAACCGGCGCAATATCCAGTATAGTTACATTATAATTTGCCAGGAATTCTTCTCCTACATGGATGTTTTTTCCGTTGTCACAGGCAAATCCCGGCAGAACCGCCGGATCCTTTCCTGCAGAACCAAATAATTCTCTGATTGCCGCCTCTACTGCTTTCTCATCGGTCTGATCCGTTTTATTTAATTTCTCACATCCTTTTACCGCATGAAGTTTCCTTGCGTTGACTTCTTCATCCCAGAAATCATATTCCAGTCCCGCGTCTAATTTTTCTAACTCTGTCATTTTTTCCTCCTTCAGATTCCGTTTTCCCTCTGTCATTCTGTTTTTAACTTATATTTTTTTACTATATCGTCCGGAACATGATTTTTCAGTATCCTGCCTTAAGAAATCATATGGCTTTTTCTCATATTTCATGATAAATTAAAAACAGAACTTCAGACAGCATCGCTTCATAGAAAGGAGAACAGACATGGCACATACACTCTTATCTTCTTCTCTGGAATCTCTCGGTGAACAGTTTGCCAGACGAGACTGGAAATATTTAGATCTGCCGGTAGGCAGTCAGATTGAAAAAGCTTTTGCATGGCCCGGTGAAGCCAGTGAACAGATTATGATCTGTGTCCATAAGGGACCGGATATCCAGGAATTATTTCACCGTCAGGATTTTTTCTTCTTTAATTTTGCATACAAAGGAAATTATGGCGCTCTAAGCTACCGCCATGACAATCACATTACCATCTGTGAGAATGAATGCTACATTGGACAGCCTTTCACCGGATATGCACTGACGGCTCACAGTCAGGAAGAAATTATCATCATTGGCATCCTGATCCAGAAAGAGTCATTTTTCAAAACATTTCTTCCGGTATTGTCATCAGACCCGAAGTTATTCCATTTTTTCCTGGCTCCACAAAACGATGAATATTCCGATGACTTTATCCACCTTAAATTTGAGGATCCTTTCTGTATCCGGACACTGCTGGAAATGATGGTCGTTGAATACGCAAATCCCAGAGAAGATACCCAGAAGATTCTGCAGCCTATGGTTCTGACTCTCCTGATGCAGGCCGCCCGGCAGTACCGAAACTCTGTCTCTATCCCTGAAAACGAGACTTTGTCCGACCAGATCATCCGCTATATCAGTGAACATACTGACACAGTTTCCCTAAGCAGTATTGCACAGCATTTCGCATATCACCCGAATTATATTTCCACTCTCCTTCACCAGGAAACAGGACGCACCTTTTCCGAGATCCTGCTGGAACAACGCATGGACCGGGCTCTCAGTCTGCTGCAGGGAACCAGTCTGTCCATAGAAGAAATTGCCGCCATGCTGGGATACAGCAACAGCAGCAACTTCTATAAAGCTTTTCGAAAATATTACGGATGTTCTCCGCGGAAGTATATAAATACCTGACTCTGAAGCGGCATGTTTCTATTTTCCAATATGGATGATCTTCTGTACCCAGTCTTTATAGAATGATTCCTCATGGGATACCAGCAGCACAGTTCCCTGAAACTTCATAATTGCTTCCCGCAGCGCCTCCTTTGCTGTCACATCCAGATGATTAGTCGGCTCATCTAAAATCAAAAAATTGCAGGGCTTTAGCGTCAGCAGACATAATTTTACTTTTGCCTGTTCACCCCCGCTTAAAGTATGAATTTCCTGTAAAGCATGCTTCTTTCCTATTCCACATCTTGCAAGATATCTCCTTACTTCTCCTGCCGTTAGATCCGGATTATATTCTGAAATAATTTCAACCGGGGTCTTTGTTTTGTCTTCCCATGAAAAATCCTGTTCAAAGTACGCTGTCTCTGCCTGATCAGACAGTCTGAATTGCCCATCTATGCTTTTTATCTGACCTGTCAGTGTTTTAATCAGTGTCGATTTCCCTATTCCATTAAATCCTGTTATAACTGCTTTCTGTCCGCTCATAAGATTAAATTCAATTCCCCGCAAAATAGGGACATCATATCCTACCGAAAGTTGTTTTACCGTAAGATACTCCGTATGATTTGATGGAATTTCTCTAAACTTAAAAAATGGTTTTTCTTCTCTTTGATCTGGTGTTCCTATTTTCATCATTCTTTCCAGCTGTTTCCTTCTGCCTTTCGCCATCCTGGATTTTCTTCCGGCTATGTTCTTTCGTATAAATTCTTCTGTTGCTCGTATCTTTTTTTGCTGAGCATTGTACCGGCGCTCATATGTTTTCTGCCGCGCTGCCTTTTTCTCCTGAAATTCTGTATAAGTCCCATAATATTTCGTAATCGTCTTTTGATCTACATCAAAAATCCGATTGGATACCAGATTCAAAAATTCATCATCATGGGAAACTACAAGAAATGCATTTTCTATCTGAGACAAGTATCCTGCCAGCCACGCCACATGCTCATGATCCAGGAAATTCGTCGGTTCGTCCAGCAGCAGAACATCTGGCTCTTCCAGTAAAATTTTGGCCAATATTATTTTGGCTCTCTGCCCTCCGCTCATTTCAGAAATAAAATGTTCTCCGCCTAAGGATGACAATCCCAGTCCTTCCATGACTTGTTCTATTTTGGTATCTGCTGAATAATAATCTCTGATTTCCAATTCTTGCTGACACTCTGCAGCTTTCTCAAGATACTTTTCATCTCCCTGAGCTGCTCTTTCGTAATATTTCAGCATCTGCCTCTCTACTTTTTCCAAATCAGCAAATGCAGATCTCAAAAATCCCATCACTGTCATTGTCTTTTCTATTTCGGCATATTGATCCAGACATCCTGTTTTTATCCCTGGAGCCCAGACGACATGTCCGGAATCTGCTGGCAGCCGCCCAGTGCATATTTTGATCAAAGTACTTTTTCCCGCTCCATTTTTCCCAACAACACCCGCATGTTCTCCCCGATTCAAGGTTAATGCCGCATTTTCATATAAAATATTTTCTCCAAAAGAATGGGTCAGCCCCTCAATTTCCAATAAACTCATTGTATCTCATCCTTTCTTTTTGCAATAATGAAAAAAGCAGAAGACTTTGCATTCCACGCAACGCCTTCTGCTTTGATCGCTTTTCCCACTAAAAGCAAACATTCATCTGTTTTACTATTTCTATACAACAAAAGGCCGTGGATGAAACATCATCCACAGCCTTTGTCTGTCAAAAATCATACGGAAAATAAGCAATCAGATATATCAGAATTTGACAAATCCATTGCTTATGGTTCCGATGAAATCTTTCCGCGCCTTTTAAGCACTATACTCTGCACAATGTTTCATCGGTTTGAATTGTACAGAGTTAAGCTTATTCTTCGCTGGTAATCTATTTTGTATAAAAAAATTCATAATTATCTTCCTTTCAACGCAGTCAGTATAGCACTGCGTATATAATATGTCAAGCCAGTCAAAACACCATCTGCACCAGCATCATATAACAAACCGTTCCTCCTGCGATGGACAGCAGCATCTGCCGTTTCCAGAGATGAAGCCCCGCAACGGCCGCAATGGAAATCAGTTCCGGGATTCCGTGACTTCCGGACAGAATGTTTACATCCCGCAGACAATAAATGACCAGCAGTCCGAAAACCGCGGACGGCAGCACTCTTCCAAGGTACTGAATATATTTTGGAACAGGCTTGTCCCCGGGAAACACAAGAAACGGCAGGAACCTGGTCATTGCCGTTCCCAGCACTACCATTCCGATTATTATTATCTTTTGTGCCAGTGTCATACTGCTTCTTCTCCTTTCTCCAGAAATCTTCGTAAATACGTCAGCACACATAACATGGCCAGCATGGCCGGAATCATAAAGTTATCGGCTCCAAAGAAAATCAGACACAGCAGGGAAGCTGCGATTCCTACCAGTGCGCTGGTATGTCTTTTTTCTTTCATCCACTGCTCCAGGAAAATTACCACAAACATGGCAGTCATAACGAAATCAAGCCCTTCCGTGTCAAAATGGATCAGAGAGCCGCAGATGCCGCCCAGTGTCGCTCCAAATACCCAGTAAAAATGATTTAACATGGTCACAAAAAACATAAACCAACCCCGGTCTGTGTCATCCGGTATTTCTGCCGTATAATTAATGGAAAAACTCTCATCGCACATTCCAAAAATCAGATAAATCTTTTTCCATCCTGCCGCACGGTACCGATCCAGCATGGAAATTCCATAAAACAAGTGACGGGCATTGACCATCAGGGTCACTGCCAGCGCCTGCAGCGGATGAAAGGCTCCCAGAAGCATATTAACTGTTAAAAATTCTACCGAACCCGCAAATATAAACATGCTCATAAACAATGGATACCAGAAGCTGAAGCCGGAAACATTCATATAAATTCCATAGGTCAGACCCAGAAACCAGAATCCCGCAAAAATTGGAATCGTATAAGGGAATGCCGCGGAAAACGCCTTTTTCAGCATATGAGATCTTTTTTTCAAACTTTTTCCTCCATTCCCTTTCTACGGATTATACAAAATCATGTGCAGCACCGCAGTTTCTTCTCCCGAATTTCGATAGGAATGTTCCGTATCCCCTTTGAACCGGATATTTTCTCCTTCTGACACCTGAAACTGCTTTCCATCGGCTTTTATTTCAACTGTTCCTGAAAACACCGTGATAAATTCCGTCGTTCCACGAAGATGAGGTTCGGACTCCCAGTAACTGTCCGGATCCAGTTCCAGATAATAAACGGCAAATCTCCGGTTCTCATCATCCGGAAAAATGGAATAGTTCCTTACTTTTCCGTCATCTTCCAGAATCGGCTGCACTTCTGCCGTCTTTACAATTTCATATGTCACTTCCGGACGCACAGTCAGCGCGTCAAACGGCACTTTCATTCCGTTGGATATTTTCCACAGCGTTGAGATCGTAGGGTTTCCATCTCCCCTTTCGATCTGCGCCAGCATGCTTTTGCTGACTCCGCTTAATTTTGCCAGTTCTTCCATGGTCAGCTTCTTTTCTTTCCTGAGCCGCCTGATGTTCCCGGCTACAATCTGATTCATTGTATCCAATCTTTCTTTCCTCCTGCATTGACAATATATTGTATTCTCTAGTAGATATGGGGATTACTCCCCATATCCCTACACAAAACCGTACGTG
>ERZ1643250.347-NODE-347-length-51934-cov-8.957960_pt1 | contig 51934 bp, 42 predicted proteins | sample MGYA00579262_ERZ1643250 | MGnify/ENA primary metagenome ERZ1643250 (study PRJEB29033, sample SAMEA4952265) | chicken gut metagenome | biome: Broiler Chicken; feature: Gastrointestinal Tract; material: Caecum | place: Ireland | collected 2018 | study: Broiler...
ACGGCCCCTTCGGCAAGGAAATCCCCGGCGGCGATCTCACCGTTCGCTAATCCACCGGGTTCCCCTATACATACCAGTATTCTTTTTGGTGCAGCGCCGGCTTTTGCCGGCGCTGTGCTTTTCTTTTGCGAAAATCCGCGTTCCCGTGCCGGCGCCCGCTTCCCCTCTCCCGACAATCTTGTATATTAACACGGAAATCTGCCAAAATTATGGTCACAATCCATCAAAATTGTAGCTTGCCAAAATCTTTCGCTTTCCCGTTTTTTTTGGTATAATGATAGGCGAAAGAAACGTTTCCTGGAAAGATGGTGACCAAACTTTGGCACAGAATAAACTCGTAATCACCGGCATGGGCGCGCTGACGCCTATCGGTCTGGACGTCCCTTCTTACTGGAAGGCGCTGACCGCAGGTGTCTGCGGCGTCGGCCCCATCACGCGCTTTGACGCATCCAGCCTGCCGGTTCAGATCGCGGCCGAGCTCAAGGGTTTTGACCCGATCGACTATATGCCCAAAACCCTCGCGCGCACGATGGACCCCTTCATGCAGTACGCGTTCGCCGCGGCCGAGCAGGCCCTCATGGACAGCGGGCTGGATGTGGCGGCCGCGCCCGACCGCATCGGCATCGTCATGGGGACCGCCATGGACGGCGTCACAACCGTCGCCGGCACCCAGGCCTCCTATGACGCCGGGCATCGCGTGGGGCCCCGGTTTGTCCCCATGACCATCGGCAACATCGCGGCCGCCCAGATCTCTATTATGCACGGCATTACCGGCCCGAGCCTGACGCTCAACACCGCCTGCTCGGCGGGCGGCGACGCGGTCATGACCGCCGCCATGCTGCTGCGCGCAGGCGAGGCCGACGCTATCCTCGCCGTCGGCGGCGAGTCCATCCTGTGCCCGGTCGTAGTCTCCGGCCTGGCCCAGGCGCATGCGCTCTCGCGCCGTAACGACGACCCGGCGCACGCCTGCCGCCCCTTTGACGCGGAGCGCGACGGATTTGTCATCGGCGAGGGCGGCGGCGCACTCATCATCGAGACCGAAGCGCACGCCCGCGCACGCGACGCGCATATCTATGCCGAGCTTGCCGGCTATGCCAACACCTCGGACGCCCACCACGTCACCGCGCCCCATCCCGAGGGCGCCGGCGCGGCCGCCTGCATGCGCCGGGCGCTGGCCCGCGCGGGTATGGAGCCGGGCGATATCGACTATATCAACGCGCACGGTACCTCGACCGGCCTGGGTGACATCGCCGAGACGCTGGCGGTCAAGACGGTCTTTGGCGGACGTGAGAGTGCCCCGCCCATCTCTTCGACCAAGTCTATGACCGGCCATCTCATGGGCGCCGGCGGGCTGACCGAGGCCATCGCCTGCATCATGGCCATCCATGACGGCATCCTGCCGCCGACGATCAACCTCAAAACGCCCGACCCGGCCTGCGACCTCGACTACATCCCGTGCACAGCCCGGCGGGCCCATATCCGCACGGCGATGAGCAATTCCCTCGGCTTTGGCGGCCAGAACTCCAGCCTGATCCTCACCCAATATGCGTATTAATTATAAGGAGTTTTCCCGTGTCTGACACTTACACCTATGATGTCTCGATGTTCCGCGAAACTTTCGAGACCCAATATACCTATCTCAACGGTTTCCTGCGCAACGTCTCGCGCTTCGGCGACCGGCCCGCCCTGCACGACCCGCAGTCCGGGCGCCGCTGGACCTACCGCACGCTCAACGCCGCAGCCAACCGCTTGGCGCACGCACTGCGCGCCGACGGCGTGGGCAAAAACGACGTGGTCATGTTCGCCCTGCTGAACTCACCCGAGTTCATCTTCTGCTACCTGGCTGCCCACAAGGTCGGCGCCATCGCCTGCCCGGTCAACTACCGCCAGGGCGCAGGCGAAATCGCCCTGGTCATCGAGGACAGCCGTCCCAAGGCCTTTGTCTATGACGCCGAGTTCGGCGAGCTCTCGCGCGGCGCCCTGGAGCTGTCCGCGCACAAGCCCGCCCGCGTCATCGTGGCCGGGACCGACCAGCCGGACGGCGCGGCCATCCCGTTTGACGCCTATGTTGGCGGCCAGCCCGAGACCGACCCCCCCATCGACTTCCAGCCCCATATCTACGACGAAACCACCCGCCTGTACACTTCGGGCACGACCAACCGCCCCAAGGGCGTCCCCATCAACAACATCAACGAGGTGCTGTCCGCCCATGACGTCATCATGCACTTCCCGCTGACGCCAACCGACCGCACCATGAACATGACGCCCTGGTTCCACCGCGGCGGCATCCACTCGGGCGGCCCCTGCCCGACGCTCTACGTGGGCGGCGAGGTGGTCATCCTGCGCGATTTCCACCCGCGCACCTGCCTCAAATATGCCGAGCGTTATCAGGTCACTTTCCTCATCGGCGTGCCGACCATCCTGGCCATGCTCGCCCGCGCGCAGGAGCGCACCCCGTCCGACCTGTCCGCCCTGCGCGGCATCGTCACCATGGGCGCGCCCTTTGACAAGGCGGCCTGCGAAAAATACATGCAGCTTCTGACCCCCAACATCTTCAACGGCTACGGCACGACCGAAACCTTCTGGAACACCTTCCTGCGGCCGTACGACCTGCCGGAAATGTCGGGCTCAGCCGGACGGGCGTGCACCGACGACGACGTGCGCGTGGTCTCCGTGCACGAGGACGGCAGCCATGCCGAGCCCGACGAGACCGTGCCGCGCGACGGCAGGACATCGGGCGAGGTCATCATCCGCTCGCCTGCCAAGTCGGCGTTCTGCTACTACAACAACCCGGAAATGACCGCCCAGAAATTCTATAAGGGCTGGCTGTACACGGGCGACATGGCGACCTGGGACGAAAACGAGTTCGTCACCATCTGCGGCCGCAAGGACGACATGATCGTCTCGGCAGGCGAAAATATCTATCCGACCCAGATCGAGGCCGTCCTCAACGAGCACCCCAAGGTCGCGGAGAGCGCCGTCATCGGCATTCCGGACAAGCTGCGCGGCGAGGTCGTTGCGGCCTATATCGTCCCCTCGGACGACAGCCTGACCGTGGAGGAGATCAAGGAGTACTGCATCCAGTCTCCCATGCTGTCCTCCTACAAATGGCCGCGCTCGTACACGCTGGTGCGCGAGCTGCCGCACACAGCCACCGGCAAACTGATGCACTACAAACTGCGCCAGCAGGTGCTGGGCCAGCAGTAAACCGGCATCCCGCACGGGACGCGGGTAAGAATAGGAGGATTTCAAAACATGATGGAACGAGTCGTCATCACAGGCATGGGCGCAGTCACGCCGATCGGCAACGATGTGCCCACCTTCTGGCAGTCGCTCAAAGAAGGAAAATGCGGCATCGGCCCCATTACCCATGTGGACGTCACCGACTATAAAGTTAAGCTGGCCGCCGAGGTCAAGGACTTCGACGTGACCCAGTATATCGAAAAGCGCGAAGCCAAGCGCATGGACAAGAACTGCCACTTTGCCATCGCAGCCGCCCAGCAGGCGGTCGACCAGGCCGGCCTGACCCCGGGCACGTTCGATCCGCTGCGCACGGGCGTCATCTATGGCTCAGGTATCGGCGGCCTGTACATCACCGAGGTCGAGGTCGAAAAACTGCTGACCAAGGGCCCGGGCCGCGTCTCGCCCCTGGCCATCCCGGAGCTCATCCCCAACATGGCCGCGGCCTACATCTCCATGCGCTTCGGCTTCCAGGGCGAAAACTATTGCCCGGTATCGGCCTGCGCGACGGCCAACCACGCCATCGGCGAGGCCATGCGCGCCATCCGCCACGGCTATCAGGACATCGTGCTGTGCGGCGGCACCGAGAACGGCATCATCCCCTTCTCGCTGGCCGGCTTCCAGAACATGAAGGCGCTGCACACGGGCGACGACCCGGCGGCGGCCTCTATCCCCTTTGACGCGCGCAGGAGCGGCTTTGTCATGGGCGAGGGCGCGGGCGCGCTCGTGCTGGAAAGCCTGTCGCACGCCAAGGCGCGCGGCGCGACCATCTACGGCGAGGTCGCGGGCTATGGCGCATCGGGCGACGCCTACCACATCACCAGCCCCTCCCCCACGGGCGACGCGGCGGCCGCCGCAATCCTGGGCGCCATCCACGACGCCGGGCTGACCCCGGCCGATGTGGACTACATCAACGCGCACGGTACCTCCACGCCGCTCAACGAGAAATACGAGACCATTGCCATCAAGAAGGCCTTTGGCGAGGCGGCCAAGACCGTCCACGTCTCCTCGACCAAGTCCATGACCGGCCACCTGCTGGGCGGCGCAGCCGCCGTCGAGGCCATCGCCTGCGTCATGGCCATCCGCGAGGGCGTCATCCCGCCCACCATCGGCTACAAGGAGCCCGATCCCGACTGTGACCTGGATATCACGCCCAACACGGCGCTTGAAACGCCAGTCCATGTCGCTATCTCCAACTCCCTAGGCTTTGGCGGGCACAATGCCTGCGTGCTGTTCAAGCAGTACGCGGATGCCTGAGAGAGGGAGGCTGCTCTTCGATGTTAAACCGTGAACAGATCATGCAGATCCTGCCGCACCGCCCGCCCATGCTGCTCGTCGATGCGATCACCGAGCTGACCGACCGGCGCGCCGTAGGCACCCTGCACCTGACCGGCGACGAGTTCTTCTTCCAGGGGCACTTCCCGGGCGACCCGATCATGCCCGCCGTGTTTCGCCTGGAGGCGCTCGCCCAGGTCGGCGGCGTGGCGCTTTTGTCCATGCCGCAGTTTAAGGGCAAGACCGCGGTCTATACCGGCATCAATAACGCCAAGTTCCGCGGCATGGCCCGGCCGGGCGACACCCTGCGCATGGAGATCGAGTTTGTCAAGCTGCGTGGGCCGATGGCCGTCGGCGAGGGCGTTGTCTGGGTGGGCGACCAGAAGGTCGCAGAGGCCGAGATCCGCTGCGCCGTGCTCATGGACAGCGGAAAGGACGACAAGTAAAAAAAAATTTTTCCGCCCCCTTGACATTGACAAAAAGTGTACTACAATAAAGTTGAACCTTGAGAGAGGATTTGGACCGAAAGGTTTAGATTTCCCTCGAAAATAGGCGTCAAAACAAATTTTAGGTGACAAAAGCTCGCCACCGCGAGACCGATTCTCTCACCAGCTACGAGCCGATTGAATCGAATTGGAGGAATGACTTATGTTGCCTAGCATCTTTGGTGAAAATTTGTTTGATGAAATGTTTGACGATGCGTTCTCGCTGATGCCGTCCTTCGGTACGCGCGACCCGCTTTACGGCAAACACGCCAAAAACCTGATGAAGACCGACGTTCGCGAGACCGACACGGGCTATGAGATCGATGTAGATCTGCCGGGCTTCAAGAAGGATGAGGTTCAGGTCCAGGTCAACAACGGCTATCTGACTATCAGCGCCGCTAAGGGTCTGGACAAAGACGAACAGGATCACAAGGGACGTTACATCCGCCGCGAACGCTACGCGGGGCAGTGCAGCCGCAGCTTCTATGTCGGTTCTGGCATTCAGCCGCAGGATGTACGCGCCAAGTATGAGGACGGCATTCTGCGTCTGTCCCTGCCGAAAGGCCAGGCGGCACAGCTGCCGCAGAACAATACGGTTTCGATCGAATAGCGGTCTGATTCAGACCGAAGCTTTTGTGACCGCTTCGCAAAAAGCCGGCACGGCCCCGCCGCGCCGGCTTTTTTTATTTCTTTTCTGGCTTTTCCTGCTCCCTTGCGCCCTGCGGAAAAATACGGTATACTAGAATGCGTGCCGCCCGGCACTTTGCTTCCGGATATGGACTGACAGTTCGAAACCATCCTGTCGTAAAACAAAACTAGGGACAGTCTTTATCGGCTCCACAGGGGCTTTATAGACTGTTGTCGCACATTATTTGGAGGTGAACAAAATATGGAACTGAATCACATGAGCAAAACACACAAACTGACGCTCTCGGCCATGATGATCGCAATCTACGTCGTGGCCATGTACTGCACGCAAAGCTTTGCGTTCGGTGCCTATCAAATCCGCATTGCAACCGCGATTTACGCGCTTTCTTACCTGTTTCCGTTCCTAGTTTTGCCGCTTGGTTTCGCAAACTTTCTCTCGAACGCCCTGTTCGGCGGCCTTGGCCCGCTGGACATGCTCGGCGGCTGCCTGGTCGGCCTGATCACGACCGCACTGATCGTGCTCATCCGGCGCCAGGGCTGGAACCGCTGGCTGATCGCCCTCCCGATCCTTCTGGTGCCCGGCCTGGGCGTAGCTACCTGGCTTTCCTATCTCTTACAAATCCCATATCCCGCCATGGCGTTCAGCCTGTGCGTTGGACAGATTGCGCCTGCCATCTGCGGCGTGTTGCTGGTCCGTGTGCTCGAGCGCGTGCTACAGCCGCGCACCGTGCGCCCATCCGCCCAGCGATAATACAAATCCAAAGAGGAGATGCACCCATATGACCGGAAGAACCAAGGAAGAGCTGGCAGGCGTCACCCTGCTCGGCAGCAAGCAAAACCGTTATCCCTCGGACTATGCGCCCGAGGTTCTGGAGACCTTTGAAAACAAGCACCCGGACAACGACTATTTTGTCAAATTTAACTGCCCGGAATTTACCAGCCTTTGCCCTATGACTGGGCAACCGGATTTTGCCACCATCTATATCTCCTATGTGCCAGGAGCACGCATGGTGGAGAGCAAATCGCTCAAGCTGTATCTATTCAGCTTCCGTAACCATGGTGACTTTCATGAGGACTGCGTCAATATCATCATGAAGGATCTAATCCGGCTGATGGATCCCAAATATATCGAGGTCTGGGGCAAGTTCACACCGCGCGGCGGGATTTCCATTGACCCGTATTGCAACTATGGCAAGCCGGGTACGCGGTGGGAGCAAGTGGCGTTCGAGCGTCTGACCCATCACGACCTCTATCCGGAAAAGGTGGACAACCGATAACAAAACGGTGGCCGGAGCGGCCAAAAGATCAAAAAAGGAGCGCCTATGCGCTCCTTTTTCTATTCATTCCGTTTCGCTCTGGCCGCGCACAAAACCCAGGAACTCCTGTTCGGCCCCGGATAGGTCCTCCCGCTGGCGCTGCAGGCAGCCCAAACATAGCTTTTCGTCCAGCCGCTGGACCGGGACAGCGCGCAGGCCGTCTTTCACCATCCACGCGCAGCCAACGGCCGCCAAAAGTCCAGCCCGGATGAGCTGCTCGGCCATCAGCGTGCTGCCCACCTGGATACGTCCGGCAGGCCCTGCGTGCGCGTCCCTGCCGACCAGCGCGCCCGTCTGCCAGGACAGCAGGCCGTCGGGCGGCTGGAAAAGGGGCTGCGTGCGCAGCGCGGCGCGGTCGACCTGGCTGGCCATGTAGAGCGGGTGGCCCGGCCCGACGATCAGGCAGGGCGCGCCCGTGCGCAAAACCTCCAGCGTCAGCCGCTTTTTCTGGGTGCGCTGGACAAACCCGGCCAGCTTACGGCCGGGCAGCAGAATTAGCCCCAGATTGGCCTCATGGCGATGCAGCCGCTGGATGATCTCGTCCAGGCTCCCCTCGCGGTAGCTGACGTCCAGCGCCGGCCCATCCCACCGCGCGCAAAACCCGGCGGCAAGCCCGGTCAGGTAGCCGCTTGGCACGGCCGCGATGTGCAGCGGCGGGTACTGCCCGGCCGTCTCGATCTGGGCGAGCTGGCCGCACTTGAGCAGGATGTCGCTGGCATAGGCATAGACCTGCTTGCCGGCCTCGGTGGCTGTGACGCCCGCCGGATGCCGGTCGAGCAAGGCCATGCCAAGCTCCTGCTCCAGTGCCTTGATGGTCTTGCTGATGTGCGGCTGGGTGGTGTAGAGCGCGTCGGCCGCCTTCTTGAAGCTGCCCAGATCCACGCTAGTGACAAAATATTGCAGCTGCTTAAATTCCATGTCCTCTCCCTTTCCCGCGCGGCCAGGCAGGCCGCCTCTCTTCCCGCGTGCGGGCCGTCCCGCCGCAGGCTTTCCTCTATGATAGCAGACCGGGCCGCGCTTTACAAGCTGTCCGGCCCCGTGCTATACTGAACTTAATCCCAGGAAAAGGAGGACTTTTCTATGTCCCTGCGCTTACTTGAGCCGTTTACCATCAAAAATATGACCCTGCGCAACCGCATCGTGATGCCGCCCATGTGTATGTACACCGCCGACGGGGCGGGCATGCCCAACGCCTTCCATCTGGCGCACTACGTCTCGCGTGCGGTCGGCGGCGTGGGCCTCATCATCCTGGAGGCGACCGCCGTGCAGCCCCGCGGCCGCATCTCTGACCACTGCCTGGGGCTGTGGAACGACGCGCAGGCCGAGGCGCTCGCCCCCATCGTGCGCGCCTGCCAGGAGCAGGGCGCCAAGGTCGCCATCCAGCTCAACCATGCCGGCCGCAAGTGTCAGGCCCAGGCAGAGCCCTTGATCCACGGCCCGAGCGCCTTGGCCTTCAGCGACGAGTACCGCACGCCCCGTGAGATGACCGAGCAGGACATGCTGGAGACCGTCCTGGCTTTCCGCGCCGCAGCCGAGCGCGCCGCGCGCATTGGGTTCGACGCGATCGAGATCCACGCCGCCCACGGCTATCTGCTCAGCTCCTTCCTCTCCCCCCTGACCAACCACCGCACCGACGCCTACGGCGGCTGTACCGAAAACCGCTGCCGCCTGCTGGTCGGCGTGCTGCGCGCGGTGCACGAGGTCTGGCCGGCGGACAAGCCGGTCCTCGTGCGCGTGTCGGCCGAGGACTATGAGCCGGACGGCATGCACCCCGACGAGATGGGCCGCGTGCTCGCGCAGATCCGCCCCTATGTCGATCTGGTCGATGTGAGCACGGGCGGCGTCGTCCCCACGCCCCCGCCGGCGCTCTATCCAGGGTATCAAGTCCGGGCAGCCGAAGCCCTGCGCCAGGCGTCCGGCCTGCCGGTCATCACGGTCGGCCTGATCACCGAGGCCCATCTGGTGGAGGAGATCCTGGGCAACGGCCGGGCCGACCTGGTCGCGCTCGGCCGCGCGCTGCTGCGCGACCCCTATTGGGTGCTGCACACCGCCCGCGACATGGACCTTGACTATCCCTGGCCTGCGCCCTATGCGCGCGGGTTCCAGGTGCGCAAGTAAGCCCGCACCCGCCCCGCAAAGCGTCAAAAAGGCGCGGCCCGCTTTTCCCAGCGGGCCGCGCCTTTCTCTCTATGTGTCACAGGACGCTCGTATACAGCCTGTGGTATCCCTTTTCCGGGTTTGGCGTGAGCACGAAATACCGTTTCGCCAGCAGGCCGGCCGCGTCTCCGCCAAAGGCCCTGCAGTAAGCCTCGACGTGCGGCCGCATCTCCTCCCGATCGGCCTCGGACAGCCCGCGCACCAGTACCTGCTCGGGCAGGCCCTGCGGCGCCTCATCGCAGCGCAGGATGATCTTGCCGCCGTGCATGCCGGTGCCGCAGAAAAATCCCGCCGGATAGCGCCCGTCAAGTCCGATGCCCAGAACCAGGATCAGGCCGCCAGCCAGATACTCGCCCAGGAAGGAGCCCGCGCTGCGGCCCACGACCATCACCGGCATGTGTTCCCGGTAAGCCTTCATGTGGATGCCCGCGCGGTAGCCGACCTCATCGCGGATGAGGATGCGCCCGCCGCGCATGCCGTAGCCCGCGGCGTCGCCGCAGCGGCCATGCACGATGATCTCCCCGGCGTTCATGGTGTCACCGGTGGCCTCCTGCGCCGAACCGAAGACCTCGATCGTGCCGCCGCTGAGGTACTGACCCAGGCCGTTGCCCGGTGTGCCGTACAGTTTTAGGCACTGGTCCTGCATGCCGCAGCCCAAGTACCGCTGCCCCATGACGCCGTGCACGGCGACCTGCGCCGCGCCCAGCGCGCGCAGGCTGGCGTTCAGGGCCTGATAGTCCAGGCCCTTGGCCTGCATCTCAATCGTAGTTTGCTGCATTCCAAAACGCCTCCTTCTCATTCGCCTGCTTGCTTGACGCCCAACACGCGCAGCTCGGACTCGGTCAGCCCCAGGCCGCGCAGCATCAGCCGGTTGCCGCGCAGCGCCTCGACCGCGTTGATGCCCATGCCGCCCATGATCTCTTGCAGCTCATGGTCCCACGCGGTGACCAGGTTGACCAGCCGTTCGGCGGCCTCGTCCGGGTCCAGACGCGCCACGAGGTCGGGGCGCTGGGTCGCGATGCCCCAGTTGCACTTGCCCTGCTGGCAGCTGCGGCACAGATGGCAGCCCATGGCCAGCAGCGCGGCCGTGCCGATATAAACCGCGTCCGCACCCAGCGCAATGGCCTTGACCAGGTCGGCCGCGCTGCGGATGGAGCCGCCCGCGATGAGCGAGACCTCGTCGCGGATGCCCTCCTCGCGCAGGCGGGAATCGACTGCGGCCAGCGCCAGCTCGATCGGGATACCGACGTGATCGCGGATGCGGGCCGGGGCCGCGCCCGTGCCGCCGCGCCAGCCGTCGATGGCGATGATGTCCGCGCCCGAACGCGCAATGCCCGAGGCGATGGCCGCGACGTTGTGCACGGCGGCGACCTTGACGATGATGGGCTTGCGGTAGCCGGTGGCCTCCTTGAGCGAGAACACGAGCTGGCGCAGGTCCTCGATGGAGTAAATATCGTGATGGGGCGCAGGCGAGATGGCGTCGGTGCCCTCGGGGATCATGCGGGTCTTGGAGATATCCGGCCCGACCTTGACGCCCGGCAGGTGGCCGCCGATGCCCGGCTTTGCGCCCTGTCCCATCTTGATCTCGATGGCCGCGCCCGCGCCCAGGTAATCGGTGTGCACGCCGAACCGGCCGGACGCCACCTGTACAATGGTGTGCTTCCCGTAGGCATAGAAGTCCTCGTGCAGACCGCCCTCGCCGGTGTTGTAATAGATGCCGAGCCGTTCGGCCGCGCGGGCCAGGGCGGCGTGCGCGTTGTAGGAGATCGAGCCATAGCTCATGGCCGAGAACAGGATGGGCTTGCGCAGGGCGAGCTGCGGGGTCTGGTTGGGGACAAGCTTGCCGTCTGGCCCGCGCTGGATGCAGCCCGGCTTTTTGCCCAGGAAAACCCGGGTCTCCATGGGCTCGCGCAGCGGGTCAATGGGGGGATTTGTAACCTGCGAGGCGTTTAGGAGCAGCTTATCCCAGTAAATCGGCCCGGGCTGGGGGTTGCCCATGGAGGCCAGCAGCACGCCGCCGGTCTGGGCCTGCTGATAGATCTCGCGCATGGCGGGCATGGTCCAGTTGGCGTTATCTTTATAGGTATTCTGTGTGTGCACGATCTTGAGCGCGCGCGTCGGGCAGACCGCGACGCAGCGCTGGCAGTTGACGCAGCGGGTGTCGTCCGCCGTCAGGACGCCGAGCTTCTCGTTCCACGCATGCACTTCGTTTGCGCACTCGCGCTCGCACAGGCGACACTTGATGCAGCGCGCCGGGTCGCGCACGACCTCATAGAGCGGGAAAAATTCACGGATCTTCATCTCTTACCGCACGCTCCTTTCCTGCAGGGTGACAATGACCGGCTCGCCGCCGCGCGGCGCATACAGCCGGTCGAGCTCGGGCGCGATGACACGGATGGCGCTCTCCTCGGAGGCCAGGTAAACCGTGTCGCCCTGCTCGCCCACGACGAGCGAGCGCAGCTTGAGGCGGTCGCCCAGCGCCATCAGGCCGCCGTCAAAGCCGACCATGATGGAGAAGGGGCCGGTGATAAGCAGGCTGGAAAAGGCATTGCGCAGGTAAGTATAATACTGTTTCCGCTCGTCGTCCATGCGCTCGATGGTCTGCCAGAAGGGCGCGGCGATAACGTGCGCGATCTCCTCGTAGGTCATGCCCAGCCGGCGGCCCAGGTAATCGACGATGTAGGTGATGACCTCGGTGTCGGTCAGCAGGTTGCATTTATAACCGAACATCTCGATGGCGCGGCGGTTGGCGTCATAGGACGAGATCTCGCCGTTGTGCACGACGGTGGTGTCCAGCAGGGAGAACGGATGGGCGCCGCCCCACCAGCCCGGCGTATTGGTCGGATAGCGGCCATGGCAGGTCCAGCAGTATGCCTCGTACTCCTCCAAGCGATAGAACGCGCCGACGTCCTCGGGATAGCCCACAGCCTTGAACACGCCCATGTTTTTGCCCGAGGAGAAGATATAAGCGCCGTCGATCTGGTCGTTGACGCGGATGACACAGCGCGCAACATACTCACGCTCGTCGAGCTGGGATGCCTCCAGCTTGACATGCAGGGGTGCAACAAAATAGCGCCAGATCATGGGCTCATCCACGATGCGCGGATGGCGGCGGGTCGGGATCTTGGACAGATTGACGATGTCAAAATGCCGGTCCAAGAAGGCCTCGCACTGGGTGCGGGCCTCCTGCGTGTCAAAAAAGACATGCAGCGCGTAATAGTCCTTGTATTCGGGATAAATACCATAGCCGGCGAAACCGCCGCCCAGGCCGTTGGAGCGGTCGTGCATGACCGCAATCGATTGGATGATGCGCGCGCCATTCTCGCGCGTGCCGTCCCGGTGAAAGATCCCCGAGATTGCGCAGCCCGCCGGGATGCGCACGGTGCCTTCTCTCAGCATGGGGTAGTCCTCCTTTTGTCTGAAACTCCATAGATCGCTTGAAAGCATAAAAAAAGCGCCCGCACCGGGGGCCCGCCGCCCGCATGCTCCATGCGGACGGGCGGCCCTCCATGCGGACGCCCTTGTCCTTGTATCCCTTATTGTAGGCGCGCCGGACGCCGTTCGTCAAGGGGCAAATGCAGGAAAAACCGCACTTTCTTGCAATTTGTACAGAATCCGCCCGCCGCTGGCACTTTTACCTGTTTATTTCGTAAAAGCGTGTCGCATTTGGATTTTTTTCGTTTTCCCCACTTGACAGCCGCCTTTCACCGCGCTATAATGAGCAGCGTAAACAGCAAAGGCGCTGCCGGTCCCGAAAGACCCGCGGCGCCTTTTTCGTTTGCCTGCAGGACGGGCCCCGGCAGAGCCGCACAGAAACAGGAGGCAAATCCTATGACCCATTCGGTTCCCGAGATCTTCGGCAGTATGGCCTTCGGCGACGCCGCCATGAAGGAGCGCCTGCCCAAAAACGTATACCGTGCCTTGCAGCAGACCATCCGCGAGGGCACGCCGCTTGACCCCGCCATCGCCGACGCGGTGGCAAACGCCATGAAGGACTGGGCGCTGTCCAAGGGCGCGACCCACTTCACCCACTGGTTCCAGCCCATGACCGGCATCACCGCCGAAAAGCACGACTCGTTCCTGACGCCGGCCGGCGGCGGCGCGGCGCTCATGGAGTTCTCCGGCAAGGAGCTCATCAAGGGCGAGCCGGACGCCTCCTCGTTCCCGTCGGGCGGCCTGCGCGCGACCTTTGAGGCCCGCGGCTACACTTCCTGGGACCCGACGAGCTATGCCTTTATCAAGGACAACACACTGTGTATCCCGACCGCGTTCTGCTCGTACACGGGCGAAGTGCTGGACAAGAAGACACCGCTGCTGCGCTCGATGGACGCCATCTCGCACGAGGCCTGCCGCGTGCTCAAGCTGTTCGGCAAGGACTGCAAGCGCGTGACCACCACGGTCGGCCCCGAACAGGAATACTTCCTCATCAACAAAGAGGACTACGCCAAGCGCCGTGACCTTATCCTGACCGGCCGCACGCTGTTCGGCGCGCCCGCGCCCAAGGGGCAGGAGCTCGAGGACCACTATTTCGGCTCCATCCGCCCGCGCGTCAAGGCATTCATGGACGACCTGAACGAGGAGCTGTGGAAGGTCGGCGTGTACGCCAAGACCGAGCACAACGAGGTCGCCCCGGCCCAGCACGAGATGGCCCCCATCTTTGAGACCACCAACATCGCGACCGACCACAACCAGCTCACCATGGAGCTCATGCGCAAGGTGGCCGACCGGCACGGCTTTGTGTGCCTGCTGCACGAAAAGCCGTTTGAGGGCATCAACGGCTCGGGCAAGCACAACAACTGGTCGATCTCGACCGACACCGGCGAGAACCTGCTCGACCCCGGCAAGGACCCGGCCTCCAACCGCCAGTTCCTGCTGTTTTTGACCGCCGTCATCAAGGCGGTGGACGAATACCAGGACCTCCTGCGCATCTCGGTCGCCTCCGCGGGCAATGACCACCGTCTGGGCGCAAATGAGGCGCCGCCGGCCATCCTGTCGGTCTTTGTGGGCGACGAACTGGGCGCGCTGCTGGACGCCATCCAGTCCGGCCGCGACTACGCCTCGGCGGACACAGTCAAGATGGCTGGGGCCTCGGTCCTGCCGCCTATCCCCAAGGACACGACCGACCGCAACCGCACCTCCCCCTTCGCCTTTACGGGTAATAAATTCGAGTTCCGCATGCTTGGCTCGGCCATGAACATCGCCTGTGCCAACATTATGCTCAACACTGCGGTCGCAGAGTCGCTCCGGCAGTTTGCCGATGAGCTCGAAGGCGCGGAGGACTTCGCCTCGGCCAGCGCTCTGCTCATCAAGCGCGAGATCACCGCGCACCACCGCATCCTCTTCAATGGCAACGGCTACGACGCATCCTGGGTGACCGAGGCCGAAAAGCGCGGCCTGTCCAACCTGTGCTCGACCCCGGAGGCGCTGCCCCACTACACCGACGACAAGAACGTCGCGCTGTTTGAGCGCCACGGTGTATATACCCGGGCTGAGATGAACTCCCGCCAGGAGATCCAGCTCGAAGAGTATGCCAAGACCATCAGCATCGAGGCCCTGACCATGGTGGACATGATCCGCAAGGATATCCTGCCCGCCTGTGTCGCGTACGTGCGCGAGCTGTCCGACACGGCCGCGGCTGCACAGGCCATCGGCGTGGACACGGCCACCGAGGTCTCGCTCGCCCGCACGGTCTCTGCGGCCTCGGCCGACCTGCTCGCCCATCTGACCGGCATCGAGAACGCGCTGCACTGTGTCCCGGCGGACGCCGACACGGCGGGCGTCGCGGCCTACTATCACGACACCGTTCTGGCCGCCATGGAGGTTGCCCGCGCGGACGCCGACAAGCTGGAGACCCTGCTTCCGAAGAAGCTGTGGCCCTTCCCGACCTACAGCGACCTGCTGTTCTATGTCTGACGCCGGGCGCAGCCTGACCCTCACATTCCCTTCTGCCATCCCCTAACCTTATTCCCTTTTATTCCTTATTTTCCTTTTTATTCCTTTTTTCCCGCTGGACGGCGTGCGCTGGATGGCGTCCCTGTTTTGGGGGCGCGCCGCGCGCGCCGTCCGTCTTTGGGATGGCCCGCTTTCCTCTTGCCCATCTCTTTACCACTCCATAGATCGATGTCCCGGACATCAAGCGTGCAGGCTGACCCCCGGCTTTGGGGGCCGGCCTGTACGTTTTTTTGCCCAAGACAAAGGCGCCGCCCGCAGGCAGCGCCTTGTATATTGTTTGACCAGTCTGAGCGTCAGGCTGCCTGCGCCTCCAGCTGCCGCATGCGCCGGAACTCGGGCACGATCAGCGCCACGGTGGTGAGGAACGCCGCGCCGTCTGCGATGGGGCCGGAGAACATGATGCCGTCCAGGCCCAGGAACAGGGGCAGGATCAGCAGGCAGGGCACGAGGAAGAACACCTGCCGCGTCAGGGACAGCAAAACACCCTTCATGGGCTTGCCGATGGCCGCAAAGAAGTTGGACGAGATCAGCTGCACGCCGTTGACGAGCGCCATGAACAGGAACACGCGCATAAAGCGCACGGCGAACTCAAAGTATAGCGCATCGCCCGTGCCGAATATCGCGATGAGCTGCCGCGGGAAGAACTCAAACAGCAGAAAGCCCACCAGCGACACCGCCAGGTTGCAAGAGATGGCCAGCTTGTAGATCCCGCGCACGCGGCCATACTGCCGCGCGCCGTAGTTAAAGCCGATGATGGGCTGCGAGCCCTGCGAGATGCCGATGACGATGGCCAGCAGGATGGCGTTGGTCTTCATGACGATGCCGCAGGCGGCCAGCGGGATCTCCGCGCCGTAGGCAGTCATCGCGCCGTAGTGGGTGAGCGAATTGTTGACGATGATCTGCACGAAGGTCAGGGCCACCTGGTTTAAACAGTTGCTCATACCCAGGGCCGCGATCCTGAGGCAGACCGCCGGCGGCAGGCCGAAGTCAGTCCGGCGCAGGCGGATGCTGCGGAAGCGGCGCAGATAGGCCACGGCCATGAGGAAGGAGCAGGCCTGTCCGATGACCGTCGCGGCGGCCGCGCCCGCGACGCCCCAGTCGCAGAGAAAGATAAAGACCGGGTCCAGGATCGTGTTGACGATGGCACCCACGAGCATGCAGGTCATGGAGTACTTGGGGCTGCCGTCGGCGCGGGCCAGGCTGCTCATGCCGTTTGTGACGATGAGCAGCGGCATGCCGACCGCCGTGATGCGCGTATACTCCTCCGCATAGGGCATGACGTCTGGCGTTGCGCCAAAGACGGTCAGCAGCGGGACAAGCGCCAGCTCAATGAGGATGGCATACAGGATGCCGAGCGTCAGCATCATGGTGAACGCCGTGCCGACCGCCTGGGCGGCGTTCTCCGGCCGCCCCGCGCCCAGCTCCAGCGAAAAGCGCGAGGCGCTGCCGATACCGATGAGCAGCGCGATGGCAAGGCAGATGGTCGTGAGCGGATAGGCGACGTTCGTGGCCGCGTTGCCGAGATAGCCGACGCCCTGGCCGATGAAGATCTGGTCTACGATGTTGTAGAGCGAGCTGACCAGCATGGCGATGATACTGGGCACCGCATAGCTGCGCAGCAGCCGGGACAGCTTCTCATATCCCAGCGGATTTTTGGCAGTGGATGTTGCATCCATGAAACAAATTACCTCCCCGGACGGGCCGCGCCCGCCTGTATTGGGTTTATTATACCATGATTCGACAGGCCGGACAAGGCGGGCCGCGCCCTGGAACGCGGGGCGGCCGCAGGCATCATGTGCCCACGGCCGCCCGTCAGGTATAAGGGGTAGAAAAAGAGAGCTTTCTTATTTGGTCCACTCGGCAAGCTGGACCAGGAAGTCGTCCACGTTGGACCGGTCGATGATCTCGGGCTCGGTCGGGTAAAAGGCGTCGATCTGCTTGCCCTCGATCGCGTCCAGCGCCCGCGCCACACAGTTATAGCCCATCTCGTAGGGGCCGATGCTGACCGTGGCCTTGAGCAGGCCATCCTTGACCGGCTGCGCGCCCGAAATGCCGCCAAACCCATAGACCGCGATCTCGTCGGCAAGCCCGGCCTGCTGGACGGCGTTCGCCGCGCCCATGGCCACATCGTCCGACAGGGTCAAGACGGCGTCGATCTGGCCGGGATACTTCTGAAGCATGCCCTCCATGGCCGTGACCGCCTTGTCCGTGGCCGCGTCGGTGTACTGGGTCTCCAGCACCGTGCAGCCCGCCGCCTCCAGGCTCTCGGTATAGCCGCGCATGCGGTCGGCCGAGGTGATATCCCCCTGCACGCCGGCAAGCAGGATGACATTTCCCTGCCCGCCCAGCGCTTCGGCGGCATATTCGCCCAGGGCGGCCGCGGCGTCCTCGTTGGATACGCCAATGTAGCTCAAAAGCCGGTCAGACGAGAAGGTCGTGTCCACAGCGAGCACGGGGATCTCGGCGTGCTCCACCGCGTTTGCCGCTGCCTCGGGCTGCAGGGGCGCGAGTACTAGGGCTTCGGCCTCTCCCGCGGCTAAAGTCGTCTCAATCTCATTAATCTGCTCGTCGTAGGAGGTCTCGCTCGGCGGGCCTTGCAGCTGCACTTCACAGCCAAGGTCGGCCGCGGCCTGCTCGACCCCGGCCGCGACGCACTTCCAGTATTCCGAATTGAGCGTCTTGAGGATGACCGCAACCGTGTGCGGCTCCTCACTGCCTGCAGCCGTCTGCGTGCCGTCGGCGGTACCGCCGCATGCGGTCAGGGAAACTGTCATCGCGCCCGCCAGGAGCATCGTCATCCATCTCTTTGTATTCATGCCGTTCTTCTCCTCTGTCCATGGTGTTTGCGCGCGGCGCGCAGTCTGCGCCGCGCCTATCTCTGGACACTTCAGCGCGCGTTTTTTCAGTGCCTTATCTGGTTTTTATTATATCTTCTGGCTATCTGGATATCAATTCGCGGAATATATAAACCAAACTTTTGGTCAAAACCGACCATTTCCCGCACTTTTCTTTGGGAGAATCGACGGCCGGCCGCGGCCGCATGTGCCGCCTTTTCCGCCCCGTCTTCCGAGCATTTATTTTTGCTCGGCGGGCGGCCGCGCGCACTTTGGTCACATTGAACAAAGGCCCGGATGGCCGCGCCGGGCGGACATGTTTCGCGGACCTATGTCCGCTTGCCGATGTCCGGGGTTTTGTGGTATGATGCTTTCAGAAAATAAGACGCAAACTTTTGTTCGTCACGCCCAAGACCATAATTTGAGGAAACAGAGGGGCGGAGAACGGCAAAGGGGGCAAGAAAACGCAGAGGAGGCGGCGCTTATGGCGCTCTATGCATTTGACAGCGGCCTTGCCGCGCAGTACGGCGTGTCCGAGGCCATCTTTGTCCATCGCCTGTACTTTTGGGTGCAGGAAAATCAAAAAAACGGCCGTAACCTGCGGGATGGGCGGTACTGGACGCACGACAGCGTGTCCGCCCTGACCGAGGTCTTCCCCTTCTGGACGCGGCACCAGATCGAGGGCATCATCAAGCGGTGCCGGGACAAGGGCCTTATCCTGACCGCCGCGCTCAGCCCGCGGGCCTATGACCGCACCAACTGGTACACGGTCACGGACGCGGTCACCGCGGCCTATGCCGGCCGGACGGTATCCCAAACGGCGCCATGCATTTCCCCGGAGGGGGACACCCATTCCCGCAAAAACCGGAATGTATATAAAGAGCAGATAAAAGACCAGTTAGAAGACGAGAGAGCACGCACGCGCGCGCAGAGCGATCTGCAAGCCGATGCGGGCACGGCCGCAGAGAAACGCCCCTGCGGTATGTTCGGCAACGTCCTGCTGAGCACGGGGCAATGGACCGATCTATGCCGGCGCTGGCCGGCGGACCGTGTGATCGAACAGATCGAGGCGCTGTCGGTCTACCTCCAGGCTACAGGCCGGCAATACCAGGACCACTATGCCGCCCTGCTCCGCTGGCTGGGCCGAGAGCATCCGCCGCACGAAGCGCCCGCCTGCCGGCGTCTCATCGACGCGGACTAGGACCGGCGGGAGCTGCCCTGCGCCATGCGCCGGCGGCGCTCCAGCCAGACAAACATCAGCACACACAGGCAGATCTGCACCAGGCTGGATGCCGGCGTTGCCAGGCCAATCTCAAACAGGCTCACGCCCGGCAGGCGGCTGACCAGATAGGCCACCGGGATGCGCACACCGAAGGCGCCGATGATGCCCTGCGTCATGACAAAGAGCGTCTTCTCACAGCCGTTAAAATAGCCGGTGAAGCAGAACAGGAAGGGCGTGAGCACGCAGTCGATGGCGTATGCCTTGAGATAGCTGTGCGCCTGGGCGACGACAGCGGCGTCGTTCGAGAAGATGCCCGCGAGCAGGTCGCCGCGGAAGAAGGTGAAGGCGCCGAGCACCGCGCCCGCGGCCAGGGCGGTTGCGATGCCGCAGCCCAGGGCCTGCTTGGCCCGGCGCGGCTGGCCCGCGCCCATGTTCTGCGCGACAAAAGCCGACATGGACTGCATGTAGGCCGAGGGCACGAGCATGATGAAGCTGCACACCTTCTCGGCGACGCCCACGCCCGCCGAGGGCACGACGCCAAAGGCATTGACGATGGTCTGGATGACCAGGAAGGACGCGCCGACGAGCAGCTCTTGCAGGGCGACGGGCGCGCCGAGCTGCACTTCCATGCGGATGGTCCGGCCATGGAAGCGCACGAAATCGCGCGAGAAGTCAAAGGGCAGGGACGGCCGCCGGGCGATGACCGCGAGCGAGACCAGCACGCTGATGGCCTGGGCGGCGACCGTCGCGATGGCGGCGCCTGCCGTGCCCATGTGAAACCCGGCGACCAGCACAAGGTCGCCCACGATGTTGACCACACAAGCGATGCACACGGTCAAAAGCGGGGTCTTGGAGTCGCCGATGCCGCGGAAGACCGCGCCCAGGACGTTATAGGCCACGATAAAGACCGCACCCGCGCCGCAGATGCGGATATAGGTCATGGTCTGGCCCATGGCCTCCTCCGGCGCGTGCAGCAGACGGGCGAGCGGCCCGGCGCCCGCGATCAGAACGGCGGTCAGGAAGAGCGCAAAGATGGCAAACAGGCAGATACCGCTGCCGATGGCCTGTCCGGCGGCCCGGCGGTCGCGCTGGCCGATCTTCTCGCCGACCAGGATGGTGATGCCCATGGTCAGGCCGGTGATGACCATGGTGACCGTCTGCAGCAGCATGCTGCCGGTGGCGACGCCCGAAACGTCGGCCGTGTGCGCAAACTGGCCGACCACCAAAAGGTCCACGCCGCCGTAGAGCGCCTGCAAAAACAGGGTCAGGAGCACCGGGACGGCAAAGCGGATGAGCGAACTGAAAATAGGCCCGTCGGCCAGGGTTCGGTTTTTTTCCATAAAGATCTGTTTCCTCCCATAACATGCGAGATTTCGCCCGGGGCGCAAAAAAAAGCTGGATAAGGAAGCGGATGTTTCAATCCGTGCCTTATCCAGCAGATCATTTCCAGCGAATGATGCGCCCTCCGGCGGGGCAAGGTTATTGTAGCGCAGGGAAAGCGGGCATGTCAAGGGTCCAATACAACTTTTTTGTCCGTGCAGGCGCACACACGGCGATTACTTCCTGCCGCGCACCAGCTTGCCGAGCTGAATGAACGCGGTCGGAAGGATGGCCGCCAGCAATATACCAAACAGGTCTATTCCGCTGAGCGGCTGGACGGCGAACAGGGTGGACAGGGCGGGCACGCACAGCGCCAGCGCCAACAGCAGCACGCCCAGGCCGAACGCCAGGAGTACAAATTGGTTCGTGCGCAGCCCCAGGCGGAAGATGGATTCCCGGCCGCGGCAGTTAAACCCGTGGAACAGGCGCGCCAGGGTCAGGGTCGCAAAGGCAAGGGTCATGGCCCGGGCCGTGTCCCCGTCCTGCAGGCCGAACAGGAACATCGCCATGGTCGGCGCCGCGATGAGCGCGCCCTGGACCAGGATGCGCGCCATGAGCGCGCGGTCCAGGATGGGCGCCTTCGGATCGCGCGGCGGGTCAGCGAACAGGCTGCGGCGGGCGGGCTCCATGCCGATGGCGATGGCGGGCAGGCTGTCGGTCAGCAGGTTGATAAACAGCAGATGCACGGGCGCAAAGGGCGCGGGCAGGCCGCAGAGCGAGGCAAAAAGCACGGACAGAATGCCGGCCATGTTGCCCGAGAGCAGGAAATGGATGGTGTTCTTGATGTTGGCGTACACGCTGCGGCCGCTCTGGGCCGCGCGGACGATGGTGGCGAAGTTGTCGTCAGCCAGGATCATCGCGGCGGCGTCCTTGCTGACCGCCGTGCCCGTCACGCCCATCGCCACGCCGATGTCGGCCTGCTTGAGCGCGGGCGCGTCGTTGACGCCGTCGCCGGTCATGGCGACAATCTTGCCCCGGCGCTGCCAGGCCGAGACAATACGGATCTTGTGCGCAGGCGAGACCCGGGCATAGACCGAGATATACGGCAGCGCCGCGTCCAGCGCCTGCGCATCCATCGCGTCCAGCTCCGGCCCGGTCACGGCGCGGTCTCCCGGTCGGAAAATGCCGAGCTGCCGGGCGATGGCGGTCGCCGTAACCTTGTGGTCGCCCGTGATCATGATGGTGCGGATGCCGCCGCGCGCGGCGTCCGCGATGGCCGCGACAGCCTCGGGCCTGGGCGGGTCGATCATGGCGGCCAAGCCGACAAAGGTATAGTGCGCCTCGTCCGCGGGCGTCAACGGCCGCGCCGCGTCCAGCGGGCGGAAGGCAAAAGCCAAAACGCGCAGGCCCTGTTCAGACAGCGCGGTGTTCTCGTCCAAGATGGCGGCGCGGTCCTGTTCGGTCAGCGGGCGCACGCCCTGCGCGGTCAGGATGCTGTCGGCCCGGGCCAGCAGGACGTCGAGCGCGCCCTTGGTCAGGAGCACCGGGCCGTCCGCGAGCACGTTCAGCGTGCTCATCAGTTTGCGGTCGGAGTCGAACGCGAGCTCGGACAGGCGCGGATGGTCCGCGCGGTAGGCGCGCGCGTCGATCCCCAGCCGGCCGCAGACGCGCACCAGCGCGATCTCGGTCGGGTCGCCAATCTCTTTGTCCCCGTCGGCCGTCGCGTCCGAGGCCAGGATGCCGGCCTGGATGAGGCGCAGGTGCACCGGGTCGTGCAAGTCGAGCGCGTCGGGCGCAAAGCGCACGCCGTCCGCGTAGAACTGCTGCACGGTCATGCGGTTCTGGGTCAGGGTGCCGGTCTTATCCGAGCAGATGACCGACACGCAGCCCAGCGACTCGACCGCCTTGAGGTCCTTGATAATGGCGTTCTGCCTGGCCATCTTCTGGGTGCCGATGGCTAGGATGATGGTGACGACCGAGCTGAGCGCCTCCGGGATGGCCGCGACGGCCAGGGCCACGGCAAACATCATGGCGTCCAGAATGCCCATGCCGCCGCGGAAAACCGACAGGCCAAAGACCAGCACGCAGACGGCCAGGATGACCGCGGCCAGCCTTTTGGAGAACTGGTCCAGGCTGACCTGCAGGGGTGTCCTGCGCTGCTCGGTCGCGTGCATGAGCGCCGCGATCCTGCCGAGCTCGGTGTCCATACCCGTGCCCGTCACGACCGCCTGCGCGCGGCCGTAGGTCACGAGCGAGCCTGAGAATACCATATTCCGGCGGTCCCCCAGGGCGGGATTGTCCTCCGTGAGCGCGTCCGTCTGCTTTTCTACCGGCTCGCTCTCGCCGGTCAGCGCGCTCTCGTTGACCTTGAGCGCGTGGTTCTCGAGCAGGCGGGCGTCGGCCGGGACGCGGTCTCCTGCCTCCAGGATCAGGATATCCCCCGGCACGACCGCGGCGGCCGCGATCTCCAGCGGCGCGCCGTCGCGCAGCACCTTGGCTCGGGGCGCTGCCATCTCCTTGAGGCTGGCAAGCGACCGCTCGGCCTTGACCGTCTGCAACGTGCCCAGCACGGCGTTGAGCACGACAACGGCAAAGATGACGGCCGTGCTCTCCCCGCTGCCCGAGATGAGCGAGACGGCGGCCGCAGCCAGCAGGATGAGCACCAAAAGGTCGCAAAACTGCGCAAGAAAGATCTGGGGAATGGTCTTTTTCTTTCCCTCGGCCAGCGTGTTCGCGCCGCATCGCCCGAGGCGCTCTGCGGCCTCGGCGGCCGTCAGGCCGGTTTCCGGCGTTCCCAGGCCCTCCCGGACCTGCGCCGCCGAAAGGTGATAGGGCTGTCTGTCTTTCATCGGATTCTCGTCCTTTCCTCCGGGGTATGCGGCGGGCAACAAAAAAAGACCTCCCGCCAATCATACCCATAGATATAGATATGATTGCCGAAAAGTCTTGTTACCTTGCATCCATGCGGAAGGCGTCCGCTGCCAGATGCCGCGCGGCATCGTGCTGTTGACAGGCGAACTTTCAAACGACTCCCTTTTCAAGCTTGACATGAGTATACCAGCGCCGGGCGGGCGCGTCAAGGGAAAAGCGGTCGGTCAGTTGTAAACTTTTGGTAAACCGGCGCTGCTGCCCAAAAAATTCTCGCATAATTAACAAATTTAATTGAAATAATTCTCCATTCTTTGTATCATAAGGATAGAACCGCGCGGTTAGCCGCGCAGAGAAAGAAGGGGTTATCCACATGAATGCAAGAAAAACACGCCTGCGGCGGCTGGCGGCATGTCTGATGGCCGTGCTCCTGTGCCTGACCGGACTGAGCCCGGCGGCCTCGGCGCTCGACATCCGGGCGGCCTCGGCCTTCGTCATGGACTACCAAACCGGTGAATGCCTGTACGAGTACAACGGCGACGTGGCCCGCGTGCCCGCCAGCATGACCAAGGTCATGACCGCCTACATTGTCTATCAGGAGCTGGAGCGCGGCAACCTGACCTGGGACACCCAAATCCCCATCAGCCACAACGTCGCGGTCAAGTCGCGCGACAGCAGCTATCCGACCGCCGTGCCGCTGACCGAGGGCGCGACCTATTCGGTGAACACGCTCATGCACCTGATCATGATCCCCTCGGCCAGCGCCTCGTGCATCGCTATGGCCGAATACATCGCGGGCAGCGAGGCGGCCTTTGTCACGCGCATGAACCAGACGGCCGACGCCTTCGGCCTGTCCGCCACCTACAATAACTGCCACGGCGCCCGGGTCAACTACATCACGGCCCGCTCCCAGGCCATGCTCACCCGCCGCTTCATCCAGGACTATCCGGACATCCTGCGCATCACCGCCAAGAGCAGCTATTCCTTCGGCGGCCGCTGGTACAACAACACCAACCACCTGCTCAACACCCTCGCGCCCTACGCCGGCCTGGACGGCTTCAAGACCGGCACCATCTCCGAAGCCGGCTACTGCGTCACGACCACGGCCACGCGCGGCAACCGCCGGGTCATCGCGGTCGTCATGAAGTCCACGAGCGACAACCAGCGCTTTGCCGACTCGCGCCAGCTTCTGGACCTCGGCTTCTCCGAGATCGCGCGGCGCGACGCCGCACGGCAGACGACTACCGTGCGCATCACCCAGCAGCCGCAGATCGTCCAGCCGTTCACGGCCTTCCAGGTGACCGCACAGATGGCCGGCGTGAGCGCCGACTACATCTCGTCGGCCCAGTGGTATGTCAACGACCAGCCGGTCTCTGGCTACGGAAACAGCTACTACACGGTATCGGACGGCAAGACCAGCACGCTCAGCTATACGCTGGACAGCCTGGACACCCAGCCCGTGACCGTGCGCTTCTCGCTGACCATGCCGGACGGCACGCTGCGCTCGGCCGAGACCGTGCTTGCCGTGCAGCCGGTCGACCTGGACTTGGACGCCTCGCTCAACCTGGACCGTGCCGATGTCTATCCGTCCAAGACCGTGACGGTCACGGCCGACGTGACGAGCACGGCCGGCCTGCCCGAGATCACCGTGCCCGTGCGCTGGGAGCTGGACGGCCAGATGGTTTCCGCCGCGCCCCAGACGGTAACGCTGACAAACGGCTACGGCCAGGTCAGCTTTGACTGGGCCGCGCCCCTGGACGGCCGCCAGGAGCTGACCGTGTACATCGGGTCGGACGACCCCATCGAGCTGACAGCCGACCTGCGCGTCGCCTGAGCCCACCGCACCCATACAAAAAAGCGCCGCCTGTTGGTGGCGCTTTTTGCGTCCGAAAATGCCCAGGCACGACACGGGACCCTGGCGGGAACGGGGTCAGCCGATCTGGACGGCCTGCAGCGCCGGGTCATAGGCGACGGCATCCCCGGTCAGGCCGGCCAGGTCGCGCAGACGGACATACTGGCTGCCCGCGATCTCGTAGGCATGCAGCGCGCAGGATGCGCCGTCGAGCAGGATGGCCTGGCGGGCCGGGTAGGCCGGCATCGCCGCCACGTCGGCCGGTCCGGACAGCTCGCCGCTGCCCGGCGTATAAACCTGCCCGCGGGTCAGCTCCACGGTCGCTGTGTCCGGGTCATAAGCGATGCCGAATCCCGCGCCCGCGGGCAGGGCGGCGGCAAAGTCGCGCAGACGGACGTAATTCTCTCCGCCAATGAGATAGGCGGTCAGCGGCGCAGCCGCGCCGTGCACCGAGAAGGTGCAGGCGCTCGGCTTTGCGGTTTCGGGTGGGTCCTGCAGGCCGGGCAGGGCGGTGAGGTAGGCAAACGTATACCCCTGCTGCTCCCAGCCGGTCAATAGCTCGTCCAGGATTGCCGCGTTGGTCGACGACACCGCGTGCAGCAGTATGATCGCGCCCGGATGGACCCGGCTGCCCAGCGTCTGGAGGGCCGCGGCGCGGGTGGGCTGCTTGTCCTGGTCCCAGTCGGCATAGGCCACGCTCCACAGCGTCGTGTGATAGCCCATCTCCTGCGCCCATTTGAGGTTATCGTATGTGTAGGAGCCCTCCGGCGGGCGGTAAAACGGGTCGATCGCGCGTCCGGTCACCTGCCGGTACTGCGCGGCCAAGCTGTCCAGCTCCTGTGTAAACCGCGTCTTGGACACCTGGGTCATATTGGGGTGGCCTGCGGTGTGGTTGCCGACCAGGTGGCCTTCGTCCCCCATGCGCCGGGCAAGCGCGGGCGCCGCGTCCAAAAAGCCGCCGACCATGAAGAAAGCCGCCGGAACGTGGTGCGCCTTGAGCACGTCCAGGATCTTGGCCGTGTTGCCGTTCTCATAGCCACAGTCAAAGGTAAGGTAAAGGGTCTTGCTGTCCGGGTCGCCCATATAGTACGCGCCGTACTGTGCGAGCGTTTGGACGCTGTCCTCGCCCGAGGGCGGCTTGCCCGCGCCATTCCCATACCACAGCCCCCAGTCGGTCGCCCCGGCTGCAGCGGCCAGCATCGCGCCCGCACATACGGCGCACAACAGCCGTTTTCCTGCCTGTCTCATATCGCGTCTTCCCTTCTCCCCGCCGGCGGCGGGCTTTTTTCCAGTATACCAGATCTTCTGCACAGGCTCAAGCGATGCGCGCGGCCGGCACGCATGTAAAAAAACCGCAGGCCGTTTCCAGCCTGCGGGGGATGTTGTTTAGACCTTGTCGTTTTCCTTTTCTTGTACGAGCGCCATATGCTCCTCTGCATTCTCGATGGTGACGATGGTGGCAGGCGACGCGATAAATGCATCGGGCGTATTGCCCTCGAGCGCGTTGACCGCCGCCTCAACGCCGCGGTATCCCACGTCATAGCCGTCAACAGCGACCGTCATGGTCTCCTCGCCATTCAGGATGGCCTGCATGGCCGCCGTGTTGCCGCCGCAGCCGCAGAAGATGGTGTTCTCGTAAGCCGGGTTGCCCTCAACGACGCGCTTGGCCGCAATCGCCATATCATCGTTGTTGGCGAAGATGATAGCGATGCCCTCCGGGTGGTTCTGTACGATGGCTTCCATGCAGGTAACCGCCTGGTCCGCTGTGGAGTTCGCGTACTGCACTTCATCCATCAGGAAGGTGCCGCCGGCTTCTTCAACACCCTGCTGATAACCCTTCATGCGCGCCTCGGAGGTCGAGTCGCCCTGTACGCCCGCGATGCCGATGGCCGTGATCTCGGTCCAGCCTGCTTCCTTGGCCGCCTCTGCCGCAGCCTCGCCGCCCATGGCCGCCATCTCCTCGTTGTCAAAGCCGACAAAGCTCAGGATCTTGTCCGAATCGACCTGGGTGTCGATGGCCACGACCGGGACCTCGGTGTTTGCGATCTGATTTGCCACACTGTCCGCCTGCAGCGGCGCGACGACCATGGCGTCGGTATCCGCCGCATTGAGCGTGGTCTCAATGATTTGGACCTGTTCCTCGTACGCAGTTTCCGAAGTCGCACCCAAGACGTCCACATTAACGCCCAGGTCGCGGCCCGCCGCCTCACAGCCGGTCTTGACGTACTGCCAGTACTCGGATGCCAGCGTCTTGAGAACGACCTTGATGTTCATATCTGCGCGGTCCTTGCCGCTTGCAGCCGTGTCCTCGGCCGTGCTCTCGGTGCTTGCCGTGTTCTCGGCCGCCTTCTGGCTGTCCCCGCTGCATCCGGCCAGCATACCGGTCAGCATCATACCGCTCATGAGGGCTGCTAATACTCTTTTTTTGCTTTGTCTCATTTGATCTTCTCCTTTTAACCTTTTCTTTTTTTATCTACCTTTGTGCAACTGCGCATCATTTGAGACCGTGGACTGCTTTTTACTTTTTTACAAATCATGCGTGGTTTCACAAATATTGTTGCGCAAAATTTTCAATTTTTTTGGACTAATTGCCGATTCTGTGCATCCTGCCTTGTTTTGTGCGCAGTTATATGGTATCATTCTGTTACAGAATTGTCACGGTCGCATCGTGCGTAAATATATGCAATTTTTGCCTTTAGAGGTGTTTGTCAATGAGTGCATCCTCAATTCCCCCCAAAGATGCCGGAATTTTGGACTATTCCGGCATCTTTCTCAACGCGCCGAGCCCTTTCGCGGTCAATCATTTGTTCTATCCGCTTTGGAGCGGAGAATATCTGTGCCAGCGCCCGTACTGCGTGGACCGGGACTGGCTGGACGCGTTCCTGTTTTTCTATATCGAGGAGGGAACGCTGTACTTCCGGTACCGCGGCCGGGAATTTGCCGCCGGCCCGGGTGATCTTGTGCTGTTGGACTGTAAGTATCACAATCTCTATTGGGCCGAAGAACCGGTCCGGTTTGGCTGGTTCCATTTTGGCGGCGGCCCCTCCCAGGCCTATACCGACATGCTCTGGGAGCGGCACGGGCCGCTCTTTTCCGACTGCCCTTCTGGCATCTCACTGTTTAAGGCCATCCTGCGCATGATGCGCCTGGGCACGGACAGCGATGACATGTATTCGGTCAACCTCCACCGCCTGTTCGCCGCCCTATCCATCCGCTACGCGCCCGCCCCCACGCTGTCCGAGGCGGTCGCCAGCGCCAAGGACTACATTGAGGCGCACTTTGCCGAGCCCATCCAGCTCGAGGATATCGCAGCGGCCGCCTCTATGAGCCGCTATCACTTGTCCCGCCTGTTCCAGCGCGAAATGGGTTTTTCCCCACATGAATACCTGATCGAAACCCGCCTGCGCGCCGCCAAAAACCAACTGTCCGACAGCGACGCCAGCGTAGAGCAGATCGCCATCAACTGCGGCTTTTCCTGTTCCTCCAATTTCATCCGCGCCTTCCGGCAGAATATGGGCATGACGCCGCTGCAGTTCCGCAAATGGTTTTGAGCGCGCACTGACTTTGTCCCGCATCGGGGACAAAGTTGCAGCCGCCCTGCACGCACCCCCGCCGTCTGGGGGTGCGTTTTTTCTGCCTCCGGCAGCGCACCGGCCGGCTGTTTTTGCGCCGGCCGGTTGACAAATGCCAGATCCGCGCTATCATGTAGAACAGACCCAGCACAAAGGAGCATCGATTTTCCTATGTATGAATCTCTCTTCCAGCCACTGACCCTGCGCGGTCTAACGCTTCCCAACCGCATTGTCTTTGCCCCGACCTCTATGGGGCTCCAGCCGCCGCAATTCCTTGCGCATATCTCGCGGATCGCGGCAGGCGGTGCCGGACTCATCGTGATCGGCGACGTCCCGGTCCTCCCAGCTCCCTTCTTTTCGCTCTATGACGAAAAAGGCTTTGCCTTCTATGCGCAGATCACGGCGGCCGCACACGCCCATGGGGCAAAGATCTCGGCCCAGCTGCACATGAGCGACAGCGATCTGGCGGGCATCAAAGCCCTATTGCCCGCGCTGCGCGCCGGGAAGCTGACACCAGACGATCTGCGCCGCAAGATGAATGAGATGACCGGGCCGTATATCACCGGTTTGCCCGATGAAACCATCGAGCAGATCATCGCGGGCTTTGGGCAGGCCGCCGTGCTGGCCCAGGAAGCCGGATTCGACATGGTCCAGGTCCACGGCGACCGCATGTGCGGCAGTTTCAGCTCATCGGTCTACAACCACCGCACCGACGCCTACGGCGGTACGCCGGAGAACCGGGCGCGCTTTGCCGTCTCCTGCGTGCAGGCGGTCCGGCGCGCCGTTCCAGATATGCCCATCGAATACAAGCTCGCCGTCCGGCAGGAAAACCCGCACTACGGCAATGCAGGGATCCTGGTCGAGGAGCTGCCGGTCTTCCTGCCGCTGTTAGACGCCGCCGGTGTGGACTGCTATGAGGTCGCCCTAGCCAACCATGGCGCGCTCTCAGATACCATCCCGCCGCAGGATCACCCCGCCTTTGGCGGGCCGGGCTGCTTCCTCCCATTTTGCGATGCTGCCCGGCAGTTTACCGACCGGCCGCTGTGTGGGGTCGGCGGCCTGGGCGATCCGGATTTTGCCGCCGCACAGGTAGCATCCGGCCGTGTCCAATACATCGCGCTCAGCCGTCCACTGCTGGCCGATCCTAACTGGCCGCGTCTGGTCCAGGCTGGCAAGACCGATGCGATCATGCGCTGTATCCGCTGCAACCGCGCCTGCCTGGGCGGGATCCAGCGCCATGCCGGCGCCCACTGCATCTTTGACGGCCGGCACAGGGACATGACGAAGTGACAAATTTTTTCAACACTTTTGCCGAAGATCTGTCATATTGAGTCGGGTCCTCCCGCATCCTGTCATTTTTTGTCTTATAATCTTCCTATACCATTACCATGGGAGGGTATATCCATGCAAGAAAAACAAATTACCATCATGCTGCGCAGTTTGGGTATCACGCACAGCTATCTCGGCTACCGCCGCATCGTCCTGGCTGTCACCCTGGCCCTGGACAATCCAGACCGCCTGGAAGCGGTCATCAAGGAGATCTACCGGCCGGTGGCCGCTGCATGCGGGTGCCGCTGGACGGCGATCGAGCGCACCCTGCGCACGCTCAGCCACCGCGCCTGGCAGGTCAATCCCCGGCTGCTGTCTCAGATGGCCGGTTATCCGCTGCGGCGCGCCCCTTCGGCCGCCCAGTTCCTCGAAATCCTCACCGTTCATGCCGCACGCAATTTTATCCTTCCGCTATGAGAGATAAAAAAAGCGTCCTATGCTGCACAGGCAGTGCAGCATAGGACGCTGAAAACTTCTTGGGGCACAGCTCCCGACCGTGAACTTTTCGTGAATTTCCTGGAGGGGCGCGACAAACGGCACATTTTCCGCTATAATAGGGGACGGTATGATTTTATTGATACATGGAGGCATGCAGTATGCTCAAATGGATTGTCGGCGCGGTCGTGATCGCGCTGATCCTAGTACTGTTCCTGCGCCGCCGAAACGGCAAGCGCCATTCGAAACCCTGGCATAAACGCCTGACAGACTGGTTGTTCGCGCGCGAGCTCGCGGTCGATCGTGAGCGTCCCCCGCGCCCCGCCGGTCGGCCCCAGCGTAGGGCTCGTCCGGCAGCCGCACCACATCGGGCTGCGCGGACAGACCCGGACCAAACCCAGTATATCCGTCCATCGGCTGCGCCCAGGCCGACCGAGATCGCCCTCTCCTACGCGGCCGATGTCGACAGCCCAGCTTATCCCATCCCCGTGAGCAAGCTCCCTTTCCGCGTGGGCGCGCGCGCCGACTGCGACTACGTGCTGGACAATGACACCATCAGCCGCGAGCACTTTGAACTCTTCCGCGACGCTTACGGCGAACTGTGCGTGCGCAACCTGTCGCGCACCAACGGTATCATCCCCATCAACGAGCAAAGCGGCTTGCTGGATGAGCCCATCTTGGAGCCAGGCCGAGTCATCCCCATCGATCGGGAAACCGGCACCTTGCGCTTTTGGGCGGGCGAACTCTTCTTTACCCTGGCCCTGGTGCCCGCCAGCACCAACCGCCGTAGACGCTGACCACACTTTGTCCCCGGTGCGGGACAAAGTTCCAAAGAGCAGACCAAACCGGCCTGCTCTTTTTTTGCGCCCTCACAGGCGCTTGTGTGAGACCTGCGGCGCATCGCAAAAATAATCGTGTGCCGGGTCATAATCCAGCCCAACCGAAAACAGGCTGCCGTGCCGCGCCTTCACACAGCGGAACTCCAATTTGCGGATACGCTGCTCACGCGCCCGCGCTAGGGTGAGCTGCTTTTCGGCCATCTGCCCATCCCGCTGGAACAGCGGCGACGAGAGCACCGCATAACTCAATCCCCACAGCCCATCGGCATAGTATTCGACATTGCCCGATTCTTTAAACGATTCAAATGCCACCGGCATCAAATAGGACGAACGGTTAAAACTGGAAACCACAATCAGCACTGCCTCCAGCTCAGCTGCCATCTGTGCCAGCATCTGCAAAGCGCAATCATTGTTCCAGCGCGGATCGCTCCCCGGACCCGGAATAAACTGCAAATAATCCACCAAGATCACCGAATATGTGCGGCCGTCTGCAAACCGGCGCATACGCTCACTGAGCTGTTCGGCTGTATCCCGCACCTTGAGCACGCACAGATCAACCACCTGCTGCCGATAGACCTCAGCCATCTCCCGTACACGGTCATCACACAGACCATGCATTAGCTCAGCCGAAGAAAACGCCTGAGGCTGCGTCAAATACGACATACGGGCCAATGTCTTGCACAAGAACTCAAACGGAGATTGTTCATAGGACAAAAAGAGAACCGACTGCCCTTGCTGCGCAAAATTAACGGCCAACTGGCCCAAAAAAGTCGTCTTACCAACCGAAGGAATCCCGCCCAAGATATAAAGACCAGGCGTTAAGCCTCCAAGCTGCCGGTCAATCCCAGAAAATCCGGTCAAGCAACCGCCCGAAGCTGCCCGGCCCGATAATTCCTCGAAAAATTGTGTATCCAAGTAGTCCTGAATCTGTGGGAATTCACAGACAATATCCGGTGCGGCACATGCCCGGTCAACCGCTGCCTGCAAGCCGGCAGGGTCCTTCATCAATCGCTCATTTGGATCTTTATACGGCCCAGAAAGATCCACAATCTCCGCCGCACCGCCCATTGCGGCATAGTCCCGCACAAACTGTTCTGCAGCCTGCATTCCCCGCGCATCCCGATCGAATGCAACCAGAAAACGCGGCCGACGATTGCCCAGCGCCTCTAAAATCTGCCGATAGCCAACTCCATTGCAGGGGATCGCCTTCCCCCCACACTGATAGACCGAAAGCGCACAGATATAGGCCTCAACCAAAAAAATAGGACCAGATTCCTGCAAAAATTCTGGAAAACAAACCGGTTCCGGGATACCCGCCGGTTTACGGAAACGTTTCTCTGAAACCGACCGGTACGCCGCATAATCTCCCTGATGATAGGGCAGACGCACCGCACGGCCGAATAAGACATCTGAAACTTCAACTGCGCCAGACCATCGGATGATATCTTCCGATAATCCACGCTGTAACAAATATGCGGAAATTTCGGCCTTATTCGAAGTACTACAACGACAATCCGGATAATATTGCAGTAACCGTGGAATAATCTCTTTTTCGTCGGATATCCCCCAATACAGACCCGCCACTGTGAGGAGATCCCCGGTAAACCCGCAAGAAAAACATTTAACACATTGGCCTGCAGGATAATAAGACATCGATGGATGCCGATCTTCATGTGCTGGATTGAGACAACGAAAATGTTTCTTAGCGGAAAGCCCCATCTCCCGCTCTAAGAAATCTGGCAGTTTTTCTTTCAACCGATATAAATTGGCCCCAAATTGTTTTTGTAGATATCCTGCGTAGTCCATGCTTTTACCTCTGTTTGGAATCAAGCATATCAGATAAAAGCTGAAACTGTCAAATATAAGAATTTTAAAACATTTATGGGATAGTATATGCTTCTTTTACTGTGTAATTTATATTTTTTATAACAATTTCTGAAGATTTACAAAAATTAGACCCATCTTTTTTACCCTGGGACCCATCAAAATTACCTAGTTGGCATCAAAAAAACCATGCACCCATCAAAATTACCCTGCCCTATTTTTCTCTGCTTTTAGCTATAAAGACTTATAAAGACTTATATGGTTTTAGGTGAATTTGAAAATTTTTATTTTTTTGTATTTTTATTGTGCATTTTGTGGAAGATTTTTCTTAAATCGGTAAATTTTTATCCGTTTTTTGGACACTTGAAAATTTGATCTCGGCATCACTTTTACCCTGCTCAACCATCACTTTTACCCTGCTCAACCATCACTTTTACCCTGCTCGGCATCAAAATTACCCTGCTCAGGCCGTGTGCTGGCGGGTTCGAACTGGCAGATTTGGGGAACCGGGTAATTTTGATGCCGTGAAATTTTGGCGAAAGAAAGGCAGGGTAATTCTGATGGGTAGCAGGGTAATTTTGATGGGTATGGGGCTGAGTTGGCTTGGGTATATAGGGGAGAATCTCGGATAAACCGCCGAGAAAAATAAAACATTTGTTCGAATCGGTAAAACTGATGGGTGCCTGGAGCAGGGTAAAAATGATGGTATTTGGGTAGAAAAAAGACCCGACTTTAGGTCGGGTCCTGGTAGTCTTCCGGCTTTTCTCCGGGAAGGAGGATAAGGATTTTTTGGATTTCCCGGTTTTGGGTCAGGAACTCAAAACCGCCGATAAATTCCATTTCGGTCCAGTATTTTAAGATTTCTGCGATGGTGTCGCGCAGGCGGCGTTTTTTGTTTTGCCGGACTTTGAGAGAGTATTCTTTGGGGATCTCAGCGACCTTGTAGATGGTATCCATGAGGATGATGTGGTCGGAACGTTTGAGCTGTTTGCGGCGTCGCATCTGCTGGATGCGGCGAAGCAGATAATCTTGGATGACGATGATGTCCTCTTTTTTGGAGACCGGGCTGTTGAGCAGGCGGGAGCTGAAGGACATAATCTGTTTTTTGGACAGCGAGTAGGCAAACAGCATGGGCTTGGACAGGATTTTCCAGCCCTCCACTTTTTTGCCATTGACCATGATGGTCATGCGGCGCAGGTTGAGCAGGTTCTCGGAGAAGGATGCGGTCGCTGCTGGATCGCCGTTGATATTTTTAAGTTCGGGATAGTAAGTAGACTCCTGGGAGAAGTCTACGGTGATGTTGCAGTACCGGCATTTTTCGATGCTCTCGGTGACCGCCTTACGCTGGGATTCGGTAACCTTGGCGTCCGGGCCCTTGCCGGTCATGGTCTTGAAGACGGTCGAGGCCGTGAAATAGACTGTACCCGAATAGAAGAGCGAACAGACCGCGTCAAAGACCGAGCGGTCGAACAGGGAGAAGCGCTGGTCTTCGGTCAGCATCTGCAGGTCCTTGGAGATACTCTGCAGGCTCTCCCAGGACAGCGTGACACGGGTTGTGATCTCGACCGGGCTGTCGCGGCCCTCGATGCGCAGGTCCTGCGGCCCTTGTCCCATGAGGTTCGGCAGGCTGTTTGAGATCTTGTCATTGGTCTTGTAGACTTTGGCCGGCAGCGCGGAAGTGATCGAGACCACTTCCGGCTCCAGCTTGACGGTCTCTGCAACCTGATCCTCGAAATCGTTGAGCAGCCGGTCCACTTCGGTCAGCCGGATGAGGTCTAGATCTTCCTCATCGGTATTGGGAATATGAGTCAATCCAAATCTCTCCTTTGCCGGGAATTGTACTGTCAGTATAATATTTTTCTGTATTTTTGTCAATTGAGACGCACCGGTTCCCCGAAGCGGAACTTTGTCCCCGATGCGGGACGAGGTTCTGTTTGAAGAGGGGAAGCAACTTTGTCCCCGGTGCGGGACAAAGTCCGGCGCAGGAGCCGGCATCATCCGCGCCGCTTCGACGGGAAGCATGCTGGACAGGATTTGAAAACCATGTTACAATGAATCTACCAGAAAAGGGAAAAAAATTGCTGTTTTCGAAAACAGGAAACCGGAAGATCAAAGGAGAGCAGCCAAAATGGAAGTGCTATTGTTTATCCTGCAAAAAGGCGGCGTGGGCAAGACGACCTCTGCGGCAGCCCTGGCCTCGGTGCTGACCCAGGTTCACCGCAAGCGTGTGCTGCTGGTGTCTATGGACCCCCAGCGCAATCTCGATATGATCTGCGGCGCGCCCATCCAGCGCGGCAGCGAACAGCCCAGCATGTATGACGTGCTCCGAGGGGACCGCCGCTTGGAGGAGGTCTTGGTGCCAACGCCCATCGGCATGCTGGCGCCGGCGTCCAATCTCATGTATCAGTGGACAGGGACACCGCTGCTCTCGCTTGAGGAATATCGCAGCCTGCGGGACGATCCCAGGGCGCTCCTTGCCCAGCTGCAGGCACGGTATGCGCAGGTGACCGATCCCGCGCAGGATGACACCCACAGGCTGGAACGCGAGCTGCAGGATATGGCGGCGCAGAACCGGTTTGACTATGTGATTGTGGACTCCAATCCAGACCTTGGCTACTTAACGACGCTCTCCCTGCTGTGCTGGCCCGCCCTCAAGGTCATCATCCCTGCGTTTGCCGAGGAGGCCTCGCGCGAGGCCATCCTGGAGCTGTACGATACCATCCGTGTGCTCGAGCGCCAGGACTTCAACCGCAGTATCCAGATTTTGGGTTTCCTGCTCACGCGCTATGAGAACGTGCGCATCCACCGGCATTATGAAAAGTTCATGCAGCGCATGGCGAAAAAGATGAACACCCGCGTATTTAAAACCCATATCCGCAAGTGTGTCGCGGTCCCTGAGGCCATGGCGAGCAAGCAGGATATCTGGTCGTATGCGCGCACATCGACGGCCGCGCAGGATTATGCCGCGTGGACGGACGAGATCTTAGGCTTGCTGAGGGAGGGATAAGCCATGGCAAAAAAGAAATTCCTCATGGATGAGGACGAAATGGACGCCATCTTAGACAGCGATATCGCAGCGCTCGACCAGGGGCACAGCGATCAAAAGATTCTGGATATCGTCCGCGCCGGCGGACAGGGCCTGACCGCCGCCCAAGATTTTTACGAGATCCCGGTCGACCAGATCGATCCCTTTTCGCTCAAAGGCGCATCGGATTTTTCCCGCTGGTCGGAGGAGGAAGTGCAGGACGCTGTGCCAGCATTCCGGCAGTACGGCGGCAGTTTTGAACCCATCATCGTCCGGCAGAAGCAAGGCAGTCACCGGTTTGAGCTGATTGCGGGGGAACAGCGCCTGCGCGTGACCCGCGCGGCCGGGGCCAAGACCATCACCGCCCGGGTGATTCGCAACTGTTCGGACAGCGAGGCGCTCGATATCTTTGCCCTGACCAACATCCAGCGCCGCTCCACCACCATCAGCGACCAGATTTATGGCTGGGGGCTGGTGGTGGAAAACCATACAAATCAGGGCGCGCGCTCGGACCTGGGCGCGCAGGATACCCTATCGGCATATATCAAAGGGATGCAGACCTCACGCTCACAGGTGTATCGGTATCTGGCGCTGCGCGCGCTGGTCCCTGAGCTGTTGCCCGCGCTGGACAGCGGGAAACTGTCCATCCGCGCGGGAGAAAAAGTCGCGGCGCTGTCGCCGGAGCATCAGCGCGCGATCGCCCCGTATATCCATCTCGTCTCCGAGGCAACCGGCGCCCAGCTCGTAGCGCTGGAGAAGAGCGGATGGGATACCGACGCGGCGGCCGAGATCATCACGGGCCGGAAAAAGACTCGCCGGCAGCGCTATGACAGCAGCATGCGCACCGCTATGCTGCATGCGCGCAAGTATGTGGCCGGGCACTTCAGCGAGGCCTGCTATGATGACCTCAGCACGATCATCGTCGACGCCCTGGAAGCCTGGCTGGAACAGCATCCGGAGATGCGCAAGGGCAGATGACCTGCACTTTGTCCCCGATGCGGGACAAAGTGCGGGCCATCTGCCCCACCCGAATGATACATAGTGCGCCGCCCGCAGGCGGCGCAGTTTTTTTTGCCCAGAAAGGAAGGCGGCCAACAGGCACAAAAAGGCGCCGCCCATAGGCGACGCCTTTCGCTGCTGTAGATCCCGCAAAGGGGCTGCGGGACTTTGTCCCCGATGCGGGACAAAGTGAGGTCATATACTGGAGACCGCGAAGTAGATCAGGACAATGACGCCCAGCACGATGCGATACCAGCCAAACACCTTGAAATCATGCTTTTTGATGTAGCTCATCAGGAACCTGATGGCGAAGATCGACACGACAAACGCCACAGCCATGCCGAGGACCAGCAGACCAAACTCGCTGGCCGAAAAGTGCAGGCCGGTCTTGAGCAGCTTGATGGCGCTGCCGCCGAACATGGCCGGGATGGCCAGGAAGAAGGTAAACTCGGCCGCTGTCGTGCGCGAGACGCCCAAAAGCAGCGCGCCGACAATGGTCGCGCCCGAACGGGACGTGCCGGGGAAGACCGCAGCGATGAGCTGGAACACGCCGATGAGGAAGGCGGTGCCGTAGGAGATCGCAGCGATCGAGCGCACACGCGGCACCATATAGCGGTTGCGGTTCTCGATAATCAGGAACAGGATACCAAACAGGATCAGCATAATGGAGACCGTCTGGTAATTGTAGAACAGGGCGTTGAATACGTCGTCGAACAGGATGCCGATCACGCCGGCGGGGATAGAGGCCACCAGGATCTTGCCCCACATGTTCATCTTTTTGCCGTCGATCCCCCAGCGGCCGCGCACGCGGAAGGGGAAGATATCGGTCCAGTAGACCAGCACGACGGCAAGGATGGCGCCAAGTTGGATGACGACCAAGAAGATCTCCCAGAACGTTTGGGAGACGTCAAGCTGGACAAACTCGTTGAGCAGGATCATGTGTCCGGTGCTGCTGATCGGGAGCCATTCGGTGATCCCCTCGACGATGCCGAACAGGATAGTTTTTAAAATTTCAATCACGTGGTCAGGTCACGTCCTCTCTCGCTTTTTCGGGCCGGCCAGGGTGGGCCCTGTATCGTGTATATTGTACCAGTTTTGCCAGGGGCTGGCAAGGACTATCGGCACTTTTGGGGGGCAGAGCGGGAGGGAAGCGCGGACAAAAAAGAGAAGTCCGCAGGGACTTCTCCGCTTTTATGAGATCGGGCCAGATGCGATGCGCTGGTCGATATAGTCCGGCACTTCGGCGATGTCCATACCAAGCGCAACGGCAAACTCGCCAAACAGGCAGGTCTCAGCCTGCTTCATAAATTTTTCATCTACTTGGCCCAGCTTGCGGCCATGGCGCTGCTGCTGGCGGCGCTTGGCGCGGATGGATTTTGTCAGGGCGAGCAGGTGGGTGCAGTCATGGCTTTCGGTCGCCGCCTTATAGTGCGCGCGCAGCTCTTGCAGGTTGCGTGTGTGGTCGGGCTCAGCCTCCAGAGAAGGAATGCTGTCAATGAGCGCTTCGGCCTCGTCGCGTGTGATGACCGGCCGCATGAACACCTTGGGCGCATCAGCCGGCGTGTAGATGGTCCCGCTTTCGTAAAGCGGATCGAGCACATAGTAGCGGCCGTCCTCCAGACCGATGGCCGCACCGTCGGCAATATCCTTCACGCGGCAGACACCGATGCTTCCGTACATGATGTATTGTCCGATTTGATACATATTCCGCCTCCCAGCGATGGCCCGCGTAAGGTGACAGGGACGCTCCATAGGGGAAGCGGCGGATGTGAGAAGAAACCGTCTGACGGGGCCAGGACAGACAGAATCCCGCACATTACAAATTTATTATACCATATTTTGCAGGAAAAGGTAAGAAAAATCTGTAGCAATCCCGGGGTTTGGCCGACGGACGCCCTGCGCGGGGCTACTTTTCCTGGCCCCGTGCTATGCGCTGTGGCGATATGGCGTCCGCCGCTACCACGGGACGGGCTCCTGAAGAATAGGTGGAAAGTGTCCTTGATACAAGGACACTTTTTAATTTTGTGCGCGAAAATATGTAATTTCTTGTAAAAATGCCGTTTTCAAATGCAAAAAAGTATGATATAATTAAAAACAGTCTGAAATTTTAAGGGAGTGGAAAGAAACACATGAAAAACCTCATAAACCGCTGGAATGAGATCAGCCTGGTCAAGCGCATCGTCTGCGGCCTGATCCTGGGCATCCTCCTGGGTCTCGTCCTGCCGCAGGCCTCGGCCATCGGCATCCTGGGTGACCTGTTTGTCGGCGCGCTCAAGGCAGTCGCGCCCGTGCTCGTGCTGTTTTTGGTCATGGGCGCCCTGTGCAAGCACAAGGAAGGCAAGCAGACCAACATGAAACGCGTCATCATGCTCTACCTCATCGGCACCTTCCTGGCCGGCGCGGTCGCTGTTATGACGAGTTTCCTGTTCCCGATCACGCTGACGCTGGCCGAGGGCGCCTCGGACGTGAGCTCGCCCGGCGGCATCAGCGAGGTGCTCAACTCGCTGCTGATGAACATTGTGGCAAATCCGGTGGACGCCCTGGCAAACGCCAACTATCTGGGCATCCTGGCCTGGGCGGTGCTGCTGGGCATCGCGCTGCGCCGTGCGCCGGAGGGCGTCAAGACTGCGATCGACGCATTTTCCGACGCCCTGTCCACGGTCGTGCGCTGGGTCATCAGCTGTGCACCGTTCGGTGTCATGGGCTTGGTATTCACCACCATCTCCGAGCAGGGCGTCGCCTCGCTCTTGAGCTATGGCCGCCTGATCCTGCTGCTGGTCGGCACGATGGCCTTTGTCGCCCTGGTGGTCAACCCCATCATCGTCTTCATCGGCATCCGCAAAAACCCCTATCCATTGGTGTTCAAGTGCCTCAAGGACAGCGGCATTACGGCTTTCTTTACCCGCTCCTCGGCGGCCAATATCCCGGTTAATATGCGCCTGTGCGCCGAGCTGGGCCTGGACCGCGATACCTATGCCGTCTCCATCCCACTGGGATCGACGATCAACATGGGCGGCGCGGCGGTCACGATTTCGGTGCTGTCACTTGCGGCCGCGCACACGCTCGGCATCCAGGTCGATTTTGCCACGGCAGTCATCCTGAGCGTGCTGTCGGCCATCTCGGCCTGCGGTGCGTCGGGCGTAGCCGGCGGTTCGCTGCTGCTCGTGCCGCTCGCGTGCAGCCTGTTCGGCATCCCGAACGACATTGCGATGCAGGTGGTCGGCGTCGGTTTCATCGTCGGCGTCATTCAGGACTCCTGCGAGACCGCGATCAACTCCTCGACCGATGTGCTCTACACCGCAGTGGCAGAGCTGTCCCAGCGCCGCAAGCAGCCCAAGGCGGCCACGCAGTACACCCAGGGCTAAGCGCGGACGGCCCCCAAAAAAAGAGCAAACGTGCGGCCCACAGCCGCATAAAAGGCCCGATCCGCCGGATCGGGCCTTTTGCGTGCGATGGCCGCGCGGCAGGAAAATACAAAATTTTACAAACCCTTTTCCAAGGAACGATTGTCTTTTTGCGCGATTTGGTCTATCATAAGGATCAGAAAGACAACCGTGTGACCGGCCGCGATCGCCTTTGCCAGATCGACCGATGAAGAAAGGGGCGTCATCCGTCATGATTCCTTGCAAGACCACCTGCCCGCTGTATCAGGAAGGCTGCCACAAGACCTGCGCGGTCTGGAGACAGCAGCAGCAAAAACGCAGCGAGGAATATCGCCGCAAGCTGGCATACCTCAAGGAGCACAATGAGGTGTGCAGCACGGTTGTCAGCCAGCTCAAGCGCATGAGCTGCCATAGGACATATTTTTAAGGAGGCGGGAACACCGCAAATGCCCGATACCAGATTTACACAAAACAGAGAGCTCTCCTGGCTGCGCTTTAACGAGCGCGTGCTCCTGGAGGCGACCGACGAGACCGTGCCGCTCCTGGAACGGCTCAAATTCATTGCTATCTTTACCAGCAACCTGGACGAATTTTTTATGATCCGGGTTGGCAGTTTGTTTGACCTGTCCCATCTCAAAGCGCATACCATCGACCAGAAGAGCGGGTGGACGCCCGGGGAGCAGCTCTCCCACATTTATGAGGCCGTCCGCGTGCTCTATGCGCGCCGCCAGCAGATCTATCAGGAGGTCGAGCAGCAGCTGCGCGTGCACGGCATCTGCCAGCTGCACTATGACGAGCTCGCCGAGACCGAAGTCAAGTTCGTGCGCCAATATTTCAAATCGTCTATCGAGCCGATCCTATCACCGCAGATTGTCGACGTGCACCACCCCTTTCCACATCTGCAGAACAAGGCGATGCACATCGGTGCGTGGCTCAAATATAAAAACCAGCCCATGTTCGCGGTCATCCCCGTGCCTGCCGCCCTGCCCGAGGTGGTCTTCCTGCCGGGCGGCGAGACGCGCTATATCTCAACCGCCGAGATCATCCTGGAGCATGTCGGCCAGATCTTCCGCAACGATACCATCCTGGAAAAGACGGTCTTCTGTGTGACCCGCAACGCCGACATCAATCCGGATGACGAGGCCTTTGACTTTGACTCTGACCAGGACTTCCGCGGCAAGATGAAGAAGCTGCTGCGCCAGCGCCAGCGCCTGGCGCCAGTGCGCCTGGAGCTCGGCAGCCCGATCAGCGCGACATTTCTGCGCTATCTGGAGGAGCAGCTGCCGGTCTCGGCCGAACAGGTCTATGTGACCAGCGCGCCGCTCAAGATGGGCTATGCCTTTTCACTGGCCGACCGGCTGAGCGAGAATAAGCGCCGCGCTCTGACCGACCCGCCGTTCCAGCCCGGCGTACCGCATGGCGTCCGCCTGGACGCACCCATCACGCCGCAGGTGCAGGCCCATGACCTGCTGCTGTCCTATCCCTTTGAGGGCATGGACGCTTTCCTGCACCTCATCCGCGAATCGGCCCACGACCCGGACGTCATTTCCATCAAGATCACGATTTACCGCTTAGCGCGCAAGGCGAAGCTCGTAGAATACCTGTGCGCCGCCGCCGAGGCCGGCAAGGACGTGACCGCCTTTATCGAGCTGCGCGCCCGCTTTGACGAGCAGAACAACATTGACTGGTCCGAGCGCCTGGAGGACGCCGGCTGCACGGTCATTTATGGCGTGGAGAACTACAAGGTGCACTCCAAGGTGTGCCTCATCACCCGCCGCAGCCAGGGCAGCGTGCAGTACATCACCCAGGTGGGCACGGGCAACTACAACGAAAAGACCGCCCTGCAATACACCGATTTGTCGCTCATCACGGCCGACCCTGGCATCGGACAGGACGCCAACCACTTCTTCCAGAACCTGGCCATTGGCAATGTGACCGACCGGTATGATCATCTGCTGGTCGCGCCGTCCACGCTCAAGACCGGGATCATCCGGCAGATCGATCGCGAGATCGCCAAGCGCGGCGACGGCCGGATCATGCTCAAGATGAACTCCATCACCGATGTCGATCTAATTGAAAAGCTCAAGCAGGCCTCGTGTGCGGGCGTGCGCGTGCGCATGATCGTGCGTGGCATCTGCTGCATCCTACCCGGCATCCCGGAAAAGACCGAGAACATCGAGGTGATCTCGATTGTCGGCCGCTTTTTGGAGCATTCCCGTGTGTACTGCTTCGGCCAGGGCAGCGACGAGCGCATGTTTATTGCCTCGGCCGACTTTATGACGCGCAACACTGAAAAGCGTGTGGAAGTGGCCTGTCCGATCTATGACGCCGCCGTGCGGGACAAGATCCACTTCCTCATGGATACCTGCTGGGCGGACAACGTCAAGGCCCGCGCCCTGCAGAGCGACGGTACCTACTGCAAGCGTCCGGTGCATGAGACGCCGGTGGACAGCCAGCAGCTGCTTCTGGCCAAGGCACAGGAGCCGGACGATACGCCAGTCGTGCAGGAGAAAAAGAAAAAATCCATCTTCGAGCGCCTGTATGAGCTATTTGAACGGGGATAAGACGCCCCAACAGAGCAAGATGCAAACAGGGTCCCAGACCACTGGTCCGGGACCCTGTTTTTTTTTCAACTGCGCGGTATCATGCTATGCAGTAGCGAGCAGGCCATGCCGGATATTCAAGATCACATCGGCCCGCTGGGCAATGTGCATCGCATGCGTGACGATGATTGTGCATTTGCCAAACGCATAGCTCTGCTCGACCAAAAGATCCATGATCTCATCTGCTGTATCCTCATCCAGGTTTCCTGTTGGCTCGTCGGCCAGGATAATCGGAGCGGAGGAGGCCAATGCGCGGGCGATGGCAACACGTTGCTGCTGACCGCCGGATAGTTTGAGCACATTGCGCTTTTGCTCATCTGCGGTCAAGCCGACCCGGTTCAGGATTTCTGCGGGGTCCCGATCGGTCACCAGGCGGACATTCTCTGCGGCTGTCATATAATCAATGAGGTTGTAATTCTGGAAGACAAAGGAAACGTCCTCCCGGCGGTAGCGCTCAAACCCGATGTCTGAAATTGGCTTACCGTCGAATAGGATCACGCCTTCGGTCGGTGTGTCCAGCCCACCCAAAAGGGATAGGAGGGTTGTCTTACCGCAGCCAGATGCCCCCAGAATGGCGTAAATCCGCCCGCGCTCGAAGGCCGCGTCAATCCCCTTGAGCACAAGAGAATCGCGCATATAGCCATATTTGAGGCCTTGTGTCTTTAAAATTTCCATTAGGATCCTCCCTCCTTATTTGAGTTCCGCGAAGATTTGTCTGGGATTTAGGCGCATGGCGGGCCGTGCGGCGAGCAAAGTCGCAGCAGCAGCCACGCAGAATACAAGGGCAAAGATTAATAGGAAGAGCAGCGCCGAGGGCGGCAGGAAGAAGCTGGCGCCGGTCACCTGCCCGGCGGCGTAGACTGCGGCAAGCGATAGGGGAATGGACAAGATACATGATCCAGCGGCGATCGACAGCGTTTCCAGCAAAAATTGCAGCAGGATTTCGCGTTTGGGGATGCCGATAGACAGATAAATGCCGATTTCATAGGTGCGCTGTTTGATCCAGAGCAGCAGCACAAGGCCGATGAGCAGTACACTGGCTGTGGTCAAGACAGCGATCAGAATGGCCATCAGATGGCCGATGCGTTCAAGCGGCACGACCGAATCCTGATAGGCTTTATCATTGACGACCAGGGTCAGGCCGGAAAGGCCGATGGTGTCCTCGATGCCCTGGGTTAGTTCAGGCAGGCCGCGCGGGTCGCTGACCTGGAAGGTCACGCCGTAGCGATAGGCTGTGCCGGTCGGGTCGTTTAGATAGATGGCGTGACCGGAAGCGGTATCCACGTAGACCGTGTTCTCCCGCATATCGCACTCGGCTGTCCTGCCGGTCGATTTCGCATCGTCTGCGACAGAGAACAGGCCGACGATGGTAAAGGTGTAGCTGCGGCCAGCCAGGCTGGGATTTTCTGCAATCCTGCTGGGCGCGTAGCCGCTTGTGATGGTGTCGCCCAGGGACAAGCCGTTGCGGGCGGCGAGATCTTCCGAGATCACCGCGCTGTGGGTGTCGCCCGGCGCGATGTGGCGGCCCTGGGTCAGCGTCAATTTGCCGTCCATAAAGTCCTGTGCAAGTTCACTCTGATGCTCAGAGACATAGCGCATGACGAAGGCGTTTTCTTCGCCGGGCATACCGGAAAACTGGCCCGGAACAGGCAGGACCGAGGTCGAGTACAGAAGCTGCATGTTCTCACCGGTATAGCCGCGGATGTTGCCAAGCGCCTGTACCTGCTCAATGATGGCATCGTCTACCCGGCGGTCGCTGCCGCTGGCGCCTTCTAGCCGGACAGTGGCCGAGATGGTGCGCCGCAGCTCCGCGGCCGACGAGGCTGTATTTTGATAGACTGCGCTACAGACCACGAGGAAGACGGCAAGCACGGTAAAGATCAGCCCGAGCCGTACGGTTTTTGAGAGCTGGCGCGTGATGTACAGCCGGGCGCGTTCCTGGAAAGTCAGACGGCCGGCGTCCGCGCCGAAGAGCAGATCATGGATGTCTGGCATCTCCCAGCCAAAGCCCTGGAAGCGCTTGACCGACCAGAAGGACATTTTATACAGATGCCAGCCCAGGAACAAGACGATGGCAGAGATTCCTACGCCCAGCGTGGATGCGGCGACGGCGGGCGTTAGGGAAACGCCGATTTCTTCAGGAGTATTGTCGGTCTGCAAGGCGTTTTGCTGGTCCAGCAGTTCGATGAGCGTGCCGTTTTGGGCAGCAGCTGCCAATTCGGAGTCGGTTGCAGCGCGCATCTCTTCAGGATCCTGGACCACCATGTCCAGCACGGCGTTGCCGACGGTATAGGCGCTGGCGCCGGAGACCGCTGCCGCCGGGATAAAGGCCAGGCAGGCAAGCAGAATGCATTCGAGCACCAGCTGGCCGAAGATAGAACGCTTGCCAATGCCAAGGGCGTGGTAAACCCGGAACTCTTGCGCGCGGCCCTGCAGGGATAGGCGCAGGATGAGGTACAGCAGCACCAGCATGACGGCCACGAGGACAGCTACGACGATGGCGGACGCAATCTGGATGGTGCGCAGCGGCTGGATGGCCGATTGATATTCGGTGTCGTCAATCGATAAGGTGAAGTATTCCCAGGGGATGTCTTCGCGCGCCTGGGCGTTTGCCATGACGGCGTCGAGTTCGGCCGGGTCCTCCACGAAAAAGGTGGCGTCTCCAAAGGAGTTTGGCGTACCCGCGGCGGCATTGTACTCATATAGGGAACGGCTGTCCAAAAAGGCATAATTTTCTGCTAAATCTTGTTCATAGGTGAAACGTGTGACGATCTGTGGAGAATTAACATGAAAAATACCAACTATTGTCAACTCTGGCGCAAATTCGACGGGCGTCAGGTTCGCCTCCGGAAGCGCTTCCGCAAGCGAATAGCGCGCCTGATAGGTATCACCAATATCCAAGCCATTTTGCGCGGCTAATTGATCTGAGATCAGAACAGCATGATAATCATCTGGAGTAATATGGCGACCTTCGATAAGTTCCAAGGCACCCGTGCGAAACTCCGGTGCAAGTTCTGAATGGAGATGCACGCGATATACGGTGTTATTTACTGAATATAGAATATAGCGTTGGCTGTTGATATCCTGTTCTTCTAATACACGGCTATCGTTTTTATCATCATCAAAATAGGCTGCCCAAGCAGCAGGAATAGGATGCAGGGTATCAGAATATAGGCTTAACCTGAAAAATGCGTCATAAGTCTTAATTCCTTCTGTTTGAGCCAAGGCATGGATATTTTTTGGTGTGATCCGTTCGCCCGTATAGAGTACCGCGCTGGTGCCATCTTCATAGACTTTGGTTTCTTGATATGTCTGTATCGCGGTATCGCTGACTTTGATCTGAAAACTGGAGCCGAAGGTGCGGCGCAGGTCGTCGCCCGCCCGGATTGCCCCCTGTAAGATACTCAGGCCGAGCAGGGAACTCACAAATAGCACGAAAAAGATCACAAGTAAGGCGATGGAGATTTTTTTTCGCCTGCGGACAGCGAGCAGAGCGCGTTCGGTGCTTTTCATACCATGCATGACATTCCCTCCATTCGGTCATATTTCAGGACGGATAAACGGATGACTGGCAAAACATCTAAACTTATTATAGAAATTATACCATATTTCGTATAAAGTGGCAATAAAAACGCGGTGGAAGGAAAGAAATTTTGCAAGAATCGTGCGGCGGGCCTGTACAAAAAATACGCCGCCCGCAGGCGGCGTATTGGGAAGTTTTCCGTCGGAGCCTTACAGCGTGCGCACCAGATTGACCATCTCGACCGCGCTCTGTGCGCAGTCAAAGCCCTTGTTGCCGGCCTTGGTGCCCGCGCGCTCGATGGCCTGCTCGATGGTGTCGGTGGTCAGTACACCGAACAGGACGGGCACGCCGGAAGACAGCGAGACCTGCGCGATGCCCTTGGACACCTCGGCGCAGACATAGTCATAGTGGCTGGTGCTGCCGCGGATGACCGCGCCCAGGCAGATGACCGCGTCATATTTGCCGCTGTGCGCCATCTTGGAGGCGATCAGCGGAATTTCAAACGCGCCGGGCACCCAGGCGACATCAATGTCATCGTCCGAAACGCCCATGCGGACCAGGCCATCCTGCGCGCCTGAAAGCAGCTTGTTTGTGATGAACTCGTTAAACCGCGCGGCGACAATGCCGATCTTGACGCGCTCGGCGGTCAGTTTTCCCTCAAATACATGCATAATCGATCGTCCTTTCTTTGTCCGGTGTCCCGGCAGTCTTGCAGCTTAATAGTTTAGGATATGGCCCATACGCTTTTGCTTGGTCTGGAGATAGAACAGGTCATAGGGCGTGGCCGCGACCTGGATGGGCACGCGCTCAACGATCTCAACGCCGAAGCCGTCCAGGCCGTAGACCTTCTCCGGGTTGTTGGTCAAAAGGCGCAGCTCCTTGGCGCCCAAGTCCTGTAAGATCTGGGCGCCAATCCAGTACTCGCGCAGATCGGGCGCAAAGCCCAACTTGACGTTGGCCTCGACCGTATCCAGGCCCTTTTCCTGCAATTCATAGGCCTTGAGCTTGTTGATCAGGCCGATCCCGCGGCCCTCTTGGCGCATATAGAGCAGCACGCCGCGGCCCTCGCGCTCGATCTGGGTCAGCGCCGCCGCGAGCTGCTGGCCGCAGTCGCACCGGGCGGAACCGAACACGTCGCCGGTCAGACATTCGGAGTGCACGCGGCACAAGAGCTGCTTGCCGTCGCCGATTTCGCCCTTGACCAGGGCCACATGGTGCTCGCCGGTCAGGTCGTTGACATAGCCGTAGATTTGGAACTCGCCGAAGCGTGTCGGCATCTTGGCGCAGGCCTCGCGCACGACGTGCTTGTCGTGGCGGCGGCAGTAATCCTGCAAGTCATGGATGGTAATGAGGGTCATGCCCCACTGTTCGGCGTGTGCGCGCAGCTCTGCGCCGCGCATCATGGTGCCGTCGTCGCGCATGATCTCGCAGCACAGGCCGCACGCAGGCAGGCCGGCATGCCGCATCAGATCGACCGTGGCTTCGGTGTGGCCTGGGCGGGTCAGCACGCCGCCGCGGCGCGCCACCAGCGGGAACACATGGCCCGGCCGGCGGAAGTCATCGGGCTGGGCCGCGGGATCGACACACTTGCGGCAGGTGTAGCCGCGCTCGGCGGCCGAGATCCCGGTCGAGGTATCGACATGGTCGATCGAGACCGTGAAGGCGGTCTGGTGGTTGTCGGTGTTGACCTTTACCATCTGCTCAAGGCCCAGGCGGCGGGCGACCGCCTCGCTCATGGGCGTGCAGATGAGGCCCTTTGCGTATTTGGCCATGAAATTAACGTTCTCGGTCGTGGCAAAGCGGGCCGAGCAGATCATATCGCCCTCGTTCTCGCGGTCCTCGTCGTCGGTGACCAGGATGATTTTGCCCTGGCGCAGATCTTCCAGCGCCTGTTCGATGGTGTGTTTGGCGTACATGGCAGTGGTTTGCCTCCTCCTTGGGTGATCAGTAGCCACAGCGGGCTAGAAATGCTGCGGTGATGCCTGTCTCGGGCCCCTTCAGCAATTTTTCAACGTATTTTCCAATGCAGTCGGTCTCTAGATTGACCATATCGCCTACCCGGCGGGCGGACAGCGTGGTCTGGCCTTGGGTGTGTGGGATGATGGAGACCGAAAAATCATGCGAGGAAACCTGTGCGACGGTCAGGCTGATGCCGTCGATGGCGATCGAGCCCTTCTCGACGACATAGCGCAGCAGGGCGGGCGCGGCCTCGATTGTATACCATACGGCCGGGCCATCGGGCCGGATACGCGTGACCCTGCCTGTGCCGTCAATGTGGCCGGACACGATGTGCCCGCCGAAGCGGCCGTTGACCGGCATGGCGCGCTCCAGATTAACCGGGCTGCCCGGGCGCAGCGCGCCGAGCGATGAGCGGTCCAGTGTCTCGTGCATGACATCCGCGGTAAATTGCGATGCGGTAAACGAAGTGACCGTCAGGCACACGCCGCACACGGCGATGCTGTCGCCTATGTGGACATCGTCCAGCACGGTGTGGGCCGCAATGGTCAGGACAGCGGCATCCGGCCGCCGGACGATGGACTGGACGCGGCCAACTTCTTCTACAATTCCGGTGAACATGGGAGGACCTCGCTTTCGAGCAGTAAGTCATCGCCCAGGTGGGTGATGCGCGGGGATGTCAGGCGGAAGGCGCCGTCCGGATAGAAGACGCCGCGTCCCTGGACTGGGGACTTGGCCTGTGCGCCGCCGAACAGCTTGGGCGCGATATAGGCTTGGACGCGCTGCACGATACCTGCCTGGAGCGCCGACCAGTTGAGCGTGCCGCCGCCTTCTAGAATGATGCTGTCCACGCCGCGCGCGCCCAGGGCCTGCATGAGGGCAGGCAGATCGACCTGCCCTTGCTCTGTGGCGGGGACAGAAAGCAGCTCGCAGCCCGCGTCCAGATAGGGTTGGCACAGGACGGGATCGGTACAGCAGGTCGCGATGATAGTCCGAGGGTTGCCTGCCATCCGCACGAGCCGGGCGGACAACGGGGTAGACAGGCGGCTGTCGCAGACAATGCGGATGGGATCACGGCCACCGGGCATGCGGCAGGTCAGCAGGGGGTCATCGGCGAGCACAGTCCCAACGCCGACCAGGACAGCGGCAAAACGGTTGCGATCGCGGTGTACTTGGCCCCGGGCGGCCTCGCCCGTGATCCAGCGGGAAGCGCCCGTGTGCGTCGCGATCTTGCCGTCCATGGTCATGGCATATTTCATCATGACAAAGGGGGTTTTGTGCTGGATATAGTGCAAAAACGGTGCATTCAGCCGGTCACATGCCGCGCGCAGGACGCCCTCGGTGACCGAGACACCATGCTCCCGCAAAATGCGCACGCCGCCCCCGGCGACCAGCGGGTTGGGGTCGGGAGAACCGACGACTACGCGGGCAATGCGGTGCTCCAAGATGGCGTCGGTGCACGGCGGGGTCTTGCCATAGTGGCAGCAGGGCTCGAGCGTGACGTACAGGGTAGCGCCGGCCGGATCCTCGGTGCAGTGGGCCAGCGCGTCGCGCTCGGCGTGCGGCCCGCCAAAGTAGGCGTGATACCCCTCGCCGATGATCCGGCCGTCCCGCACGAGGACTGCGCCGACCAGCGGGTTGGGATTGACCCGCCCGGCGCCGCGCGCGGCCAAGGACAGGGCGCGGCGCATGAAATCAAGATCTTGCGCAGATGGATTCATGGAAATATGCCTCACTTCCAGCAAAAAAATAAGCCCAGAACAGTGCGTTCAGGGCAAAACAAAAAAACCGGCATTCAGACCGCGATATAAAAAGCCCTGGAATACAAGATTCCAGGGCAAAAAATACGGCGAAAAATGCGCACAGATTGGAAGAAATACCAATCTGGCGGTTCTGTCATCTTCTTTCATCCAGACTATACTGTCGGCCTCGGAGTTGCACCGAATCATGCCTTGCGGCTCGTGGGCTATACCACCGGTAGGGAATTGCACCCTGCCCTGAAGATGGGTTGTTTACTTAACGAGGCCAGTATACGCCCAGACATGCGCTTTGTCAAGCCCGAGTTTTTTAGAACGCTAAAATCCGGATCGGATACAGCAATCAGCCTGGAATAGAGCCCATTGACACAGGCCGTGAAGCATGTTATGCTATGAGTTAGAAATAACTAACCTTGGAGGAATGGTTATATGATTACCTATGTTTTGACTGCATTGATTGTGCTGATCTGCATGTATGCAGGCTACAGCTACATCAAAAAGCTGCGCAAGGGCGGCGATTGCTGCGGAGAGCGCGAGGCAGCGGAGAAAAAGGTAAAAGTAGCAGACCGGGATGCGCGCCATTATCCATATACGGCTACGCTGTCCATTGAGGGGATGATGTGCACAAATTGTGCGAGAAAAGTAGAAAATGCCTTCAATCGGCAGGATGGCGTGTGGGTAAAGGTAGATTTTGCTGGGCGCAAAGCGGTAGTGCGCATGAAGCAGCCGATGGATGATGCCGACCTGCGGCGAATCGTGCGGGAGGCGGGCTATACGGTTTTAAGGATCGCAGATAAACAAGGATACTGATTTGGATATAAAACTAGAAATGACTTGCGCGGGGATGCAGAAAAATATCGATCGGTTTTAATCTGGACCTTCATGTGGACATGAGAAATATTTTGTTATAAAGATTCCTCGATTCGGCTGCATGTTTGGGAAAATACTGTATGTGGTACAAATGCCTGCGCTTGGGAGAAAGAGGTGCAGGAGAAAGAAAAAGCGCCGCTTTCTTGGTTAGTTTTCCTAAATCATGGAGATGAATTTATGGCATATCGCCGAATCCAAAGAAGTACAAAGTGCGGTGCGCTACTTATATTATATATTACACCGTATGGGAGATGTCGCCAAAGATACCGCAGGACGGCGCCGGTAAGCAAAATGAATCATACAAAACATAGGATAAACCAAATACAAATGAAAAAAACGTACATTAATATATCAAAAGCAGATTCGGCTACCCCAAAAAAAGATTTTTGAGAAAACGAAAAAAAAGATTGACTTTGTCGTAATTCCGTGATATACTAAATAAGCTGTCGATACGGACGGCATCACATAGAGGCGTTTCGGACGTGTTCCGAAAACCTTTCAAAAAATTTTGTGAAGAACGAAAAAAACTTCTTGACAGAATCAAAACTATGTGATATTCTATATAAGCTGCTTCGAGAGAGACAGCAAAAAAGAATTTTGTACCTTGTAAATTAAACAACGAGAAGCTTGAAAGACGAACCTGAAATTCC